>Ga0213839_1002217_pt1 | contig 11138 bp, 9 predicted proteins | sample SWPATP21_FD_160075 | JGI IMG/M metagenome (GOLD analysis project Ga0213839, IMG submission 160075) | Coastal seawater microbial communities from Marineland, Florida, United States - SWPA TP2 #1 | ecosystem: Environmental > Aquatic > Marine > Coastal | place: USA: Florida | collected 2016-08-14 | reverse complement strand
TCGAGGCCCCCGAGGCCGCCCCTGCGCCCCCCGCCAGGACCTACCGGGTCGCCGCGAAGGACGTGGAGGTCCGCGCCGCCCCGAAGCCCGGCAGCGAGCTCCGCGGAAACATCCACGCCGGACACCCCTTCGAGGTCCTGGGCACCGTCGAGGGCGAGGGCTGCGACGAGGGCTGGCTGAAGCTCCCCGCCCACGGCTTCCTGTGCGCCGCCCACACCGAGGAGACCGACGCCGTCGCCAAGGCCCAGCCCGAGCTCGTCACCTACGACCCGCCCGACCCCGACGAGTTCCTCCACTACATCGAGACCGGCGAGTACGACCACGGCCAGCCCATCGACATCGTGCCCAGCGTCTACGCCAAGCGGTGGAAGCGCTTCAAGGGCAAGCTCTACGCCGACCTCGACGCCTGGAACGCCGAGGAGAAGCCTGTCGGCCACCTGCTGGGCGGCGCCGGCAACAAGTACCACTTCACCGAGATCGTCGAGACCGAGCGGGGCCCGGTGCTCCTCCGCGACGACGGCCAGGTGGCCGCGCTGAACGACGTCTACCTCTACCCGGTGAGCCGCCTCGAGGGTCAGGACCTCGAAGCGAACCCCGTCCCCGAGGGGATGATGGCCGCCTTCGCCATCGGCTACGACGGCACCGCTGTGTGGCCCACCCCCGAGGCCCCTCCCATCCCCGACGACCCCGAAGACGTCGTGGAGCCCCCGCTGAGGCTCCCCTACCACTCGAAGCTGCTGGTGGAGAAGGAGCCCGTCACCCCCGACGGCCGCTGGTTCCGCATCCCCGACGCCCTCGGCGAGGGCAAGCACGGCTACGTCAACGACTTCCGCGGCATCCGCCACACCGTGGCCCTCCACGAGCCCGTTCCCAGCGGCATCGACGACGACCAGCTGTGGATCGACGTCGAGCTCAACCAGCAGGTGCTCCAGCTGTGGAAGGGCGACGAGCTGGTCTGGTTCACCCTGGTGAGCACCGGTGCGGCGCCGATGGGCACCCCCCGCGGCGTGCAGCTCATCACCGACAAGATGGCCACCAAGACCATGCAGAGCCGCCCGGACTCCGACGACCCGTACATGGTCGAGGACGTGCCGTGGACCATCCACTGGAAGCCCGCCTACGCCATCCACGGCGCCTACTGGCACTGGGGCTTCGGGCGCACCGCGAGCCACGGCTGCATCAACATGGCCCCGCGGGACGTGAAGACGGTCTGGGAGCGCATCGGCCCGGAGATCCCCGACGGCTGGCACACCAGCTGGGCCACGGAGGACGTGCCGGGCACGGTGCTGCAGATCCGGAGGAAGGGCCTCGCGACGCCGGACAAGCGGCCGGACAGCCAGGTCGCATCGAACTGATCGGCCTCGTGCCTACTGGGGCACGCCCTTCATCGACAGCGAGATGCGCTTGCGAGCGATGTCCACCTCGAGGACCTCGACCTGCACGGTCTTGCCGGGGTGCACGACGGCGTGGGGGTCCCGCACGTAGCGGTCCGCCATCCGGGAGACGTGCACGAGGCCGTCCTGGTGCACGCCGATGTCCACGAAGGCCCCGAAGGCCGTGACGTTGGTGACCACCCCGCCGAGGACCATGCCCGGCTCGAGGTCGTCCAGGCTGTGGACGTCGTCCCGGAACGACGGCGCCTCGAAGGCCTCCCGAGGGTCGCGACCGGGCTTCTGCAGCTCGGCGACGATGTCGGTGAGGGTGGCGAGGCCCACGGAGTCGTCGACGTAGCGGGACAGCTTCAGCTGACCGGCTCGCTCGCTGCCGACCAGCTCGGCGAGGGACAGCCCCAGGTCCCGGGCCATGCGGGCCACGAGGTCGTAGCGCTCGGGGTGCACACCGGAGTCGTCGAGGGGATGCCGACCGTCGCGGACCCGCAGGAAGCCGGCGCACTGCTCGAAGGTCTTCGGCCCGAGGCCCGGCACGTCGAGGAGCTGCTGGCGCGCGGTGAACGGGCCGTGGGCCGTGCGGTGGTCGACGATGGCCTGGGCGGTCCTGGGGCCCAGCCCGGCGACGTGGCCGAGCAAGGCGGGGCTGGCGGTGTTCACGTCGACCCCGACCCGGTTCACGCAGTGCTCGACGACCTCGGACAGACGCTCGGCGAGGCGGCTGGCGTCGACGTCGTGCTGGTACTGACCGATGCCGAGGGACGCGGGGTCCACCTTGACCAGCTCGGCCAGCGGGTCCTGGAGGCGACGGGCGATGCTGACGGCCCCGCGGATGGTCAGATCGAGGTCTGGCAGCTCGGCACCGGCCAGCTCGGAGGCCGAGTAGACGCTCGCTCCGGCCTCGCTGACCGAGACCACGATGCACGGGAGGTCGTGTTCGCGAACGAGGTCCCGCACCACGGCCTCGGTCTCCCGGCCGCCCGTGCCGTTGCCGACGGCGATGGCGTCGGGCCTGTGGCGCCGGAGGAAGGCGAGCAGTCCGTCCGTGGCGGGGTCCTTGCGGCCGACGAGGGGGAAGGTGGCGTGTCCGAGCACGTCGCCGGTCTCCGAGACCGCGGCGAGCTTGCATCCCGTGCGGATGCCGGGGTCGACGCCGACCACCGGCCGCGGACCGAACGGGGCAGCGAGCAGCAGCGCGAGGAGGTTCTTCTGGAACACGTCGATGGCGGCGTCGTCCGCCTCCCGCTTCAGGATCTTGCGGACCGCGCGGACGGCGGTGGGGAGCAGCAGACGCTTGAGGGCATCCGAAGCGGCCGCCAGACGCTCGGCCCCCCACGGGCCTCCGGTCTTCCCGCGGGGGAGGAGCTTCGGCACCAGCGGGTCGGTGTCGAGGTCCACGGAGACCCGCAGGACGCCCTCGGCCTCTCCACGACACATCGCGAGATACCGGTGAGGAGGGATGTTTCGGAGCGGTTCCTTGCGGTCGACATAGTCGCGGAACGCCCCGATGTCCGCCCCCTTCTTCGCTTTGCTGTGCAGCGCCCCCCGACCCCCAACCGCTCGACGAACGCCAGCCCGATTCTCAGGGTCGGACGCCAGGATCTCGGCGACGATGTCCCTGGCGCCCGCGAGGGCCTCGTCGGTCGAGGAGACCGCGCCCCGCACGAAGGGGCGAGCGCTCTGGCTGGGGTGGCCGCGGTCCTCCGCCAGGAGCTGCCGGGCCAGGGGCTCGAGGCCGAGCTCCCTCGCCTTGTCGCCCCGGGTGGCGCGCCCTCGCTTGTAGGGGGCGTACAGGTCCTCGAGCTGGCTCTTGCGGGTCGCACGCTCCAGGGAGCGCCGCAAGGCGTCGGTCAGGTCCCCCTGCTCCTTCAGCGTCTGCAGGATGGTGTCGCGGCGCTGGGCGAGCTCCGTGAGTCGCTTGCGAGCGTCGAGCACGGAGCGGAGCTGCACCTCGTCGAGGCCCCCGGTGCGCTCCTTGCGGTAGCGGGCCACGAAGGGGAGCGTGGCGCCGTCGTCGAAGAGCTCGACCGCGGCGGCGACGCCCTTCTCGGGCAGCTGGGTCTCGGCGGCGATCTGCGTGGCCAGGGACATCGGCGGTCCTCCTCGGCGCCCCCGTATCTGCACCCCGCGGCCGGGTCAGAGGAGCCCGAGGTCGCGAGCCACGAGGGCCGCTCGGGTGCGGTCGTCGACGCCGAGCTTGTCGAGCACGCTGGTCACGTGGTTCTTGACGGTGCCGACGGCGATGTTCAGCGCCGTGGCGATCTCCTTGTTGGTCGAGCCGCGCCCGATCAGGCTCAGCACCTCCCGCTCCCGACGGGACAGCGCCGGCAGCTGGGTGGAGCGCCCGGTGGGGGTCATGCGGACGAACTCTGCCAGGACCCGCGTGGTCACCGACGGCGTCAGCACCGAGTCTCCGGCCGCCACCTTTCGGACCCCGTCCACCAGGGCCTCGGCGGTCACGTCCTTGAGCAGGTAGCCGACAGCGCCCGCGCGGAGGGCCTCGAAGATCAGCCGGTCGTCGTCGAAGGTGGTGAGCACGACGCAGCGGCAGGACGCGTGGATGCGGCTCAGCTCGCGGATCGCCTCGGTGCCGTCCATCACGGGCATGCGGAGGTCGATCAGCGCGACGTCCGGACGGGTCCTCCGGGACAGCTCGACGGCCTCGCGCCCGTCGGCCGCCTCCCCAACGACCTCGATCCCGTCCGCCGCACCCAGGATGGCGGTCACCCCGCTACGGTACAGCTCTGCATCGTCGGCGACGAGCACGCGCGTGCTGGTCATCGGGGCACCCCCAGCTCCACGGTGAACCCTTCCCCGGCTCCGTGGGTGTACCGCGCGTGCCCCCCGGCCTGCCGCATGCGCTCCCGCATGGAGCGCAGGCCGACGCGCTCGTCGACCGATCCTGCCCCGTCGCCATCGTCCCGAACGACGATGTGGGTCCCGGCGCTGGAGCTCGCCACGGAGACGGTCACCTCGCGGACGCCGGTGGCGTGTCGACGGACGTTGGTCAGGGCCTCCTGCACGCCGCGCCACAGGGCGTAGGCACTGGTGGGCGAGAGCCCGTGGGCGTCGAGGTCGTCCTCCGCCGGGTCGGTCACCAGCCGGGTGGGGATGCCGGCCGCGACGCTCTCGCGCACCAGGTCCTGGAGGGAGTCCAGCAGCGGGCGTCGGCTCCCCGGGGGTTGGTCGCCGGCCATGACGAGCCGCACCTCGGCCATGGCGCCGCGAATCAGGGCTCGGGCGCGATCCAGGTGGTCTCCCTCCATCGACGGGCCACCTACGGCGCGGGCCGCCTCGATCTGGATCAACGCCCCCGAGAGGTGGTGCCCGAGGCCGTCGTGCAGCTCCGCGGCGATCCGCTCGCGCTCGGCGGCGGCCGACAGCTCCTGGGCCAGCTGGGACTCCCGGCGGAGCAGCTCGCGCCGCTGACGCTCGTGGAGGAGCAGGCGGGAGAAGGCCAGGAGGAAGAGCGTCGCGCCGATGTGGGAGGCGATCCACTCGACGCGGTCGGCCAGGGGGTCCCCGTAGGCGGTGGTCACGGCGGCCGTGGCCAGGGCGAGGGCACCTCCCATCACCCAGGCGCCGAGCATGCCCTCCAGCAGCGCGGCGATGGGCATCAGCGGCACCGTCATCAGCAGCGTCTGGTTGTGGCTGGTGGCCATCGTCACCACCGCAAGGAGCAGCAGGGCAGCGAGCTCCCCATGGCGTGTGGCGCCCGGAGGCGTCCGCCGAACGAGCACGCCGAGCTGCAGCACCAGGAAGGCGACGCTCGGGACCAGGAACTCCGCCATGCCCAGCGACGCCATGGCCTTGATCAACGTCGCCACGCCCAGGACCATGAAGGCTGCGATCTCGACCCAGCCGAAGACACGACGGGGGGCAGACTCAGAATCGGATGCCGGCATGCACACGTCCATACAGGGATGGAATCACGAGGTTCCAGCGCCCCCGAGACTCGTAGCCGAGCTGGACCGCCAGCTCCACCGGACCGACCAGCGCACCGGCGACCGCCCCGGCCCGCAGGCTCCACGACGTCCAGCCCGTCCAGCCCGAGACCGGCTGCACCCCACCGACCCTCCGGGCGTAGGGCGTCGTGCGCACATGGGTCGCCCAGCCGTTCCAGAGCTCGGCGTCCGCGGCCACCGTCCACCGCTCGCCGAAGTGGCCTCCGCGCGCCATCAGCAGCGACCCCACCGACGTGCCCCGGTAGATGTCGTTGGCCGTGGAGACCTCGCGGAGCCCCAGCCCGAGCTCGACGTCCCAGGGCCGGTCCCGCACCGGCATGCGGGTACCCAGCGTCAGGGCATGGTCGTGGAGGTCGGGCTGCAGGAGGGGCGCCCGGAGCTCGACCCACCCGGTCAGCGGTCGCGGCTCGAGGGGCAGGGCGCCTGCCGCGGTGACCGAGAGCGGCAGCAAGGCGCTCTCGAAGCCTGTGGCCACGCTGACCTGCGCCGTCGGCGTGTCACCGGCCAGACGCACGGCGGGCGAAGCGAGCCCGATACCCACGAGACCAGCGAGCAGCAGGGCCATCAGAGCACCCCCTGGCGCTGCAGGTAGTCGTGGGTGAGGCGCACCGTCGTGCACGCGTCGGCCCAGACCACGTCGGTGTGCCCGGCACCATCGATGACCTCGAGGGTGGGGTTGGCCAGGTAGTCCAGCTGGAAGCGCTGGAAGTCGGCCCCGAGGTCGCTGGTGGGGGTGTCGCCCGCGACCACCAGCACCTCGTGGGGGTAGTCCTGCAGCTGCGTCGTGAAGTCGAAGCGCTCCGGGTAGAAGCCGCCGAGGAAGTTGGAGCGGATGACCGCGCCACCGACGCGGTTGGTGGGTGCCTCCTCCTGGTTCTTCCGGTCCGGCTGAACCCCCCGTGCGGCGATGAGGATCGACAGGTCCAGCGCATCGTGGTCGTGCATCGTCAACAGCTGGGAGCTCCACGCGATGTCGTTGAGCCACTCGGCGCCGAAGTCGATCTCGACCGTGGACGTTCCTCCGGCGGCGACCCAGTCGTCCCAGATGTCCGACGAGTACTCGCCGGGCTCCAGAAGGACGGCGCCCAGCACCCGCTCTGGGTGACGGTTCAGGTAGCTGGCGGCCAGCATGCCCCCCCAGCTGTGACCCGCCAGCACCACCCCCAGCCCCTCGGGGTCCAGGTGGTCCACGAGGGCGTCGAGGTCGGCCTCGAAGGTGTCCAGCGTCAGGAGCGACTCGTCGTCGTGGCGTCGGGACAGCCCCGTTCCCCGCTGGTCCCAGAACACCAGGCGCATGGAGGCTCCCAGGTCCACGCCGTCGCAGGGCTCCCCGAGGCGCGACAGGTACAGGGCGTCGTTCCCGGGCCCGCCAGCGAGGAAGATGAGCGGCACGCCGTCCGGCTGGCCCTCCTCCACGACGTGGAACAGCGACCCGTTCACCTGCACCGAGGGAAGGCTCGGGTCTTCGTCCACGGTCGGCGGGACGAGGGGTGGCGTGTTCAGGCAACCTGCCAGAAGGCATGGCAGGAGGCGGGACGTCGGCATGGCAGCTCCGGGTGAGAGGTGCTCCGACCGTAGTTCTTCCGGGGAGGTGCCCACCATGGGTCATGGGTCACCTTCGGGTCATGGGACCTTCGGCTTGGCAGCGTGCCCGACCGGCCTGCAGCGCCTCCGTCGACGTGAGCTACTCCTCGCCGAGGCTCGCCTTGTAGGCCCGACGGGCCTTGCGCCGCTGGTTGCGGGCCTGCTTCTTCGCGCGGACCTTCTCGTCGCGGAGGTAGAGCGCCTCGACCTTTGTGCGGGCCCATGGCGTCTTCCGCAGGAACCTCAGGCTGGAGTTGAGGCTCGGCTCGTTCTGAAAGCAGCGGATGGGGACCTGCCGAGCCAGCTCCTCCCAGCCGTAGCGCTCGATGAGGGTCTCGAGGAGGGCCTTGAGGGTGACGCCGTGGAGGGGATCGCTCATGGGCGTAGGACTATCGCGCCCCCGGTCACTCCACGACCGCAGCCCCAGCTCCCGGCGAACACCCGAGTCAGGGACAGGTCCACACCCAGACCAGCTCCTGGTCGACCACCCCGTCGCCGTCCTCGTCCACCGTGCTGTTGTCCGCGCGCCCCTCGGCCGTGTAGACGTTGGTGCGGAGCCAGTCGACGGTGCCGTCGTCGTCGAGGTCGAGGGCGTCGGTGAGGACGCGACCCTCGCCGTCGTAGGTGACCAGCCGGTAGTCCAGATCGCCGTCCCCGTCGGCATCGGTCCACAGCTCCCCCTGGGTCGCGGTGTAGGCGTACTCCAGGAAGTAGTCTTCGCTCCCGTCGTCTCCGATGTCGTACGCGATCGTTCCGACCTCCTCGTCGCCGGTGTGGGTGTAGGTCGTGAACACCGTGCGCGTCCCGTCGTCCGCGGTCGACGTCAGGATGCGTCCCTCGGTGTCGTAGGTGTAGGTGGTGACGGAGTCGTCGACCCCGTCGCCGTCGAAGTCGTGGCGGAGCTCGGCGATGGTTCCGTCGCCGTTGTAGACGTAGCGGAAGGAGCTGTCGAAGACACCGAAGCTGGGGATGGTCACGCTCAGGGCCACCTGGGTCACCCGGAGGTAGGCGTCGTAGGTGAAGGACGTCGACACATCCACCGCGCCGTCCGCGTCGCTGTCGACGTCGTTCGTGAGGAGAAGGCCACAGCTGTCGTAGGCGTCGTAGGCGTAGGCAACCGGGCCGACGCCGACCGCCGACGTGGTGCGCTCGGAGGTGCAGTCGGAGAGGTGGAGCGGACAGTCCATGGCCGTGCCGGTGTCGCCAGTGTCGGTGTCGCTGTCGCTGTCAGTGTCGGTGTCGGTGTCGGTGTCGCTGTCGCTGTCGGTGTCGCTGTCGGTGTCGGTGTCGGTGTCGGTGTCGGTGTCGCTGTCGGTGTCGCTGTCGCTGTCGCTGTCGCTGTCGGCATCGGTGTCGCCGTCGGCGTCCGCGTCGGTATCGCTGTCGCTGTCGCTGTCCGCGTCGGCATCGCTGTCGCTGTCGGCGTTGGTGTCGGCCTCTGTCGGGTCCGGGGCGTCGACCTTCCCGCCGTCTCCAGCGCACGCCACCAACAGCACTGCCCAGCCAAAGAGCTTCACGTCGTCACCTCCACCGCCCTCCCGGTAGCCAGCGACACCTCGGCCAGCACCTCGCTCCGTGAACCCGCAGGGGGACCGAGCAAGGGGCCAGCTGGGTGGATAGGTCCCCCGCCATGCTGCACCTCGTCCTTGCCCTCGCCCTCGCCGGACCCACCGGAGACGCCGCCCTCCAGAAGCGGGTCGACCGGGTCCTCGCCCGTACCCCTCTCATCGATGGCCACAACGACGTCCCGTGGGCCTGGCGCGCCCGGGCCAACCGCCGGCTGGAGGACCTGCCCTTCGAGACCGACACCACGGGCATCGAGCGGCCGATGCACACCGATCTGCCCCGGCTGCAGGCCGGACAGCTCGGCGGCGTGTTCTGGTCGGTGTGGATCCCCACGGACCTCGAGGGACCCGAAGCCGTCGTCACCGTGCTGGAGCAGATCGACCTGGTCCACCGCATGGTGGAGCGCTGGCCCGACGAGCTGGAGCTGGCGCGAAGCAGCGGCGATGTCCGTCGCATCCACAAGCAGGGCAAGATCGCGTCGCTCATCGGCATGGAAGGGGGCCACAGCATCGGCGGCAACCTGGCGATCCTCCGCTCCACCTACGCCGCGGGCGCTCGCTACATGACGCTGACCCACTGGGAGACCATCCCCTGGGCCGACGCCGCCACCGACGAGCCCCTCTCCGACGGGCTCTCTCCGTTCGGCGAGGAGGTGGTGAAGGAGATGAACCGCATCGGCATGCTGGTGGATCTCTCCCACGTAGCGGCCACCACGATGCACGACGCGCTGCGGGTCTCCGAGGCACCGGTGATCTTCAGCCACTCCGGCGCCTACGCCATCAACCCCCACCCCCGGAACGTCCCGGACGACGTCCTCGACGAGGTTCAGGAGAACGGTGGCGTGGTGATGGTCGACTTCCTCCCCTCCTACGTGAGCAAGGACGTGCACGTGTGGGGTGCCGAGCGCCGCGCCGAGAAGGCCCGACTGGAGTCGATGAACCTCGGCAACCGTGCCGCCGTAGAGAGCGGCCTGGAGGCGTGGGAGAAGGAGAACGCACCGCCGGTGGCGGACCTGGCCACGGTCGCCGACCACGTCGACCACATCGCGAAGCGCATCGGCTGGGAGCACGTGGGGATCGGCACCGACTTCGACGGCATGGGCAGCGCGCCCACCGGCCTCGAAGACGTCTCCCAGATCCCCAACCTCCTCGTGGAGCTGGCCCGTCGCGGCTACACCGACGAGCAGCTGGCCGGCATCGCCGGAGAGAACGTGCTGCGCGTGATGGAACGGGCCGAGGAGGTCGCGGTCCAACTGCGCAAGGCCCGCGTCGCCAGCGAGGCCGACCTGGAGGAGAAGGGATGATCGTCGCACTGCTGTTCGCCTGTTCCACGGCTCCGTCCATCCCCGAAGGGCCCCAGGTCGACGTGGCGAAGGCCGCCGCGAAGAACCTGTGCAAGCTGTACAAGGGAGGCGGGCTGTCGTGCTCGGTCGACGGCACCAAGGTGAGCGCCGAGGGGCAGACCATCGACGTCTCGGCTGTCTACGACCACTACGACGACACCCTGGGGGTCATCACGTTCAAGGGCACGGTCACGCTGGCCGTGGAGGGAGGCGACACCTGGGTCACCCGCGTCTCTGGCGGAGGCTCCGGCAAGGAGGCCGCCATCCAGCGTGGTCTCCACGAGTGGGCGCTGGTGAGCGGCACCCCCTTCGTCGACGCCCTGCGCCACGACGGCGACCGAAAGGCGCTGAAGGCCGTGGCCCCCACCATCGGCCACGAGATCCACGTCGCCAACCAGACGGCGGTGTGGCCGGGCTGGACGCTCCAGCGGCCGCCGCTCGAGGGGGGCATCGACCACGCCGAGATCGTGCGACGGATGGCCCCGATCGTTCCGAAGCTGGGTCCGCCGCCCCACATGATCCGCATCGAGGCGCTCCGGAACCTCGAGTCCGTCGACTTCACCTGCTACGTCGACGGCGTCGCAGCGCCCGACGTGTGCAAGACCGTGGAGGGCTATCGCTGGCCCGACGTGGGGGGCTTCGAGATGCGTCAGTCGTACGCTGTGTTCGGCGAGCCGATCGCGGCCCCGCCACCGTCGGAAGAGCCCGCCGAGCCCCCCGGGGAGTAGGCGGTCCAAGGCCTGATTCCCGCCGATACATGCTGAAACGGCCCGGGGGGAGGAGCTCACAGTACGAGGGAGTTGTCCGAAGGCGGAGGCTCCCATGACCCACGTGAACCTGACCATCGTTCCCGACGCACTGGGCGACGACTTCGGTCCCGAGTTCCCGGAGCAGCTGAGCCCGGAGGGTCCCCTGTCCACGTGGGACGAGCCCCAGCTCGCCGCGACCATCGGTCCGGCCCGCACCCCAGCCGAGGCGGTGGACTGGTTCATGGAGGAGGGCGACTCCTTCGACGACGACGACGGCATGCCGCGCCTGCCCGTGGCACGGACCGACGAGACGGACGTCGGGCCGCCCAGCGTGAGCCTCGAGGAGGACGTGGGGCCGGCGCCGGTGCGTGTCAAGGGAAGCCCCCGGCGAGGCTTCGCCATCGCGGGCCTGGTAGCCACCGGCGTGATGGGCGTGGGTCTGGGGGCCCTGGTCACGACCCTGGGGGCAGGCGCCATGGCCGCTGGGGCAGCGACGGTCTGGCTGGTCTCCGAGCCGGCCCAGGCGGGTCCTGGCTACGACGCC
>Ga0213839_1002216_pt1 | contig 11141 bp, 4 predicted proteins | sample SWPATP21_FD_160075 | JGI IMG/M metagenome (GOLD analysis project Ga0213839, IMG submission 160075) | Coastal seawater microbial communities from Marineland, Florida, United States - SWPA TP2 #1 | ecosystem: Environmental > Aquatic > Marine > Coastal | place: USA: Florida | collected 2016-08-14 | reverse complement strand
CCTCGGTGGTCAGCGTCGGTCGCTTCGACGCGGGCTCGGCCCCCAACGTCATCGCTGGACGCGCCGTGCTCGAGGGCACCATCCGCGCTCAGCAGCCCTCGGTCCGGGAGCACCTGTCCCGCTCCATCGAGCGCATCGCGCGGGCGATCGGCGAGCTCCACGGGGCCGGCATGAAGGTCGAGGTCCTGCGGGGCACGCCACCGGTCATCAACCCGCCGCTCTCCACCTCCCTCGCCCGCGCGGCAGCCGCCGACGTCGTGGGTGCGGACAACGTCCTCACGCTCCACACCGCCAACATGGGAGGGGAGGACTTCGCCTACTACCTGGAGCAGATCCCGGGGGCCTACATCCGCTACGGGGCCCAGGTTCCGGGTCGTGAGAGCTTTCCCGCCCACTCGAGTCGCTTCGACATCCATGAGGATGCCCTCGGCGTCGGCGCCGCCTGGCTCGACCGCGTGGCCCGGGTCGCCGGGGACCACGTCCTGGTGACCGGAGGCTGACGGGACCCGGTCAGCGGGGGCTCGTGCGCCGGCGTCCCACGCCCAGGGCCAGGAGGAGCGGAAGGAGCGGTGCGGACGGGCCCGGAGCGCCCGAGCATCCGCAGCCACCTCCACCGGCCCAGGTCTCCACGAGGTCGGCCCCAGAGCAGTTCTGGTCGACGCCGTCGCCGGGGACATCGATGGCGTCGGGGGAGATGGAGGGGTCGCCGTCGTTGCAGTCGCCGGTCGGGGGCACGTCGCCCGGGTCGCAGACGGCCACCTCGACCTCACCGGCGTAGCCGTCGCCGTCCTGGTCGACGATCTGCAGGGTGGTGCCGAGGACATCGCTGTCCTCGTCGTCGATCAGGCCGTCGCAGTCCTCGTCGACGTCGTCGGGGTCGCAGACCTCCTGGGCACCTGGGTTCACGTCGGCCCGGGCGTCGTCGCAGTCGTCGGCGGAGAGCGACCAGCCCGGCCCGGGGTCGCACGCGCCGCCCGTGCCAGCGGCGGACGCGTCGCCGAAGCCGTCGCCGTCGGCATCGGGGAACAGGGAGGTCTGGCCCTGGACGTCGTCGTCGAGGTCGTCCACGAGTCCGTCGCAGTCCTCGTCGACGTCGTCGGGGTCGCAGACCTCCTGGGCACCTGGGTTCACGTCGTCGCGGGTGTCGTCGCAGTCCTCGCCGGTGAGCAGGTCGGGGGCCGGGTCGCAGGCCTGGCTCGGCACGGCGGAGGCGTAGCGGTCCCCGTCGACGTCGACGGGCTGGAGGGAGGTACCGGTGGGGGCCGGATCCAGGTCATCGGCGAGGCCGTTGCAGTCCTCGTCGACGTCGTAGGGGTCGCACACCTCGACGACCCCGGGGTTCACGGTGGCCAGGGTGTCGTCGCAGTCGTCGCTGGACAGGGAGAAGCCGAGGGCGGCCTCGCAGGCGGTGCCGACCAACCGCGCGGGGTCTCCGTAGCCATCGCCGTCGCCGTCGAGGTACAGCGGGAGGCCGCCGGTCACCGAGTCGTCGAGGTCGTTGGCGAGCCCATCGCAGTCCTCGTCGACGTCGAGGGGGTCGCACACCTCGTCGGCCCCGGGATGGACGTCGCTGCGGCTGTCGTCGCAGTCTCCGTCGTCCGTGGTCTCCTGGGCACCGCTGCAGTCGAGGGTCGTGGCGGGGGCCATTCCGTCGCCGAAGCCGTCGCCATCGACGTCGACGAAGCAGTCGTCGCTCCCGCTGCAGTCCTGATCGACGCCGTCGCCGGGGATCTCGGTGGCCCCGGGTCGGATGTGCGGGTCGTTCGGGTCGCAGTCGTCGTCGTCGAGGACGCCGTCACCGTCGGCGTCCGTGTCGGGGAGGGGGAGGTCCGAGAACGACGGCTGGTAGGCGCCGATGTCGCCCGTGGTGCCGTCGGGGTCGTCGTAGGCCGGGTCCCCGTCGCCGGCGTCGATCAGGGGGCTGCCGCTGGCGGGGGCGAAGTCGCTGCCCAGGCAGTCGCCGGGGTCGTAGTCCTCGAGCTCCGGGTCGACGCCGTAGGTGCTGCCCAGATCGACGAGGGCGTCGTGGTCGGAGGCGAGGTTGTCCAGGAACCAGCCGTGGCTCAGGGTGAGGAGGCCTCCGCCCCACACCGCGGCGCCGCTGCCGACGTTGCCCACGACAAGGTTGTTCACGAACAGGGTGGTGTCCGAGGTGGCGAGGGCCGCCCCGACCCCGCCCGACGTGTTGCCGAGGAAGTGGTTGGACACGATGTCGGACGCCAGCTCGACGTGGATCGCCCCTCCGTCGCTGTCGGCGTGGTTCCCGCAGAAGACGTTGTCCTGCAGGGTGGTGGGGGTGGAGACGTGCAGGGCGCCGCCATCCTCGGAGCTGGTGTTGCCGGCGAACAGGCTGCCGCCGACCCACGCAGTCGGGGCGGCGAGCAGCTCGACGGCACCGCCGGTTTTCGCAGCTTGGTTGCCCACGAAGACGCTGTCGTCGATGTAGCAGACGCTGTCGTTGTCGCAGGTGATCGCGCCGCCCTTGTCTCCCACGTTGCTGCGGAACGTCGCCCCCACGACGGCGAGCTTGGCGGTGTTGTGGAGGTAGATGGCGCCGCCGTCGCCGGAGGCCACGCAGCTGCCGACGGTGGTGTCGTAGAGCTCCAGGCTGGACTCGTTGTGGACGTGGAAGCAGCCCCCGGTGTCGCCGGAGCCACCGAGGGCGACGGCGTTCCACAGCGACAGGGACGCTTCGTCCTGCACGAAGGCAATCAAGGCCGTGGAGGCGCCGTCCAGGGTGAGGTTCTCGATGTGGGCGCTGCTCCCTCCCGAGACGGTCAGCAGGTCGTCGGTGCCGACCTGCAGGATGACCTCCGAGGGATCGGCCCCCATCCCCCGCAGGGTGAGCTGCAGGTCATCGATGACCAGCTCCTCGATGTAGGTGCCGGGGTGGATCTGTACGACGTCGCCGTCGGAGGCCACGGCCACGGCGCTGGTCACCGTGGGGTGGGCGTAGCCGCTGCCGACGTCGAGGGTCGCGCCGTGGGCGGTGGTGAGGAGCTGGATGAGCAGGCAGAGCACGAGGTCAGTGTACAGCGGTCTGTCCGCGTTCATCGTCGGCTGACACGTCCGGGCAACCGACCGGTGACGGCTCCGGGCCTGCGGGGAGCCGATGACGCGGTAGGATGCGTCCCCCATGACCGCTACCGGCCCCTCCCTCCCTGCGACCTCGGCAGCGCTCGGCCTGCTGCTGGGGGCGACGCTCCCAGCCTCTGCCTTCGAGGGTCAGGGCGCGGCGGGAGCCCCTGCCACGGACGACCATCCGGCGACCACGGTGTCGGCGCCCACCGGCCCCATGGCGGGCTCCTGGAGCGCCCAGGGCGGCCTTCAGGTCGTGGGGGCTCCGCTCGTACGGCTGCAGGACGACGGCGAGGGCCTCGCCGAGCAGTGCGTGGTGTGCACCGTCGTCGGGCTTACGGCCGCGGGGCAGGTGGCGCTGGGCGATGCCTTCGCCATCGGTCTCACGGTGCCCACCTACCCCTGGGTGGCCGACGGCGAGGGGGGCGCGCCCGCTCTCGGCGACGTCGTCCTGTGGGCACCGATCACGCTCCTGCGCTCGGAGGGGGGTGGCGTCGCGGTGCGGCCCTTCGTGTCGCTGCCCACGGGTCCGGCGGCACGCTTCCTGGGGGAGGGGAGCCTGGGGGGCGGGGCCCTGGTCACCGGCGGGGCAGGCGTGGGCCCCGTGCGGGTCGCGGGTGAGCTCGGCGTCGACGTCGCAGATCGCGACGTCCTCGGAGCGGTGGTGCTCCAGGACGGGCTGGGGCTGTGGGTCGACGTCGCCGAGGGCCTGTCGGTGGGCCCCGAGCTCCGGGGCCGGATCCCGCTGGGTGGCGTGCCGTCTGCTCAGGAGCTCGGCCTCGCGACCCGGCTGACCCTCGGCGAGACGCTGTCGCTGCGGGCGGCGGGTGGTCGGGGTCTCAGCGATGCCCCTGGGGCGCCCGCCTGGCGAGGCCAGCTCTCGCTTGCGTATCGGCCGACCCCGAGGGTCTCCGAGGCTCGGCTGGTCGCAGCACAGGACACCGTCGACTACGTGTTCCACGACAGCGACGGGCGCCCCCTTCGGGAGGTCGACGTGGTGCTGCGAGGAGCGGCGATCGGCACCACCGACCATGACGGCGTGGTCGCGCTCCCCCGAGCCCTCCGCTGGCGCGACGGACCGCTCGCTCGGGCCCCAGGCTACCAGCTGACCTCCGTGCCCCCGCCGGCAGTCGACGCCGATTCGGTCGAGGTCGAGCTTCCGTGGGAGCCGGTGCCGGTCCAGGTCCGGGTGGTCGACGCCACCGGTGCCCTCCTCGACGCCAGCATCCGCCTGGAGGGGGGCGGGTCGGTGGAGCCCCCTCTCCGCGATGACGTGGGCACCTTCACGTACGACGTGCCCGTGGGGGTGTGGACGCTCACCACCGAGGCCGAGGGCTTCAGCCCGCAGCAGCGCACCCTGGTGATCCAGGGAGGTCGCACCGACGCCATGCGGGTCGATGCGGTGATGACCCGGGCGTCCGACGGCGTGGGGTCCCTCGTGGTCACCGTGACCGACCCCGACGGCGACCCGGTGGAGGGGGCCCTGGTGCGCCTCGGCGACGACATCTTCGGCACGACCGGCAGCGGCGGTGATCTGACCGTGTCCCAGCTCGCCGAGGGCACCCGCGAGCTGGAGGTCCGCGCCGAGGCCTTCGAGGCGGAGGCCCCTGCAGAGGTGACGATCCGTGGCGATTCCGCCCGACCGGTGGTGATGCTCACCCACCTTCCCGGCTCCGTCGAGGTCCGTGTCACCGGCCCCGGCGGCACCCCCACACCGGCCACGGTGGAGGTCTACTCCGACGATGCCTCCCTCCGTCCCGTGGACACGGGCAACGACGGACGCCACGTGTGGGTCCTCGGGGAGGGGGCCTGGACCGTGGGCATCACGTCTGCCGGCCTCGGTCGCCAGCAGCGGAGCATCGTCGTCGACCACAGCGAGCGCTCGCTGCAGCGGGTCGACGTGCAGCTCCTCCCAGCCCTCGGTCCGGCGAGCCTGACCGTGCGGGCGCTCGACGCGAACGGTCGGGTGGTTCCGGGCGCCGAGGTGCGCCTCGGGGAACGCTCCCTGGGCACGACGGGCAGCGATGGGGCGCTCCGGGTCGATGGTCTGTCCGCTGGCGACACGGTCCTGCGCATCACCGCTCCGAGGGTCCGGCCGTACGAACAGTCGGTGCGCCTCAGCGCCGCCCGCCGCGACGTGGATGCCCTCCTCGAGTGGCTGCCGGGGACGGTCCGGGTGCGGGCACTCGGCCCGGACGGGGCGCCGGTGGCGGGGGAGGTACGCGCCACGGATGGGGCGACCACGGTAAAGGGGCGCTTCGACATCGACGGACGCTGGATCGACCAGCTGCCCCCCGGTTCGTGGCAGGTGCTCGCGTCGGTCGAGGGGCTGGGCTTGCAGACCCGGTCCATCGTGGTCGAGCCGGATCGCACCACCCTCCTCACCATCGACTTTCGGCTCGCGGAGGTGGATGGCGACGGAAGCGTGGCCCTCACGCTGCTTCGACCCGACGGCTCCCCCATCGAGGGCGCGAGGGTCACCATCGACGGCCAGGACTTCGGCACGACCGGATCCGGCGGGAGTGTCCGGATCGCGAGCCTGGCGGCAGGTCGGCGGACCGTGGTGGCGACCGCAGAGGGCCACGAGGCCGTCGAGCTGGTGGTGGCGCTGGGGCGTCACGAGGTGACCGAGACGGTGACGATGCCGTGGGCGGAGGGCGTGGTGTCGGTGCGGGTGCTGCAGGGCGAGCGCCCGGTGACCGATGCCGTGCTGCGGCTCGCCGGGCCTCGCGTCGTCGACCCCGTGGGCACCGACGCCGAAGGAGAGGCTCGGCTGGCGCTGGCGCCGGGCCAGTGGACCCTGCTGGTGTCGTCGGTGCGTGCCGGACTCCACCAGGAGCAGCTGGAGGTGCCTCCGGGCGCGAAGCTCACCTCGTGGACCGTGAGCCTGGAGCAGGTGGGGACCAGCACGTTGCTCGTGCGCGTGTACGACGAAGACGGGGCGCCGGTGCAGGGAGCGACGGTCCAGCTGGAGCCCGGACCCACGGCCACGACGTCGGCGGGGGGGGCCGCGCTGCTCACTTCGCTGGTGCCGGGACCGTCGGTGCTGGCGGTCGACGCGCCCGACCCCCTGGTGGATCGGACGCTGCCCGTGGCGGTCGGAGAGGGCTCGGAGCAGCTGACGATCGAGGCCCTGTGGCCCCGGACGCCGGTGACGGTCCGCACCACGGACGACACGGGGCAGCGGGTCCAGGCCGATGTCCTCCTCCAGGGGGCGGGGCTGCTTCCGGTGCAGCGCACCGACCAGGGCGGAGAGGCCGTCGTACCGCTTCGGCCCGGTGCCTGGCGGGCCTGGGGTCGAGCGGGTTCGCTGGAGGGCACGCGTGGATTCGAGGTCGTCCTGGAGGAGGCTGCGGTGGTCGACCTGTCGCTGGCCGAGCCCTCGCTGGATCTCAGCGATGGGCGCCTGCGCTTCGACGAGTCCGTGCTCTTCGACGTGGGCAGCTCGGAGCTCAAGCAGGAGGCGATGGCCGAGGTGGAGGCGCTGTCGGCGCGCCTGCGTGCGGACCCCACCATCGTGCAGGCGGAGGTCCAGGGGCACACCGACGACACCGGCACCCTGGCGGTGAACATGCGGCTGTCGGAGGCGCGGGCGCGCACGGTCCTCGAGGCCCTGGTCACGCAAGGGGTGCCGCGGGAGCGACTTCGGGCCCGTGGGTTCGCTATGCTGCGTCCCGTCGCTGTGGGGACCGATGAGGAGGCACGAGCCGCCAACCGGCGGGTGGAGGTCGTGGTGACCGAGCAGGCGGCAAGGTAGGTCCATGTCCCTTCGTGAAGGCACGATCCTCGACGACACCTGGGTGATCGAGCAGCCCCTCGGCGCCGGGGGCATGGGCTCGGTCTACCGAGCCCACAACCGCCACGCGGCCCGCATCAAGGCGGCCATCAAGATGCTGGCCGTCGATCTGCTCTCCCACGACGAGGCCAACGCCCGCTTCGTGCGGGAGGCCGAGATCCTGTTCGGCCTCGACCATCCTCACATCGTCAAGGTGCGAAACGTGCGGCTCGAGCACCGCCCGCCCTACATCGAGATGGAGTTCATCGAGGGCGTGAGCCTCTACAAGTTGCTGGGCGACGCGCCGCTGCCCTGCGACCGGGCGCTCCTCTTCACGGAGCAGCTCGCGTCGGCCGTTCGCTACCTGCACCGTCACAAGGTCTACCACCGCGACATCAAGCCCTCGAACCTGCTGGTCCGGAAGGGCACGGTGCTGAAGCTGGTGGACTTCGGGCTCGCAGTGGACACCGCAGGCTCGGAGCGGATCACGTCGCAGAACGCCCACTTCGGCACGGTGGCCTACGCGCCGCCGGAGTGGATTCGGCCCCGGGAGGTGGATCCGCGCCTCTGGGACCTGTACGCCATCGGCGTCATCCTCTACGAGATGCTCACGGGCGACGAGCCCTTCGTCTCGGACGCCGGCGCCACGGCGAAGCAGGCGGCCATCCAGGTGATGGCCGAGAAGCAGGCCATGGACCACATGGACCCCGGCCCGGCCTTCCCCGACAGCCTTCGGGCGTTGGTCCGAGAGCTGACGGCCCGGGAGCCGGAGGACCGCATCCAGGATGCGCGCGACATCATCGTGCGGCTGCAGCGCATCCAAGCAGAGATGTCCTTCAACGCCAACACGGTGCTGGCGACCGGGCTTCAAGGGGACGAGCTCCAGAAGGCGGTGCACGAGCGGTACCTGGAGATCCACCGTCCCCCCACGCTCCAGGAGGGGGCAGAACCCGTCCCGCCGCATGCGCCCCTCCCCGAGGTCGTGCCTCCGGTCGGCCCTCGGCTCGAGCCCGGCCCGTCGACGACGAAGAGGGTGGTACAGCTCGCGACGGCAGGGCTCGTCGGGTTCGTCCTCACCGCGTTGGTCTGCCTCGTCACGGCGGCAGCCATCCTCGGGTGGCGCGCGTGGTCCGCGCCGACCTTGCGTCCGGTCACGCTGGTCGCCACGGGGGTGCCCAGAGACGCCGACGTGGCGATGCAGATCGGAGACCAGGCTGTCTCCAGGGTCGACGGGCTCCAGCACCACTTCGAGGCGATGCCCGTGGGGGATCACGTGATCCGCTGGAGCGCGGGCGCCGGGTGCGACGAGGCGCCCTGTCCAGGGGAAGGTTGTCCCGACACCTGCATGCGGGGCGATGTCGTCCTGTCCCTCGGGGCGGGACGTGGGCCGGCCAGCCGACCGGTCGAGCTTCAGCTGCCTGGGCGCCGCCCGCTGCGCGTTCCGGTGGTGGATGCCCCCGACGGCGCGACGGTGCGCGTGGCAGGGGACGAGGCGCTGGTGGAGGGGGGCGCGGCGACGGTGGCCGTGCTGCCCGGGGACCACGACGTGGAGGTCGCGGCGGGAGACTGCGTGCCCGAGGCTCGTGGGTGTGCCGACGACGAGGGGGGCTGTCCACCGGGCTGCAGCTCGCGGGTGGTGTCGGTGCACGTCCCGGCGACGGGCGAGCTCCAACTGCCTGCCGTCGAGCTCCCGGAGCCCGCACGGGCCGTGCCAGCGCCTCGTCCTGCGCCGGCACGGAGCGCGACGGGGCCGGTGACGCGAGGGGCGTTCGCCTCCTGGCTGGCGTCGCACCCGGAGTGGTCGAGGGAGCGGGCGATCGCGGAGGGGCGCGCCGATGGGTCGTACCTGAGTGGGGTCGACCTCGCTGCCGGCGGGGGCCGCGCCGTGGTGTCGGTGCCGTGGGCCGCGGCGCAGGCCTTCTGCAGCGGACGGGGCGGGCTGTCTCCCGTTGCGGCGGAGCCCCACACGTGGAGCGAGGGCGCCACCGGACTGTTCCAGGAGTGGCGCGTCGACGATGGGTCCCCTGCGTGGCGGCGCTACGACGGGGCGTCGAGCGGGCAGCTGAGCCAGCGAGAGGCCAACGCGTTCACCGGGTTCCGCTGTCGTCGCTGAGGCGGCGCCACTGCCGCACGTCCTCGGCGAGCCACAGCGCGGCCGTCGCCAGCAGCGTGGCGCCGAACCAGTAGTTGACCGAGAAGTAGATCGTCTCGTTGGTCCTCCCCGCGTAGAACACGGCGGGAACGAGGAGCACGCCGGTCGCCGCCACCACCCCGGGTAGGGTCTGCTCCGGACCTGCGTCGCCTTCGTCCGGGAGGCCGAGCACCATGAGCAGCGCCCAGGTCGAGCCGTAGTAGCGGCTGGTGGTGACCCCGACCCACACGAGCGCCAGCATCCATACAGCGCGCTCGTAGGGGCTCCGACGCAGGGCGGCGAGCAGGACGATCAGGACGCCCAGAACCTGCCAGGGGCGGGCCTTGTGGTGGAGCTCGCGGGCGACCTCCAGGTCGGTGGTGCGGGGGTGGGCGCCCCAGGGCTCCTCCATCGAGGGCCGATGGGCGGCGAGGCGCGGGAGGCCCAGGCGCGCGCGGCCGTCGTACGGATGCAGGGTGCTGTGGACCCGGATGGCCTCCACCCACTCCGGCCAGGTGTTCAGCCCCCGGCCGGTGGTGTGGGAGAGGGCGAACCACACGGCGCAGGCCGCGGTGAAGGCGGTCAGGAAGCGGATGGCCGGGCGACGCAGCGAGGCCCGCTTCCACAGCTGCCAGCCGACGAGGGCCATGGCGGGAAACACCAGGAAGCCCGGGAACACCCTGGTCATCGCGCCCCAGGAGAGCACGGCACCACCGGTGGCCGTCCAGCCCCGCCGCCACAGCGCCATGCCGATCAACACGCTGGCGAGCCAGTCGTAGGCGAGGAAGCCTCCCACCAGGCGGGAGCGGTTGAAGCCCACGGTGACGACGAACAGCACCATCCCAGCGGCCGCCCGTGGTCCCCAGGCCCACCAGACCGCGAGGATGGAGAGGAGGAACAGGGGAACGTCGAGGTTGGTGAGGATCCAGCGGTCGGTGCCCCGGGTGTCGAGGGCCCAGGCGATGGGCTTGCCGACCACCGGCCAGGCGGGAGCTGGGTTGTAGCCCAGGTCGCCGACGACGTTCTTCCACGTGTCGTCGTCGAGTGGGTGCAGCAGGCCTCGGAGGTCGTGGTGGAGGCTCCGGAGCAGCTCCTCGTCGACGTCGGGGCTCAGGGAGCGGACGGCCTGCCTGCGAGAGACCAGCTGGTAGGTCTGCATGTCCCGGGTCCTGCGGACGTGCTGCAGGGTGCGGGTGCCGTCGGGGAGCTCCGGGGCGACCAGGTCGTCGGCCGCCAGGGTCGCGGCGTACAGGTCGGTGTAGCCGAGCTCTCCGAAGTACTTGCTGCCCAGGTAGTAGTGGTAGACGTTCCAGGCGCGCCAGTGGTCCCCCTGCACCACGGTGTCCTTGGCCCGCCGACCCACCGAGAGGCCCGAGCCGACGAGGGCGAGGGCGACCAGGACCACGGTCACCGCGGGGAGGCGCGCCCCCTTTCGTCGCTCCAGGAACCAGCCTCCGGCCCAGGTCAGGGCCCCCATGGACGCCAGCCCCCCAGCCCAGTGGCCTGCGTTGCTCGTGGCCTTCGGGATGGCCAGCACGAGGCCGAGCATGCCGACGAAGGCCAGGCCGGACGCCGCTGCCGTCTCCAGGGCGCGACGGTCGCGGGTCCGGGCGCCGAGGGCCCCTGCGCCGATGGCTACGCCGAGGAACAGGCCCAGGAACTCCGGCACCGCCGTCTTGCCGTACCCGCTGGGGAGCCAGGCGAGACCGGCCTGCTGAGTGCCCCAGGCCACCGCGAGGCCCACCAGGGCCGCGACGCCGAGCTCCAGCCAGCGCGTCATGGCGCACCCACGTGGCGTATCCACGCGATCATGGCGGCGCGGTCGGCATCGCTCAGCTTGGCGGTGCCTTCGTAGACGACCGTGCCCATGCCCCCGCCCGCGAAGTCCCCGTCCGGCATCATGCCCATGGTGAGGAAGGTGTCGACGTCGCTGTCGGACCAGTCGGCGAGGCCGTCGGTGAGCGATGGGCCGGGGTGGGGGCCTTCATCGGTGCCGTCGAGGTCGTGGCGACGCCAGCGGAGGCGGCCGATGGCGCTCCGGGGTGTGTGGCACTCCCCGCAGTGTCCGACGTGGTTCACCAGGTAGGCGCCGCGAGCGAGCACGGTGTCGTCGGGCAGGGTGCGCGGCCCCCGGGAGAAGGCCAGCATGCGCCAGAA
>Ga0213839_1002215_pt1 | contig 11142 bp, 3 predicted proteins | sample SWPATP21_FD_160075 | JGI IMG/M metagenome (GOLD analysis project Ga0213839, IMG submission 160075) | Coastal seawater microbial communities from Marineland, Florida, United States - SWPA TP2 #1 | ecosystem: Environmental > Aquatic > Marine > Coastal | place: USA: Florida | collected 2016-08-14 | reverse complement strand
GTCGACACCTCCAGTCACGTTAACATATGCTTGCCAGTCACTGTTCCATTGCGGCTCAATTGTTAAGACTCCTCCAGCACCTGCCTCTCCGAGGCCCTTCTCATCGAAGACGTACCCGTCGGTGTTCTCAAGGATTTTTCGACTGTACACGTCGATGAATGAGTCGACGTAGACATAATTGATAACATCAATCTTCTGAACGCGCTTGATGTCAGTCGACTCGTCCACTTCCAGCGTCAAAACCGCGACTGGCAGAGCAGCTGTAGAGGTGGACGCCAGTGCCTCAAGCTCATCCGCCCAGATCGACTTGTACTGACCCGACAACGTCAACGTATTGTCTTCTTGAGCTACTGCAATGCTGAAGTAGTCTGAGTCGATACTCACAAAATTGACGTCGTCTGCCAATTCAATGGTCACTACAAAAACACCGAGACTGTAAAGTTCGTCGGAGGAGTCCAGCGTAATCGCGAGCAAGTCCACAGTGAAGGGAGCGTCCTTTACAATGGTGTACGACGGCATGGCGGCGTAGACAGCACCGGCATCCAGGGCCATGAACTTGATGTCGTAGTCCAGAGGCGTTTTTTCTAAAATCATACCGAAATCCTCAGAGATGATGCCATACTTGAGGATGTGGTCACTGTTAAGTTCACCAGTGCTGTTGTAGATGAAGCTACGAATCGTCACTGTTTTGTTAGTAGTGTCGCTGAACCAAGAAGCAGCGTGTTCACCGAGTCGACCCTCACACGTCACACCAACTGAGTCAGTAATGTTGCCACAATCAAAGATGACAGTGTCTTCAACTTCGTTGACAATAATGACACCAACATGTGCAGGCATCGGGAAGTCATACTGAGGCGATGCCATCCAAGCATAAGCAGCAACATAATCATTTTCAATTGTGAGGACTGGAGTCTTCAGGGCCATATTCACCACAACACGTTCTTGAGAAGGAGTTTTCAACCCGACGGCAGAGTCCGATCCGAGGACACCACCTCCAACACCGGCCTCGACGCCGAAAGTTGTGGCTTGATGGAAGACGAAAATTTGAGTTCTCTGGTCACACAGCAATCCATCCTCTTTAATCGTTGTTACTGAGTAAGTTCCCAAAATAGCAGCCGTTCCTGTCGTCTTCACTTCGAATGTGAAGGGGATTTCACCGCAGGACGAACTGTCTCCTCCGCAAGCGCCACAAGCATCGAATGTGGCGTCACCGTAGCAAGTCCCAGCACAGTCCAAGTAAATGTCTTCACCACCACAAATGCCACATTCATCGACTTGAGTATTGCCTCCGCAAGTACCTTCACAATCAATGTTGAATCTGCAGTTGCCGAAACAATCGTCCTTGTTGCTGGTTAAATCTTTGGGGTACAGGCAAAGATCATCATTTGCGATGTCGGCGGTGCTATCGTAGTTGCAGGCCGCGGTGTCGGAGCAACCACTGCATGAACTGCTGTCGCCGCCGCACACGTCACAATCGTCGAGCACGTTAGTGCCGTCACACTCGCCCTTGCAGTCAACAGTGCCATCGGCACAGTAGTCATCCGAGCACACAGAGCCGAAGCCACCGCAAACACCGCAGCTGTCATAAACCTCTGTACCATCACAGTTTCCGTAACAATCATACTCCCCGGATTCGCACACCGCAGTGCTGTCTCCGTCACATACAGAGCTGTCGCCGCCGCACACACCACACTCGTCGATTGTTTTGTATCCACCGCATTTACCCAAGCAGTCATATTCACCATCAGAGCACCAATCTTCAGTGCAAGATGAACCAAATCCTGCACAAACTCCGCACTCATCAACGACACGATCTCCGCCACACTTCCCGCCACAGTCTTCATCAGCAATGCAGGCACCGAAGCAGTCGTAGTCGGATGAAAACGGATAAGTGCAAATTGAGTAGTCGGCAATGTCAGCCCCAGCAAAGTAATTGCAGGCTGCCTTTTGAGGGCATCCCGTGCAAGTGGACGAGTCGCCGCCACAGACGCCGCATTCGTCAACTTCAGCACCACCGCTGCACACATCATTGCAGTCCTTCGTCTTGGCTCCACCATCACAGATACCACAAACATCCTCGGTCGCACTGCCACCGCACTCACCAAGGCAGTCATAGAAACTCACACAGTTACCGAAGCAATCCTCGCCGGTGGATTCAGGGAACACACAAGAGTCAGCATCGTTAATCGTCGCTGTTTTGTCGTAGTTGCAAGCAGATTTTGTCATGCAACCTGTGCACGTAGAAGAGTCACCGCCGCAAACGTCGCAATCGTCAACCGTAACAGAACCGTCGCAGGTTCCCTCACAATCAACAGCGTCGCAATCATCAACGCCGTCACAGGCCGTGCCATCGCCGCCACAAACGTCGCACGAATCAGTGACAGCGCTTCCGCCGCATTCTCCAGCGCAATCAACGCTGCACGTGCATGTGTCCCAACAGTCGACACAATCACTGTCTGGGTACCAGCACAGCTCACTATCAACCGCTGCAAGCTCGTCGTAATTGCAAGCATCGGTGTCCGTGCATCCAATGCACGTCGACGAGTCTCCGCCGCAAACTCCGCAGGCATCTTCATCTGCAGCCCCGAAGCACGTACCGGCGCAGTCATAGTATATGGTATGGTCATCTGAAGCTTTGCACACACCGCAACCATCCTCAACACCAGTGCCTCCGCACACATCGTCGCAGTCGACATCGACGATGCAGTTGCCTTTGCAATCCACCAACTCCGAATCCGGATACACGCAATAGTCGATGGTAATGTCATCCACTTTCGAAGCCACATAATTGCACGCTCCACTGTCGACGCACCCCGTGCAAGATGAAGAATCTCCGTCGCAAACTCCGCATTCATCTTCAACCTTCTTTCCGCCACATGTTCCTTCGCAATCAAGGTCGAGCACGCAGCTTCCGTAGCAATCGTAGCCGGTCTTAGGGAAGGTACATGGCAGGTCACCCTCAACATTGCAGGCATCAGTGTTGCCACACAATTGGCAGCTGTCACTGCTTCCGCCACAGATACCACAGTCGTCCACAGCTGCGGAGCCGTCACAGACCGCATTGCAATCGTAAGATCCTGATTCACAGGTCTCCTCTGTGCAGGTAATGCCACCTCCATTGCAGACACCGCACTCATCTTCAGCAGCGGAGCCGTCACAAACGCCGTAGCAATCAACTGTGCCATCGTCACAGAAACCACTTTCGCACGATGAACTGTCGCCGCCACAAATACCGCAATCGTCTTCTTCGTGGGAGCCCTGGCACTCACCGGCGCAATCGATAATTTGATAGCTCTTCCCGCACCAACTGTCGGTGCAAGTGGCGCCGAAGCCACCGCAAACACCGCACTCGTCAATGACGGAGAAACCACCGCAAACACCAGCACAATCAAGTCCATCAGCGCAGCCAGGATACACACAAGATGTACCATCGCCGTCGCACACATCGCACTCGTCGATGAGAGCAGAACCATCGCAGTTACCCTCACAATCGACAGTACCAGTCGAACAGAAGTCCTCTGCGCATGACGCACCGTTGCCTCCGCAAACATCACACGAATCATCAACAGCTGAGCCACCGCACTCACCATCACAATCTTTGTCCAACAAGCAGACTCCGCTGCAATCATAGCCAGTGTCAGCAAATGTGCAGTCATCATCACTTGATTCGTAATTGCAAGCTTCACTGTTCCAGCAACCGGTGCACGATGAGCTGTCTCCACCGCAAATACCGCAGTTGTCCTCTACAAGAGTGCCGTCGCAGGTGCCGTCGCAATCCAGCGTCCCTGTGCACGTTTCGTTTGCGCAAGTCCACCCAGTGCCACCACAAACTCCGCAGGAATCCTTTTCCGCGGTGCCTCCACATTCTCCATCGCAGTCCACAACGCAGTCATCCACACAGTCTGAACTGCCATCACAAACTCCACAGGCATCGTAGCTCGCCGAGCCGTCGCATGCGCCACTGCAATCAATCGTTCCGTCACTGCAGAAGTCTTCAGCGCACGATGCACCGTTGCCTCCGCATACATCGCACGAGTCAACTTCGCTCGATCCACCGCAGACACCTTCGCAGTCGTAACCCGGGACGCAGCTACAGGAACTACTATCGCCGTCACAGATGCCGCATGTGTCGAGCACTCGACCGCCATCACATTCACCATCGCAATCCACAATGCCATCTGCGCAGAAATCTTCCGTGCAGCTGGCACCGTAGCCGCCGCATACATCGCATTCATCAATGACAGCAGTACCGTCACAAGTGCCATCGCAATCGACAGTGTCGCACGCGCACGTGGTGCTATCACCACCACAGATGCCGCAATCATCATACGTATGAGATCCGTCGCACTCACCATCACAGTCAAGAACACCATCGGCACAGTAATCGTCCGTGCATGTTTCTCCATATCCCCCGCAGACCCCGCAAACGTCAAGCTCCGCGGAACCACCGCAGACATTCTCACAATCAAGGTCGCTGCCGTCGTCGCATTGACAGTCAAACGGACTCGTGCGCGTTCCGCCGCAGATGCCACACTTGTCCAGCTCGTGTGAGCCATCACACTCACCGGCGCAATCCACACTTCCATCAGCACAGAATGGATTCGTGCAGCTACCACCGTATCCGCCGCAAACCCCACAACTGTCTTCTTCGGAGTATCCATCGCACACACCCTTGCAGTCAACAACTCCGTCCTTGCAGAACGAGCAGGTAGAGCCATCGCCTCCGCAGACACCGCAATTGTCACGATCAGTAGACCCGTCGCAGACGCCACGGCAATCCACAAGGCCGTCACACGTCAAGTCTTCAGCACAGCTGAGCCCAGCTCCAGCGCAAACGTCGCAGCTGTCCGTCTCAGCCGAGCCGCCGCAAGTGCCGGCGCAGTCAACATCAAGCTCACAGCAAGAGAGGCCGTCGCCACCGCACACACCACATTCATCGTAAACAGCACTGCCGTCACATTCGCCATCACAATCCACGGTGCCATCCGAGCAATACCCATCTGTTGCGCAAGTAGCTCCGTTGCCACCGCAAATGTCACAGGAATCATCCTCAGCAGTGCCATCGCACACGCCTTCACAATCCTTGACGCCACTGTCACATGGGACGTAGTCAGGGTCAAACTTGGCGTACTGAGAGCAACTGTAGCCGGTTCCACCGCAGACCTCACAAGAGTCTTCCTCGTGAGAGCCGTCGCATTCTCCGGCACAATCTACTGTACCATCTGGGCAGAACTCTCCGTCGACACAGGACGAGCCATATCCGTCACAGACATCGCACGAATCCACCACAGCAGAGCCACCGCAGACACCATTGCAGTCGACGTCGCCACTGCAACAGGAGGAGCCATCGCCTCCGCACACGTCGCACGAGTCCACCACGACACCGCCGTCACATTCTCCTTGGCAATCAACGGTGCCGTCCTCGCAGAATGACTCGGTGCACAACGCCCCAAAACCGTTGCAAACATCGCATTCGTCGACAACAGCCCAGCCGTCGCAAGTTCCCAGGCAGTCAACTTCGCCATTCTCGCAGAAGCAGCTCGATCCATCACCATCGCAAACTCCGCACGAGTCATATTCAGCCGATCCATCGCATTCACCATCACAGTCAACAGTACCGTCGGCACAAAAGTCTTCAGAGCAAGTTGATCCATGGCCACCGCACACACCGCACTCATCGTCGAATACAGATCCACCGCAAGTTCCTTCGCAATCAACAGTGCTGCCAGAGCAAGTGTTGCAAGTGCTGCTACTGCCGCCGCAAACACCGCAGTTATCCTTCTCGTACGTTCCGTCACAGATGCCCAAGCAATCAACACTGCCATCGGGGCAGTAGTTTTCGGCACACGATTGTCCATCTTGGTCACAGACGCCGCATTCGTCGTACGCGGCACCACCATTGCACTTGCCAAAGCAATCAATTGTTCCGTATGCGCAGAAGGTCGTTCCATCTTCGCACGAAGCGCCGTCTCCGGCACAAACATCGCAGGAATCCGTTTCCGCGGAACCATCGCACTCGCCCAAGCAATCGACGGTTCCGTCAGCGCAGAAGTCCGTTGTGCAGCTGCTGCCGAATCCTCCGCAAACGCCACACTCGTCGTACACGAAAACACCATCACACAGTCCCTTGCAGTCAACGGTGCCGTCAGAGCAGTAGCAGGTAGATCCATCGCCATCGCACACGTCGCATTCGTCGACAACTCGCGATCCGTCGCATTCACCGTCGCAGTCGACGACACCATTCAAGCAGAAGAGAGTGCAAGTTTCGCCGTATCCTCCGCAAATACCGCATTCGTCTTCTTTAGCAGATCCGTCACACTCACCTTCGCAGTCGACGACGCCACCAGTGCAGAAAGAACAGGTACTGCTGTCGCCATCGCAGATGCCACAGTTGTCGTACACACTAGAGCCGTCGCAAGCGCCAGCGCAGTCAATTGTGCCATCAGAGCAGAAGTCCGAGGCACAGCTGGCGCCGAAGCCACCACACACATCGCAAGAGTCAGTGGTTGCAGTACCACCACAGGTACCTTCACAGTCCACATCGCTCGAGCAGCAAGTCGACGAGTCTCCACCGCAGACATTGCATTCATCAAGAACAGCATTGCTGTCGCATTCGCCGTCACAACCGACGGTTCCGTCAGCGCAGTAAGTTTCGGTTGCGCAACTTGCACCGTTTCCATTACACACATCACAAGAGTCAGCTTCCGCAGTTCCGTCACACTCTCCTGCGCAGTCAACAGTGCCGTCGTCGCAGAAGCCCGAAGCACAACTGGCCCCAGATCCACCGCAAACATCGCAAGAGTCCAGCTCGTGTGATCCATCGCATTCTCCGGCGCAATCAACTGTCCCATCCGCGCAAAAGTCGACGGCACACGTTGCTCCGTAACCGCCACACACGTCGCACGAATCAACTGCAGCGCTTCCGCCGCAGACATTTTCGCAATCCACATCACTCGAGCAGCAAGAGGTACCATCACCGCCGCAGACATCACATTCATCCACGACGAGTGTCCCGTCGCATTCGCCATTACAGTCGACGGTGCCATCAGAGCAGAAGTCTGTAGTGCACGATGCACCAAAGCCGTCGCATACGCCACACTCATCGATGTACGCTCCACTGTCGCATTCTCCGTCACATCCAACGGTACCACCAGAACAGTAGCACGATGATCCGTCCCCACCGCAGACATCGCAAGAGTCCTCCACGGCGGAACCATCACATTCACCGTCGCAATCCACAACGCCGTCTGAGCAAAAGTCCGTGCAGGATGCATTGACACCACCACAGACTCCACATGCGTCTTTTTTCGCAGATCCACCACAGACGCCCTTGCAGTCAAACGTGGATGAGCACTCGGAGGAGGCACAGTCCGTTGTAGAGCCACCGCATACGCCGCAAGCATCTTCGACCGCACTGCCGTCGCAAAAACCGTCACAATCAATGGTACCATCAGCACAGAATTCCTCGGCACAAGAAGCCCCGTTGCCACCGCAGACCTCACACGAGTCGTCCACAACGGTTCCACCGCATGAACCTTCGCAATCAACATCGACCAAACAATTGTCATTGCAATCAAGATTCTTGTTCGTGACGAATGAGCAGTCGCCCGAAGATATTGTTGCGTACTGATCATAGTTGCAAGCCGTTGATGTCATGCAACCAACACAAGTTGTGCCATCTCCTCCGCAAACCTCACACTCGTCGAGTTCCACAGAACCGGAGCATGTTCCTTCGCAGTCCAAGTAAGGGCAGACGCACGACGTGCCATCGCCGCCACAGACGTCACAAGAGTCAACTTCAGCAGACCCGTCGCAATTTCCATCGCAATCCACGGTTCCATCAGCACAGAAATCTTCAGCACAGGTGGCACCGTTGCCGTCGCATACATCGCACGAATCGTTGACAGCACTGCCGTCGCAGTCTCCGTTGCAATCGAGCGAAGTGCAGCATGTACTGCCATCACCGCCGCAAACAGAGCACTCGTCATACACCTCACCGCTGTCACACTCACCATCACAACCGACCACACCATCCGCGCAAAATGAAACTTCAGCACATGTTGCTCCGTTTCCTCCACAGATATTGCATTCGTCCTTTACGGCTGTTCCATCACATTCACCAGCACAGTCGACAGTGCCGTCGTCACAGAAACCTTCGACGCAGCTGCTGCCGTCTCCACTGCAAACATTACAGGAGTCAACGACGTGAGAACCGTCGCACTCTCCATCGCAATCAACGGTCCCTTCGTAACAGAAGATGCACGATGTACCGTCGCCACCGCAGACATCACATTCATCGACGGTCTTGGTGCCATCGCATTCGCCATCGCAATCCACAGTGCCGTCCGCACAGAAGTCTTCCGTACATGTTGAACCGTAGCCATCACACACGTCGCACGAATCGATGACAGCGGTGCCGCCACAATCGCCGTTGCAGTCCACATCCGTGGAGCAGCAACTGCTGCCGTCGCCGCCGCACACACTGCACTCATCATAGACAGCTCCGCTGTTGCACTCTCCATCACATACCACCATACTCGAGTAGTACGATGTGTACCAGTTTGAAGTGGTCGAAGTGAACACCAATGACACGATGTATACTCGGAGTACCAGTTCTTTTTGATATGTTGTCTTCAAGAACAAGCGGGCCAGCGTCACCAACCGAGAAAGTTCTTCCTGTTCGGCTGCCGAACCAGCGAAATCACGAAAGATATCCAGAACACGTGTCTGCTGATCCATCGAGAACGGCTCGAGAAGGAAGCTTTTTGCAAACTTTCCTCGTATCCAGACCGAAATGAATGGCTGAGCATGGCACGCCGACGCCTTGACGGATCCGCAAAACGACGTGGCTCTGCCTCGTTCGACGACCCACCTCCGTAAACATACGGTGAATTTTGATTAATCTGGCTGCTTGCTGCGTTTGAACGTGATCGCTTTCGCACGGTGTGTCGTCCCCCTCTGGCTCTACGCAGCGCAACGTCTGGCGCAACGCCATCGCAGCCGCAGCCGCAGCGCCGACACGCGCTGTCGCAGTGACGACAGGATCCAACTTTGCAGCGGCAGGTGGTTGGCATGTTGCTTTCCGTGAAAATAAAATAAATTTGGTTTGCAGCGCGTATCAACTTTCAAAACGAGTGTTGCGAATCACAGCGCCAACACCAAGCACGTAGGCAGCACTACTTCCAGTACTGCTTTGGCGGCAGACACAGCGACAGAAGGAATAAGAACAGCACCATACGGGAGAATTAACATTTGTGCATTAGTTGGGTATGTTTTGTTCTGGGAGTTCGAGCTGAAATGGTCAGCTACCAAACAGGAGTTCCAGAAAAGAGGCTTTACAACTACGACTGTCAGCATCGAGAATACATTGGCAAGAAACAGGTTCAAGACTTCTTGTTTTGTGGAGCGAAGGCAGTTGAAGTGTTTGATCAGCAACGCTGTTTCAAACTCCCTTGCACGGAGGACAAGGACCAGACGTGGTCACTTTCACAGCGTCTCCTGGGGACGCGATTGCGTAATTGACACAGACGTTGCCACCCTGAGCATCAGTCATCGCCGTGAGTGCATATCCGACCGGCGGTGACATCGTCAGGTTGCAACCCGCTGAAAAGTCCGCAGCGAATGCAATCGTCTCCAACATGTCATCACACTGTGCTCCAGGACGAAACATGTATGCTGCAGGGTTGCCCGGACCCCCAGATGCCGACCTGGTCTGGCATTGGGAGCCATCACTCAAGAAAAAGGTCCCCGAAATCACGCTTTCCGTCAATGAAAACCACTCTACCCTGCTGACAGGTGGAGACGGCTTCACAGCCGCCGAGCAAGGTGAACATGTTGTGGAGGTGGTGGCAGGTGTCGCACCTCCTTCTGAAACGATGCTCGTTGACAAGCACGGTTGACCATTCTCGGTGCCAATGATTCCCGACCCAGCCACCCACAAGTCCCTTCCAGTTGCTGGGTTGATCTGAAGCTGATTTGCAAACTCCCACGTGCACTTAACAGCTCCCTCCGATGCCGTGAAAGTCACATTGTCGACGTTGATTTGACAGCGAGAGCTATCACCTGTGTACCAGTCGTAGTCGTTTCCAGAACTGATACCACTTGTGTAGCACGGAGAGTGCCCGAAGAACGACTCTGCAATGCTAAAATCACCATCCGCGAAGTTCATCATCGAGAAAAGCGAGTCTGCGTGCACGAGCATGGGAAGATGTCCAAGCACAAATGCGGCGCCAAACCGTCCTGAGTTTTTGTGCATAATGATACCACGCAGTGTTATCTCCCTGCAGCAATCTGTGTCTTGGGATTTTTATTAAAGGGTATTTTGTAGTTCTGGCTATTTGTAGAAGAGTTGGTTTGACAAGAAGCCGCCGTGAAAAAAAATTATGCAAAAAAGTTGAAAATCCCTGCATGCGTCCGTCCGTCCGTCCGTCCGTCCGTCCGTCCGTCCATCCACCACCTATCTATCCATCCATCCTCCCGACAGTTGCGTCCGCCCATCGCTGCTATTCATCCATATCCGTCCATCCATATCCATTCCACCCATATCCATTCCACCCATATCCATCCATACATACATGGTCATCCATATCCATCCATCCATCCATCCATCCATCAGTTCAACTGCACTGCGATTTCGTGAAGCTTGCGAAGACGTGCCTACGCGACGAGCCGTGGCGCGACGATTTGCAATATGGATAAACGTGGTGGCTGTTCGTTTGGGGAGCGAGAAGCGACGCTGTCGGACTGTCGGCTGTCGGCGCTTCCCAAACAAACAAACTCGCGGATGGGGATGAGTGGTGGTGGTGGTGACGTACGTGGTGACTGCTGGATCGTGAGCGGGTGGGGTGTGGGGTGGGTGGGTGACGACCCAAGAGTATCTTTGCACTGCCTCGCTCGCATGCATCGGGCTGTCTGTCTGTGTGCTCCCTTTCCTTTCAGGGCGGGTCTTGCTTGCTCCGCGAATGTCTCGTCGGCAATATTTTTGTACATATATTCGGATTTTACCAGCCTGTAGATAACGTCCAAAATTCTCGAATCGTCCGAATCCGGCTTCGAATTTGGAAGGTTTAGGTTTGCGAAAATTTGATTACAGCCTGTATATGTCCACTTCCGAATTTTTCCTTTCTGCTCCACCTCGGCCGT
>Ga0213839_1002213_pt1 | contig 11147 bp, 11 predicted proteins | sample SWPATP21_FD_160075 | JGI IMG/M metagenome (GOLD analysis project Ga0213839, IMG submission 160075) | Coastal seawater microbial communities from Marineland, Florida, United States - SWPA TP2 #1 | ecosystem: Environmental > Aquatic > Marine > Coastal | place: USA: Florida | collected 2016-08-14 | reverse complement strand
CCGCTGGCGGAAGCCGTCGAGGAGCGCGGAGAGGAGGGTGGTGCCAGGCGAAGGCCGAGGCCGCGCTGTTCGGGCCCGCCTGAGCTGGAGGAAGGCCGACCGCCAGCCAGCGCCTCGATGATGGGCGGCACGACGGGCCGAGTCGTTCGTCAGCTCAGAAGGTACCCACGAGCCCGACCGATGACGGCCGAACGAACCAGCTCCCGGGCACGCGCGTAATGGGCCACCGCCGACGGCTCTGCTCGCCGAGAACCGCCGGCCCAGCTCCGCCCTACCCTCTCCCCAGGAGCCGACGCCCCGCCACCCCAAAGCGCAGCGCCGGACTCGCCCACGAACACCACCACCAACACCAACACCAACACGACGTGGTGGCGACGACCTCCGTCTCCGAGTCCCCGACCTCCGCCGACGACCGCCCTCGCCGCCCCTCGGACACCACCGCCGACGTAGACCGCCGCTGCCCCATCGCGGTCGTGCCGACTCTTGTCGATAGTAGACCGCAGCAGACCTCGGGCCAGCTCAGCCCTACCCTTTCCCCAGGAGCCGCCGCACCGCCACCTCCAAGCGCAGCGCCACGCTTGCCCACGAACACCAACACCAACACCAACACCAACACGACGTGGTGGCGACGACCTCCTCCGAGTCACCGACCTCCGCCGACGACCGCCCTCGCCGCGCCTCGCACACCGCCGCCGACGTAGGCTTCCCTTGACCCGTGCCGGTCATGTCGGTGGTCGTGCCCGCCGTCGTAGAACGCCACCTACGGCCACCACCCCACGTTCTCGACGATCGGCACGCAGCGTTCCCCGGCATAGGTTCGGTGCATGACCGATTGGGACGATGCTCACGAAGCATTCCTACGAGATCCGGGCAGATGGTCCTGGATGTCGGCGTGGGCAGCGGACAGCAGGGTCCTGCCGATCTACGTCACCTGGTCCCACTCGTACGGGCTCACCCACGACGGTCAGATCTGGGTCCGGCGCTACGAAGACTTGGGCAACGACGAGGAGACACGGTGCTTCCCACAGACGCCGTGCATCGTGCGCCGCATCCGGTACGTCAACCTCGCCTTGGTCCAGGGGGCGGCTCGCTACGAGTGGCTCGCGGCGCTGCGGCCGTTGCGACCGTCCGATGCGCTCGATTGTGGGTGTGGCGGTCGGCGACATCCAACCTCCGGTGTGCACTGCGGCACGTGTGGCGGGGCCGGGTGGATTCCCGTGGAGTACGCCGTGTTTCGGGGTGACCGTACAGACGTTCCGACGGAGCTGGCTCGCTACCTGGTCCAGCACTACTCCGGCCTGCTGACCGATCAAGAGCGCACGGCGCTCCAAGTGGCGCGTGTGCGCGCGAAGGCCGCGAGGGCCTCGCCGAAGATGGCCCGGCTTCTGATGGACAAGCTGGGCGCGCCGACTGACCCCGCAGCGGTAGGGACGCTCCCCGACGAAGGGTGCGAAGCGTTCCAGCACCGTGCAGCCGGCCGGCTCCTCCGCGAGCACTACTACGAGATCCTGGTCAACCGATGTGGGCGATGCGGCGAAGTGACCGCCACGCCAAGAGCGCGCCAGTGTCGGACGTGCGGACACCAGTGGCACGGGCACCCTTGCCCAGGCCACGAGGCCTCCACGGACCATCGCTCGAGCGAGTAGGTGGGCTACCCGATCGGCAGGATCAGCAGCGCTCTCTCGTCCTCGAAGGTCTTCGACGGTGGCGGCGGGCCAGCCGCGGATCATCGGCACCCACGCTCACTCGCCCTGCGCCTCCGAGTCCCCGACCTCCGCCGACGACGCCCCTCCGGCACGGGTCATCGGAAGCGGACCGACGCCTCGCCTTCCACCACCTCCCCCACCAGCGAAGCCACCCGCGACAGGTCGTGCTCGCGCGGCACCGCCAGCAGCAAGCCACCGGAGGTCTGCGGATCGACCAGCACGCACTGCAGGGCCTCGGCCACCCCGTCCATGTGGAGCGCATCGCCCACGTAGACCCGGTTGCTGATGTTGCCGCGGGTGAGGTGCCCCGCCTCGGCCAGGGCCACCGCCTCGGGGAGGAGCGGCAGCGCGTCGGCGGTGAACACCAGGCCCACCTTCGAGGCCCGCGCCACCTCCCAGGCATGGCCCACCAGCCCGAAGCCCGTGATGTCGGTGCACGCGTGCACCTCGCCTTCGCGCGCCGCGTCGGCCACGGCCTGGTTGAGGGTGGCCATGGTGTCGATGGCGGCCTGCGCCACCGCGTCGGAGCACCGACGCCGCTTCATGGCCGTGGTGATGATCCCGGTGCCCAGGGGCTTCGACAGCCACAGCCGGTCGCCCGGGCGTGCCCCCGCGTTGGCCCAGATGCGATCGGGGTGGACCAGCCCGGTGACCGCCAGCCCGTACTTCGGCTCGTTGGCGGTGACCGAGTGGCCCCCCGCGAGCACGGCTCCCGCCTCGCGCACCTTCGCCAGCCCGCCGGCCAGCACCTGGTGGAGTGCCTCGGTGGGCAGCCCGTCGTTCCAGCACAGCACGTTCAGCGCGCTGAGCGGCCGGCCCCCCATGGCGTAGACGTCGCTTAGGCTGTTGGCCGCCGCGATGGCCCCGTACTGGTAGGGGTCGTCGACGATCGGTGTGAAGAAGTCGACCGTCTGCACCAGCGCGCGCTCGGCGTCGAGGCGCACCACGCCAGCGTCGTCGGCCAGGTCGAAGCCGACGATCAAGCGGGGATCGTCTTGTCGCGGTAGCGACGCCGTGGCGGGGCCCAGAACCTCCGGGCCGAGCTTGGACGCTCAACCAGCGCAGGCGACGAGCTCGGTGAGCCGAGTCATGAGACCTCCAGAAGGGTGGACGGCGATCGTACTGCGCCGCAGAGCATCCGGCACCCGGCACGAGGAACAACCCGCCTTCCCGACGACGACCCCCACGACCGGGCTGGCGTCGGGTAGCATCGGAGCATGCGCACCCTGTCCTGGCTTCCCGTCCTCGTGCTCGCTGCATGCAGCGCCGGGCTCGGCAACTACGGCCCCGACGCCGCCAAGACCCTCGACGACGACGCCCCGGCCACCGACGGCAGCGCCCCCGACGGCGACGCCGACACCGATGCCGACAGCGACTCCGACACCGACAGCGACAGCGACAGCGACAGCGACTCCGACAGCGACAGCGACACCGACTCCGACACCGACAGCGACACGGACTCCGACACCGACAGCGACACGGACTCCGACACCGATACCGACACCGACACCGATACCGATACCGACCCGCTGCCCTGGTCGAACGGGGACAGCGCCGATCCGCCCCCGTTCACCGTGGCCCCCCCCGACCTGTTCACCGACTGTGCCTCGGCCGGCGGCATCGTGCTGACGATGAACAACCGCTCCGCCGGAAACCCGGCCTCGTTCGACGCCGACGATCCCCAGGACAACCTCGACGAGGAAGTGCTGAACAACCCGGGCTCGCCTGCCTGGTACCACCTGTACGCCATCCCCACGCCCGAGAACGGCGACGACAACCAGAGCTATTACACCCGCGTGTACAGCACCGGCGTCGGGGGCGGCGCACCCGTGCTCGACAACTGCATCAGCGGCGACGAGTGGGTGACCCTCGACACCGACGGCGTCGGCCCGCTTCTGCAGTATGCCGGCACCTTCTGGTTCGACAGCGGCGACAACCCCACCACGTTCTTCCACTTCTGCAACCTGGTGTCCTCCGGCAGCGACTGCGGGGAGCACGAAGACCAGGGCGACCTGTGTGCCGGCGACAACCACACCGTCGAGGTCTACTACCAGCTCTGTGCGGTGCTCCCGTGACCATCGACCGACGCCTCGATCTCTCTCGGGTGAACGCCCGCTACCAGCGCGTCCCCAGCCAGCTCCTCGGCCGCAGCGTGCACCTGTGGACCTACGGATGGTTCGGCCACCCGGTGCTCGTCTTCCCGTCGGCGGCGGGCATGGCCCACGAGTGGCAGGCCTCCGGGGCCATCGAGGCCCTCGCCCCGCTCATCGAGGCCGGCCGCATCAAGCTGTACTGCCCCGAGAGCAACGTGAGCGTGGCGTGGACGGGTGACGGCGACCCCCAGTGGCGTCTGCAGCGCCACAAGGCCTACGAGCGCTTCCTCGTCGAAGAGCTGATGCCCGCCATCGACGCCGACTGCCGCACCCGCTTCACACGCGTCTCCACCGTCGGCTGCTCCTTCGGCGCCTTCTACGCGCTCAACACGGCCTTGAAGCACCCTCACCGCGTCGACTGGGCCCTCGGGCTCTCCGGCCGCTACGACACCCACACCTTCCTCGACGGGCACACCGAAGACGAGGGCTACTTCAACCAGCCGCTGGCCTACGTCCCCGGCCTCACGGGCGAGGCCCTGCGCCAGGTGCGCCAGACGTCGGCGACCCTGGTGGTGGGTCAGGGCGCCTACGAGGGGCGGTGCATCCGGGAGACGGCAGCGATGGCGGCTACCCTTCGCGAGCGCGGCATCCCGGTACACCTCGACGCCTGGGGGCACGACGTGAGCCACGAGTGGGTGTGGTGGCGTCGGCAGCTCCGCCACCACTTCGGCCAGCGGTTCGGGTAGGTGGCCCGCCTGGCCGACGCCGACCTCGACGCGCTGTCGAGCCACTACACGGGCAACTGCTTCGGCTGCGATCGATGCAGCTACTGGCCGGCGGTGATGAACGGCGAGCCCGGCGCCGCCGAGGCCTACGCCGCCTACATGGCGAGCGTCGGTCGGCCCGTGCAGCTCGTCGACGACGACCCGGCCCCCGGGGGCGACGAGCTCCCGCGCCAGCCCTCCCCCGAGCTGGCCGACCAGCGCCGGTGCCTCCGGTGTGGGTCGGATCGCTTGGTGACCGACGCCAAGGTGGTCGACAACGCCGACGTCCCGGGCACGCTGCACGTCGAGCTCGGCAAGAAGTTCCCGGACGCCTGGCTGTTCGACGGCGCGGTGCAAGTGGAAGTGGTGGCCGATCTGTGCGGCAGCTGCGGCCACGTCGAGCTGCGGGTGGCCGACCCCGAGGCGATGTGGGCACAGTTCGAGGCGCTGAGGTCGGGCTGAGGCTCCCACTTCCCCCACTGGAGGGGGGGCGCATGGCTGCCAGCCGCCCGGTCTCGAACCGGTTCGTGGATCGCACCCAATCGAGGGTTCGCTCGGGTTAGCCCCTCGCCATGGTGCAAGAACACTGGGACGTCATCGTCGTCGGCTCGGGCTTCGGAGGCTCGGTGAGCGCGCTGCGGCTGGCCGAGAAGGGCTACCGCGTGCTGGTGATCGAGCAGGGCCGCCGCTTCACCCCCGACGACTTTCCCCGATCGAACTGGAACCTCAGGCGCTTCATGTGGCAGCCCGAGGTGGGAATGCGCGGCCCGTTCAAGATGAGCTTCACCCGCCACGTCACCGTGCTCCACGGCGTCGGCGTCGGCGGAGGCAGCCTGGTCTACGCGAACACCTTGCCCACGCCGCCGTCCGCGTTCTTCGCCTCGGGCAGCTGGGCCGGTCTGGCCGACTGGGAGGCCGAGCTCCGCCCCCACTACGCCACCGCCCGCCGCATGCTCGGCGCCGAGAAGAACCCCTACCTCGGCGTCACCGACCGCGTCCTGCGCACCATCGCCGAGGAGCGTGATCAGGCCGAGCACTTCGACGCCACGCAGGTGGCCGTGCACTTCGGAACGCCGGGGAAGACCGTCCCCGACCCCTACTTCGACGGGCGTGGGCCCGAGCGCACCGGCTGCAAGCTGTGCGGCGCGTGCATGCTCGGCTGCCGTCACGGCGCCAAGAACACCCTCGACAAGAACTACCTCTGGCTCGCCGAGAAGCACCACGGCGCCGTCATCCGTCCCGAGACGCGGGTCGATGCCGTTCGCGCGATGGCCAGCGGCGGCTACGAGGTGCACACACGCCCCACCTTCGGCCGCTGGGGCCGGCGGCCCACCACCGTGCTCCACGCCGACCGCGTCGTGCTCAGCGCCGGCGTGATGGGCACCACGGAGCTGCTGCTGCGGATGCGCGAAGACCCCGCAGGCCTGCCGGAGCTCTCCGACCAGGTGGGCGAGTCGGTGCGCACGAACAGCGAGACCCTGATCGGGGTCACCTCCACCCGGCCCGACGCCGACCTCACCAAGGGCGTGGCCATCGGATCGATCCTGCACACCGATCCCTACAGCCACCTCGAGCCGGTGCGCTACCCCGAGGGCTCCGGCCTGTTCCGGCTCATGGCGCTGCCCCACGCCCCCGGCGACACCCTGCCCCAGCGCATGGCCGCGAGCGTCCGCAGTGTGCTCGCCCAGCCGGGGCGCGCCGTCCGCGCGACGCTGGTCCGTGACTGGTCGAAGACCACCGCCATCCTGCTGTACATGCGCACCACCGAAGGCACGCTCGGCTTCCGCCTCGGTCCGCTGGGGCTGTCGAGCCGGGTGACCGCGGGCGAGGCCCCCACGGCCTCCATCCCCGAGGCCACCGAGCTCGCCGAGCGATTCGCCCACCACCTCGACGGCTTCGTCGTGAGCATGTTCACCGAGACCCTGGCCAATGTGCCCACCACCGCCCACATCCTCGGCGGCGCCACCATCGGTGCCACCGCGGCCGAGGGGGTGATCGGTCCCGACCACCAGGTGCACGGCTACCCGGGCCTCTACGTGTGCGACGGCTCGGCCATCTCCGCCAACCCCGGCGTGAACCCGTCGCTGACCATCACCGCCATGAGCGAGCGCGCCATGAGCCTCGTGCCCGCCCGCAAGACCGCACCGGAGCTTTCATGACCTGGGTTGCCCTGCCCGACACCCCCGACGACTCGGACCAGGCGGCCTTCGCCCTCGACGTCCTCACCGGCCTGTCGGAGCGCCCCAAGCGGCTGTCGTCTCGCTGGTTCTACGACGACCGCGGCAGCCAGCTGTTCGAGCAGATCATGGCCGAAGAGGAGTACTACCCGACCGACCTCGAGCGCAGCATCCTCCAGACCCACGGCGAGGCCATCGCCACCCACTTCGCCGGCCAGGAGCTCGACGTGGTCGACCTGGGCGCGGGCGACGGCTCGAAGACCTTCCTGCTGCTCGAGGCGCTGCGCGCCGCCGGAGCCAGCGTTCGCTACGTGCCGGTCGACATCAGCGAGGGTGCCATGGCCTCTCTGCACGCCAAGGTGGCCGTCCGCATGCCCGAGCAGCACGTGCACGGACTGGTCGGCGACTATGTCGGGGCGCTGCGTCACCTCGCCTCGGTCGACGAGCGGCGCCGCCTGGTGCTGTTCCTCGGCTCGAACATCGGTAACTTCGACAAGCCCCGGGCCCGCGCCTTCCTGCGGCGCCTGTGGACGGGGCTCCGCCCGGGCGACCACGCGCTGATCGGCTTCGACCTCAAGAAGGACATCGAGGTGCTGCTCGCCGCCTACAACGACCGCAACGGCACGACGGCCGCCTTCAACCTCAACCTGCTCGAGCGGATCAACCGCGAGCTCGGCGGCCACTTCGACCTGTCCACCTGGCGCCACTACGGCACCTACAACGTGTTCACCGGCGCGATGGAGTCGTACATCGTGTCGCTGGTGGAGCAGCACGTGCCCATCGACGCCCTGCGCACGTCGTTCCACTTCATGCCGTGGGAGCCCATCCACACGGAGTACAGCTACAAATACCTGGAGCACGACATCGGCGACCTCGCGGCGTTCACCGGCTTCGAGGTGCTCGCCCGCTACCACGACGACGCGCGCTGGTTCTGCGATGCGCTGTGGCGGGTGCGCTGACCCACCTCGCCGCCTGCCCGGCTCAGCCGCCGTCGTGGGCGCGGATGGCGTCCTTCATGGGCTCGAAGTCGGAGAACCCGACACCGAGCTCGATCACCTCGAGCTCGGGGGTGACGACTGCCCACGAAGGGTAGCCGAAGGAGGCCTCTCCCACCGCATCCCCGATGACATAGAGACCCCACCCACGGTCGCCGAGCACCGGGCTGGTGAGCGAGAACGAGTCGGTCCAGTCCTGCAGCTCGTCGGCGGTGATGACCCCCAGGATGTCGGACAGCGAGGGGGCGAGCAGGGTGACCACCTCCACCTCGATGCCCTCGGCGGCCATGTCGGCGACGAACGCCGGCTCGGCGGCGGCCATGCTCTGGCACGGGGGACAGTCCATCGCGCTGATGTCGACCACGAGGTATTGCCCGGCGAAGTCGTGGAGGCGCACGGCATCGTCGCACGCGTCGAGGAACACACCGTCGGGCAGCGTGTCGCCCACATTCGCGGTGTAGGGGCCTTCGTAGTTGGCCGCGCCCGAGCGATGCCAGCCGCAGGACGACTCGCCGGGCTCGAAGCCACTCCAGGCGTCGGCCTTGGGGTCTTCGCCCGTGACGAAGGTGCCGAGCACGTCGAAGGTGTAGCCCGACTTTCCGTCGTCGAAGCCGTTGGTGAACACCCAGCCACCCTTGCCGTCGTCGGCCACGGTGCCCTGCTCGCTGAGGGCGACGTTGGCGGCCGAGGTGCGGAAGAAGCGACCATCGCTCGCCCAGCCCACCCACTCGGCCGGCGCCGGAACCGACGCGGGGTCGCCGGTGAGCTGCCGGTAGCAGGCCAGGTCGGCCTTGGACATGGAGACCTCGGCCAGGAACACGGTCTCGCAGTCGAGGCACAGCCACGGCGCGGAGCGATCCTCGACCCCTGCCGTGTAGGTGCGCGTGTAGGAGCAGTCGACCGAGCCCTTGCCCTCGAGCTCCTTGCCGAAGTCGACCGACCACGTCACCTGGCCCTCGATCGTGGCCGCCGGGCCGCCGGCGTCGAACAAGTCGATGAACGGCCCGGTGTCGGTGGGCGGCGCGCCGGTGTCGGCGGTCGGCCCGCTGTCGGTGTCGGTGTCGGTGTCGGTGTCGGTGTCGGTGTCGGAGTCCGTGTCCGTGTCCGTGTCCGTGTCCGTGTCCGTATCGGAGTCGGTATCGGTGTCGGCGGCATCCGCCGTGGTGTCGGAGGCGTCGTCTTTGTCGCCTCCACAAGCAGCGACCACGCCGACGACGACGACGAGGAACATGGGGACGAGGGACGACGAAGCACGAAGGGACATGGAACCTCCACGCCCCTACATACCTCGGCGGCCCCTCCGTCCGCGCCCCTACCTCACGCGGCGCAGCTCGTGCACTTCGCCGCGTGCGGCACCACCTCGAGGCGGCGGGGCGCGATGGCCTCACCACAGGAGGCACACTGGCCATAGGTGCCGTCGTCGAGGCGCTTCAGCGCCCCACGGATCGCCGTGATCTCGGCGAGCGCGGCGTCCTCCAGCCCCTCCAGCACCTCGTCGGCGGCGGTGTAGTTGGCGCGATCCCCGAAGTCGGACTCGAGGCGACCATCCTGCCCGCGGAGATGCTTGCTGATCGCCTCCTCGCGGCCCGTGAGCGTCGCGAGGCGCTGCACGAGCACCTCCCGCGCTGCATCGGCCCCGGCGCCCATCAGTACTGGTCCTGCATGTAGCGGAGCACGTCGGTGGTGGTGACCATGCCGGCGAGCTGACCGCTGCCGTCGACCACGGGGAGCGAGTGGAACGTGCCCTTGGCGAAGTGGCCCACCGCGTCGCGCACCGTCTCGGTCTCCTTGAGGGTGACGAGCTCGGTCTGCATCAGCTCTTGGATGGAGATGGTGTGGTCGAGCACCGCCCCCACCTGTCGCGGATCGGCGCCGTGCTCGTAGCTCACCCGCAGCAGGTCGGTGCTCGAGAGGATGCCCACCAGCTTCTTGCCGTCGACGACGGGCACGTGGTGGAAGCCACCCGTGCTCATGGCCGACTGCACCTCGGAGAGCTTCTGCCCCACCTGCACGGTGACGGGAGCCTCGGTCATGATCTTGGTGATGCGTTCGTTGCGCTTCATGGGGATGTTCCTCCAGTTCGGAGTCCATGCACTGCAGGGTCCGTGCCGAGGCCAGGATCGGCACCAGTACTGCCTCCGCGGCGGGGTCCTGGATGGGTCTGTGCGAGGTCGCACAGCCACGGTGGGGCATCCGCCCCAGGGCCGACGTGTGGGGGCGGCGACCCGGTGGTACGTCACCCCACGGAGGTCCCATGCCGAGCCCCCCCGCATCGCTCACCCCGGCCGAGATCGCGCGCTACAGCCGACACCTCCTCCTCCCCGAGGTGGGCGTCGAGGGCCAGCAGCGGCTCAAGGAGGCCAGCGTGCTCTGTGTCGGGGCCGGCGGGCTCGGCTCGCCACTGCTGCTCTACCTCGCGGCCGCCGGCGTGGGCCGCATCGGCATCGTCGATCACGACGTCGTCGACGAGAGCAACCTCCAGCGACAGGTGCTGCACGGCACGGCGGGCCTGGGGCGGGCCAAGACCGCCAGTGCCGCCGCTCGCCTCGCCGACCTCAACCCCCACGTGGTCGTCGAGGCCTTCGACGAGCCACTGACCGTCGACAACGCCCTTCGCCGCCTCGCGCCCTACGACGTGGTCGTCGACGGCACCGACAACTTCCCCACCCGCTACCTGATCAACGATGCCTGCGAGCTTCTCGGCAAGCCCAACGTGTACGGCTCGATCTTCCGCTTCGAGGGCCAGGCGAGCGTGTTCAACCACGACGGCGGGCCTACCTACCGCGACCTCTACCCCCAGCCGCCTCCGCCCGGGATGGTGCCCAGCTGCGCCGAGGGCGGGGTGCTCGGCGTGCTCCCCGGCATCATCGGCACCATCCAGGCCACCGAGACGCTCAAGCTCGTCACCGGCATCGGCACCACCCTGTCGGGCCGACTGCTGCTCTACGACGCGCTGCAGATGACCTTCCGGGAGCTCGCCCTGCGGCGCGACACCGGGCGCCCACCGGTGAGCGAGCTCGTGGACTACGACCAGTTCTGCGCTGGGCCCACGCCCGCTGCGCGCGCCGAGGCGCCTCGCCTGTCGGCCACCGAGGTGCGCCGCCGCTGGACCGAGGAAGGCTGGCGTCCGTTCGTGCTCGATGTGCGGAAGCCCCACGAGGCCGAGATCGTCACCCTGCCCCACGTCGACCGGCTCCACCCTCACGACCGGATCGCCGCCATCACCTCCGAGCTGCCCGCCGATCGCGACGTGCTCGTGTTCTGCCGCAGTGGCGTGCGCTCCGCGGCGGCGGCCCAGGTGCTCCTGCAGCACGGCCTCGCGCGGGTGTTCGACCTCGACGGAGGCGTGCTGGCCTGGGTCAGCGAGGTGGACCCTCGCCTGCCGACCTACTGAAGCCGCGCGCCTCGAGCT
>Ga0213839_1002212_pt1 | contig 11150 bp, 6 predicted proteins | sample SWPATP21_FD_160075 | JGI IMG/M metagenome (GOLD analysis project Ga0213839, IMG submission 160075) | Coastal seawater microbial communities from Marineland, Florida, United States - SWPA TP2 #1 | ecosystem: Environmental > Aquatic > Marine > Coastal | place: USA: Florida | collected 2016-08-14 | reverse complement strand
GACGTGCACCTCGACCTCGATCGCGACGGCGCCCGTAGCAACCAGATCGTCGACGAGGTCTGCCCCGACGCGACCGTGCCCGTCGGCTTCGTGCTGTTCGACGGTGCCGTCGACGTGGACTGCGACGACGGCGACGCCGAGCGCTCGCCCCTGCTGTCCGAGGTCTGCGACGGCATCGACAACAACTGCGATCCCACCGACGACTTCCTCGAGGACGACACCGACGGCGACGGCTTCCTCGCCTGCGACCCGAGCGAGTGCGACGACAACGACGATGCCAGCAACGGCGAGACGCTGTGGTTCTACCCGGACGAAGACGCCGACGGCTACGTCGGTGCGTTCACCGACGTGGTGGCGTCGTGCACCCAGCCGCCCGACAGTCCCCTGCCCTGGGCGCGCGAGCTCGGCGACTGCGACGACACGCTCGCCAGCTTCTCCCCTGGCGCCACCGAGGTCTGCGACGGACTCGACAACGACTGCGACGGGCAGGTGCCTCCCGAGGAGAGCGACAACGACGGCGATGGCGAAGGGGCCTGCACCGACTGCGACGACAGCGACCCGCAGCGCAGCAACCTGTTCGCTGAGCTGTGCGACGGAATCGACACCGACTGCGACGGGTTCATCGATCCCGACCTCGAGGTCGACGACGACGGCGACAACTTCGTCGAGTGCGACGACTGGGTGGGCGACATCGCCGGGATCGACGGCGGCGACTGCAACGACAGCGCGGCCATCCTGTTCCCCGGCCAGTCGGTGTACGTCACCACAGGCTTCGGCAATCCCGACTTCACCGACATTCAGACGGCCATCGACACCGTGTGCGACGACGCCTTCATCGCGGTGGAGGACGGCGAGGGCACCTTCAGCGAGTTCGTGCTTCCGAGCGACAAGGTCGTGCACATCGCCGGCATCGGGCCGTTCCCCATTCGCATCGTCGGTGGGTCCACCACGGCCATCCTCGCCGACGGCACGCCCCCCGGCACCACGATCGAGAACCTCGAGCCCGAGACCGACGACGGCTACGGCCTCGTCGTGACGAACGGCGCAGTCCTCGACGCCATCGACATCGAGGTCGATCAGTTCTCCGGCGCCTACCAGGGCATGAGTGTGTCGAACGGCTCCGACGTACAGTGCACGAACTGCGTCTTCGAAGACACCACGGCGAGCAGCGGCTCGGCGGTGCTGGTCGATGGCTCCACGGTGGCCTTGTACGACAGCGAGATCACCGGGAGCACGAACACCGACAACGGCGCAGTCCACGCGATCAATGGCTCGTCACTCACCATCGAGAACACGAGCTTCACCGACAACGCCATCAGCGGAACCAACGTGAAGTCGTCGGGGATCACGGTCTCGGGCGGACAGATGGTGCTCAAGCAGACGACGTTCCACGACCACACCGCCGATGACCGCCAACCCACGGTGCTCGTCAACCTGGGCGCGGACGCTTCGTTCGAAGATGTGAAGCTCGTCGACAACGCCGGCGGCATCTGGGTGGAGACCAACGGCACCGTCGACTTCACCCGGCTGACGATGCTCAGGAACGGCGGCCTCGACGTGTCGACCAACCTCGAGGGCGCCATCGAGATCCGCACCAACACCGCGGATGTCACGGTCGAGAACGGCCTGTTCGCCGACAACGACGGACCGGGGATCAACGTCCGCAATGGAAGCTCGGTGGAGGTGGACTACAGCACGTTCGTCGGCAACGGCTTCGCGGGCATCGCGCAGACGAGCGGCACGGTCGAGGTTCAGTACTCCGTGTTCCGTGCGCAGGACGACGACATCGACGGCCCCGTCACCAACGCGTTCCCCAACAACCCACTGGAGAACTGGTACCAGCACAGCAGCAGCCTCACCGACGACTGCGCGCTGGTGGCGCCCGCGGTGTGCTACACCGGCGACCCCGAGTTCTTCACCTTCCACCCCGAGATCCCAAGTGATCGCTGGCTGCTCCGTCCACGGGAGTTCGGCCCGCTGTGGAACGGAGCGGGCAACATCTTCGGTGCGGGCGACGTGGCCGACATCATCGGCCACGCTGGCGGCCCCGAGGGCGACGCCCTCACGTGGTACGACGACACGGAGGGTGCCGGAACGGGCGACGGTCTGTACGACGGCTGGGAGTTCTTCTGGTACGGCGACCTCACGACCGACCAGGGAACCATCAGCTCCGACGAGGACGGCGACAACCTCTACGGCTTCGACGAGTTCGCCCTGGGAACCTCACCGATCCACGCCGACACCGACCAGGATGGCCCCGACGACCACTGCGAGGCATTCGCGGCCATGCCCGAGTCCGATCCGGTCAACCCGAACGACACGACGACCTTCCAGTGCCAATGACCCCTTGACGCCCCCCCGAGGCGCGCTTAGCGCATGCGCCGCACGAGGGAGGGCGCCCGATGATCCGGGTCGACAACCTGACACGCTACTACGGCGACTTCGCGGCGCTCGAGGGCGTGTCGTTCGAGCTGAACGAAGGGGAGATCGTGGGCTTGCTCGGTCTCAACGGAGCAGGCAAGTCCACGACGCTGAAGATCCTCGCCGGGCTGCTCATGCCGAGCCTCGGCGACGTGAGCATCGACGGCGTCGATCTCCTCGGCGATCCCGACAAGGTTCGTGCACGCATCGGCTACCTGCCGGAGGAGCCGCCGCTCTACCGAGACATGACGGTCACGGCGTTCCTGAGGCATGCCGGCCAGATCAAGGGCATGAGCGGCAGCGCGGTGGCCCAGCGCATCCCTGCGGTCATCGAGGCCTGCGACCTCCAAGGCCGCGAGCATCAGCTCATCGGCACGCTGTCCCACGGCTACAAGAAGCGCGTGGGCATCGCCCAGGCCATCATCCACCAGCCACGGCTGATCATCCTCGACGAGCCCATCAGCGGGCTCGACCCCGCTCAGATCGTCGAGATGCGCAAGGTGGTGCGCGGGCTGGGCAGCGGAGCGGCCGTCATCATCAGCTCCCACATCCTCTCGGAGATCAGCCAGACCTGCGACCGCATCCTGGTAGTCAACGACGGCAAGCTGGTGGCCCAGGGAACCGAGGCCGAGCTGGTCGATCGGTCCGGCGGCACCAACAAGCTGCTCATCACCGTGCGCGGCGAGGCCGAGGCTTTCGGCGCCTGGCTGTCGGCCAGCGAGCTGGTGAGCGACCACACCCCCCGCGAGGCGCCCAGCGGGCAAGCCTGCTTCCTGGTCACCATGAACGGCGACCAGCGGGAGGAGCTCCTCGCCCAGATCGTCGCGAAGGGCTTCGGTCTGCGCCTGGTCGAGGCCCCCGAAGACGAGCTCGAGGAGATCTTCCTCGGCCTCACCCACAAGGAGGTGGCGGCATGAACGCCTTGCTCGTCGCCCGCCGCGACCTCGGCGCCTACCTCGGCAGCATGTCGGCCTACGTCATCATCGCCGCCTTGCTGCTGCTCAACGGGCTGTTCTTCCATGCCTGGGCGCTGGGCAGCGAGTCGGCCCGCTACAGCCACGAGGTGCTCGAGGACTTCTTCTACCTGAACTGGGGCTTCGCCGTCGCCACGGCGGTGCTGCTCACGATGCGGAGCTTCGCCGACGAAGCAGCCCAAGGAACCGAGACGCTGCTGCGCACCTCGGTGGTCTCCGACGGTGCGGTGGTTCTCGGCAAGTGGCTGGCCGCGATGGGCATGGTGAGCACGTTCGTGGTGCTCACCGCCTACATGCCCGGCCTCATCTTCGTCAACGGCAAGGTGAGCGTCACCCATGTGGCCGTCGGCTACAGCGGCGTGCTGATGGCCGGCATGGCGGCCTCGGCGATCGGCGTGTTCTGCAGCGCACTGTTTCGCAACCAGATCGCCAGCGGCATCGTGGCCGGGGTCATCGCCGTCTACATGAGCGTGCTGGCCTGGATGGTGGCCGAGATCGTCGCCTCTCCGTTCTCCGAGGTGGCCGCCTACACTGCGCTGTTCAACCAGCACTTCGTGCCCTTCATGGAGGGGCGCTTCGCGCTGAGCTCGGTGGTCTACCACCTGAGCCTCACCGGGGCGTTCCTGATGGGCGCCACCCACGTCCTCCACAGCCGTCGGTGGGAGTGACCTGATGCAGATCCTCGCCGTCACCATCGGGCTGCTCCTCGGCCTCGGCTTCCTCTTCCTCGTCCGCGACGTGTTCCAGAAGCTCTCGGGCTCGGGCGTCGTGCTGCTCGCCGGTCTCGTACTGCTGTTCATCGGTGAGCGCATCATGGGCACCGCCGACGTGCGCCCGATGATCTCGGGCGTGGCCGTCCTGGTGCTCCTGGGCTCGCTCGGGCTGCGCACCTACGCGATGCTCGGCTCCGAAGGGGCCCGCCGGCAGGGGCACCGCGGCGCGCTGATCACTACGGTGGTCACCATCGTCTCGCTGCTCCTCTACGCCCTCACCCTCGACACGGTGAGCGGCGCCATGGGCTTCGCCGACGAGGCCCTCGACCGATGGAACGGCGTGTGGTGGAGCCTCTTCCCGGTCCTCACCCTCGCCGGCGTCGTTCCCACGCTGCTCATCGACCGGGTGCTCGCCATGCATCCACGGGTGATGCCCGCCGGGGCGATGCGTCACGCCGTGCTCTCGGGGCTGTCGATCGCGCTGGCCACCGCGCTGCTGTTCCCCGTGAACTACCTGGCGAAGTCTCACGACGTCGAGCACGACGTGGCCTACTTCCGCACCACCCGGCCCGGTGACGCGAGCAAGGCCATCGTCACCACCGCCTCCACCCCCATCGAGGCCGTGCTGTTCTTCGCTCCCGGCAGCGATGTGGGTCGCGAGCTCGAGCCCTACTTCCGCGAGCTGGCCGAGGCGAGCCAGGGCAACTTCACCTACCGCATGGTCGACCAGGCCCTCGAGCCGGCGCTGGCCGAGAAGCTCAAGATCCGCGGGAACGGCCACATCGCCCTGCTGCAGGGCGAAAACGACCAGAAGTTCAAGATCAACGACGAGCTCAGCCGCGCCAAGCGCGACCTCCGCAAGCTCGACGGCACGGTCCAGAAATACCTGCTGAAGCTCGTGAAGGGCAGCCGGAACCTCTACTTCCTCTCGGGTCACGGCGAGGCCAGCAACCGCGAACGCGACAACCCGATGCGCAAGCTCAACCTCTACAAGCGCGAGGTGCTGGAGGCCCAGAGCTTCCGGGTGAAGAGCTTCGGCGTGACCGACGGGTCGGCCAGCGAGGTGCCCGACGACGCCGGTGCCGTGATCATCGCCGCCCCCACCGAGCCGCTCCTCCCCGAGGAGGTCACCACCCTGCTGAGCTACTTCGAGGCCGGCGGCCACCTGATGGTGCTGCTCGAGCCCGGCACCGAGGAGAACGTCCGGGAGCTTCTGGCCGGGCTCGGCGTGCAAGCCGGCACCACCACCCTGGCCCATCCGTCCAAGCACCTCCGCCAGACCAACACCGCAGCCGACCGGGTGCTCCTGGCCACCAACAAGTTCGGCAACCACGCATCGGTGCGCACCCTGCAGCGAAACAGCCAGCAGGTGGGCCTCATCCTGCCGACGCCAGTGTGGGTCGGCAAGGCCGACCAGGCTTCGCACAAGGTCACCACCATCCTCCGCTCCCTCGACGGAACCTTCGAAGACGCCGACGGCAACCGGGAGCAGGGAGCCGACGAGAAGGCGAAGGTGTGGGAGCTGGGCGTGGCCGTGGAGACCGGCCCGCTCGGCGAGGGCGACGACGCCCCCGAGGGCCGGGCCATCGTCGTAGGCGACACCAGCATGCTCGCCGACGACGTGCTCCGCTACAGCAAGGGCAACGTGTTGTTCGGGTCCGACGCCGTGAAGTGGCTGGTGGGCGACGAAGACCTCGCTGGAGAGGTCAACAACGAAGAAGACGTGAGGATCCAGCACACCCGCGACGAAGACACCACCTGGTTCCTCCTCAGCATCGTCGCCGTGCCCGGCCTGGTGCTGCTGGTGGGCTTCGTCATCGTGAGTCTGCGTCGCCGCGGGAGGGCCGCATGAAGCAAGTGATCGCCCTGTCGGTGGCTCTGGCCGTCGCCATGGTGGGGTCCTACCTCACCTGGACCGACGACAGCGAGCCCGTCGCCACCGACGGCACCGAGGTCTACCGGGCCACCGAGGGCGACCTCGAGAGCCTCACGTGGACCAGCGAGAACCTGAACATCGTCGTGCGTCGCAAGACCGACGGGCTGGGCGACTACCTGTGGCTCGAGAGCCGCGAGGTGCGCAAGACCACCAAGCCCGTCGAGGCGCCCGAGCCGGAAGACTCGCCAGCCGACGGCGAAGAAGACGACGCCCCCCCTCCGGAGCCAGCGACCGAGACGGTCGAAGAGGTGCTCGAGGTGGCGTTCGCCGGCAACGAGGCCGCAGAGAAGCTGTGGGCCGACTTCCAGCCCCTCGTCGCCCTCCGCGAGCTCGCCCAGGCTTCCGAGCTCGACGCCGAGGCGTTCGGGCTCGACGAGCCCACGGGCACGGTCGTGGCCACCGTGGGGGGCAAGCCGATCGAGCTCGTCATCGGAGGCGAGACCTACGGCAGCAAGGACCGCTACGCGAAGCTGGGCGAGCGGGTGTTCCTCCTCGACGACGGCGACCTACGGCCTCTGCAGTACGCTGCCAGTCGCCTGGTGGAGCGCAGCCTGTTCCCCCTGCCCGAGGCCGACGTCGAGCAGGTGGTGGCCACCCGGGCCGACGGCACCGAGCTGTCGTTCGTGCACCGCAACCGCGACGACAAGGCCGCCGCTTACTGGGCCTGGGCCGAGCAGCCCGACGAGCAAGACGATCAGGTCGACGCGTGGGTCGGCCGCGTGCTCAAGGCGAAGCTCCGCGCCTACACCACCGACGACGACGCCGGGGCCCTCCGCCCGCTGTTCTCCTACGAGGTGCGTGGCGGCGACAAGGCCTATGCGGTGGAGATCCTCGAGGGAGCGGACGGCAAGCTCTACGCTCGCGCCGCCTTCACGCGCTCGCTGGTGGAGCTCACGGCGAGCCTGGTCGATGGCCTGTCCGACGAGCTCGAGGAGCTCGCGCCGCCGAGCCCCTAGGCCCGCCCGACGAGCTCGAACCCCAGACGCCGAGCCGATCGCAGCTCGGCGTCGCTACCGAGCCCCGAGGACGCCAGGGTGAGGTGGAGCGCGTCGACCGACTGGATGAAGCGCTTCAGCTGCGCCCGCCGCGTGCGGCTCCTCAGCGCGCTGCGCACCACCGCGCCGTCGACGTGCACGACCTCGGGGCGAAGCACCACGAGGGACTCCAGGCAGCCCATGCCGAGCTCGGCCACGCTCAGGCACAAGGAAGCCCCGGCCTCCCGCAGCCCGTCGAGGCACGGCAGGATCGACACCGGATCCCCCGACAGGAACTGCTCGTCGAGGTCGATCACGAGCTGCTGCGGCGCCAGCTTGTCGTTGAGGTAGCCCAGGATCTGCCGAGCGGTGCTCTGGCTGAGGGTGGGCGGATACAGCCGGAGATGCACGGGGAGCGTGGTGTGCTCTGGGTGAGGGCCTCGCCGCGCGCCGGCCGAGAACCAGTGTAGGTCCCAGGCGGCCTGCACGGCCCGCTGCATCGACAGCTGCAGCTGCTCTGCGCCCGTCAGGGCTGCCCGACGGACCACGCGCCGGGGAAGCCCGGTGGGGTCGGCCCACACCTCACTGCGGAAGGCCACCATGGGCTGGCCCGGTGGAAGCGAACACTCGGTCAGCGACGAGGCTCTCGCGCTGCGGGTCGTGCTCACGTGCACCTGGTTCTTGCCGCTGGACTTGCTGGTTCGCAGCCCCTGCTGCGTCGCATCGAGGAGCGTGGCCAGGTGGCGGGTGTCGTCGGTCACCCGGCGCACCCCGATCGACACCGACAGCCGCTGGCCGTCGGCGTACGAGACCGACTCGTGGATGGCTTTACGGATGCGCTCGGCCACCTCCACGGCCTCCCAGGTGCGGGCCCTCGGAAGCAGCACCAGGAACTCGTCACCGCCCACCCGCGCGACCGCGTCGCCCTCCCGAACCTGTCCACGTACGGCGTCGGCGACCTCCCGGAGCACCCGATCGCCGCCCGCCATGCCGAGCAGATCGTTCACCTGCTTGAAGTCGTCGACATCGACGAGGGCCACCGACAGCGGCCCGATTCCCCGGTCCCGGTCGGCGGCGAGCTGCTGGAGCACGCGCTCCAGGCCACGACGGTTGAGGGTGTTGGTCAGCGGGTCGCGCAGACCCCAGCGCGCGAGGCGCTCGTGCACCTGATGCAGCCTCAGGCCGAAGTGCAGCACCCGCCGCCACACCGCGGCCGACCGGTCGGACAGAGGCACGACGTCGTCCCAGTCACCCTCCGCGCCGATCTCGGAGGCCTCGGGCAGCGCGATCAGCGTGGCCTGCGGTGCCTCCCGGCGGAGCAGCTGTCCGAAGGCCTCCCAGCCGGGCTCCGCGGCCGAGGCCCCCACGACGACGCAGGCAAACGCCGTATCGGCGGGCACTTCGGACCAGTGGTCGGCGCGACCGACCGCGAGCTTGTCGCGCCAGTCGCCCAGCGCGGCCGTCAGCGCAGCCAGGTCTCGCTCGGAGACCCCCAGGAGCAGTACGTTCATCACAGCGCTCATCGACCTGCACCCGGGCGGACTGTAGCCCTGTCCTGCGCCCACCTGTCAGGCGCTCCGAGGCGTCAGGTGGCCCCGACCGCGACGACGGTGACATTGTCTTCGGTTCCTGCCTTCAAGGCCTCCTCCACCAGCTCGTGGGCGAGCATGTCGATGGGAGTCTTCTCGATGATCCGCGCCAGCGCGTCGTCGTCGAGAGGATCGGTGAGGCCGTCGGAGCAGAGCACGAACACATCGCCCGGCTCCACCACCCGGGTGGTGGTGTCGGGCTCGACGGGGCCGTGGTAGCCGACCGACTGCGTCAGGATGTGGCGATGGTGGAGGCAGCGGGCGATCTCGGGCGTGAGTCGGCCGGCGTCGATCTCCTGCTGCACCACGGTGTGATCGCGGGTGAGCCGGATCAGACGCCCCTGCCGGAACAGATAGGCGCGCGAGTCGCCGACGTGGGCGAGGTGGGCCTGATCGCCGTCGACCACGAGCACCACGAGGGTGGTGCCCATGCCGCGGGTCTCGGGCCGGGCCTCGGACTCGCGCCGAATGCGGATCGAGGCCTGGTTCATGGCGTAGCGGAGACGCTCGCGCAGCACGTCGGCCGGGTCTTCCAGGCCGTGATCGCGCACGAGACGGGTCTCGTCGGGGTCGGGCGCTCCGACCAGGGTGTCGTGCACGGTCTGGGTGGCCATCGCACTCGCGACCTCACCGGCCGCGTGCCCCCCCATGCCGTCGGCAACGACGAACACGCCGTTCTCCACGTCGACCATCCACGAGTCTTCGTTGTGCTCGCGGACCGGCCCGACGTCAGTTCGGGCGTAGGCTTCCAGCTCCATGCGCTCCCCAGGATGTGGCTGCGAGATCCGACCAACTATAGTGTGAACCGTACCGCCGGATCCCACCACGACTGACGGCTACACCATACCCAACGTTGCACGCGGAACGCCGCGACATCGTCCCCCGAGCTTCAATCCTCCACCCACGGAGCACCGGTGAACCGGGACCCCGATCACGGCGACATCGGCCACGGCGACCCCGAACCCGGCGATCACATCGGTCGCTACGAGGTGCTCGAGCACATCGCACGGGGGGGCATGGCCACCGTGCTGGCCGTGCGCGATCCGCGCACCGAGAAGCGGGAGGCCCTCAAGCTGCTGCTGCCCCTCGCCGCCGCCGAGGAGTCGCGCAGTCGCTTTCGGCGGGAGTTCCGTGCGCTGAGCCGACTGTCCCACCCCAACATCCTCGACGTCCGCGAGTGGGGACTGCACGGCGACCGGCCGTGGTTCACCATGGAGCTGCTCGAGGGGCACGACCTCCGCGAAGAGCTCCCCCACCTCGGGGCCATGGCCACCGCCGAGCGCTACGAGCGCGTCGAGCAGATCCTGCTCGGGGTGGCACGGGCGCTCGCGTACATCCACGAGCGCGGGATGATCCACCGCGACGTCACCCCCGGGAACATCCACGTCGGCGTCGATGGTTCCCTCAAGCTCATGGACTTCGGGGTCGTCAAGGAGATGGGCGCCGAGATGACCGCGGTGGGCGAGGTGATCGGCACGGTCGCCTACATGCCCCCCGAGCAGATCCGTGGGGAGTCCATCGACGCACGGGCCGACCTCTACTCGCTGGGCGCGGTGCTCTACCTGATGCTCACGGGCAAGCGGCCGTTCTCCGCCCACACCATCCATGGCTTCATGGAGAAGCACCTCAACGCCGTCCCGGCCCGACCGATCACCCTCGAGCCCGGCGTTCCGCCGCACCTCGACGAGATCTGCATGCGGCTGCTCGAGAAGGAGCCGGGGGCTCGCTACGCGTCGGCGGCCCACCTCCTCTACGTGCTGGGCGACACCGAGGTCGACGGCGAGTCCGACGACTCGTTCCCCCCACGGATGGTCGGGCGCACGATGCAGCGCGCCCTCCTCCGGGAGGCCATCCAGGACGCCGCCGCGGGCCTCCGGGGGCGTGCGTTGCTCCTCACCGCGGCCACGGGCATGGGCAAGTCGCGCCTGCTGGAGCTCGGAGCCGCCTGGGGGCGACGTCTGGGCCTTCCCGTCGCCTCCGGGCGCTGCCGCGTCCAGGATCGTCCGTTCGGTGCGTTCGTCGGCGTCTACCGAGGCATGGCCGCCGATCACGGCTCCGAGATCCTCGAGGAGGTGTTCGGGACGGGCTCCGACGGCAGCAAGCACTGGGAGCGCTACGCGGTGATCAACGCGTTCAAGGAGCTGGTCCTCGACGCGGCCCCGTGCGTGATCGTGGTCGACGACCTGCACCGCGCCGACCCAGCGACGCTCGAGCTGCTCCTCTACCTGCTGCGCAACACCCTCGAGCTGGCCAGCGAGGCCGTGGTGTTCCTCCTGGGCCACGACAACGCCGAGTCGGCCAACCGTCGCCAGCTCGAGGCCCTCCCGTCGGTGGAGGCCGTCGAGCTGCCGCCGCTGTCCCGGGTAGAGGTGGAGGAGCTGGTGGTCAGCATCCTCGACGGCACCCCCGCGTCGCTCACCCTCGCCGATCGACTGCACCGGGAGTCCGACGGCAGCCCCGCGTTCATCGCCGACATGCTCCGCGGCCTCATGGACGACGGGCTCATCGTCGACGCCGAGTCCACGGGGTGGAAGCTGGCCCTC
>Ga0213839_1002211_pt1 | contig 11151 bp, 8 predicted proteins | sample SWPATP21_FD_160075 | JGI IMG/M metagenome (GOLD analysis project Ga0213839, IMG submission 160075) | Coastal seawater microbial communities from Marineland, Florida, United States - SWPA TP2 #1 | ecosystem: Environmental > Aquatic > Marine > Coastal | place: USA: Florida | collected 2016-08-14 | reverse complement strand
ACTGGTGCGCGGGTATGGTGTAATGGTAGCGCCCTAGCCTTCCAAGCTAGTCGTGCGGGTTCGATTCCCGCTACCCGCTCCAGTCTTTCCTTTCCAACACAGCCCTTTTGCGCGGGCCGCCCTGTGGCCAAGTCCGCGACCGTGTGCTCTTGCGATTTTTCTTGGATTCTACTCAACGGTAAGTCAGATTACCGGTGAGACCCGGCGTATTCGCGCCGGGAGGGATCCAAGGAGGGGGAGAGAGCATGGCAAGTGAGGGACAGGTGCCGTCGGCCTTTGCGGTTGCGGGCAAGGTGGCGGTTGTCACCGGGGCGGGCAGCCGGGCGGACGGGATCGGGAACGGGCGCGCGGCCTCCATCCTGCTGGCGCGGCACGGGGCCAAGGTGGCGCTGATCGACCAGAATGCCGACTGGGTGGAGGAAACCCGCCGGATGATCGCGGAGGAGGGCGGCGAGGCACAGCGCTACATCTGCGACGTCACCGACGAGGCGGCCTGCAAGGATACGGTGGCGGCGATCTCCGGCGATCTGGGCGTGCCGGATATCCTGGTGAACAATGTCGGCATCGGCGGTCCGGATGGTACGGCGCTGGATGTGGACATGGCCGAGTGGGATCAGGCCATGGCGGTCAACGTGTCATCGATGGTGCTGATGGCGCGGGCCTGCCTGCCGGGGATGATCGACAAGGGTGCCGGGTCGATCATCAACATCTCCTCCGTGGCGGGGCTGATCGGGGGACATCCGAAATTGCTCTACCCGACCTCGAAGGGCGCGGTGGTGCAGATGACGCGGGCCATGGCCACGCATCACGGGCGCGACGGGGTGCGGGTCAACTGCATCTGTCCCGGCATGGTCTACACGCCGATGGTCTATACGCGGGGCATGGACGACGCATTGCGCGAAAGCCGCAAGAACCGGTCGCTGTTGCAGGTCGAGGGCACGGGTTGGGACGTCGGCAATGCGGTGGCCTTCCTGGCGTCGGATGCGGCGCGCTGGATCACCGGGGCGGTGCTGCCGGTGGACGCCGGGGCCACGGCGGGGCGGCATCGGGCATAGCCTGCCGATGTGGCGCGCCGGGCCCGGGCGGGGAGGGGGCCCAGTCAGGCCGTTGATTGCAGGGCCCTGCTTCGCAGGACGGGGCGGCTTGGGCAGGCCTTGGCTCAGTTCACGAAGGAACGTGCAAATGACCGTGGCGGGAGGGCGCGCTGCCCCCGTCGCCTGCGGCGCCTCTCCGGAAGTATTTTTGACCAGAATAAGAGGGGACGCGTCGCCGGGGCAGGGTGGTGCGCCCGGCGGGCAGGATCGCCCGCGACATCGCGACCCTGCGCTGCGGGTTGACCCTGAGGGATCGCCCGGCCATGTAGCCGGGACCCGCCCTTGGCGGTGAGACCCAGGGACGAGGACGACCATGGCCCGACAGCCGACCGCCATTCCGGGCGCGGAGGACCGCGACAAGAGCCGCAACCTCGGGGCGCTGTCGCGACTCTGGCCGTTTCTGAAGCCTTACCGGGCGATGATGCTGGCGTCGTTCGTGGCGTTGGTGCTGACGGCGTCGGTCTCCCTCATGCTGCCGCTGGCGGTGCGGCGGGTGGTGGACAATTTCGGCGGCGATGCCTCCGGCCTTCTGGACCAGTATTTCGGGGCGGCAATCGGTTTTGCCGCGCTTCTCGCCCTGGGCACGGGGCTGCGCTATGCGCTGGTCACGCGGCTGGGCGAGCGGGTGGTGGCCGACATCCGCAAGGCGGTTTTCGGGCGGGTCATCAACATGTCGCCGGCCTTCTACGAGACCACGATGACCGGCGAGGTCCTGAGCCGGATCACGACGGACACCACGCTGATCCAGTCGGTGATCGGGTCGTCGGTATCGATCGCGCTTCGCAACATGCTGATCTTTTCCGGCGGCCTGGTCCTGATGCTCTTCACCTCGGCCAAGCTGACGGGGCTGGTGTTGCTGATCGTGCCGGTGGTGATCGTGCCGATCCTGACGCTCGGCCGCCGCTTGCGGGTGCTGAGCCGGGAGAACCAGGACTGGATCGCGCAATCGTCGGGCAATGCGTCGGAGGCGCTCCTGTCGGTGCAGACGGTGCAGGCCTTCACCCATGAGGACCGCAGCCGGGCGACCTTTGACGCGGTAACGGAGGAGAGCTTCGGCTCCGCCATTCGGCGCATCAGGGCGCGGGCGGTGATGACCGTGATCGTGATCTTCCTGATCTTCTCCGGCATCGTCGGCGTGCTCTGGATCGGTGCGCATGATGTGCGCGCCGGAGAGATGACGACCGGGGCGCTGGTGCAGTTCGTGATCTATTCGGTGATGGTGGCGGGGGCGGTGGCCGCGCTGTCGGAGATCTGGGGAGAGTTGCAGCGTGCGGCAGGCGCGACGGAGCGGCTGGTGGAATTGCTGGCGGTCGAAGATGCGGTCAACGATCCCGCGCGCCCGGTCACCCTGCCGGAGCCGGTGCGGGGCGAGATCGACCTGGATCACGTGACCTTTCACTATCCGTCGCGCCCCGCGGTCGCGGCGCTGGCGGATGTGACGCTGCGGGTCCGGCCGGGGGAGACCGTGGCGCTGGTCGGCCCGTCGGGGGCGGGGAAATCGACGGTGATCCAGATGATCCTGCGGTTCTACGACCCCGAGGCGGGGGTGGTGCGGCTCGACGGCGTGGACCTGCGCGACCTGGCCCGGCGGGATTTCCGCCGCGCGGTGGCGCTGGTGCCGCAGGATCCGGTGATCTTTGCCGCCACCGCGCGGGACAACATCCGCTTTGGCTGGCCCGATGCGACGGATGCGGAGGTGGAGGCCGCGGCCCGTGCGGCGGCGGCGCATGAGTTCATCATGGCGCTGCCTGAGGGCTATGACAGTCCGCTCGGCGAGCGGGGCGTGATGCTGTCGGGCGGACAGAAGCAACGGATCGCGATTGCCCGCGCCATCCTGCGCGATGCGCCGGTGCTGCTGCTGGACGAGGCGACCTCGGCGCTGGACGCCGAAAGCGAGCGGCTGGTGCAGAAGGCGGTGGAGACGGTGGCCGAGGGGCGCACGACCATCGTCATCGCGCACCGGCTGTCGACGGTGAAGAAGGCGGACCGGATCGTGGTCATGGACAAGGGCCGGATCGTCGCCGAGGGGCGGCATGACGACCTGGTGGCGCAGGACGGGCTTTATGCGCGGCTGGCGAAACTGCAATTCACCGAGGGCGGGCCGGGCGACGCGGCGGATCGGGGCTGATCGGGCAGGGCGTCCTGGCGACCGGGAGGGGCACCCTGTCCTTTTGAACCGCCACGGATGAGCAAAATCTTTCGTTCCGAGGGGCTTGAACGCTTCGTCAACCTTGCGTTGCAGCCGATTGTCGCACATGGTCTTGCAAAATCGGTTCGCCGGTACAGGCAACGGGAGGAGAGCCTATGGGAATGACGTCGCTGGCCGACAATCTGGCCATTCAGAATGCCATGCCGTATGAGGAGCGGGACCTGCCCGTCACGGTCTATGACATGCTGGCGGGAACCACGGCGAAGTTTCCCTCGCATAATGCAATTTCGTTCCAGCTGACTTCCGGCCCGACAGACAAGGCCGAGACGCTGACGTGGAAGGAGCTGCACGACAAGACCTGTCAGGCGGCGAACCTGTTCCGGTCGCTCGGGGTGGAAGAGGGCGACGTGGTCGCGCTGGTCCTGCCGAACTGCAACGAAACCGCCATCGCCATCCTCGGCGGGATGGTCGCGGGGATCGTGAACCCGATCAACCCGCTGCTGGACGCGGAGCAGATCTCCTCCATCCTGCGGGAGACCAACGCCAAGGTCGTGGTGACGCTGAAAAGCTTCCCGCAGTCGGACGTGGCGCAGAAGACCGCCAAGGCGGTGGATTTCGCCCCGAACGTGAAGACCGTTCTCGAAATCGACCTGAACCGCTATCTGTCGCCGCCGAAAAGCTGGATCGTGCCCTTCGTGCGGCCGAAGAACCCGGTGGACCACGATGCGCAGGTCAAGGATTTCAACTCGGAACTGGCCAGGCAGCCCAAGACGCTGAGCTTCGAGGACCGCAAGGTCGACCGGGTGGCGGCCTATTTCCATACCGGCGGGACCACGGGGATGCCCAAGGTCGCGCAGCACAAGAATTCCGGCATCATCTACAACGGCTGGATCGGGCACGAGCTTCTTTATACCGAAGAGGACAACGTGATCTGTCCGCTGCCGCTCTTCCATGTGTTCGCCTGCCACGTGATCTTCATGTCGATGGTGAAATCGGGCGCGCATGTCGTCTTCCCGACGCCGTCGGGCTATCGCGGCGACGGGGTGTTCGACAATTTCTGGAAGCTCTGCGAACGGTGGAAGATCACCTTCATCATCACCGTGCCGACCGCGATCTCCGCGATGATGCAGCGGCCGGTGGATGCGGATATCTCGACCGTGAAGACCTCCTTCTCAGGGTCTGCCCCGCTGCCGCAGGAACTGTTCAATCGGTTCGAAAAGGCGACCGGCGTGACCATCGTGGAGGGTTACGGCCTGACCGAGGCGACCTGTCTCGTGTCCTGCAACCCCGTGGAGGGGACGAAGAAGATCGGCTCCGTCGGGATTCCCTTCCCCTATACGGACGTGCGGATCCTGGACACGGATGCGGATGGCAATGTGCGCGAATGCGGCACCGACGAGGTCGGGGAGATCTGCGTGTCGAACCCCGGCGTCTACGAGAACGCGACCTATACCGAAGAGGCGAAGAACCGCGATCTCTATCACGCGCTGCCAGGCAGCAACCGGCAGTTCCTGCGCACCGGCGACCTGGGCCGGATCGACGCGGACGGGTATCTTTACATCACCGGCCGCGCCAAGGACCTGATCATCCGGGGCGGTCACAATATCGACCCGGCGGAGATCGAAGAGGCGCTGCTGCGCCATGACGCCGTGGCCTTTGCCGGGGCGATCGGCCAGCCGGATGCGCATTCCGGCGAGGTGCCCTGCGCCTATGTCGAACTGGTCGGCGGGGCGAATGTCACGCCGGACGAACTCATGGCCTTTGCCGAGAAGCATATCCATGAACGCGCGGCCTTCCCCAAATATATCGAGATCATGGACGAACTGCCCAAGACCGCCGTGGGCAAGGTGTTCAAGCCGGACCTGCGCAAGAGCGCGATCAAGCGGATCTACAATGCCGCATTGTCCGACGCGATGATGGAGGCCGAGGTGGTCGACGTGATCGACGACAAGAAGATGGGCCTCACCGCGCGCGTCAAGAAGACGGGAGAGATCGACGACATGGCGATCACCGCGCTTCTGGGCAAGTTCACGCGCCCCTGGGTCTGGGCCGAATAAGGAACAGGGTTGTCCTACAACCAATGGCAGGGCGGCGATCTTCGCCGCCCTTTCTCGTTTTCGGGGGGGCGTGCGCCGGACCATCAGGCGGCCGATACGACGCGACGGCATCTGTCTTGTGACTTGTCAGCGGGGGGCTGCGGCGTTCAATATTGACCGGCACGTCAACTTGGACGGAAGGGAGGCCGAGCCATGGATAATGCCATCAGACATTTGTCGGAAAGCCAGGCGGAGGCGCTGGCAGCGCCCCTCAAGGAGTTCACGGCCGCGCGGGCGTCGCTGTTTGCCTCGGGTGCAGAACTTCCGTTCTTTGAACGACTGCGCAACGAGGACCCGGTGCACTGGTGTGACACCGGGAATTACGAACCGCATTGGTCGATCACCCGCTACGAAGATATCGCTGCCGTAGACCTTGATCACAAACGGTTTTCTTCGGCCGAGGCGATCACGCTGCGGACGGCGGAGGCGATCGAGTTCAACCGGTATCAGTCCAATGACGGGGCCGGGTTCATCACCATGGATCAGCCCGACCACGGGCCGCAGCGCAAGGCCGTGGGGCCGGTGGTGCAGCCGCCGAACCTCAAGAAACTGTCCGTTCTGCTACGCGAGCGGGCGGAACGGCTGCTGGACAGCCTGCCGGTCGGGGAGCCGTTCGACTGGGTCGACCTGGTGAGCAAGGAATTCACCGCCATGACGCTCGCCACGCTCTTCAATTACCCGTTCGAGGAGCGGCGGCAGCTGACCCATTGGTCGGACATGATCACCGGCTCTCCGGGCAATGGCCCGGTCAAGAGCTGGGAACACAAGAAGGAAGAGATGGACGCCTGTTTCGCCGCTTTCGACGCGCTCTGGCGCGAGCGGGAAACGCGGCAGGACGGGTTCGACCTGATCTCCCTGCTGGCACAGGGGGAGGAGACGTCCTCCATGCCGCGGCATGTGTTCTACGGCAATGTCATCCTGCTGATCGTCGGCGGAAACGACACGACGCGCAACACGCTGTCGGGGTCGGTCTATGCGCTAAACCAGAACCCCGATCAATATGACCTGCTGCGCTCCGATCCTGGGCTGGTACCGGGCATGGTGTCGGAAACGATCCGCTGGCAGACCCCGCTGGCCCATATGGCACGCACCGCGAAAGAGGATGTGGAACTGCGCGACAAGGTCATCCGCAAGGGCGACCGGGTGGCGATGTGGTATCTGTCGGGCAACCGCGACGAGCGGCATTTCGAAAACCCGAATGCCTTTGACATCACCCGCAAGAACGTGCGCTCGCACCTGAGTTTCGGGTTCGGCATCCACCGCTGTTTCGGCAATCGCGTGGCGGAGATGCAGTTGCAGATCATGTGGGAAGAGATCCTCAAACGCTTCCCGGTGATCGAAGTGCTGGAAGAACCGAAGCGGACGTTCTCGGTCTTTGTGCGCGGCTATGAAAACCTGATGGTGCGGATCCCGCGGAAGAACTGATCTGCCCAACCCTTGATCGTTTGGTCAAAAAATGGGGCGCCGTGCTGCAATTTTGGGCGACGCGGCGTCTCAATCGTATATCCTGTGGGCATCGGGAGCGTTGCGCGTTCCCCAACCCTTCCGTCCCTGCGCAAATATGGGCGGTTCAAAGACAGGAGAGACCATTGTTCAACAGACTGATTTCCGCAGCCTTTGCTGCCTCCGTTTCGGTCATGGGGATGGCCGGATCGGCCGCTGCCGAGACCGACATGCCCTTCGCGCTGGACTGGAAGTTCGAAGGCCCCTCCGCCCCGTATTTCACAGCCATCGACGAAGGATTCTTCGCCGCCGAGGGCCTCAAGGTCGAGATTTCCGAGGGCAAGGGCTCGCTTGACGCCATTCCCAAGGTGGCGACCGGCGCCTATCCGATCGGCTTTGCCGACATCAACAGCCTGATGCGGTTCCTTGACCAGAACCCCGACGCGCCGGTGACGGCCGTCATGATGGTCTATGACAAGCCGCCCTTCGCCGTGGTGGGCCGCAAGTCGCTTGGCGTCGAGACGCCGAAGGACCTCGAAGGCAAGGTGCTGGGCGCGCCGCCGCCGGATGGCGCCTGGGCGCAGTTCCCGATCTTTGCCGCCGAGAACGGCCTGGATGTCGACGCGATCACCGTGGAGCCGGTCGGCTTCCCCACGCGTGAGCCGATGCTGGCCGAGGGCAAGGTCGCGGCCGTGACCGGCTTTTCCTTCTCCTCCACGCTGAACCTCAAGCGGCTCGGCGTGCCGATGGAGGATCAGTCGGTGATCCTGATGGCCGATCACGGTGTCGATCTCTATGGCAACGCGATCATCGTCAACACTGACTTTGCCGAAGCCAACCCGGAGGCCGTCACCGGCTTCCTCAAGGCCGTTGCCATGGGCTGGAAATCCGCCATCGCGGACCCGGCCAAGGCGGTCGATGCGCTGATCAAGCGCAACCCGGCAGCGGATGCCGCGCTCGAGACCGAGCGGCTTCAGATGTCGATCGACGCCAATGTCCTGACCGATTACGTCGTCGAAAACGGCATGGGCGGGATCGACGCGGATCGCATGGCCTCAGCCATCGAGCAGACCAAGTCGGTCTACGTGTTCCAGTCGGAGCCGGATGCGGCCAAGTACTTTGACAGCAGCTACCTGCCGGATGCCGGTAGCCTGATGCTGAAATAAGGGCAGGGGGGCGGCGTCGCGGATGCCGCCCCCGCTTTCATCATGACGAACCTTATCGAGATCAAGGGCGTGACCCACGCCTACAAGACCCCGAACGGCCCGCTGCCGGTTCTGGACGACCTCAATATCGAAGTGCCCGAAGGGGAATTTGCCGCCGTCGTCGGGCCCTCGGGCTGCGGCAAGTCCACGCTGACGCGGCTGATTGCGGGGCTGATGAAGCCGGATACGGGCGAGGTCTGGCTGCACGGGGAACAGGTGAAATCCCCGCGCAAGACGGTCGGCATGGCCTTTCAGAACCCGGTGATGCTGGAATGGCGGACGATCCTGGAGAACGTGATCCTGCCGCTTGAGATCGTGGCGCCGTCGATGCCCCGGGGCGACCGGACGGCGCGGGCGCTGGAGTTGTTGCAGCTTGTCGGCCTCGACGGGTTCGAGAACAAGCGACCCTCGGAACTTTCGGGCGGGATGCGCCAGCGCGCCTCCCTGTGCCGGGCCATCGTGCACAAGCCCGACGTTCTCATCATGGATGAACCGTTCGGCGCGCTCGATGCCTTCACCCGCGAGGACCTGTGGCAGACGATGCACGCCCTGCGCGCGCAGGAGCCGTTCACCGCGGTGCTGATCACCCACGACCTGCGCGAGAGCGTCTATCTGGGCGATCAGGTGATCGTGCTGTCGGGGCGTCCGGCCCGCACGCAATACGTGCTGGACGTGCGCTATCCGGGCGATGGCGGGCTGCGCCAGCTGGAGGGGCTCTACACCCCGGAATGCGCCGACATGCTGGCGGTGCTGCGCGAACAGATCCAGATCGCCCAGGGGCGGCAACCGGCGGAGGCGCATTGATGCTGAATCTTCAGAAAATCGGCGTGCCGGTCCTGGCCATCGCCGCCTTTGTCGCCTTCTGGGAATTCCTGGTCTGGGTCAACGGCTGGCCGGATTACGTGATGGCCTCGCCCTCGGATCTGCCGCAGGCCTATTCGCGGTTCTGGTGGCTGTTCCTGGAGGGGAGCTGGCAGACGCTCTGGCGGACCGTTGCAGGGCTGCTCCTGGCGGTGATCTTCGGCACTTTGCTGGGGATGATCATGGGGTTCAGCCGGATCGCGCGCGATGCGCTTTATCCGCTGCTGGTCGGGTTCAACGCGATTCCCAAGGCGACGCTGGTGCCGGTGCTGGCGCTGCTATTCATCGGACAGCACAATTTCAACACGGTGCTGATGGCCTTCCTGATCTCCTTCTTCCCGATCGCCGTGTCGGTCGGGATCGGCCTGTCGACGCTGGAGCCGGAATACCGCGACATCCTGCGGTCGCTCGGCGCGTCCAAGGTGACGATCTTTCGCAAGATCGCGCTGCCCAAGACCCTGCCGGAGTTTTTCGGCGCATTGAAGGTGTCGGTCACGCTGGCCTTCATCGGCACGAACCTGGTGGAGATCATCTCGCCGCACGGGCGGGGGCTGGGGGCGCTGTTCCTGTCGGGTCAGACCAACTCCAACTATCCGCTGATGTTTGCGGTTCTGATCGCGCTGGCAGTGCTGGGGATCGTTCTCTATTACGCCGTGGTGGCGCTGGAGAAGATCTTTGCCGGATGGGCGGAGCGGCCGCAGGGCTGACGCCTCCGGCGGGAGTATTTCGGGAAAGATGAAGGGGCTGGCGGGCGCTGGCCCCTTTGGTTTTCTATGGGGCGATTATGGGTGAAAATGGCGGGGTGCGGGCTCTCGGTGGGTCTGGGAAGCCCTTGCCGCGGGTCGTAGTGCTGTCGTTGATTCCGCTCGTTTTTTGCCTTGGGCAAAAAAGTGATGGTGCTGCTGGAGAGAATTGAACTCTCGACCTCTCCCTTACCAAGGGAGTGCTCTACCTCTGAGCTACAGCAGCCCGCGTGACCGGAGGGTTCCGGGCCGTGGCGGGTGATTAGTGGGTATCGCGGCGTGATGCAAGCGCAATCTGGACGGTTTTTCCCGACTGATTTACAGAGGGTGCATGGACGAGAAAAACACCCCTTCCAAAGGCAAGCCCAAGGGCGGCCAGAGCCGGGACGACCGGCTCAAGGCGGCGCTGAAAGCGAACCTTGCGCGGCGCAAGCAACAGGCGCGGGCGCGGGCCGCCGGGAGCGAGGGGAAAGAGGGCAAATAGGCACGCATGTCGCGGCCTGTCAGGCGAAAGGCAGAACCATGGATCAGATCATCGTCACGGGCAATGGCCCGCTCAATGGCTCTATCCCGATCGCGGGGGCCAAGAACGCCTGTCTGACGCTGATGCCGGCGACGCTGCTGTCGGACGAGCCGCTGACGCTGACCAATGCGCCGCGGCTGTCGGATATCAAGACGATGACCGCGCTCCTGCAGTCGCTCGGGGCCGAGGTGACGGCGCTGAACGATGGCAAGGTGCTGGCGATGTCCTCGCACGGGATCGACAATCACAAGGCCGATTATGACATCGTGCGGAAGATGCGCGCCTCCATCCTGGTCCTGGGGCCGCTGCTGGCGCGCTTCGGTCATGCGGTGGTGTCGCTGCCGGGCGGCTGCGCCATCGGGGCGCGGCCGGTGGACTTGCATCTCAAGGCGCTGGAGGCCATGGGGGCGGAGCTTGAGCTGAAAGAGGGCTATGTCCATGCGAAGGCGCCGGGCGGCCTGAAGGGCGGCGTGGTGCAGTTTCCCTTCGTCTCTGTCGGGGCGACGGAGAATGCGCTGATGGCGGCGACGCTGGCCAAGGGGACCACGGTGATCAAGAACGCCGCGCGTGAGCCGGAGATCGTCGACCTGGCGGACTGCCTGCGCAGGATGGGCGCGCAGATCGACGGGGACGGCACCTCAGAGATTACCGTGCAGGGGGTCGAGCGGCTTGGCGGGGCGACGCATCCGGTGGTGACCGACCGGATCGAGCTGGGCACCTACATGCTGGCCCCGGCGATCTGCGGCGGCGAGGTGGAATGCCTCGGCGGGCGGATGGACCTGGTCGCGGCCTTTGCCGAGAAACTGGATGCGGCGGATGTCGAGGTGACGGAGACGCCCCTGGGGCTGAAGGTGCGGCGCCGGGGCGACCGGGTGCGGGCGGTGGATGTGACCACCGAACCGTTCCCCGGATTTCCGACCGACCTTCAGGCGCAGATGATGGCGCTTCTGTGCACGGCGGACGGCGTGTCGGTGCTGGAGGAGAAGATCTTCGAGAACCGGTTCATGCATGCGCCGGAACTGATCCGCATGGGCGCG
>Ga0213839_1002208_pt1 | contig 11160 bp, 10 predicted proteins | sample SWPATP21_FD_160075 | JGI IMG/M metagenome (GOLD analysis project Ga0213839, IMG submission 160075) | Coastal seawater microbial communities from Marineland, Florida, United States - SWPA TP2 #1 | ecosystem: Environmental > Aquatic > Marine > Coastal | place: USA: Florida | collected 2016-08-14 | reverse complement strand
CGAGACAACACAGGAAGGGACCCCGCGTGCGTAACTCAACTGCCGCCGTCGTCCCCCACCTAAAAGTTGCGAGTCTCGGATCGGCACTGCGCCGGTTGGGCACGGAGGTCTGGAACCTGCCCCGCAATGTCCTCATTCTGTTGCTGCTGGCGTACCGCAAGGTGATCTCACCGCTGTACGGCCAGGTATGCCGCTTCTTCCCCAGCTGCTCGGCCTATGCCCTTGAGGCGATTACGGTTCACGGCGCGGTGAAAGGAAGCTGGCTGGCTGCGAGGCGCCTATTGCGCTGCCATCCATGGAATGCCGGCGGTGTGGACCATGTCCCCGCCGGGCACCGCGAGTGGCCTGCCGGCCACACCCCCACAATTGTTGTGCTGAACAATCCGGACAAGTACTTGGCTGCTCAGACTGATGGAGAAGGCCGCTCTGCGGCCTGACGAATAGGGATATCGTATGGACATCTTTGGAACAATCCTGGCCCCCTTCAAATGGCTGGTCTCAGCCATCATGGTGGGCTTCCACGATGGCCTGAGCGCCATCGGCATGCCGGCGGCCAGTGGCTGGACGTGGACCTTTGCCATCATCGGGCTGGTGCTGGTGATCCGCGCGGCCCTGATTCCCGTCTTCGTCAAGCAGATCAAGGCCCAGCGCGGGATGCAGCTGCTGCAGCCGGACCTGAAGAAGCTCCAGGACAAATACAAGGGTAAGACCGACCAGCTGTCCCGCCAGGCCATGGCGCAGGAGCAGATGGCCCTGTACAAGAAGCACGGCACCAACCCGTTCTCGGCCTGCCTGCCCATGCTGATCCAGATGCCGTTCTTCTTCGCACTCTTCCAGGTGCTCTCCGGCATTACCGCGGCGGCCACCAGCGGCCAGGGCATCGGCGCCATGAGCCACGAACAGGTCGTGCAGTTCGATCAGTCCACGATTTTCGGTGCCCCGCTGTCGGCGTCGCTGCTCCACGGCGGCGGCGGCAATGAAACGGCGGTGTGGATCCTCTCGATCGTGATGATCCTGGCCATGACGGCCTCGCAGTTCATCACGCAGAAGCAGATCATGGCCAAGAACATGTCCGAAGAGGCACTGGCCAGCCCGTTCATGCGCCAGCAGAAAATGATGCTCTACATCCTGCCGGTCGTCTTCGGCGTGGGCGGCATCAACTTCCCCATCGGCGTCCTGATCTACTGGACCACCACCAACCTCTGGACCATGGGACAGCAGTTCTTCGTCATCCGCCGGATGCCCACGCCCGGATCGCCGGCCGCCAAGGCTCTCGCCGAGCGCCGCGCCGCCAAGGGACTGCCCTCGTTGCCCATTCTTGGCGGCAAAAAGGTCGACGCCGAGGCGGCCGAAGCTTCCGCTGCCGCCGCCGTCGAAGCGAAGACCCAGCGCGTCCAGCCGCAGCGTAAAAACAGGAAGAGGAAGTAATGTCCGCCGAGAGCACCGAACACGCTATTTCTGCCGAGTTTGACGAGGACCGGGACGACGCCCAGGAGGCGTCCCAGGAGGCTGCACACGAGGGCAACAGCCCCGTCAAGAGTGTTTCTGCAAGCCGCCTCGAAGAAGAAGGCGACGTTGCCGCGGACTACCTCGAGGAACTGCTGGACATCGCGGACATCGACGGCGACATCGACATCGAGGTCCGCAACGGACGCACCTACATCTCGATCGTGGCCGAGGAAGAATCGGCCGGGCTGGAAAGCCTGGTGGGCCGTGACGGCGAAGTCCTTGAGGCGCTCCAGGAGCTGACGCGGCTCGCCGTACTGTCCGCGACGGAGAACCGGTCCCGCCTGGTGCTGGACATCAACGGTTACCGTGCCGAGCGTGCCGGCGACCTGCAGAAGATCGCTGAAGACGCGGTCGCGGCGGTCAAGGAGTCCGGCGAAACTGTCGCACTTGCTCCGATGAGCGCCTACGAGCGCAAGATCGTGCACGACGCCGTCGCCGATTTGGGGCTCGTGAGCGAGTCCGAAGGCGAAGGCGCCGACCGGCACATCGTAGTCTCCGCAGACTGAACCGTTGACTAGCTTGATGGTTGAAATTACCGCACCCGAACTCAAAGCCGCAGAGTCCATCTTCGGTGACCGCCTGGAACTGGCGAAACGCTACGTTGAGCACCTGGCGACGTCGGGGACCGAACGAGGCCTGATCGGCCCCCGCGAAGTGCCCCGGCTCTGGAGCCGGCACGTTCTGAACTGTGCAGTCATCGAGAGCCAGATTGCCCACGGAAGCCATGTCGCCGACGTCGGCAGCGGTGCCGGCCTGCCCGGCCTGTGCCTGGCCATCGCCCGGCCGGACCTGGAGCTCACCCTGATCGAACCATTGGAACGACGGGTCATCTGGCTCCAAGAGGTTGTGGATGATCTTGGGCTGGACAACGTCACGATCATGCGCACCCGTGCGGAACTTGCCGTGGGACTGGTGAACGCCGACGTCGTCACGGCCCGGGCGGTATCCGCGCTGTCCAACCTCGCCGGACTGACCATTCCGCTCCTGGCGGGCAAGGGCGAAGTCGTTGCCATCAAGGGACGCAGCGCCGGCGAGGAAATCGAAAAGGCCGCCAAGGTCATCCGCAAGCTGGGCGGCATTGAGACCTCTGTGGTGGTGGTGGGTGAAGACCTGCTCGAAGAACCCACCACCGTGGTCCGAATCGTAGTGAACAAGCCTCAAAAGATTACCTAGCACCGGCCCCGGTGCCCGGGGAGTCTGAGGGGAAGAGGTTAGGCTAGTAACCGGCAGTAAAAGCCGAATGAGAGTGAGCGTGTCATAGTGAGCAGTAGCGAAGCCTCCACACAGCGGATCCCGCCGTTTGTGTCCCTGGGGTCCGCACGGGCGTTTACGGCTCCTGCAGTCGCTCATGACTACTCCGGAAATCACACGCCTTTGGTTGCGAGGGCAACGGGCATGGCCGGTGTTTCACGTGAAACATCTCTTGCGCACACCGGCAACGTGCTGGATTCCATTGATGATTCCAGCCCCATCGCCAGGGAGCTCGCGCACGAGAACAAGCGCCGCGAGCGGCTGCTCGGCCGGCAGCTGCCGAAGCCGGAAAAGACCCGGATCTTCACGGTTTCGAACCAGAAGGGCGGCGTCGGCAAGACGACGACCACCGTCAACATTGCTGCTGCGCTGGCGGCCGCCGGCCTGAACGTGCTCGTGATCGACATCGATCCCCAGGGGAACGCCTCGACGGCCTTGGGTATTGAGCACCACGCCGACGTCGACAGCATCTACGATGTGCTGATCAACGACGTGCCGTTGAAGGACGTCGTGGCCCCGTGCCCCGACATCGACAATCTGATCTGCGCCCCCGCCACCATCCACCTTGCCGGTGCCGAAATCGAGCTCGTCAGTCTGGTGGCCCGCGAACAGCGGCTGCGACGCGCGATCGATGTGTACTCCAAGGAACGCGCCAAGAATGGCGAGGAGCGGCTGGACTACATCTTCATTGACTGCCCGCCGAGCCTCGGGCTCCTGACGGTGAATGCCTTTTGTGCAGCCGGCGAAGTCCTCATCCCCATCCAGTGTGAGTACTACGCCCTCGAAGGCCTGAGCCAGCTCCTGAAGAACATCGAGATGATCCAGAAGCATCTGAACGCCGATCTGGTTGTCTCCACGATTCTCCTGACCATGTATGACGGCCGCACCAACCTGGCAGCCCAGGTGGCGGCCGAAGTCCGCGAGCACTTCCCCCAGCAGGTGCTCGGGGCCGTGGTGCCGAGGTCGGTACGTATCTCCGAAGCGCCGAGTTACCAGCAGACGGTCATGACGTATGATCCTTCTTCCAGCGGTGCCCTGTCCTATTTGGAAGCCGCAGCGGAAATCGCTGAACGTTAGAATTTTTTCGAAAAACGCATTAGCCAGAGCCAGGTGAATCCCGGCTCTTCCACTGGAGGGATTTATCCATGAGCGATAAGCGACGCGGCCTCGGCCGTGGACTTGGCGCACTCATTCCAAGTTCCGCCTCGGCTAACGCCTCCGGAAATGGTACTGCTCCGTCCCGGCCCGTGGACCTCTTCTTTCCCGAAGCCCGGAAGAAGACTCCCGACGCCGAGACTCTCCTGGACATTCCTGCCCCGCAGTCGAAGGCGGCCCCGTCCGAGGAGACCCGGTCTGCTGCCGACAAACCGGCACGGCCTGCTGCTGGCAAGGCCGACGACTCATCTGATGCCGCCGCCTCTGCTGCCGCTGGACCCGACACCGACGACGTGGCTGCCGAGGACGTCGCTCCCGCGGTGACCAAGAAGGCCCCTGCCCGGAAGGCGGCTCCCTCGAAGGCGTCCTCTGCTTCCAAGCCGGCGGCGTCCGAGGCCGGCGAGCAGTTGACGTTTGATTCCGCCCCCGAGCCCGTTGAGGACGACGGTGTTGAACTCGTAGAGGTGCCCGGTGTCAGGTTTGCCGAAATTCCGGTCACTGACATTCATCCCAACCGCAAACAGCCCCGTTCTGTCTTCGATGAGGACGACATGGCGGAGCTGGTGCACTCCGTGCGCGAAATCGGCGTCCTCCAGCCAATTGTGGTCCGGACTTCAACCGAAGAAGGTGGCGAACCCTATGAGCTCGTCATGGGTGAACGTCGCTGGCGTGCGGTACAGGCCGCAGGCCTGGAAACCATCCCCGCGATTGTCCGCGACACCACCGATGACGACCTCCTGCGCGATGCCCTGTTGGAGAACCTGCACCGCAGCCAGCTGAACCCGCTTGAAGAGGCTGCGGCCTACCAGCAGCTTCTTGAAGACTTCGGAACTACGCATGAGCAGCTGGCAGACCGGATAGGACGTTCGCGGCCGCAGGTGTCCAACACCCTGCGGCTGCTGAAGCTTCCCCCGCTGGTTCAGCGGCGGGTTGCTGCAAACGTCATTTCGGCGGGCCACGCCCGCGCGTTGCTGGCCCTCCCGGATGCCGCAGCCATGGAGCGGCTCGCGCAGAAGATTGTCTCAGAGGGTATGTCGGTCCGGGCCACCGAGGAGGCCGTGACTTTGTACCAGAGCCCCGCCTCGCCGGCCAAGAACAACATCCCGCGGCCGGGGGCACGCCACGAGCGGCTGGACTACCTGGCGTCGTCGCTGTCCGACCGTCTTGACACCAACGTCAAGATCTCGCTCGGTGCCCGCAAGGGGCGTGTCAGCATTGAGTTCGCCAGCGTCGAGGACCTGAATCGCATCATGGACGTCTTGTCGCCCGGGGCATCCAGCTAGGACCTGTAGCGCCAAGCAATTCTTGGAGGGCCTGTTTCACGTGAAACAGGCCCTCCTCCTGTTAACGGCTCGTCTGCATCTTGATGTCCGCTCCGGGGATGTCTCGTGATGCGTTGGAATGCGGTTTCGTGATCGTATGGCGGTGTAGCCGGCCTCGTACCCGGTGGCGGTTGCAACTAGCGGAACGGTGCAGTGGGGCCGGCCTGGCGACGATTTATTGCGTCCCTGTCCCTGCCCCTGTCCCTGCCCCTGTCCGTGTCCCTGTCCGTGTCCCTGTCCCTGACCCGCCGGCGCCGGTGACCGTACGGGCGTCGCCCGGCTTTGGGGGGCGAGGACACGAGGACAGACACGTGGCTGGCGGAGCCGTTCGAGTAGAGGTGGCCCCTGCCGAGCCCGGCTTCGGCGACTGCGTGACCTGGTTCGCGCACAGCAGTGCCGGCCCGGGTCCCTGCGCTGCGCCCTGTCCCCACTTGCCACTCTGCTTTCGAGACGGGCTCCCGGAGTCTGCGACCTCTGTTTCACGTGAAACTTTGTCAGGGTTTGCCGTGCTTCGGGAGCAATTCCTAACCGCTATGGGGAGGTCTGACGACCACCGCACCTTGACACCGCCAACCACAAGGGCCGAACGTCATTGCGCAGCGCAGCACAGCACAGTACAGCGCAGCACAGCACGTCAACGTCGCCTAGCAGTAGTGCCGCCTGGCACCGCGCTACACCCCGCTACGACACGTTCGCCATCATCTACCGCGCCGTCTACATCTCTTGTGTCTGCGTGGCCTGGACGCGCGTGTAGGAGCCGAAGCTCTGAGTCAGCCTGGGGTGAGGACGCAGAACTCGTTGCCCTCTGAGTCGGCGAGGCATACCCATGGCACATCGCCCTGGCCGACGTCGGCGACAGTGGCGCCCAGAGCCCGCAGGCGGGCCACCTCTGCCGCTTGATCATCACCGGGGTAGGGCATCAGGTCGAGATGGACACGACCACACACAGCCTTCACCGCGGACGTGCGAACAAACTCCAGATATGGCCCTACACCCGCGGACGAACGCAGCATCGCATGATCGTCCGTCACCTCGTGCAGGGTCCAGTCCGTCGCCTCGCTCCAGAACCGGGCCATGTCCCGCGGATCCGCGCAGCTGATCACCACCGCGGCGATGGGTCCGGTATCCCGGTAGATGGTCCGAGGCTCCAGCACGCGGAACAAGTTGCCCTCCGGGTCGGTCAGAACGGTCCGCGGCGCATCACCCTGGCCCACGTCTGCGGTCCTCGCGCCGAGCTCCAACACGTGCGCGACCAACTCCGCGTGATGGGCCTCAGAAGTGGTGGCGAGATCCAGGTGCGCACGGTATGCCACCGTCTCGGGGTCCGGAACGGTGACGACATCGACGCAGACTGCGATGGGATCCGGCCAAGTGAAATCCAGAGGTTCAACATTGGTTACACCGGGGCCCTCGCTGGAAACACCCCAGCCGAGGGCATCCGCCCAAAATTGGCCGAGGGCTGAGTCATCCCGAGCCTTGAAATTCACCTGAACAAGTCGCAGCGCCATACCGCCAGATCCTATACCCGGGCAATACCCGATATCGGCGGCACGCCCTAGTGGAAACGGCAGTGGTCGACGTACTGCCCGTTTGAAGGTGGAGCTCCCTGATTCTGAGAGGATGCCCCATCCCCGAGTCCACGGTCCGACGGGCACTCGGAGATGATTGGGTCTCGGCCGGAGGGGCGTAGCGGGCTGGACTACTACAACTCCGATCTGTGTTTCACGTGAAACACTGGCATCGCTGCTGCGTAGTGTTCACTCTCATCCTGAGCCAGGTAGACGTTTGGGGCTCCCCATCCAGGTCTCAAAGGGTGCAGATGCGACCGGCTTCCTTCTATCCGGTCGCTCACGGCATGCAGCAGGACCCATCGCGACAGCAGCCGCCCGCAAGGGCATTGGCTGCCTGGCCCGCCGGCCTATGGCTAGCAGCGCGGCTCCAGACCCGCCGGCGGGTTCTCGCCTGCACCATCCCCGAGCCACGGGCGTTGGAACAGTCCACACACCCGTAGCCGTGGCATAGCCACCGTCGCATAGAGGGTCGACAACGGATGCGCGGAGGAAGGCTGAGGCGCCGCTGCAGGCAGGTTGATGGCTCGCCTGGCGACGCGTGTTGTCGGCACAGTAGATGGATGTCCCCTACTGTTCTGTCGGGCAATGACTCGCCCCTTCGGCCGCGAGTTAGACCTTGGCCGGGAGTACGGCTGCTGGCGTGAAGGGCTGTCCCGGTGCCGTTCCCGAAAGTTCAGGCATCCGCGGCGGTCCGCTGAAGTGGCAGCCGGTGAACTGCGGCTTCTCGGCGATGAGTCTTCTGCTGCTTGCTGAAATCCGCGACGATCGATCCAGCGGCGGCGACTGCGGTACGCCTGACTGCACCCTTCCTCATCCCCCATGGGATCTAGCGTGCAGGCCACGCTGGCGCCTCTCATCGATCCGCCGTGTGGGATGGCGCCTGGGTCGCGGAGACCCGGCCGCGAATCGCCGGCTGTTTGGTGTGCAGGCAGCTGGCGGAGGGCACCGACGTTACTGCACGGAAGTAGCGCCTTGGATGGTGGCTGTATTCGAGGATGAGGATGGGGATGGGGATGGCGGATGGCGGATGGCGGATCGCGGGAGCAGGGTGATTGGTTCCTGAGCCGCTGCGCTCCCCAGGTCCCTCCCCGCATTCCTCAGTCTCGGTGCCGCACACCCCTGACTGAGGTGGCGGAGCGTTTGGCGGGGCCGCGCCGCGTCATTACTCAGGTGACGCACTGCCTGGCAGACGGTTCGGGTCCGATGCCGTGAGCCGGCGCCAGCGCTTGACAGAGGTCCGATAGGGCGGCTTCCTGCAGTCCAGAGGAGGTACCGCCGGGGTGGTCCCATGGGGGCATCCGCGGATTCAATTCCGGCTTTCCCGCAGTGGATTGAGCGGTGGATATGACTGTGGATAACTTTGTGGATTAGTCGAGGCCTGAGCGTGAGTTGGCCTGAACATCCCGAGGCCTTGCAGGACAATCCTTCCTGCTCCGATGCCTGTGGCGGGTCTCAGCTTCGGTTTCACGTGAAACATGTTCGCCCACGACACCAGCACCATTTTTGACTCTAAGTCGTGCTTACTAAATCGCCGTACAATGGTTAAATTTTCCGGGAATTCGACCTATTTTGCGGTGCTGGCCCAGGGTCGTTGCATGCCTCGTCTCAACCCACCATCGGCGTCGTGAGGCCGGAACTTTCGACTGTATCCGACCACCTGAAGCCTGCCGTGATGTGTTCAGCATGCGGGTGTGAATAATCTCTCAGGGCCTGTGGATAACGATGTGAATAACTTCTGTGGAGAACGTTTGGAAAATCGAGGACTTGAACGATATTCCCTCGTCCGAAAGCGCCTGGTCGGCCCGCATGCTGGCCGCCCTTGCTGCCCACCCATCAGCGCCAGTTGACCGGCGCAGGCGAGGACGGGTCACTTCGCAACGGAAGTATCGGGCCTGTGCGAGCTTTCACCATAGTCGGCTCTGCTGCGCCGTGCCCCGTGATGCGAAGTCAGACGCACGAGACCAGGCGGAAATTGCACTCCCCCTTCCGGAGAAGCGAACAAGTGAGGGGCACCTCGCGGGACGAGAATTGCCGGACAACTGATCCTGGGCTGACCAGATCCGGAAGGTCTGGCTGCGGCTCATAGACCGCTGCTGTGGGGCCGCCGCTGGTTTGAGCGGAGCAGTCCACTGAACGGGAGTCGGCGATGAACGATTCCGGAGTCCCTATCGAACCGCTGCCTGAGGCAGCCAACATGGCCGGACGGGGGGTGAACCAGATGGGCACCGGACCGATTCGATGACATCGGAGCCGGCACCTGAGGGCACCCTGGTAGGGACGGGCTGGCTACTCAACCCTGCCGGTCACTGAATTCAGGCTGGGACGTAGCTATTTTCAGGATCCATCCGGGCTTGCCGGCGGGAGGTTGCCGTCATCAAGATCGCGCATGGTCTCCCCTGCGAGCCTCGTCGCCCCTGTGCGGCGGAATCTGAAGTCCCTGTCTCAGCTTCTTGGTATCCCCGGACGCCCGCAGCGGGACAGTGTTGGATTCAACGGGGGTGACAGCTATGGACCCGGGCGTGGTGACTTGTAGCTTGCCCTTGGCGGCCGGCACCCGGATCTGGCCGCCGGCGTTTCCCCTCCCTGTCCCATTGAGTCGCCTGCCGGCGAGGCATCGCTGGCCACATGGCCACATGGCCACATCGGCCCGTTGACCTGGAAGGCGGAAGACAAGCCGATCACTCTATCCCCGGGCATGGGTGACCAGCCTCAGCTCCGCTGTCAGGCCAGCTTCAATCACTCACGGGCGGGCCCCATGTGCCGCCATCCGTGCCGGCGGCGCCCATCCCCCGGGTTTCTGTGACTGTCTGGCCCGTCCCCAGCTGTATCATCCTTTGAGTCATCGGCCGGCGCGCAGGATGCATTGCTCGTCCTGGTGCAGTCGTTCTTGGGCCGCCGGGTTGTCTCGGAGGCCGGTACAGAATGCCAGTGCCGAATGTTTCACGTGAAACTGTGAGCCGCTGCCGCCGTCGAATTCAAGGTATTGGGCTGGGACACGGGCTGTGCACGGCCTCGAAGCTGAGCGAATTGCTGTCAGGGACAGTCACTGAAGACTCAAGCGAGCTGTTCATGGTGATTTTTCGTCGCCCCAGTATTCGCGAGCTCGACGCTTGCAACCCCCAGTCCGCTTCGATTTTCCCAACTTGATTCGCCCACCCTGATTTGGGCGATTGCTTTGGGCATCCCGGCCGAGTTGCGGCATACCCAAGGGGCCGGAGAACCGGCCTGGAACCGAGAATTATCCCGTTGTGGTCGAAATGGGCGCTCTCCACGGGCGGCCGGGAGAAACGGGTGGGACCCAAATGGTGAGTATATGGTAGTTAAGTCTCAATTGTGGAACTTCGCGCGATGACAGGTTCAGTGTTTCACGTGAAACATCGACTCCGACGGACCCCACCTTTCCGTGTACGTGCCGTGTCGGAAGAATGCGGTCGCCAGGAAATCGTCATGCCGGCACGTTGATCGACTTCGGCCCCGGCAGCTGAGGTTTCACGTGAAACATCGGAAATCCAGGATGGAGCAATCGAGCGGCCGTAGGATTCTGTGGCCGTGAAAGAATGCACTGCAGAGTGTGGCCCCTCGCCGTACGCGGAGTCACGGCGATTTTGCTGCGCGGGACCTCTATTGGGTGAAGTAGCGGAATCCACCCTCCTGGTCACCGTATGACTTTTCGCCATGCATTTTCACGGCGTCGCATTTCAGCCACAGCGGCATGTCACCAGCTCTAGTCGAATGTCACTGTTTCACGTGAAACATCCGAGTCGGCGGGGGTGGTGGCATTTGCAGAGGCGCTGGTGGACTGCCCAGTTTTCCATTCGCGTGCGTCGTCGAACATCGCTCTCCGTGCACAATTTCCCTGCGACTTTGAACCCGACAATGTCCCTGCCACTAATCTTTGACCGTACACCGCTCAGGATGAATTCGCGGCCCATGGCGGGGCTCGATCAGGACACGACCAAGGCTCAGGTAGCCACGGGTGTTTCACGTGAAACATCAACACCGCCGAACTGGCCTTACCCGCAAAGCCCAAGAGTGCAACCAGACATCGTGCCGGACGTCTAAGCCAATTCAGGCCGACCGGAAGCGCCCCACGTCGCTGATCGCCTGCCACGCAAAAAAACCGTGCCGGACAACTGACAAAGCTTTCCTTCGCATTTCGATTCGAATCCATTAGGCGCCTGTAGGCGCCACTCCCCTCTGGAGCCGGCACAATTGGACAAAAAAGTGGCCCCCGCCAGAAGCGGGGGCCACCATCGGTCAGTCCCGAATTGCTCACCGGGCTGTTCGGATCTCTGGAAGGAGCCCTGAGGAACAAACCGTGGAACTAGCCGGGAAACGAACCGTGAGACTGT
>Ga0213839_1002207_pt1 | contig 11163 bp, 5 predicted proteins | sample SWPATP21_FD_160075 | JGI IMG/M metagenome (GOLD analysis project Ga0213839, IMG submission 160075) | Coastal seawater microbial communities from Marineland, Florida, United States - SWPA TP2 #1 | ecosystem: Environmental > Aquatic > Marine > Coastal | place: USA: Florida | collected 2016-08-14 | reverse complement strand
TGCGTGATGACGGTCCATCCGGGAAGGAGCAAGTGAGTGCGTGAGCAAGTGAGTGAGTGAGTGCGTAACAAGCGTCGATCGTCGACGTCCGACGTTCGATGTTCGTTCGATGTTCGTTCGTTCGTTCGATGTTTGTTCGTTCGATGTTCGTTCGTTCGATGTTCGTTCGAGCGAACTTCGGTGACAACAAACCAAAGAACGAACGAACGAACGAACGAACGAACGACGGTCGGTCGGTCGGTCGACAGTGAGTGAGTGAGTGAGTGAGTAAATAAACCCCTCGATGCAGTCGTGATGCTTGGGAGGAGCTGTCTGTGAGTGAGTGAGTGGGTGGGAGTGAGTGAGTGACTGTGGGTGAGTGAGGCAGTGAGTGAGTGAGTTGGCAGCGGTCACAGTCACACACAGACTGACTGACAGACAACGATCATCGATCATCGACCATCGATCGACCGGATTGTGGACTGTGGACTGTGGACTGTGGACTGTGGACTGTGGATCGTCGAAGTCGAAGGGAATGAATAATGCATGGATGGATGACAAGATCGGCGACGGGAGACGAGTGATGACGCGACGACGGACGGACGGACGGACGGAATTGTACGGAGTTGCACGGGTGCTGATTGATGGACGAGAGCATGGAGGGCAGGAGGCGAAGGATAGCAACGCATTGAATGTACGATCGAGAGGTTGCAGAGAGCGCAGTGGACACCAGATGAATGCGGACAGGGCGTGATTTAAGCGTGCACAACGCGCGGCGCGGCCAAGCACGCGGCCCCGGCTCGACAGAATTGACAACGCATCGACCACGCATCGACCACGCAACGACCACGCAACGACCACGCAACGACCACGCAACGACCACGCATCGACCACGCATCGACCACGCATCGACCACGCATCGATGTATTGCTGTACTGCTGTTCTGTCCGCGGCAGGTTCGCGGCAGGAAGCGTCCTCGTGCTGCCGACGGACGGCCGCCGCAACCGCAGGTAGGTGCAACAAAAGCTCAATCCGGTTTCAATAGTGGGTCTGTTCTTTCTCGGAGTCAACCCCTCAACGTACGCACTCGGATCAACACCGATAATGTAGTCGACTTCGTCTCCACCACACCGCAGGCGAGATGGCTTCCCCACAGGAAGTTGCGACGTTGCGCGCAGAGATCACTAGCCTGCGAGCGGAGAATACACGCTTGACATTGAGAGAGAAAACGTTGTTCAAGCTCATCAAAGATCTCAAAGCGTCTGCTGCGAAGTGCACATGTGACAAAAACAACACAAGTTCACAACCCAATGCAGCGATGCGGCAGACAGAACCCGACAACAGCAAGCCCGCAGGCAACGCGATGCCGGCCCCTGCGGCCGAAGCTGTGGATTGGGCATTGGCCAAGCTCGCTCGAAAGAGAGACGGAATCGTCGACCTCAGCAGTGACATCGTCGCCAATATGACTGGTCAATATCACGAGCTGCTGCTGCATTCAACAGAGCAGCTGCATGTGCAACTCGAAACCATTGCGGCGCAGTACTGGTCCAAAGCAAGTAGGAAACGCAGTGCCCAAGCATCCGTTGCAGACAAGCAGACTGTAGCCGAAGTGGGTGTTGGTGATGATCCGCGTTCCGCAGTGCAGGCAGGCAGTGCAGGACAACCAATGATCTCTTTTACGGAACGTAGATTGCTCGACGAACAGCGGTCCGCGCAGTTGAGGCGAGCACTGTCTGCGCATATCGGTGACCTTGGATTTGCTGGCAAGGCGCACTTGCATGCGTCCCTGTCCCGCCGCCAAAACTTGGTGACCGCGAAAATGATGGAGAGCATTGTATCTAGTCATTCCTTCAAGGAGTTTTTGCAAAAATTTGCCACCGAATCGTTGCGCCGTCATGAAAATCTCATCGTACCCGGAGAAACATTCGCTCCGCCCGTTCGAGACAGGGATAAAACCACTCACTGGCGGCGCACGATCATTGGTGCGGTGTCATCGTGCAGTGCCTTGGATGGCATGCCAGCCAACGTTAAGTTTGCGTGCGGGACATCTTTGTGGAATGCGGTGACCCGTGCTGAACGACTATATTGGAGCAGACGGCGGCACTACGACGACACCGCCGCAGATATATCCGAGCAGTTGATGCTTTTGTTGCCATCTACGATGTGGATGGAACTCTTCAGTGCGTGCAACGGCAAACAGCAGAAAGCGGCACGCGCCGCTGATCACGTCACCGATAGTGTGGAGGCTATGATCTTGGAAAATTTAGCAAAGGATTCAGCGTGGAGTTTACGAGTTGTGTCTCTTCAACAGCAACTGTGGAAGTCGGAACGGCGAGTGAGTCGCTTGTTGCGGCAGTTGCGCGACACCGAGGAATTGGCACTGCAGTTAGGTTCGCATTGGGACAGCCACCGCCATGCACGTGATGAATCGGGAGGCTCGTCGCAACACTTTCGGCGCGGTGCCACTGCGATTTTTGAAAGCTTACGCGAAGGCGTTGACGCTGTTTTTGAGTCTGCAGCCTGCCAAATCTCCGAGCGCCACGTGGTTCCTCGCCGACAGGAGAGTCACACGACTGCCACGACAACCGATGTGCAGCCTGAACCCAACTTGCGACTGACGAGAGAAGCTCTGTTCGCAGCCATGAACGCGGTCTACTCAAAGTTTAACCCAAGACTCCGAAAGCGTGTTCCTTCAATTCTCGATGAGTATGAAGGAAAGTTCCATGACTTGTACGAGCGCCTATCACGGAAGTATGGCACACCATTCACAGCCGCGCTGCGCTCGACGCCTCGCACGAAGGACGATGGATGGTAATTCTTGTTGCAGACAGCGTCCCAGCACATGTCCATGAACTCTATCGTCATCGTGTGGAGACTCTGCTGAATTGCCACAAACGATTGTATAACAATGCAAGACAAACGCACTACTATTTGTTGGAGAATCTTTATCACGTGTAATTTACAAAAAACGTAAAACAATGTTACAACAGCTACCCTTACCCTGCCTAGACCTTGAAAATGCGGCGGAACACCTGCCCCACTTTTGCTTCCGTTGCGTACTCGACGGCCGAGGTTTCAGAGCCGATAATTCGGGTGCTCAAAATGTTGTACAAGCGAAACAACCTCAAGTCATCTGCACCCATTGACCGAACGAAAGACTCCAGGAAATTTTCAAAGTCAGTGGATGGGGGAACAAATTCCAACAGCACGTCGAGCAACCGCCATGATTGGCGCGTGAGATCTCGGCGAGGATTGTCGTTGAGCTGCTTGATGACTTGTAAGTACAGTTCGTCACGGAGATCGGGATACCGTATCACAGTATTGATTGCCCGTGTGACGGCAGGGACAAGCTGTTTGGCTGCGTGCGCTGTAGAGAACGGCACTGTGGTAACGGAGAGAACAACTTTGAAGCAGGCGAGTGCCGCGTTCAAAGGCACTGATGTTGGCAGAATCGACAGCGAAGTCCCAATCATTTCAGTGGTATGACTCATGAAATGACGTTGAATCTCATCAAAATCTGTGATTTCGTTTGAGGAGGAGGTGCCCTCGCGATTCTTGTTGTGTTTGGACTGTGGCTGGCCACCACAACCAACAATATGGTCATGTACATATTGAAGTGGCGTCTTCAACTTTGGGAAATCTAAAATGGCGAAGGATCCGTGCGCTTGCGTTTCGAAGTACAAGTCCTTCATCGCACGCAACGCTTTTGCCTACCACAATCGAAAGAACAAAGCAAACAACAAACCGTCAAGATGCGTCTCAAGCACGCGAGAGAACCATTGCCGCGAACAGCAAGCCAGAACGACAACGCACCATGGCTCGTCGATCGGCATGTTCGTGGGCTGCGAGCAGCTGTCTTTGCAGGAGTTGCGGTTTTGGCAACGCCGCCAATTCCTGCAGCTCATCCATTTCTTTGTAATTAAATTCACTGTGGTATTGACAAAATTTCAGCGCTGTCTTGATATCGTTGAGATTGCAATACTTTAAAGCCCGCTGGCAAAGTGCCGTCCCGTACGCTTGAATGGTGTTCGCGGTCACTGACAACTTCGCGGCTTGTTCTTTCAAGTCGGCATCGCGTTGAAACAGTTGTGATACGGCTTCGTCGAGCTTCTTGGATTCCACATGAAGCAACGATTGTTGGGCCTCCGCGGTGAGGTCTCGTTCGTTCACCAGACGTCGGACTAATTCCTCACGTCCGGTTTGAACGAGTTTGCTATCAATACCAGATCCTTCTTGCATCCGTTCCACCTTGCAGATGGCATGCAATAACGCATGGAGGTTGTCGTTACCACTCACGCTGTTGGCGATTTCTTCTTTTAAAGCATCTGATGCATTCTTGAAAGACAACTGAAGCTCGGCATGTGTGAGCTCAGCCTTGAAGATACCGACCCAATCTTTGGAAAAATTCCCACCATCACTGTCTTCCTGCGAAAAGGTCGTGATTACCTTGCGTGCTTGCGAAATTGTCTGATTGACAAGCCCCCAATTTCCGCTACAAAGGGCAGCCCGCAAGCGACGCGCGAGCATTGCCGCACGAAGCATGTCGCGGAGCGTTGGCGACTTTTCTTCGATACTCGATGCATATCTCAAAGCGCGATCAATTTGACGGTTGTCAATCGCCGAACAATCGAGTGCACCGATTGCTCCACGCGCCCCGCCGTGCATGAGAGCTTGAGAGAGTGTTGACAACACCATTTTTTTCTGCACCAACTCCTGCATGAGCTCTATTTCAGAATATAAGTAGTGGTAGCCCGGTGTGTTGGCGCATTCACCAGACCGAATCGCGACGAGTGCCTCTTCCAGCTCCTTCCAGTTGCTGTCCACCACAGCCCGCCGAGCTTGCAACAGCGATTTTGAGAGGTGAAGTACGAGATCTGGAAACGAATGGAGTTCGCGGACATCGTTTGCCTGGCGAATAGACTCCTGTAACACGGTGAACATGTCGGTCAGCGCAGGATCGGACACACTGCTGTGTACAACTGGGCCTCCCACGTCTTCTTCAGCAAAGCGGGCGTCGAAAACGGGCTTCAATAGCACATCCCACTCGGGATCCATGAGGGCTGAAAGAGCAGTGCAGCACCACCGCCTATTTTGGACTATTTTTTCCAGATCATCAAAGTCATCCAACGCTATTGTGGATAAAGCGTCGACTTTTCCAGCCACGTTTGCTTCAACAGTAATCCATTCAGAGTCCATCGCAAAGCAACTAGGATGTAAAGTCGTCGACGTGTCAGCCGGTGTGTTCTCGCAGATTCGGGACACGGCTTTTCGAATCTGCAAGACAGCAGCAGCATTTGACATCAGCTCGATGGTTTCCTCATCAGGCTGTGGATACTCAACACTGCAAACATCCGTCAGAACATCGCTCAGTTGTGCGATCGAGAGTTCCGAAACGATCTCGAGGCAATTTGTGTGTGTATTCAGTTTCACGCCAACATGCCTCAGGGCGTACTTAAGCCGATCGGCGATGTACTTTCGCTCCACATGTCGCAGCAGCAAGAGAAGCTCTTCTGACAGGTGGTCACCGCGCTGGGCCTCTCGCAGCAGGTTTTGTAAAGTGCGGAATGCAGGCACTTTGGAAGACAGAACGCAATTCGTTCGTCCACTGACATCAACATTTCCTGCAGCCTTCCGTGAAGAGCGAGGTTGCTGTTGCAGAATGCACTCTTGCACCAGCAATCGCGCGGCGCGAGTGTACTTGGCAACATGCATCTCGGCATTTATCTGAGGTACGTCAAGTACGCGTGACGATATTGAGTCAACTTGAACCGCATCGTTCAGTTCTTGAACAGCATCAGGAAACGAAGGTAGTGTCAACTCCTTGTGGTCACCAACGATGCGATGATTGGACAATGCCGTCGCAAGACGCTGGTGCAGCACTTGAAATTGAAACTCCTCCTGAAGTCGTAGCAGTTCTTCTTCGGTATGGTGACGAAGTCGCTGGGGAATCTCAGTTTTGGTTTCTTCTTCATGTGCTGATTGGATAGCGTCAAAATAGCGATAAACTTCATCGTCGAGTTTCGCCCACTCGTTGTCCCTCGCCCAGCTCCGAACTTTCAGCAACATTTCTGCATTGGCAAGGAGGAAATAAATTTCTGGTGACAAAACAAGCGCCTCTGTTTCAGAGGTTTGGAGCGTATTTTCAATGGCGTGCTGCAAAGTGCGAGTTTCAAACTTGGTTGAACTGTCTATTGCACCAATATCGAGTGACAGGAACTCTCCTGGCGCGCAAGCATCGGTTAGCGCACTCAACAGGCCACGTAGCGTGTTGCATAACGTCGCAATCTCAACCTCAGCTTGCAGTTCGGGCTCCAATTTTGCCAAACCAGCGCTGTCTAGCGCATGTTCCAGATCTTTCCATGCGTTGGCAGTCGCGTTGATGTCGTGTTCGAGGTCTGGTCGAGACTCCCGCTGGTCATCACCTGTGCCTGTGTTGCCACTGATGAGTACTGCTAGTTCTCTCTCACCGACAAAAGCGGCCTTGAGAGACCTTCTGATGCGGAATATTGTTTCTGCTGCCTGAAGGGTGGATTTCAACAGCGGCAGTCTCTGGTTGGCGGGCAACGTCTTGGCGTAGCGAATTGCAGAATCTAGGCTTTGAGTTTGAATCGCGGCAACGTTGAGAGCAGTCATCGCGTCCCAGTCCTTGGCCTCTTCAGTATCGAAAAGAGATATTCGACCATTGCTCAACGCGAGTTGCAGGTCTTTGCTGTACTGCGCATTGAGAAAGTCTTCCTGTATCAATTGCACCTCATGGGCAACATAAGAGGGAATAGTTCCTTCGGTGCGAAAAGCATCGAATCTCTTTAAAATTTTGCCAACCATAACTGCATCGGATTGCAGCAGCCAGTGACGCAGTTCGAAGACCGAATCGCCAAGCTTGTGCACGAAAAAGCGTCCCTGCTTGCTTTTCATATTTTTGAGCTTCATGTGCACTAATGCTGATCGCAGTTTTTTCTGATCAACGTAGTCAAGAATAAGCTGCCCTGGTGTGCCTCGAACGGCGTGGTCTATGAGCGGCTTTTCCAGCACTTGGTATTCTGACTCTTCTTCCTCAATTTCCTTGAGTTTGGTCGTGATCACAGGGCGAATACTCGCGATGAAATCCCCCCATATGGCCACGATTTGGGTTCTTTCTGCGAGACGGATGGCGCGATAGATCTTCTTTTTGTCCAGCTCAAAGAGCCCTTCGTAGAGGAGAGCCTCACTCTTCTTTCGCTCACACGCCCAAAAGTACTTTTGCTTGACAGCACTAATCATTGGTCCTTGTAACTTGAGCCGGTCACATGACTCAATCATTGATTGGAATTGAGCCAAATTGTCATGTGGGTCCATGTCTTGCAGTTGGACTACACGCTGCTGGATTGTTTGCTCTTCCTCGAAGTCAACGACCGCCTTCTTCGCTTGCCGAACTACCAATGTATCCACTTGCGCACGTGCTGCAGCTTGAAGGACGCGCTTAAGCTTGAACGGGTCGCGGCTTTCGACAGCCTGGGTGATGCGACGATGCAAAGACCGCCGAATGTTACATAACTTCCGCCCCGCATGCCCGCGAATATGCTTTTGGATGACCAGAATGCACTTCTCCACCACCTTATGGCGTCGCTTTTCCAAGAGGCCGTACACACCGTGGCGATACAGCAGCTTCGTCTTGCTGACTACGATTGAACGAAGCAACGGGCTTTCCAAATACAGAGCCCGCGCAAGTCGTAACGCCTCTGTGCGGCCAGCATTGCGAAAACCAATGCTCTTCGCGTTGGATGGCTGCTGAACTAAACAGTTGTACCTGTAGAAGAACTCGACGAAAGCTGTTCGATGTGTGTACGCATATTTGTAGAATCGTACAGTGTCAGCATACCCGGCATTCAATTGCTGCAGGACGAATGGGGAGTCCAGCACACGCTTGTAGCTGGCACGGTTGCTGTTGAGGCAATGAACCACGTGGGTATCGAGGTCATCAATCTTTCGCTTGAACAATAAGTCATTGGTGGCGGTAATAACACCATTGGCTCGGTTTTGCTTGCGCTGGTCGTTCATTCTGGAGAAGTCAGTTGCGATGAACGACCTTGTCGACGATTGAAGTAAATGAAGCATTGGCACCTCTCCTAGCGCATCCCGGGGAAGTGAGTCGTTTGAGATGGACTGGAAATCTTTCAGATGGTACTCAACGGGTCCGGCGAAGTGGCACACGCGGAAGGACGGCGACCCATCTGACGCTACTTGGTCGTCTGCATCTGATTGCGAGTGGCAGACCACGACGGCACTGTCTTGAAATCGAGTTGATAAGTCTTCGCACAAAAGTTCTTGGGCAGTTTTGGTTTGGTCGTAGCTGGTTCGCTCAGGGTTGGCAAGCAATTTGATCAACCCGGCTGGGTGTCCACCCAAGCACTCAACAACGTTCTGGTTGCGTACAAAACTTGCCAATAGGATGTGGTCATTTGGTTCCAAGTCTGCTCCTTCCTCGCTGTAGACACGCTGTGTTTCATCAAATCGAATTGTCTGCAGAAAGGCTGTTTGTTGCTCAGACCAGAAATTGATGAACAGCTGTTCAACGCCGTTGCCTCTGGATGTGTGCAGCTGTTCAAAGCCTGGGATGTCTAAAATGTGAATAGACCCAAGACGCCGGTTCTTGACAGCGACAGATTGAGTCGCCAAATGAGACCGGCGGCGCGCCGGCATCACTGACCCTGAGGACGGGGCGATCTTTCGACTGCCGGATTGCAGAATTGCGTTTAAACGACGCAGAATAAAGTTTGTCAAACTCAGGTACAGGTGGATGGCCAGCGCATTTCGCTGTCGCTTCGCACCAGCAACATCGAGTTCACCTTGAACTGGATGTGTGACGAGGTGGCGCTCGAGATCAGCTGGGCTGATACCGAGTGTTTCACAGACAGTGATCACATCGACAGACTGCACCAATTCCAGAACACTTTTGGGAGCGGCTGGCACTGGCGTAGACACATGGGCTTGCGTCTGCGTGCTGTCCTTCTCCGGTGTCACGGCCACAGACGATTGAGCTGATTGTGGCTTTGACGGGGTTTGCTCCGGAGATGCCGTTTGCTCCGGAGATGCGGATGTCGACCCTGGCACGAGTAATCCAGGTGGCGCATCGCTCGCAGACGCACCGTCAGCTTCAGTTGCACCGAGAGTGCCAGGGGGTGGTGTCGAAGTTTGCTGGCTGTCGTCGCGGGCTGGCGTGGTGGGGTCGGATGATGTGCTGTTGGCATCCGTGGATGTGGTCGGTGCGACTGAGAGTAGACCAGGTGGAGCACCAAGTCCCGGAGGTGCTGAGTCCACTGCGCCATCTCCAACAGTTTCGTCATGCGCCCCCGGAGAATCCGACTGACCGTTGTTGTTGTTGTCTGCAGCCGCATCTCCATTGTTCGCACTGGCGTTGTCAGGGCCGCCCAACAGACCCGGAGGCAGGTCATCGTCATTCGTCTGGACGTTGGAATTCTCCGAAGCAGCGGCAATCTCCGTGCGAGGTGGGGTAGAAGGTGATCCGGCGGGAGATGCGTCTGCACTGGCGCTCACCGTGACATGATCAAACTCCAAGTTGCCCAGTGCCAAAACAGCTGCCACGACTCCCCAAATGGTCGAGACTTCGTCGGCGGAGAAGCCCAGTGCAGTCATGGCTTCCAGCGTTTGGTAAAAAAAGTTCTTGTTCTCTTTGTCGGTGCCAGTCGCCCCGTATGGTTTCAGAAAATTGTAGTTCTCCCATCGCTTTTCAACCTTGTCAGGAAACTGAAGCAGTCCAAACTTCTGTTGACTTGCAGTGGATCCACCCAGCAAGCAATAAAAGGCGTTGTAATTGAAGCCAGCGTTCGCCCTGCCAATGATCCTCGATGTTTCCAGAAAGAAGTTCCCATAGTGAACGCCGTCGAATGTCCCATTGATGTCGAAGGTACATTCAAAATGTTGCACGCTTCTGGAAGCTCCTTGAGACTGACCAATGCGGGCGCTCGTGAACGTGCGAAGCAAAAGGTTAGCGTGCGCAACCTTGGCAGCCAACGAGTTTTTCGACTGGGGGTTGGTGGCACTGAAATACTGCAGAATCTTTTTGCACAGTTCTGTTTTGCCGCTGCCGCGGGCACCTTGGAAGAAAATGTGTTGGTCGCGGTTGGTCCGAATGAGGGACTGAAAGCTCCTTTGGGCGAGCTCGTAAACGTGGGGCTCGATGTCTGCTTGGCTTGTCATGGACGTGTATCGACGCACTGAGTTCATGTCCCACACGTGATCCGGCAGTGGTGCGTGTGGGTTCAGGAACACCATGTGGGGTCCGATGCGCGAGAAGTACTTGCCCTCCTTGAAACGAGACGACAAATTGAACAACAGAGTGGCCGCGTTGACGTCGTCGAGTTGGGCGAAATCGGCCTTGAGGTGCACGCTCAGGGGTGTGACGGGGGGCCCTAACAGTTCGCGTTCAATGTCGTGCGTGACATTGGTCGAAGGCACAGTTATCTTTGCAACAGCTTTTCCGTATGTGCTGGGCGCCTACAAAAAGGAAGACACATGTTGTAAAGTTCAGAGCGCATCCAGTAAGCCTTTCATTTCCTTCAGCGACATCACCACACGTACCTCAAACCCCAACACAAATCCGAGCTTGTCATGCGGAAACCAAAACCACCTTGAACGATGGTCAATTCGAACATTGTGCGCCCCCTGCTTCACGACAACCTCTGGCGCAGAGGCGATTCCCGTTGACAGTTCTTCAAGCGGTTGAAACCCTTGCCGGGCTAGCAAGGCCAACTTTATCTGGTCGCTTTTCGTCGTCATCGCGACAAGAAACTACCGGGATTGACTTCAGACCATGGCTCTGCGGCAGCCGAGAGGATCTTGACGCACTGTGGGTGCCCAGTTTTGCTTTTGGCTTGGGAAATGATTTTGAAGCGTCACGGATCCGGTTTTGGTCGTGGTCACAAGTCCCTAATGACTATGTTGCAATCCCAAAGCTACCAGCTAGCGTCCCGCATATGGAGGCTCTATCCTCACCACTAACCGTTCAACCGTTCCCACGACGACGCACAACAACTGCCACCTGCACTGGGAGAAGAACAGGCGCACAAGAACCGCAGACTAGAGGACTCGGAGGGTGACTAAGACAGCAACAACCACGAGCAGCTGCTGCGATGACAACGACGCATGACAAGTGGAAACGACAACGACAACGACAACGACAACGAC
>Ga0213839_1002206_pt1 | contig 11166 bp, 7 predicted proteins | sample SWPATP21_FD_160075 | JGI IMG/M metagenome (GOLD analysis project Ga0213839, IMG submission 160075) | Coastal seawater microbial communities from Marineland, Florida, United States - SWPA TP2 #1 | ecosystem: Environmental > Aquatic > Marine > Coastal | place: USA: Florida | collected 2016-08-14 | reverse complement strand
GCAGCCGTCGAATCCAACTCCAGGTGGAAACCCACACCAACGACGCAAGGCCACGCTGACAATGCCACACTAACAACGGCGGCGCAGTGAACAAGCTTTAGGGAAGCTGCCTCAGTTTGTTTGTTTTGTGCAAGCTTTGAACAAAAATAGAAAAGGAACTGGGACACAAAATTGGCGAATCAGCGGCGTGAGTTCTCCTCGCCACGGTGGGTATTGCCGGACCATCTGTTGCTCTCAGTCAACGAACTGCGAACCAAAAGTAGACCGCGTCAGCCCCATGAGACGCGCCGGACCGGCTCCCGATGGCGGCACTGCTGGTTCTGTTGAGATCCTTATTCGAATTGTTGAGGACACGACGCCGCGCGGCGGTGGTCTTGATTCCGACGTCTGGGAAACGGAAGACCATGCATACTGGCAGCGTGTGCGGCTTTTGGACCAGGTAGGTCCTTCCCGATACGAAATTGAATACATATGCGACGACGAAAATGAAGACGATGACAGTGGCGGCGACGACGACGACCACGACAGCATTGATGACAGTGGTGTTGGTGGAAGTGATCGACACACAGGTGCGGACGACAACGAATCAGAGGACGCAGCTGCATGCGACCACGAGCCTCCCTCCATCCAATTCGAAACAGATGGCACCCCTGGGAAACTCCGGCTGTTTGAACCGCCGAACACCGCCGGACAATTGCTTGATTGGACAGGAACACTTCCGAGTGGTATGATAGAGGTGCACGCAACACCAGCTGCAGCCGGTGAGACTGCACGAAGAAAGCAGCGAACAGCGGCCAGCACAACATCCGAGTGTAGCAGCAAAGCTGACGGGGAATTCGAAGATGTCATCGACGTCGAGAGACGAGCTTTCGAGCGCGGAAAGGTGGAGGGCGCACGTGACATGCACAGTCAAAAGTTCAAGGAAGGTTTTGAGTTTGGCGAGGAGAGGGGGTTCGCGGACGGCTTTGAGATAGGAAGTGTGCATGGATTTACCCAGGCCGTGCAGGATGTGTTTGAACTGCTTCCAGCTACCGTGGTCAGGAAAAAGGTTTGCACGCTCAGTGCCTGCAACGCGGTGGCCACGATTGAGATGTCTATTCTTGATGGCATGGACGTGTTGTTCTGCAACTTAGGTACAACAGACGTCGACGAAGTTATTCTCAAAATTGAGCAAATTTCCTGTTCACGATGCTCAAGCGCCAGACCGACAAGCTGTCAGGCAGTCCATCCAGGTGCAGGCATCTCTCCTGGAGAAGCGCGTAGGGTTCGGGGCAACAGCAACCCAACCATGGGAGCAGTGGGATGCTGAGGTCGAGCCAGACCTGTCATTTTAATGAAGGTTTTGTTTTTTTTTGAAAAAGGAGCCGTGCAAGCGCACGGCGACCATTAATTTATCGAAAATATATATCAAGTCACAGAAATATAGCCTCACAAACTTCTTCGGTCCCTAGACACAGGTGGAGGTACCGCGACTCAAACCTCAACGCAACTGTCGTGTATCAGTCGTCGTGGCGAATGACCAGAATGTCAGCCTTGTTGCTGTCGCCTCCACTCGCGCCCGATGAGTACTTCCTTGCGGTGTCTCCGATGGTGTGCCTTTCCGAACGGAAGCTTTCCATCTGTCTCTTGGCCTGCTCCACGCGTTGCAAGGCTTCTTCGACATCCGCGTCGCTGGCGATATCCCGTCGCAACAGATTGGCAGTTGTGGGTCGTTCAAACGGAATTGCCTGCGACGAGGGAGTGCTTGTTTCCCGGGGTGGCGTCTTGCCTCTGTGTGCCATTTTATCACGTTTCTTTTGCTGACGCTTGGCAACTAGATCAACAATTGGTTTCAGTTTCCCTTTCATGCTTGGTGAAAATGGCTTCTTGCTGCGAGGCCCCGCATGGGCTTTTTTAGAAAATGCAACCTGTTCAGGGAAGGGCGCCCAATACGGAGAATGAGAGAGTGGCATTGCAGTGGCAGGTAGACGGACCCAATGGCCTGTCGGTGGCGAACAACACGACTCAAACAAGGACGAACCTGGAGCGGCAGGGCCCCATCCTTCAATGGTCGCGAGCTTCTGCTCTCTCGTTTCCTGTTCTCCATCTGATTCATTTCCTTCTTGGCCGCTTTAAGGCTGTGACGCAACTGCCGCAGTTCCTCGCCGTTCCGACGAATAAGCTCAGACACTTCTGCATCAATCTCTTCCTCACAATCATTGAGAACTTCTGCCGACGTTCGTGGGCGCTGCAGCTCAAAGTCGAATTGGGCCACACTGATGTGCTGCAACAAAAAATCACCGCGACGCAACAGCCGTGAGGTCACTCGGCATCGACAGCAGTCACACAAACCAACAATCAAGCACAGGAGGGGAGGGGAGGGGGGGGGGGGGGGGGGGGGGGGGGGGGGGGGGGGGGGGGGGGTCAGGGAGACGGTGCAACACGCTACCCACCTCCTTCAGATTCGCGTTTTCGCCTCTCAAATGTTGAATTTCTTGTTCCAGTTTGGAGGCATACTTCGTCGAGGCGAGCTCCTTCAGACGAGCGTTCTCTTCGCGCAGACGCGTGGCTTCTTTCTTCAAGTCGTTGTTTTCTTCCTGGATGCAATATAAGTTTGCATTCTCAGCGAGGAGAGCTTTGTTTTCGCGCACCAGTTCATCGGTGTCGCGTCCACCGTCGTTGTCTTCCTGCACGGTCTGCGAGGAGTTGGTGGTGTCAAAAAGAGATCCTGCAGGGCGCCTCGAGTTCTTCGTCGCTTGTGCCAGCGCAACTCGCAAATGCTCTATCGTCTGCAGCAGTTTGTGGACGGTTTGGCTGTGTTGTGAGATATTTGACGTCTCGGTTAGCACTGCCTGGGCGTCGCGCGCAGCGATTGCGCGCCGTAAAATCCCGGTGTCGTCAACACCCGCGCCACTGACGGATGACGTGGGCGACCGTGGAGCGGCACCGCGGCCTTGAGTCCCACTACCGTCAAGTCCGCCAACTTCGTTGTCCTCGTCAGCCTCTTCTATTGACGTCCACTCCACAGGTGTTTGGACGGAAGTTTGAGCCAAATACTCGAGAAGAATGGGGTTTGAGTTGAGATATTTTGACCTGAACAACGCATTCTGCGCCGTGCCTTCGCCACGTCGGCGCGCAGGTGCCGTGGAGGGCCGCGCGGAGGCGGTCGCAGCGAGTCGGGAGGCCCTGCTTGCACGCCCCACAGGGCTGCCTGGCGACACGTTTCGTCTTTCCTTCTGTTTGGCGACGAATTCAGCCGCCAGCTGGCGGTCTAGCTCCTGGATGGGCTCGCTATCTAACACGGTGAGCTGTGGCAAGTAGTCCAACACAACGTGGCGGTAGCCGGAGTGCGTGACGCTGCAAGGGTTGCCGTCGAGATCTAGCTCCTTCAGATGATGTAATGACTTCAGAACATGGCAAGCTGCATCGAGGTTTCTTATTTTGTTGCGGTACAGGCACAGTACTTTCAAGTTCGGCACCTTGGCTGGCAGTGGCCCCAGGCATTCGTTCGTAAGCTTGTTCGAAGACAGGAACAGGCGCGTCAATGACGGGAGTGCGGGGAAAGCGTCCGGCGACACGGCGAGGTCGGCGATCTCATTGAAGTTCAAATTGAGCTCGCTCAAATTTGGGAAGCTTTGAAACTGCCGCAATGAGCGGAAACAATTGCCTGACAGTGACACACTCTGCAGCTGCGACAGTTGGCGCGCGACAGCTGGTTCAAAGTCTGAGAACTTCGAGTTGCGCAGGACGAGATGAGTAACCTCTTCCAACGTTGCCTCCCCGGAATTTTCGAGGACAGCAGTCTCGTCTATCATGGTTTTGGGATCACCGATACAGAGAGCTGCTTCCTGCGACGATAGGGACAACGCGAGGAATCTGTCTGGAGTGCATTGCCCCCCAGCGGAGCCTTCGCACTCGGCACGGGCACCAACGACGTGGCCCCTCAACAACTAACGCTGAACTGCACCCGATGTAGTGGGTGAGTGATTGGGTACAGACAACGAGAACAATTTAAACTGGCACCTTCTAAAAGTGTACCAGAGGTACCAGCTGTCGTGATGGGCACTCAATCCTTGGCGCGATGAGTAGATGACAATTCCAAAGTGGTACGGGAGGTGTGCGTTGGTCAATTGGTTGCTTGAAAGTAGAAAGCCTGCACGGGTAACTCAATTCCGCCGTGTCAGTCAAACGAAAGTCAATCACCGGTCACCGGTCACGTAGTTGCGTCCATCCATCAAGCGAAGTCTATCAAGTGAAGTCTATCAAATGAAGTCTATCAAGTGAAGTCTATCAAGTGAAGTGAAGTGAAGTCTACCAAGACGTCAGGGCGAGTGAAATGAGTCAGTCAAACACTCAGTCAGGCAAGCAGTGACATCAATCCAGCAAGCAAGTGCAGTCGACCACACTTTTGTTCACGGGCACTATCAAACGTCAATCAACGAAACCAACAACAGCAAGCAACACAGAAGCAAGTCAGCAAGCAAGCAAGCAAACCAAGCAAGCAAGCAAACAAACAAACGACCTGTTGATGGATGGATGGATGGATGGCTGGATGGATTGCAGACAACAACAACTTCAAGAAAAGAAACACGTTCGTTCGTTGGTTCGTTGGTTCGTTGGTTCGTTGGTTCGTTCGTTTGTTCGTTGCTGTTGGGTGGCGGTCGGTTTGGTTGATCTAACGAACGAACGAACGACTGAGTGAGTGACTGACAGTTCGACTGAGTGAGTGAGTGAGTGACTGTGAGTGAGTGAGTGAGTGAGTGAGTGATGGACTTGACTTTGAGTGACTTTGAGCGAGTGACTTTGAGCGAGTGACTGTCAGTGAGTGAGTGGGTGAGTGAGTGAGTGAGTGAGTGAGTGAGTGAGTGAGTGTGAGTGAGTGAGTGAGTGACTGTGAGTGAATGAGTGTGAGTGAGTGGGTGAGTGAGTGAGTGACCTTGGTTTGCTTGCTTTGTTGGTGGAAGTTTGAAGTTTGAAGTTTGAAGTTTGTTTGATGGATTGATTGATGATTGATTGATGGACAGTGTGAGTGAGTGAGTTTGTGAGTTTGTGAGTGAGTGAGGGAACTCCTGTGTTTTCCTGTTTTTGAAGTTTGTATGTGGGAGGAAAAGTGCATTGAATTCTGAATTCTGAATTGTAGGGTAGCTGCTGAATTCTCAATCCTCAATTCTGAAAGTAGTCAACCATACAGTACAGTACTCACGGGTCTGACTGATGTCCTCACTCACTGTCGCACTCAGCCAGCCAGTGAGCCGTGGCCAGTGCAGAAGGAGGGGTCAGAGGTCAGAGGTCAGTCAGTCAGTCAGTCAGTCAGTCAGTGGTGGGCAGTCAGTGGTGGTGCACACAGTTCGTTCGTTGCAGCGGCGAAGTCGTTCGTTGTTGCAACTTCCAACTTGCAACTTGCAACTTCCAACTTCCATCCTCCCTCCCTGCGTTCGTGTGTGTGTTGGTGTGCTGCGGCTGGCGACGAGTGAGTTGTTGCTGTTGCTGTTGTTGTTGTTGTTGTTGCTGCTGCCCGACGCCGATGTCCATCACAATGCTCTCCAAGTCATGGGGACAGATGTATTCGTTGATTTATTGGCTGTGTGGTGAGTGTTGTTTTGAACAAAGAAAGAGAAAGTGGGTAGTGGCATGTACTGCGGCCGTACAACTGCTGTAACCCTTGCGCTTCGTGCTTGGTCTTTGGTGGGACCAACATGGGGGCTAGGGCCGTGCTGTTACTGTGGTGGATGTCGTTTGCGGCGTACGATGGTGGGTGCAGCCATGAGAAGATTGCGGCCCGTAGCCACAGCTGAAGAATCAAGGGACCTGAAAAGAGTCGCACAAAACCCGCGGATTTAGCGGTTGGGGCGGCGTCAGCTCCGCCACGTCCGTGGAGTTAGGGGTTGCTTTGTGCGTTTTAGATTTTGTGTACACTGTACTTTTCTGTCTCTTTTCTAACTCGAAGTCCTCAGGGAGACGTTGACACAATCCCAGGCGCCACGTAAAGTGCCTGCACACAGCCTGTCATGGACCACGAAGACATGGAATATCACGAAGACGACAACGAAGACGACAACGTTCTTGCTGCACGCATTGGCCTTCACCTTGCGGATGAAAACACGGCTTTGCACAAACGTCTCAAGGAAGCCCTTAATTTGCTGGAAGCAGAAAAGGACGCGCGCGAGGAATTGGAGGAACAATTGGCCTCTCTCTCGCGGCAGCACACAGCTAGCGTACAGCGCCGGTTGCGAGAAGTCGCACAGCAAGACTCTCTTGTGCGCTCTTTTCAGGAAAAGGAAACTCAAGATGCCACCACGATTGCCAATTTGACCCGTCAAGTCGCAACGCTCCAAGCACGCAGCGTCGCAGCAACACAGGCTATGTACGCAGAGGCCCAGAGCGAAGGTGACCGACACGGTGATTCCGCGACAGTATCCGCACGAGAAGCCGAGCTCGAGCGTGCGTTACAAGTTGTCAAAGCTGAAAACAAGGAGCTCAGTGCCCAGCTTGCTTGGAGTGAAAGCCGAGTTGGCCAGCTCCAGACGGAGGTTGAAGAGGCAGATAATGCTCGGGAAGCGGCTGACAAATTGAGCCGGCTCCTTCGTTCCGAGCTCCGCAAGGCCCAAGATGAAATTGAACTACTCCTGCGAGAGAAGCAAGAGTATCAACAAAAGTTAGCAGCCGTGACAGGCAATGGACCTGGGCAAAGACGCTCGTACAAGCAGTTGCCCACCCTCAACCTGCAAATGGCATCCGTGGGAACAAACACAGACGTGGACTTGGTGACTATCTCCCGAGCAGAGCTTCGCGAATTAGAGCTTACAAAGCGCGTCGGGCAAAACGACATTGACCAACATGTTCTCAGCCCTCCTGACACGCCATCCGGCACCCTAGGTCACTGCTTAGACTTTGAAACGTCGTTTCACAGCATTCCTGGCGACCTGTCCATCGCCTTGATGGATGAAGGCCCATCCGTACAAGCTACGCCTATAGCACCAAAGTTCCCTCAGTCACCCAGGGAGCAGCCTGCTTCAGTCCGTCGCCTTCGACTGGAGAACACACTGCTGCTGTCGCAGCTCAAGCAAACGCGCCGTATTATTGCTGCCAACGCTGCCTCCGCCGCCGCCGCGAAAGCAACTGCAAAGGCTTCCTTGGCAACAAAAACATCCTCTCCTCGCATGGCACAAACAAACGATGCCAGCCGCGAAGCCGACGATAGCTCCAGCGACGACGAAGTTGTGCAGCAGGTGGCCACAATACCGGCTCCCGTCGGACAACGTTCCTTAGGAAAATTACCTCCAAGATTCATTGTGTCGAGAAGCCAACAACGGTCTCCGCAGATGCTGTCCGCGCTTGCATTCATTGTGGGGTTGTTTGCTTCCGTCGCGCTGTTGTTCGTGTGAAATTGTCAACGTCGCGACGAACTGTCGTCCTGTATGACCACCCAGTTGCGTTACCACGAGCACTTACCGCGGGTCGTGGGCACCATCGGTTCTTGTCTCGCCGAAGCAAATTGGTTCACGTAAACACATATAATTATAATTTTACCGAAGTAGTCTTCATTTGTGCGCGGCGATTGCGTGCACAATTACATAACTAAAGGGTGAACAGCTTCTGGACGTACAAAAATGCCGGCTTTCGTGGGGCATCGGAAGTACCTGACACCTTGGACGGAGCCATCGTTCAGACCACCAGTCTTGTCATCAAGCTCAACACCGACCCAGTCCCCTTTGAAGAATTCAGCTGGGCCAAGATACCGCACAGTGCCTAACAGTACAACACCATTTTCCCTGAACACGCGGACTGGGAGCCCATTTTCCAAATCTGCGAGCGTAACGCCTGTCCCAGCATGCGTAGATTTCTTTGATTTCTTCTTCTTTTTCTTCTTTTTGTCTCGTTTTGTGGATTCATCGCCGTGTGCGTCGGCGGCGGCGGTCACGTCTGTTCGAGATTTGCGTCGGAGTCCTTTCTTCTTCGACTCGGCCGCCTTTTGTGCAGCAGCCAATATCTTCTCAGATGACATGCGACGTAAAAGAGTTTGCTCCTGCTCGGGCGTTGGGTGTGAGGCTGAAGTTCCCTCCAAAACGTCATTGTGGCTGCCGTGGCTTGCACGAAGACGCTTTTCCAGCATTGCAATGGTGTCCAAGGTCGCGCGAGTCGACTCAGACATCGAAGAGCGCGGTGAACCGTCTTTCTTTGACGACTTCTTTGTTGTCGTCTTCAGGGAAGCTTTCTTTTTCTTCTTACGCTCGACTGATTCAGTTCGATCCGATGCAGACTTGGTGGCAGTTTTCTTCGATTTCGTACGCTTGCTTTTCCCGCTGGAATTGTCATCGGTGGGTTGTGCTGCGGCCGATTTTTTGGATTTTGACTTTCTCGAAGTATCAGGACTATCCTTACGCGATTTCTTGTCGGATTTCTTCTTGGAACGCTTTTTCGAGACCTTTTCATCCAGTGCCGAGGTACCGTTGTCATCAAAGCCTTCGGAGTCCTTGACGGGACTTGAGTGCTTCTTTTTGCGCGTGCCCTTGCTGCGCTTTGAACTTTTTCCCCGCAAGCTGCTGCGACCCTCCGTTTGAGTACCACTCTGACTATCATCTATTGGGGAAATCTCGACGGAATCCGCCACTGGTTGGTCGTGAGATCGAATTGCCCGACTTTTCACGCGCTTGGTCTTCGAGGATGAGACGCGAGATCGTCGGTCAGTGGAGTCCGAATCACTTGCTGAAGACGCGGCAGCCATCAACGCTGCAAATGTCGAATCACTTTCTTCCTTAGCGACCTACCAGACATGGACATGCACCCGAAATTGACGCACGCGGTGGAGTTGCTGCAATGAGAACCACACTGACCGCGGCTCGAATTTTTGCTCTACTTGTTTTGGTGTGGCTCATTATCCCAGGAGTTGTACCCCAGTCTTTCCTCGATACCTACAGAAGGTGCAGCATTCATTCATACTTGGCCACAGCACTCGCAACGCAGCGGATGCATTTGAACGTACCGAGTCGGTATCACTCATATCTGATTCGTCGGCATCACGGGCCGCCGCGTCGCGCTTCTGCCGTGCCTCCAATATCCTCTGCCTTGCTTTCTCCTTTTGCATATCTAGTCTGTGCATCTTCTGTTGTTGTTGTTGCTGCTGCTGCTGCTGTTGAAGTTGTTCCTGCTGTTGCAGGTGTTGTTGTTGCTGCTGCAGTTGCCGTTGCCGCTGTTGTTGTTGTTGTTGGTGGTGGTGGTGCTGTTGTTGTTCTTGCTGTTGGTGGTGGTGGTGGTGCTGTTGTTGGTGGTGGTGGTGCTGCTTCAACCTGACCGCCCCATCCACAACTTGGTGCAAGTGGCTAGCGACCCCTGGTGTTGCAGGTGAGCTGTCATGTACTGCACCGTCGGGACTGCCGAAAATTTCGCGCCCAACATCACCAAGATGCTCTGCCCGAGATCCCGAGCCAGGTTCCCGCGTCGACGACGTTGATCGACTTCGACTTCTGTTCAAACGTGTCTTGCTATTTTCGCGCGACCGCGGAGAAGAATGAGGCGATGTACGAGGAGACTGGTGGGGGTTCTCACGCTGATGCTTCGGCGTGGGACTACGACCTCCAGTCCGATTGCTCGGCGTTCCAAGAGCACTGCCCGCTGTATCGAAGCTGGCGAATAAATCTTTCAGATCATCCGGGTACATCGACATTTCGCGCTCCATAATCGTCGATATGTTTTGTTCTTGTTGCTCCTTTGATTGAATCTTACTCTTCCCACTGCTCTTGGCGGACACGGGCGACTTGTCCAAACTCTGCATGTGCTCTTCTGTGGCGCGTTGCATTTTCGTTAGCGCCTCTTCGTAAATCGCTGTGCTATTCTTTTGCATTTCGAGTTGCTCCTGCATGGCTTGAGCGATTCTCTTCTTCTCCTGATGCTCCCTTAGCGCGGCCTGTTCCGCCTCGTGCTCCACTTCCAGCACTGCCTGCAGCTCATCTCGTGGCAACACGTTCCACAGAAAGTTGCAATCGCGACAGATTTGGTTCGGACTTCCCTGCTCGCCCAGGTCCGTCAAAGCGTCATCGAACTGAGCGATGTCCGGCGCAAGAAAGCTGCAGTCGCCGCACATGACAACATGGCAGAACACGCAGCAGTTCCGAGACAGTCCCCCTTTCACGCCACCCCATAACGTCCTGCGCTTACTCGCGAATGGGCCCTTGCAAGTCGTACACACCATCGCCTTTGCGAGGAGGTCGCGCGTGGGTGTGTTGAGATTGTTGGTCTGCAGCGTTTTGCTGAGCTTGTCGGATTCTTCCGGAGTTGGATCGTCCCCAATACTCTCGCTGAGCTGAAACACCAGAGCAAATCGCGACTGCTTATACAAACGGTGTGTATATGCTTGTCTAGCGACCTTCAATGCCTCTCGCAGAGCATGCATCCAGGCCTTCTTTTCTCGAATTTTCTTCGCGACTAAGTTCACACCAAGCTCCCCATTGTGGAGAGTGAAGGTGAGGACGTCGTTGGTGACGTCCCCGACGTGCCAGGAGTGATCGAGAACAAAACTTCCTTTGAGGTCTGTGATGGTTTCGTCTTTGAAGTATGTCAACGTGGCGGGACATGCAGTTGTGGCTTTCGACATGACGAAGAAGCGCTCCTTTGCGCGTTTGAAGCGGTCCATAAACCGTTGCAGGCCGCCCAATGTCGCAGTGTTGCCATTGCGCACGGCTGGGTGCTTAGTGAGCCACCCTTGCAACACAATACTGGATTTCAATTCGCGGTCTTCCACATGATAATACCTCGGACCTTCACGAAGGCCCCCTGGTCCAGACTCGCTTTGCACAATCACACCAGCGTCGGGCAAGCTGGCCGTCCCGCTCAAAACCTGCTCACGCAACAGTTCCAAGTCCCCTTGGTACTTCTCGGTCCAGTCGATGTCGGACAGACTTGGCGTCCATCCTGGTTCACGCCGGACGATGGTGAGCTGTCGTTCTTGTTGATGAATGTGTGAGAAATACGAATACTGCTGAACGTCTGAGTTTCCATCCACATCGTCCGAACCTGCAGCAGCAGCGCCGCCGCCGCCGCCGCCGCCCCCAGTCCCTCTCTCCGCCATCTTCGTCTGTCGCCGTGCTACGCCAGTAACACGATGACAGAAACCAACAAGAGTTGTCCAAGCAAAAGAAAAGGCGGCAGCAAAATTCAAAAGGCCCACTGCGAACTCCTCTCTCCGCTCTC
>Ga0213839_1002203_pt1 | contig 11184 bp, 11 predicted proteins | sample SWPATP21_FD_160075 | JGI IMG/M metagenome (GOLD analysis project Ga0213839, IMG submission 160075) | Coastal seawater microbial communities from Marineland, Florida, United States - SWPA TP2 #1 | ecosystem: Environmental > Aquatic > Marine > Coastal | place: USA: Florida | collected 2016-08-14 | reverse complement strand
AGCTGCCGTTGCCGAGGCCGGTGGCGTCGACGACCCCGTGGCAGCCGAGGCAGGGAACGCCGAGGTCGGCGAGGGGACCCTGGAGGTCGAGGACGGGCTCGTCGATGGCGCCGGTGGCGAGCAGCGCGGGGTCGTGGCAGGCGGCGCAGTGGCGGGAGGCGACGGGACCCACCTCGTCTCGCACGATCTGCAGGCTGGCCAGGTACCAGGGGTTGTCGAGGCTGGCGTGGGCATGGGTGGAGCCGGCCCAGCTGTGGGCGGCGTCTTCGTGGCAGCCCGCGCAGTCGTCGATCCGCCCGTACCGCTCGACGTCGCCGACGAAGCGGGAGGACGCTGGGTGGCGTGGGCCGTCTACGGGGAGGGCCAGGGGGGCTGCGAGGGCCGAGGCGAGGAGGAGCGGGATCATGGCTTCACTCCGTCAGCTCGGGGATGAGCCCGCCGCCGCTGCCGGAGGGCTTGGCGGGGGTGATGCCCGGGATGGGGTCCAGCAGCAGGCTGGCCAGGTTGCGGGCGGCCTTCACCTCCCCGGTGGCCAGGCGGGACTTGGCGACCCCGGCGGTGGGGGGCCCTCCCCAGATCCCACGCTGGGGGTTCTCGCAGGCCACCTTCCCGTCGAAGGGATGGAGGACGGCGTAGCGGCCCTGGAACTGGTTCATCGACCAGGGCTGCACCTCCTCGAGGAAGCGTCCTTCGTGGTCGGGGGTGCCGCGTCCGCCGATGATGCCGTCGGCCGTGCGGAACACGAGGTCCTCGCCGAGGGACTCGATGGTGTAGCGGGCGTGGAGGCGGGTCAGCGTCCAGGTCATCGGGTTGGTGTCGCCGATGAGGTCGCCGCCGAGAGTGGCGATGTCGTTGGGCTGGAGCGTCGGTCCGGGGCAGGGGTCGCAGGAGCCCGACTGCCAGCTGTACTCGGTCACGACGGCCCCAGGGTTGCGGCGGAACGTGTGGGCGAGGACGGCCTCGTAGAAGCTGCCGAAGTCCTCCTTGACCTCCTCCTGGACCCGCAGGTTGGTGGGGACCGTGACGTTGGGCTTGTTGGCGAGCTCGTAGCGCTGGTTCTTGGCGAGGATGTGGACGATGAGGTCCTGGGGCCCGCGGGCGTTGAGCATGCCGAGGCGGACCGGCAGCCCGAAGCGCTTCTCGTCGTAGGCGATGCGGAGAGGGGAGAGGACCGCGCGGTCTCCGTCGAACGTGACCCGCTTCGGGTCGACCTTGGCGACGAAGAACTTGGTTCCCTGGGCGACGTAGCCGCGGAGCACGGTCTCGGCCTCGTCGGGGATGTTGTAGCCCTCGCTGCGGAGCCAGGTGTCGAGGCCCAGGCTGTCCTTGGCGGAGAGGATGACGATGTCGTACTCGGCGACCGCGAACTCCGCTTCGATGGTCACGCCGAGGTCCTTGGCCCGCTTCTCCCGTCCGCCCCTACGCATCGGTGCCGACGAGGGCAGCGCCATGGACCTCTCTTCCATCTCCCATCGCTGGCACGGGTCCTGCTCCCAGTACTCGACGAGTCGGGGGGCCGCGAGGGTGTCGACGGTGGCGAAGATCTGCCTCGGAAGGGTCTTCACGTCCTCCTTGTCGAGGACCTCGGGCACCGGGACGACCATGGCGAAGGCCTCGGGCGGTCCGGAGTAGTCGTTCTGCATGGACAGGACGGTGCGGGAGCCATCCCGCATCATCACGACGACCGTGGCATCGTTGTAGAGCTCGGCGCCGGCACCACCGACGTAGAAGCCGCAGAACGCGTGAGCGGCGGTGAGCAACCAGGTCAGCATGGAGCCTCCGTGTGCTGGGTTCGCCGGCACAACGGGGGCTGGCGATGCGAGCTTACAGGGGAGGCGTCAGCACGGCGCGGCACAGGGTCTCGTCGCCGCGCTGCAGCGCGAAGGCCCGTTGTCCCTCGGCCGTGGGGGCGTCGGGGGTCCAGGTGCGGACGGTCAGCGCGTCGTTGGCGACGGCCTGTCCCCGGTACTCGACGTCGAGGCGCTGGGCGGAGAAGAGCGCGTCTTCGGCGTAGCGCACGTAGTTGGATCCGTTGACGTGGCCGAACATGTCGCAGTCGCTGGGACGGGCGCGCAGGGGAGTGCGGGTGGCCCTGTCGGGGACGTCTCGCTGGACGAGGCGCTCGAGGACCAGTGGCTCCTCGTGCTCGTCGGGGGCCAGGAAGCTGTCTGCCATGCCCCCCTTGGCGACCCCTCGTTCGAAGGGGAGGGGCTCGTCGGTGACGGCCGTCCGGGTGAGGTTCGGGACCCGCGCCATCCGGCCTCCCGGTCCGAGCCAGATGGCCACGATGTGGGCCTTCGCGAGCAGGACGCCGTCGTCGCGGATCAGGTCCTGCTCGACGTCGCATTGGACCCGGCCGACCTTGCGGAGGGCCGCACGGACGGTGCAGCGGGTGTCGATGCCGAAGGTCCGCGTCCGGGCCACGGTCTGTCGGTGTACGACGAAGAAGTGTCCGCTGTGGAGACCGTCGACGAGGCCGAGCTCGGGGCGGAGGATCCACTGCCAGCGGCAGTGCTCGAAGTAGGAGAGGATGCGCGGAAGGCCCACGACGCGGTCGCTGCCGCATTCGTAGCCTCGTACGACGAGGTCGCTGCTGTGGATGTGGGACATGCCGCCCCGTAGCGCGAACCGTGGGATCGTGGTGGGGGCCATCGACGGCGAGTCGGCGGGAACCGGCCTTGCGCTGCAGGTGTCGGTGAGGGCGTTGGACCCGCACGGATCGTCGATTCAGCCTGTAAGCTGATCGGTGGCGGCTCGTTGGTAGGGAGGAAGGCCGTGGCGGCCACTCAGCGACCCCTCGAGGGTCACCGGACGTCACGGTTCGTCTCAACGCGGAGCACACAGCTAACCAAACGGGTCGCGGTGACGACCTTCTTTTTGGCAAGATCAGGTTGCGACCCAAGACTGAACTTTCCGCTCGTTTGGGCCGTAACACAAGCAGGACTACTGGAGGACCCCATGGCCAATTCCCCCCGTCGCGGACGCTGGACCGCGGAGCAGGAGCAGGAAGCCGCCACCGCCATCCTGGAGTGTGAGGCGCGAGCGACCGACGCCATCCGGGGTCTGGCGCAGGCGGATGACATCCTGGATGCAACGACCAAGCGGGCCGAGCGCACCCGCGCGGCCGCCGTCGACCGCCTGGAGAAGGCGGTGGATGCGGTGTGGGAGGCCTCCAAGCACGACGCCGACCTCAAGGCCCAGGCCCGAGCGGCCAAGCAGGCCCTGATGGAGGCGGAGAACCTGCGCTGGAACCTCGCGATGAGTGGCCGTCGCATCGCCCACGGGGAGGCCCGCAAGCTGGCGGGTCCCTTCATGGACGAGGCCGACCTCGTGCAGGAGGGCTACATCGGCCTGCTGCGCGCAGCCAAGCGCTTCGAGGCGGACCGGAACATCCGCTTCAGCACCTACGCCCGCTGGTGGGTCCGGGCCCAGATGACCCGGGCGATCGACCACCACGGCCGTCCGGTGCGGCTGCCCGGCGGCGCCGTCGAGCAGACCCGCAACCTCCGCAAGGTCGTGCAGATGTACGATCTGGCCGGGGAGGACTACACCATCGCCGATCTGGCCCGTGAGGTCGGCATCGAGGAGCGTCGGGCGCGCTTCCTGCTCTCCCAGGGCAAGACGGTCAGCCTCGACGAGCCCGTCGAGGACGGTCCGCGGCAGCGCTCCGTCGAGAACTTCCTCGAGGACGACGACGCCGTGCAGCCGGAAGACGAGGCCATCCGCACCCAGGAGCTCCGTCGGCTCTTCGACGCCTTCGGGTCGGTCCTCACCGAGCGCCATCGCCACGTCCTGTCCCGTCGCTACGGCCTGGACGACGACAAGTTCCGCACCCTGTCCGAGGTGGGCAAGGGGCTGAACCTGAGCCGGGAGCGGGTGCGGCAGATCGAGCGGGAAGCGCTCGGGAAGCTGCGCGACGCGGACATCCGCGACGTCGCGTAGGATCCGGCCTGAGGGGGGACGTTGCCCCCCCTCGGGCCCCCCCCCGCCTCGGCCCGGACCGGAGTCCCGGCGTTCTAGCTCCTAGGCGAGGACGCTGTGCAGCCACCGCGTGAGGTCTCGCAGCTCCTCCGCACACAGCTCGTGGCCCATCGGGTAGGCGTTCCACTCGGCGCGCCGCTCGGCGCCCACCCGCTCGAAGGCGGTGCGGCCGCCGGCCATGGGGACCACGTCGTCGCGGCTCCCGTGGCCGAAGAACATCGGCGTGTCGCGGTTGGCCTCGTGGGCCTCGGCGTCGAGGGTGTCGGGGAGCACGAGGTACCCGGAGAGCACCATCATGCCGGCGAGCCGCTCGGGGTGCCGCAGGCCGGTGTGCAGGGTCATGGCGGCCCCCTGGCTGAACCCGGCGAGGACGATGCGGTCGCTCGGGACGCCGCGCTCGTGCTCCCGGGCGATGAGGGCCTCGACCATCTCGGAGGCCTCCCGCACGTCGGCCTCGGGCTCCCGGCCCGGGCCCCGCTCCATGGTCACGATGTCGTACCAGGCGGGCATGACGTAGCCGTTGTTCACGGTGACCGGCCGCGTCGGTGCGTGGGGAAAGACGAAGCGGGTCCGCGGCAGGTCGATGTGGGGAACCAGGGGCGCGAAGTCGTTGCCGCTGGCGCCGAGACCATGGAGCCAGATCACCGAGCGTTCGGCTCCTTCGCCGGGGGTGTGTTCGAGGCAGTCGAGCAAGGGATCTCTCCATTGGTTGGGGAGGGAAGCCTATTGCGTCCCAGGGCGCTTGACGCCCCCCACCGGGGCGTTAAACCGACGGGGCTGGTTCCGTAGGGACCTGTGGGGGCCTGTAGCTCAGTTGGTTAGAGCGCACGCCTGATAAGCGTGAGGTCGGCTGTTCAAATCAGCCCAGGCCCACCACCTCCCCACACCAGTAGCGCCACACTGGGCAATGGCCCGTGGCGCCCCGCCGCTGGCCTCGGTCACGGCACCCGGGGGTATAGCTCAGTTGGGAGAGCACCTGCTTTGCACGCAGGGGGTCATCGGTTCGAATCCGTTTACCTCCACTCCATCCTGCTGATGCTGCGAGACCCCTGATGCCCTCTCCTCCGCCGGACCCTTCCGCACGCGGCTTCGTCGCCCCCATCGGTGGGGCCGAAGACAAGGTCCGGGAGATGGCCATCCTGTCCCACTTCGCCCAGCTGTGTGGCGGGGCCGATGGGCACATCTGCGTGATCCCCACCGCCTCCCGCCTCGACGACACCGGCGACGTCTACGCAAGGCTCTTCGACGAGCTCGGGGTCGGCAGGATCACCGTGCTCCGCATCGAGAGCCGGCAGGACGCCGAGTCGACGAGGTGGCTGGAGGCGTTGGACCACTGCTCCGGTGTGTTCATGACCGGCGGCGACCAGCTGCGCCTGTCCACCATCCTCGGAGGCACCTCCGTCGCCCAGAAGATCCGCCGCCGCAACGCGGTGGGCGTGCACGTCGCGGGTACTTCCGCCGGCGCTGCCTTCGTGCCGGAGCACATGATCGCCTTTGGCTCGTCGGGGAGCACGCCCCGGGTCGGCAACGTCACCCTGGCCCCCGGTCTCGGGCTCACGAATCGGGTCATCGTGGATCAGCACTTCCGCCAGCGGGACCGGCTGGGTCGGCTGCTGAGCGCGCTGTCGTACAACCCCTTCAGCATCGGCATCGGCCTCGACGAGGACACCGCGGCCTTCATCGACGCCGACGACGTCATGCACATCCGCGGCACGGGGGCCATCACCATCGTCGATGTCGGGGAGCTCGAGTACAGCGCCATGGCCGACACCGAGGAGGGTGACCCCGTCGATCTCGTAGGCATCCGGCTCCACGTCCTCACCGAGGGCAGCCGCTACGACCTCGCGAACCGTCGGGCCATTCCCGCCCACAAGGTGCTGACGCTCGAAGAGGAGTAGCTACCGCAGCATCAGCGGAAGGGAGGCCAGGACCAGCGTCCCCCACACCGCCGTGCGGAACCGTGCCTCGTCGACCCGGTCGTGGAGCCAGTAGCCGCACGCGATGCCGAGCGCCGCGGTGGGGAGCAGGGTGGCGGTGCCCAGCAGCGTGCTGGCGTCGGCGCGCCCCTCGGCCAGGAAGGTCAGCATCAGGACCGAGTTCAGCGTGAACCACACCACCTGCAGGGTGGCCCGGAAGGCCGCCTTGTCGAGGGGCTGCTGACCGAGGGCCCACACCAGCACGGGACCGCCGGTGGCGAACACGCCGTGAACGAACCCGGCCAGCACGACGCCGACCAGGCTCACCAGCGCCCGGACGCCCGTCGGGGTGGAGGGCCTGCTGCCCAGCGCGAGCTCCCGACCCGCCAGGACCAGGATCATCGCGCCGAGGGCCTTCTTCATCCATGGGGTGTCGCCCTTCACGAGGACGATGGCCAGGGTCAGGCCGATGCCCATCAGGGGGAGGACGCGGCGCAGCAGCAGGGGCCACACGATGGCGTGGCGCTTCTGCAGTCCGACCACCGTCGTCTGGGTGACGGCGACAGGGACCAGCAGCGGCAGGAGCTCCCCCACGGGGAGGATCAGCGATCCGAGGGTGACGGAGACCAGCATCGCGCCGAAGCCGATGGAGGTCTGCACGCACGCACCGCAGGCCACGATGGCTGCAAGGACCGCGAGGGTCTCGGGAGGGTGGGGGAGCACGGGGGCGGCTATCACCGCTGGGGCCTGGCGGGTGGGGTCCACGAGACGCTATGGCCGTGGGACCCTGGAGGAGAGATGGACGCCCCCCTCAACGTACTCGGCACCCCCCTGAAGGCCTGCAGCCACGACCCGAAGACCGGCTGGTATCGGGACGGGTGCTGCAACACGGACGCCAACGACCGCGGCTCCCACACGGTGTGCGCCGAGGTCACCGAGGACTTCCTCGCCTTCCTGCAGCAGCAGGGGAACGACCTCGTCACGCCGATGCCGCAGCATGGCTTCCCCGGCCTGAAGGAAGGGGACTGCTGGTGTGTGTGCGCTGGCTCCTGGCGGGAGGCGGCGCTGGCGGGCGTCGGGTGCCCGGTGCACCTGGAGAGCACCCACGCCAAGGCGCTCCGGTCGGTTCCCCTGGAGCTCCTGATGCAGCACGGCGTCGCCGAAGAGGTCTGATCGGCCCTGGTGATGCGATAGGTTGCGGGCCTGAGCGGAGGCCCCTTGGAACTGCCCATCACCCAGCGTCACGGCAAGGCCCTGAACCCCGACGGGATCGCCCCCAGCGATGCCCCCGGCTGGATCGCCGGCATCGACAACCCCTATCTCCACGGGGTCTTCGCGCCGGTCGTCCACGAGCAGGACAGCGACCACCTCGAGGTCGAGGGGGAGCTCCCTCGTGACCTGTTCGGCGCGTACTTCCGCAACGGCCCGAACCCGCTCCACGAGCCCACCAACCGCTACCACTGGTTCGACGGCGACGGCCTGGTCCACGGCATCTGGTTCGAGGATGGGCGGGCACGCTACCGGAGCCGCCACGTGGCGACGCGGGCCAAGGGGATGGAAGACGAGGCGGGCACGGCGATCTGGCCGGGCGTGCTCGGGCCCTTCGACTTCTCCCTGCCGCTGGCCCCCATCAAGGACACCGCCAACACCGACCTGGTCTACTTCCAGGGACAGCTGATGGCGCTGTGGTACGAGTCCGGAAGGGTCCACGGCATGGACCCCCGCACCCTACAGACCCGCTCCGACCACGCCATCGGGGGGCTCGACGTGCCGGTCTCGGCCCACAGCAAGGTCGACCCGGGCACCGGCGACCTCTTGTGGTTCGGCTACGGCGACCGTCCACCGTACATGCGCTACGGCGTGGTGCGGCCCGACGGCTCCGTGCACCAGACCGAGATCACGCTGCCCGGGCCCCGTCGCCCCCACGATCTGGGGGTCACCCCCAACTACAGCGTCGTGCACGACTTTCCGGTGTTCTTCGATCCCGAGGTGTTCAAGAAGACCGGGAAGCGGATCCCGCTGTTCCACCGGGAGGTGCCGACCCGCTACGGCGTCTTGCCCCGCTACGGCACCGACGCCGACGTGAAGTGGTTCGAGTTCGCCCCCTGCTACATGCTCCACGTCGTCAACTGCTGGGAGGAGGGCGACGAGCTCGTGATGGTGGGCTGCATCACCAAGGATCCGTCCCTGCATCCCGACCCCGCCGACGGGAAGCTGGCGGCGATGCTCTCCTTCCTCAAGCTCCAGGCCAACCTCCACGTCTGGCGGATGAACCTGGTGACCGGCGAGACCCACGAGGAAGACATCGACGGGCTCAACGCCGAGTTCCCCACCATTCGCGACGACTGGATGGGGCGGCCCAACCGGTACTCCTACCTTCAGCGCATCCCTTACGAGAGCCCTGCGACCTTCGACGAGCTGGTGAAGGCAGACCTGCAGACGGGGGTCATGGAGCGCTACGCCTACGGCCCCGGGGTCTTCGGCTCGGAGGCCCCGTTCGCGCCGCGCCCCGGGAGCACCGAGGAGGACGACGGCTACGTGGTGACCTTCGTGACCGACGCCAACGACTGGAGCAGCGCCTGCTGGGTGTTCGACGCCCGCCGGATCAGCGACGGTCCGGTGGCCCGGGTGAAGCTGCCCGCACGCATTCCTGCTGGCTTCCATGCCACGTGGGTGCCGGGGGCCCAGCTCCCGTGACGCCCGAGGAGCTCGTGGGGGCCTGGTCCCTGGTCTCCTTCGTGGTGCGCCGGGACGGGCGGTCGGACCGCTACCCCTTCGGCGACGATGCCGAGGGGCTCATCGTCTACGAGCCTTCGGGTCGGATGAGTGCCGTGCTGTCGGCTCGGGGGCGCTCCAGCGGCGCCACGAGGCTCGAGGATGCCCATCGGGTGAGGGTGGAGGCCAAGGCGGCGTCGTACGACAGCTACCTTTCCTACGCCGGTCGGTGGAGGCTCGAGGGCGACGAGGTGGTCCACGACGTCGAGCTGGCGTTGGTGCCCGAGGTGGTGGGGCAGGAGCAGCGACGACGGGTGCGGCTCGATGGCGACGAGCTGGTGCTCAGCTACGAGGTCGAGGGGCGACGGGGGATGGCGCGGTTCGAGCTGCGCTGGCGGCGGAGCTGAGCTCTTCTCCGGGGACTATTCCTAAGGCGTTGCATGAGGTATGCTGTTGGCGAATCCAAGTCTGGATGGAGGTCGCCATGAACCCCGGAGTCACCGACGTTGCCAGCTACCTGGCCGCACGCATCCCCACGGGTGCCAGCTCCCTCGAGCAGTCCATCGCCGACTGGCGGCTGACGCTCTACAACGCACGGAACACCAAGGCGCTGCGCCCGCTCACCGAGCTGGTTCGCCGCAGCCTGCCGGAGGATCCGGAGGCGGCCCAGCTGTGCGAGCGTCTGCACCTGTGAGCCTCGCGAAAGGGTAGGCTCGCCCCCGCCGTATCCGAAGGGTGCACGACGGAGGTTCCGAGAATGCGTTTTCTGCACGGGTTGCTGGTGTTGTCCGCCACCGCGTCCATGGCCTGTTCCCCCCACGTCGTGGAGGCCGGTACGGCCGGGGTTCGCGTGGACTGGGGGGCCGTGCAGCCCGGCACGATGCCGGAGGGCCTGTACTGGCGGCCCTGGTTCAAGACGTCGATCATCAACCTCGACGTGCGGGTCCAGAAGAAGGAGTCCCGCGCCACGGCCTCGTCGAGGGACCTGCAGGTGGTGACCGCGGTCATTGCCCTGAACTACCGGCTCGACGGCAGCAAGGCCGCCGACATCTACCAGAAGATCGGCGACCTCGATCAGGTCGACGCCAACATCATCGACCCGGTGCTGCAGGAGGCGGTGAAGACGGCCACCGCCCGCTACAACGCCGAGGAGCTGATCACCAAGCGCCCCGAGGTGAAGGGTGCCATCACCGAGTACGTCACCGAGGTCCTCCAGACGTCGAACGTGCAGGTGGTCGACCTCAACATCGTCAACTTCCAGTTCGACGACCAATACCAGCAGGCCATCGAGGCCAAGCAGGTCGCCGAGCAGAAGGCCCTCGCGGCCACCAACGACTTGCGCCGCATCGAGGTGGAGGCCAAGCAGAACGAGGCCATCGCTCAGGGGAAGGCGAACTCCGCCCTCATCGAGGCCCGCGCCGAGGCGGAGCGACAGGAGCTCCTCCGCAAGACCATCACGCCGGAGCTGGTGCAGTGGCAGGCCATCCAGCGCTGGGACGGGCGGCTGCCCGTGGTGTCGAGCGAGGGCGGTGGCGCCATCATCGACGTGGGATCCCTCGTCAAGAAGTAGCGAGCAGGACGCCACGGGTCAGGGTGATCCGGAGCGCCGAGTCCGCCCATGCCCGCAGGGTGCTGAGGACCGTGGGGGGGACGGCGGGACAGCGGCGGCGCAGGAGGGCCTCGGCGTCGTCGATGTCGTGGGTTGCCAGCCACGCCGCCAGGCCGTCTCGCTCGAGGGTGTAGGTGTCGACCACGTCGCGGGTGGTGCAGCGACCGAGGCGCTCCAGCTGGTAGCGCTCCCATGGGGTGATCGCGTGGGGAGGCACGGTCACCCCCATGTCGGAGCTGATCCACACCGGTGGTCGCTGCTCGGGCTCTCCGAGGGCCCAGACGCGGCCGTCGACGGTGGGCGCGAACACCCCGTCGGCCCGACGGACCAGGCCCAGGCGGTCGAGGATGCGCAGCAGGGCGGAGAGCATGGGTCCCTCGACGAGCTCGAAGTGCTCCTCGTCGAAGGGGATGCCGACGGTGTCGTGCTCCGACATGGGGTAGACGTCGAGGCCGTCGCGGTGCCATGGGGCGTGGAGCACGTCGCGGTGCTGCTCGGCGAGGAGCTCGCGGAAGATCATCTCGTCGACGGCGCCGTCGTCGGGCCCACAGGCCTGGGCAAGAGCCGCTCGGACGGCGGGGATGGCGGCCTGCAGGTCGGGGTCGACCAGTCGGTGGACGAGACGGTCGATGGCCTCCGCCGTGGTGCCCGCGAGGGTCTCCTCGAGGCCTGGCTCCACGGTGATGGTGCGGGCGATGGGCTCCATGGACAGCGCCCCCAGGGCCTCCAGCCCGTGGAGGGCCCTCAGCCAGCGGTGGACGAGGGTGCCGCTGCTGGCGACCTCATCGTCGGCGAGGCGCCGACCGAGCTTCCGGGTGGTGACCTTGTCGAGGGTGCCGGCGTGGGTGCGGCGGGGCGGATGCAGGCTCGCCGCGGCGGTGAACGTCGCCAGGTCGTGGAGCAGCGCGATCAGGCTCTCCCGAGGGGCCGACAGGTCGTCGGTCTCGGCCATGGCGGCCTCGG
>Ga0213839_1002200_pt1 | contig 11193 bp, 9 predicted proteins | sample SWPATP21_FD_160075 | JGI IMG/M metagenome (GOLD analysis project Ga0213839, IMG submission 160075) | Coastal seawater microbial communities from Marineland, Florida, United States - SWPA TP2 #1 | ecosystem: Environmental > Aquatic > Marine > Coastal | place: USA: Florida | collected 2016-08-14 | reverse complement strand
CGCGGCCAGGAACGGGCCCGCCCTCCAGCGGCAGCTCCGCGTCCTCCGCGACCTCAAGACCGCCGCCTACTTCCGACACCCCGACGCCTGGGCCTGGTCCTTCGACCGTGCCGCCAGCCACGCCCACCACTGCACCGACGTCGCCCGCGCCCAGCAGCTGGTCTCCGAGGGGCGGGCCGCGAAGCAGCAGGGCGACCAGGAGACCCTCAAGCACGTCACCCGCAGCCTGTGGCAGCTGATGCCGGCTCCGATCCAGGCCGAGGCCGGCGCCTTCCAGTCGGGGATCCGATGAGCGCAGCCCTCGACGCCCACGGCGCCAACCCCCTGTGGGTCCTGGAGCTCACGCCCGACGCCACCCGGCTCGAGGTGGAGCGGCAAGGCCAGAAGCTCCTCGCCATGCTGGGGGTGGGTCTGGAGTCGGCGAGTTCCTATCCGACGCCCTTCGGCGACCGGCCCCGCACCCCCGACGCCGTCCGCCAGGCCCTCGCAGCCCTCCGCGACCCCGCTCGCCGAGCCGAAGCCGAGGCCTGGTTCGACCTGCCCACCCCCGGAGCCCCCGCGCCGCAGGCCCCTCGCTGGACCGACCTGCGCGAGCGGCTCGGGTGGAGGTGAGTCGATGGTGATGCGGGTCTTCACCCTCAGCCTGGTCGCAGCCCTCGCCTGGGTCTACGTCGGCTTCCTCCGCCGCTCCTTCGCGGACGCGGGTCCGGAGAAGAGCGGCCCCGGGTCAGCCCTGTTCACCACCCTCGCCGCCTGGACCACGCTGTGCCTCCTCGGGGGCTTCGGCGGAATCCTGGCCACGGGCACCGGAGTGGTCACCGTCGTGCTCGGCCTGGGCCTGGTCGCCCTGGCCTTCATGCTGCTCGCGCCCTGGCCCCTCGCCACCCTGGTGGCCATCCCCAACGGCTGGCACCGCACGGCCTACGCCCTCGCCCGGCTGTCCACCCTCCGGAGCCACCCAGACCCCGTCGGCGTCGCCATGGCCACCGCTGCCCGCGCGCTCCTCCGCTCCCCCGACGGCACCCGGGAGGCGGCAGCCTGGATCGAGGCCCACGGAAAGGGGCGCCCCCTCACGCCGGGCACCCTCCTCGCCCACGGCCTCCTGGCCAGCTGGCGCGGCGACGACGCCCTCGCCCGGCGCCTCCTCGGCATCGTCGAGCGCTTCGACCCCCGCAGCCACGACGACATCGTCCTCCGGTGGTCCAGGGAGTGGCGTGCCGCGGAGGCCGCCGAGCGCGGCGCTTGGTCCGAGGTCGTCGAGGCCACCGCCCGTCTCGGCCCCAACACCCCCGCCACCCGCTGGCTGGAGGGGGTCGGGCGTCGCTACGCCGGCTCTCGCGATGCACCCGACGACGAGGTGCTGGACGCCCGCTGGCGCCAGGTTCCCCAGCACCGAGCCGTCTCGGACCTCCACCATGCCTGCCTCGGTCACCACCGCAACCGACCGAACGAACCCAAGGCCCCCCGGCCGAGCCACCCGCTGCAGCGCCACGTGGATGCCCTGGCCCACCCGTCCACCACCACCCTGACCGCTGCCGTGGCCGCCTGGACCGCCGTGGCCGACGACCCGGCCTACGCGCATCGCCTCGGTCGCGCCGTCGCCGACCTGTCGGCCGTCGCCTCGGAAGCGGGCCTGCCGATGCCACCGCTGCCCCCGACCCTCCAGGGCCACAGCCACACCGACACCGACGACGCGGTGCTTCGCCCCCTCGAGCTGGCCGGCCAGCAACTCACCGAGCGTCTGATGGCGCCGACCCCCATCGACCCCCTCTCGGCCCTCTACGACTGGATGGCGCTCGACGCGCTCCTCGACGACGTCCGGCGCCGCGGCTCTCCTGGGGCCCTCCGCCTGGCCTTCCGCCCCGCCTACGGCCCGCTGACGACCCTGTCGGTCACCCTGTTCAACGACCTCGGCGAGCCGCTGCTCTCCAACGCCCTCACCCGCTGGCTCCTCGACCTGGCGCGGGAGGTCGGGGACGCCCGCTGCGTCGAGCACCAGACCCGCAACCTCGCGGCGTCGTCGACGTCCTCGTAGGGTCTCCGCCGCGACAGCGACAGCCTCCCCCTACGGCACGCGCTCGTAGGTGAAGGTGAAGATCGAGCCCGCGGGCGGCGGATCGTCGACGATCAGCTGCCACGCCTCCACATCGACCTCGTAGGCATCCGGCGCGAAGTCGATGACGGAGCCGTCGGGCAGCGAGGCCTGGAGGCGGTAGCCCCGCTCGGCATCGAAGTCGCCAGGGAGCCGGTGGACCTGGTTGAGGCCCTCCTCGGCGATGGCCTCCCCGATCGCGCTGAGGTCGTCGGGACCCATGCGGCAGATGTCGACGGCGAGGCCGCCCGTGGAGAGCGCGAGATCGCGGTAGGTCGCCCCGTCGTCGACGGACGCCTCCTGGCATGGCCCGCCGAAGCCGACAACCGCGTGTACGGTGCGCTGCTCGGGGTCGACGGTGAGATCCAGGGCATGCTCGAAGGTCTTGACGCCGGTGGTGGAGCCATCCTCCGACCGGGAGAGGAACACGACGGTGAGAGGAGCGCGGTCCCGCCGGAAGGATCCGCCAGGCAGGGGGCCCTCCTCTCCCCCGAGGATCAGCTCGTCGACCTTGCTGTCGGGACCCCCTTCGGCACCGGCGCCAGTGTCGGCCCCAGTGTCGAGCAGGGCTTCCGCCGCACCGTCCGGCGCGTAGCCTGTGTCTGCGAGGGTGGACGACTGCGGCTGCGGAGACCTCGGCTCCACACCGACCACCGCCGAGTCCAGCAGCAACGCCACGACGGCGTCGCGGCCACGGCCTCGGTTGGGCGTGGTGGGGAGCTCTGCGACGGCTTTGCGCACCCACTCGGTGACGGCGGTGGCGCCATCGTAGCCGCCCGCCGAGACATGGTTGCGGTTTGCGAAGGCGAACAGGTCGCCGGTGGGCTCCATGCTGGCCACGCCCACGTTGACGTCCGCAGCGGGGGACGCGAACGGGAGCCCGAGCTCGGAGGCGTAGAGCCCGAAGTCCAGGAGGAAGTCCTCCATGGACTCGTGGGTGTCGACGACGACCAGCACGTCCGCCAGCGCGGTCTGGCTCATGGAGCGGTACGTGGTGCAGGCACCCGCATCGTCGACGCTCTCGGAGCAGTCGTTGTCGATGCCGTCGCAGACCTCGATGGCACCCGGAAAGATCGTGGCGTCGGCGTCGTCGCAGTCGCCGCCGAACACCGTGACTCCGTCACCGTCGACGTCGACGACCTCGTTGACAGGCTTGCCCTTCACCTTCTGCTGCACGACGGTCGCCACCGACATCTGGCAGCCGGGCAGACCCATCCCCACCGCCAGGAAGGCGGACCATGCGAAAGCAGGACCGGGGAGGCGTTGCAGCAACGATGCTCCGGGGCGAGGTACCCCTCATCCTATCAGGGCTTCCAGCGACATGCCCTTCGGATGGGCGACGCATCCCGAGAAGGCAGCTCTCTGGCCACCTCCACGGCCTGGTCGCAGCGCCCCATCAGAACCAGGTTCTCGGCGCGCATACGGACGAGCTCCATCCGCCGACTCGACAACCGTGGATCCGACAGCAGCTCCACCGCGAGGGCATCGACCCGATCGCCGGCCCCTCGGGCAACCTCGGCGCGGAAGAGCCCGAGTCGACTCTCCACGACCAGGCGACCGTCGGGGAAGCGCTCCAGGTAGCTCCGGTACCCCTCGACCGCGAGGTCGGCCCGACCCGCAGCGAGGTGGTCGGCGGCCGCGTCGTAGAGCTCAACCTCGATCGCGAGCGTCGACTCTCCCTCCGCCTCGCCCGAACCTTCCCGCTCGGACGCCGCGAGAGCGGCTGCATCCGAGCTTGCAACACCGCCGGCATCCTCGACCGGCGCATCTGCCTCACCCGCGGGCGACGGTGCCCCGGCAGCGACGGGCGGCACCTCCGGGGAACGACCAGCCGCCGGCGCAGGGGTGCCCGAGGGCCCGGGCCCCGTCACGCCCGAATCCCCGCCGGCCCTCGAGGCTGGTTCCGCGGCACCGGTTCCATGCGCCGCAGGGGTGGTTGTAGCAGTGTTTGTAGGGGCGGTTGTAGGGTGGGGTGTAGGGGTGCCAGAGGGGGCGGGCCCCCTCGAGGCCGGATCCTGGGCGGGCCCCCTCGAGGCCGGATCCGCGGCGCCGACACCCTGCACCGCGGGGGTGGTTGCAGCAGTGTTTGTAGGGGTGCCAGAGGGGGCGGGCCCCCTCAAGGCTGGATCCTGGGCGGGCCCCATCAAGGCCGGTGCCCCCCACAGCCCGACCAGGACGGCGCCACCAAAGCCGAGAACCGCCAGCAGTCCCCCCACCTTCGCGGCGACCGAGGCCGTCCGGACCGGCCGGAGGGGTGCTCCGCCCGAAGGGGGCTGGGTGCCCGTCAACACACGGCCCTTGAGCGCGGGTAGATCGTAGCCACCGACCACGAAGGCCTCGTCGGCCAGGTCGCACCCGGTCTCCCAGAGGAAGTCCGGGTCGTCCTTCAAGCGGCGAGGGGGGGTACTCATTCACCTTCTCCGAGGTCCACCAGGGTCGACCACTGCTTGCGGAAGGCGGCGCGCGCGAGACGCAGCCGGCTCCAGACGGTGTTGACGGGAATGTCGAGGATCTCTGCGATCTCGTTGCCTTCCAGCTCCTCCAGCTCGTAGAGGACGAAGACCTCACGCTGCTTGTCGGAGAGCTTCTGGACGCAGGCCTGGATCATGGCCCCGCGCTGCTGGCGCTCGGCCACCTCGTCGGGGGCGGAGGGCCGACCATCCGCTCCGACCACGTCGACCCGGCGCTTGTAGCGGTCGAGAACGTTGTGGTAGCGGGCAAAGGAGCGACGACCGTGGCGCACGTGGTTGACCGCCACCCGGTAGAGCCAGGTGCGGATCCCTCGGCGGTCCTCCAGCTCCTCCCGCCGGTTCCACGCCAGGATGAAGACCTCCTGCACGATGTCCTCGGCGGCCTCGCTGGAGCCCGTGAGGCGCTGCACCACGCGGCACAGGTAGGGGGCGTGGGCATCGAACAGCGCCCCCACGTCGAGGTCGTCGACGGGAGCGGCGGTCGGAAAGGGCACCACGGTGCCGCCGGGCAGGTCTGGGTCTTTGGTTGCAGGCATCATCAACCGTTCATGGCCGGCGGCGACGACCGCCGTCACCTCCGGGTCCCGTCACCTGCTGACGGCTGATCCGCCAGTTTCCCGGTTGGTCCTGCGGCCGACCCCGAGCTGAGCCCCGAGGCGCCAGGCCGGCGCGAGGGCTCGGACTCCGGCGTTGCTCTCGACGAACTCGTAGCGGATGGCGGGCACGCTGCCGACGAGCCCCAGCCGAAGCGGCGACGATGGGACCCACTCTACGGTCGTCTCGGCTCGGACGCTGGGGAGCAGTGTGGTCTCCAGCTCCGGGGTCACCCCGATGGGCACGAACCACGCTGGTCCCGCAGCCACCATGGCTGCCACCCGAACGCCCGACGCGCCCGAGCCGATGTCGACGGCGGGTCCAGCCCGGAGGGCCAGCTCCACGACATCGGCCCCCACCTGCTCGCTGACGCGTAGGGCTTCGTTGGCGACCCCCAGGCCCCCCATCCACCGCGCCCGTCCCGCCACCGGCCCGGACCCGAGGAGCAACAGGCCCCACCGCGGAGGCCCGAGGGGCAGCGGAGAGGCGCGGACCGCCAGGGCGACCTCCGGGGGGCGGGAGGTGCCGGCGAAGGCGCGCCGAGGAAGCTCCGTCAGGGCCTGCTCCAGGGTGCGGGCGACGAGCAGGGGCACCGCTGGGCAGTCTTCCGCCCGTACCGACGCGACCTTCGACCACAGGATGGACTTCCCGTCGACGATCCGGACCAGAAGGGCATCCTCGGTCACGGTGACCTCGACGTCGATCCGCTCGAGGGTCTGGGGCTCCACCACGGTGCCGACCTCCAGCGCGACAGCTTCCTGGGTCACGCAGCCCTGGGTCGACACCACCTGGAGCCCACGAGCCGCAGCCCACCCCAACAACAGAATGCTCAAGCCGGCGTCTCCTCGTCGTGCCGGTCCTGCTCCTCGAGGGCTTCCTGGGTCGTCTGTGCCGTCTGCACCGCCGACCGCTCCGCCTCGGTCTTCAGCAGCGCGCGGACCCGGGCTCGCACGTCGTCGAGGTGGGCCGGCACGAAGCCATCCGGGACGGGCGGCCCGTCGAGCTCCACCAGGTGGCTGCGCACCGTGTGGCCCCGACGCTGGTAGATCTCGGCGTGGACCTTGGGGAGCTGGTCCCCCACGCTTCCGTCGGCACGCACCATGAACTCGTTGCGGTAGCACCCGGTGCTGAGGAGCTTCCGGTCCCCGAACGACCACCACAGGGGCTGATGGTGGTGCCCGATGGTGCGGACCCGCCAGCGGTCGTCGTCCCTCAGGGCCTGCTTGTAGGACTGGCCCATCGGGATGTCGGGGTCGAGCGAGCCGAAACGGTAGGCCACCTCCTTCACCAGGGTCCACGACACCTGCTTCAGGGGATCGCCGTCCCACAGGTCCCGCCAGTAGTCGCGGGTCCAGTAGGTCCAGAAGGCGTCGACGAGGACCTCCCTGAGCTCGGGCAGGCGCTCGAACACCAGCTTCCGCGGCTTGAGGCGATCCGCCCAGAACAGGTGGGGCTGCAGCGGCATGGTGGCCTCCAGCAACGCCACAGCGGCCCACGGGAGGTTCAGGAGGCTGCGCCCGTGGTGCTGGACGAAGGGCCTCTCGGGAGGCACCCGGAAGAGGCTGTCGCCCTGGGAGCCGTGCTCGATCAGCGCGTCGCCGATGCCGATGGAGAAGCCCGGCAGGTAGACCCCCTCGTGGTCGTCGAGCTTGGCGCGGAGGAAGCGCTGCACCTCGGGGAAGAGGAGCTCCTGGTCGTGGTTGCCCACCACGAAGAAGACCCGACGCGGCGCCGGAGCCCGTAGGAAGGCTCGCACGGCGTCGAGGAACTCCGGGTGCGCGTCGAGGACCAGCTGCAGCTTGTGGATCGCCACCTCGGCGGGGATGTGCACCGGGTAGTGGCCGTCGACAGCGGTCTTCAGCAGGTCGAAGGTGTCGCCGTTGAACACCAGGTCGACGGCGAGCTGGCGGAACGGCGCCTCGGAGTAGGAGCGAATGACCGAGGCGACGAAGGACGCATCCGGCACGTCGTCGTAGGGACCTCCGGGTCCGATCTCCAGGTCCGAGAGGGAGACGATGAGGCGATCCGCCCGTGGCTGACCTTGAATGGTGGGGCGTTCGAACACCGCTGGCACCTCGGAGTGTACGGAGACCATAAGGACCGCGAGGGGCACCGCCTAGCCCCGAATCCTCCCGGAGGATGGCGATGCCGGCGCACAAGATCATCCACGTCGACATGGACGCCTTCTACGCGTCCGTGGAGCAGCGCGACCGACCGCACCTCCGTGGCAAGCCGGTCGCAGTCGGCGGGACCCCAGAGGGGCGCGGGGTCATCGCGACGGCCAGCTACGAGGCGCGCCGCTTCGGGGTTCGCTCGGCGATGTCGGCCGCCCGAGCCCTTCGCCTGTGCCCGGATCTGGTGCTCCTGCCCACCGACTTCCCCCGCTACCGAGCCGCCTCCCGCCGCTTCATGGACATCCTCGATGGCTACGCCGACGCCCTGGAGCCCCTCGCCCTCGACGAGGCCTACCTCGATGTCTCGTCGGACCGGGCGGGCCTGGTCACGGCCCACCAGACCGCGCGACACATCAAGGAGAGGGTGAGGGAGGAGCTCGGGCTCACCTGCTCGGCCGGGGTCTCCTCGCTGAAGTTCGTGGCCAAGATCGCCAGCGGCTTCCGCAAGCCCGACGGCCTCACCGTGGTCCCCCCAGACCGCGTCCAGGACTTCGTGCGGCCGCTCCCCGTCGAGCAGCTCTGGGGCGTCGGCCCCGCCACGGCCCGACGGCTCCACGAGCAGGGCCTCACCACCATCGGCGAGCTCGCAGACTGGACCGAGGGGGACGTGCTGCAGCGCCTGGGACGCCACGGTCGCACCTGGTGGCGCATGGCCCAGGGCATCGACCCCCGCACCGTGGGTGGCCGGGGCCCCCGGAAGTCCCGCAGCGCGGAGCAGACCTTCGCCGAAGACCTCATCGGGCTCGACCGGATGGACGCCCGACTCGACGCGATGGTGTCCAGGCTGACCGAGGCCATGGCCACCCACGACGAGGAGGCCAGGACGGTCACGCTCAAGGTTCGCTACGACGACTTCGACACCGTCACCCGAAGCCGCACCCTCTCGCGGGCGACCCGGGACGCCACGGAGGTGGCCGCGGTCGTGCGGCAGCTGCTGCGGGACACGGATGCACCGTCCCGCCCCGTCCGGCTGCTGGGGGTCGGCTTCGCCAACTTTCAGCGAGAGGACGACGGCCCCCAGCTCCGACTCCCCCTCCCGGCGACTGAGACACCCAGCTGAGCACGGCGTCGGATACGCTCGACGGACGGCCTCTGACGATGGGCCGAGATGACGCTCCGATGAGCCCACGGGCATGAGAGCGTGGAGGTTCCCTCAATGCGCTGGCTCCTACTCTCTCTGACCCTGATGGCCTGCCGCGGCGGCGACGACCCCAAGACGAGCACGCCGACCGACGGGAAGACCGACTCGACCCCCGTGACCGACACCGACTCTGGCACGGACACAGACACCGACACCACCCCCATCACCGAGGAGTGGCCCTGCGTCCTCGAGGGCCAGAAGGACCCGGACTACTCCGGCCAGGTCGGCTGCCAGGAGGACTTCGACACGCTCGCCAGCCTCCCCCTCGACGCCTCCATCCCCGGTGCCCGGTCCATCAAGACCATCGTGGACCGCATCGACGGCAACGCGCTCTACTTCGTCAACAGCAAGAAGTACCCGATCCACTGGGACTTCGCGCACGTGTTCCTGTCGGGCAACGGCCTGCCCATCGTGCCCGACCTCGCTGGCTTCAACATCACCGAGTACTACAGCCCGGACCGTCGCTTCCTCCTGGGGGCCATCACCTACTACGAAGGCCCCGACGTCTACGCGTACGAGATCGCGCCCTACGACTCGTCCGACGCAGCGATGATCGAGACGGCCTTCGACCTGATCCGCGACAACGCCTGGTTCGGGCCCCGCCTCGCCTTCCATCCCTCGTCCGCGTCCATCGAGGACGCCGTGGTGCCGAACCTCCCCGACGACATCCCCATCGTCACCACCGACGAGCTGTTCGCTGGCATCGACTACCAGCCCCTGAACCTCGGAAGCAGCACCGGAACCCTCGCGTTCTACGAGGCGGCCGAGCTCCGCGACTCCTACGTGAACCCCTGCGAGATCGTCGTTCTCGACGCCGTGCCCAACGACATCTCGGTGACGGCGGGCATCATCACCCAGGAGTTCCAGACCCCGCTGGCCCACATCAACGTGCTCTCCCAGAACCGGGGCACCCCGAACATGGGCCTGCGGGGCGCCTTCGACGACGAGACCCTCCGCGCCCTCGAGGGCAAGTGGGTCGAGCTGACCGTCGACGCCTTCGAGTGGACCATCCGGGAGGTCGACCCCGTCGAAGGGCAGGCGGCGTGCGACGCCAGCAAGCCCGAGCCCCTCGGCGGCAACCCGATGGACCTGACCGTCCAGGATCTCGTCGACTGCGAAGACGTCCTCGACCTCGAGACCTACGACCTCGGCGACGCTCTCACGGCGGCCATCCCCGCCTTCGGCGGCAAGGCCAGCCACTTCGGTGGCCTGACCCAGATCGGCCCCGCCGTCCCCGTGCCCGACGCCTTCGCCGTCCCGATGTTCTTCTACAACCAGTTCATGGAGGAGAACGGCTTCGACGAGGACGTGCAGGCACTCCTCGCCGACGAGACCTTCCAGAACGACCCCGCCTACCGGGCGGCGCAGCTGCAGTCGCTCCAGGGCCGCATGGAGAGCGCTCCGCTGAACCCCGCGTTCGAGGCGATGCTCCTGGCCAAGCTCGAGCAGGACTACCCCGGGGTCCGGATGCGCTTCCGGAGCAGCACCAACGCGGAGGACCTCGGCGGCTTCACCGGTGCTGGCCTGTACACCTCGAAGTCCGGCGACCCCAGCAACCCGAGCGAGCCCGTCGACGATGCGGTGCGTACCGTGTGGGCCAGCGTGTGGGGCCCCCGCGCCTTCGAGGAGCGGGAGTGGTACGGCATCGACCACACCAACGTCGGCATGGCGCTCCTCGTGCACCGCTCCTTCCCCGAGGAGGAGGCGAACGGCGTGGCCATCACGGCCAACATCTTCGACACCACGGGCCTCGAGCCCGGCTTCTACGTCAACGTGCAGGCCGGCGACGAGTCGGTCGTGCTGCCCGACCCGGGCGTCGTCACCGACCAGTTCCTCTACTACTTCGACAGCCCGGGACAGCCGATCGTCTACCTGGCCCACAGCAACCTCACCCCCGACGGCGAGACGGTGCTCTCCACCGAGCAGGTCTACACCCTCGGCGTGGCCCTCGACGCCATCCGGGCCTACTTCCAGCCGGTCTACGGCACCGGCGGCGGATTCTACGGGATGGACACCGAGTTCAAGTTCGACCAGCGGCTCGGCGAGGAGGGAAGCGCGCCCGTCCTGTTCATGAAGCAGGCGCGCCCCTACCCGGGCTGGAACAGCGGGGAGTAGCCATCAGCTCAAGCGGTAGGTCAGGGTCACCGGCTTGCCGCGACGGGTCAGCTCGACGCGGATCCGGTCGTCCTTCCGCACCTTCCGGTACACCATGATGGCCTGGGGGATGCTGCGGACGTCGTGGCCGTTCACCCGGTGGACGACATCGCCGGAGCGAATGCCTGCCAGGTGCAGGTCGTTGCCGCACTTGACGCCGCCGATGCGCATGCCGTCGGACCGACCATCCGGGCCCTCGTGCTTCGACGACCAGCCGAGGCTGTTCAGCGCGCCCAGGTGGGTGATGTACCAGGTGATCAGGTCCTTCTCGACGACGAAGGAGCCCCTGGCGCGACGCTCGATCTTCGGGTTGCTCCGGTCGCTCTCACAGCGCCGGCCCTTGGGGCGCGACGTCGGCCGGGTGCCCGCCACGGCGTGCTCGAGGATGGACTTCTCGTCCACGGCCTCGTCCTCGAGCGGCTCGGGCTCGGGCTCGGGCGCCGCCGCCTCGACCGGTGCCACCTCGGGCTCCTCGGCGACTGGCGGCTCGATGACCTCCTCGACGGCCGCATCACGGGGCTGCTCCGCCGACGGCGGGGCCTCCTGCTCGGCCACGACCGGCTCGTC
>Ga0213839_1002196_pt1 | contig 11216 bp, 9 predicted proteins | sample SWPATP21_FD_160075 | JGI IMG/M metagenome (GOLD analysis project Ga0213839, IMG submission 160075) | Coastal seawater microbial communities from Marineland, Florida, United States - SWPA TP2 #1 | ecosystem: Environmental > Aquatic > Marine > Coastal | place: USA: Florida | collected 2016-08-14 | reverse complement strand
TTGTGCAGCGTGGCCACCAGCTGGCGCTCTTCGGCCTCCTCGGGCGCCGCCGACAGCGCCGCGAGCGCGGCCAGGTTGAGCCGCAGCGCCCGGGACCGGAGTCCCAGCTGGCGACACGCCACCGCCGCCTGGGCACGCAGCTCGGCGCCGAGCAGCGCATCGTCGACCCGCCCACGGGCAGCCACACCGAGGCCCTCGTCGCAGCGGTCGAGGCAGGCCTGGACTTCACCGAGGTGGAGCCGGGCGATGCCCAGCTGGAGCAACGCGTGGGCCCGCACCTCCTCGTCGGACTCGGCGGCCAGCGCCGCCTCGGCCAGGGGCACCGCGGCGGCGAAGTCCTGCTGCTCGTTGTGCCGGTGGGCCCACGCGACCGCACCGGCGGCACCTCGCGCTGCGAGCCACTCGAGCGCCGCAGCGTCGGCGGTGACCGCCCAGGCACACAGGTCGCGAACGGAGCCACCCGAAGGAGGCTCGGGCGGCGGACGGGGCAAGGCGCACACACCTCATCGTATCGTCCGTTCCTCCCCCGCCAGCATGTCTTCGGTGCGCAGCTGCCGTGCCCGCTCACGCACGTGGGCCACCAGCGCGGTCGCCGCCGCCGAGCGCGTGCGGCCCAAGGGGCTCAGGACCCACATCGGGGCGTGATCGGGGAGCGCACCGGGCAACACCTCCACCAGCTCGCCGCGGTCGAGGTGGGCTTGGCAGGTGAGCAGCAGCAGCGGCGCGATCCCCAGCCCGTCCAGGGCCGCGCGCTGCGCCGTGTAGAGAGCGTTCGCCTTCACCCGCGAGCGCAGCGACACCCGCACCGGGGCCCGCTCCCCGTCGACCTGCCGCAGTCCGTTGGGCGCCCAGGGGTCCATGCACACCCCGTCGTGCTCGGCCAGGTCTTCGGCCACCCGCGGGGTTCCTCGGCGCGCCAGGTAGTCGGGACTGGCGACCAGCAAGATGCGGCTGTCGAAGAGCTGGTGAGCCGTGAACGCCGCGGTGTCGGGCGCCGGCCCGCCGCGGATCGCCACATCGATCCCCTGCTCCAGCAGATCGACCCGCTCGAGGGTGTGGGTGAGATCGAGATCGACCTGGGGGTGGGCCTGCAGGAACCCGTGGAGCAGCGACCAGATCACGCCGTAGTGGTCCGGCGGCGCCGTCACCCGCAGCGTCCCCCGTGGCGCGTCGCGGGCCGCGCTCATCGCCGCGAGCGCCTCGTCGACCTGGCGCGCCAGCGTTCCGGTTCGCTCGTAGAACACCCGGCCAGCCTCGGTGACCGCCACCCGCCGGGTGGTGCGGTTCAGCAGCTGGAAGCCCGTGCGCTCCTCGAGCCGGGCCACCCGCCGACTCACCGCCGAGGTGGGCAGCCCGAGCACCTTGCCTGCAGCGGTGAAGCCCCCGTGGTCGACCACGGCGGTGAACACCTCGATGTCGTTCAGATCGATGCGCCCCATGCACCCCCCGTGGGCATTGTTGCTGATTCTGCAACACAGAAGCGAGGAGCCATGCGTCTGGGTGGGTCATAGATGGTGTCCATCGAACGGAGGCACCCGATGAGCCAGATTCAAGCAACCAAAGAGCGCACCACCTTCCGGATGTCCGTGTCGGTCAGCGCCGACATCGCCGCCCCCGCCGAGACGGTGTGGCGACTGCTCACCGAGGTCGACGAGCAACGCCGCTGGAACAGCACGCTCATGGAGATCGACGGCGCCATCGCCGAGGGCCAGACGGTGCGGCTGAAGGCCCACTCCGCCCCCGATCGCGAGTTCAAGCTCAAGGTGAGCGGGGTCACCCCCAACCAGACCATGCAGTGGAGCGACGGCATGGCACCGATGTTCAAGGGCGTGCGCACGTTCGTGCTCACCCCTACCGACCACGGCGTGCGCTTCGAGATGACCGAGGTGTTCACGGGCCTGATGCTGCCGATGATCGCCGGCTCGCTCCCCGACTTCGTCCCGGTCTTCGAGACCTACGCCACCGACCTGAAGAACGCCGCCGAGGCGTGAGCGAACCCTATCCGACCCACTGGAGGTCCCCATGAGCCACGGAACCATCGATCATCCCTGGGAGCTGTCCACCCCGAGCGGGCGCGGCACCTACCTCGCCTGGACCGACCCCGAAGCCGACACGCCGGCCCTGGTGGTGCAGGTGGGAAAGACCACCCTGCGCTACCACCTGGCGTGCCTCGACGACCTGCACGCGATGCTCGTCGCCCACGGCGACTGGATGGAGCTGGCCAGCAAGGACGAGGGCAAGGACGTGAAGCCCGACACGGTCGAGGCCTGGGGCCGCGCCGACGACAACCCGGTGGGCGGCTGGTACGGACTGAAGAAGGGCCTCCGCGGACGGTTCGCCAACTACGTGCCGCCGGTGCTCGCGCAGCAGGGGCGGGTGACCTTCGAGAAGCGCGGACGCAGCATGTGGGTGCGCGCCACGTCGTGATGCGTGCCGTACACTGACGTTCGGAGGTCGCCATGTGGTCGTGGTTGTTCGCCTGCACGTCGGGGGCCGCGCCGCCTCCGCCCACGCCCGAGCCTGCCGCCGCGCCCGATCCGTCGGCCGAGGTGGTGGTCGTGCGCTACCACGAGCAAGACATCTCCAAGCGGCAGGGCCACCCCAAGGTGCACGCCTATGTCGACTTGCTCGTCACCGAGGCCGACGAGGCGCTGGCCGCCCATGCGCGCCAGGGGGTGCTCAAGGTGAACATGCCGCGAACCGCCCTCGCGCCGGTCGCGCAGCTGCCGTGGTCGGTGGGCCAGGCCTTGTCGATTCGGGCGCGGATCACCACCTCCACCCCCGGCTATGTGACGATCACCGGCTCGTCACCGGGCACCCCGCCCCCGCCCGTCGAGGCGCTCGAAGCGTGGGATGGTCGGGTCGGGCTGGCCACCGCCGACCTGGGCGGTCCCGGCGACACCACGCCCCTGGTGATTCGAGATCAGGCCGCCTACGACGCGTTCGTCGACACCCTGCCCACCCAACGCATCCAGAAGAAGCAGCCTGCGCCTCCGTCGGACGATCCCCTGCTGAAGCGGCCGGCGGTGGACTTCACGCAGCACATGCTGCTGGTGGCGCTGCGCGACGACATGTACGTCGGGCCGGTGATCCGCGCGGTGCGGCCCGTGGCGAGCGATCTGCTGGTGGAGGTCGACCACCCCGACCCCGGGGAGACGGTGTACGCCGCGCGCGCGATGGGCGTGGGCACCTACCACGCCGTGAAGGTGCCGCGGGTCGACGGCGAGGTGCGCTGGACGCTGACGAGCTCGCCTCAGTCGAGGTAGAGCCCGCAGGTGAGCTGCACGTCGAGGGTTCCGGCGGCCGACGGAAGCACCGCCAGCCCGGCGAACTCACACGGGCCGATGGTGCCCACGGTCAGCGTGGTCTGCTCCGAGACGAGCGACACCACCGTGCCGGCCTTCAGCCAGTGGGTCTTCGGGTCGGGGGTGCACTGGACCACGAAGCTGCGCTCCCCGACGGTCACCGACGGTGCCTTGCACAGCTCGGCCGTCGCCACGGGCTTGGGTGCGGCCACGCAGGGGGCCGCCGTGACCTCTCCGGTGCCGAGGTCGGCGATGGTGCGCCCCGCGAAGAAGGTGGGGCAGCGTGCACCGCCCTCGGGGGGAGCGCCGAGGGCTGCGAGGAAGACGAGCCAGGCCATGGGGCATCGTAACGGTGCCGACGCCCAGCGGTTAGCCGGGGGCATGCTCCGCCTCCCCACCGCCTCTGTCGACCTCGACGGCCTGACCCTGCAGCGCGACGGCGTCGAGCACGTGCTCACCGCGCAGGAAGCCGAGCTGCTCCGCTACCTCGCCGAGCGCAGCGACGGTCCGGTGGCCCGGCAGGAGCTGCTCACCGAGGTGTGGGGCTACGCGCCGCAGGTGGTGACGCGCGCCATCGACGCCACCGTGAGCCGACTGCGCGCCAAGCTCGAGCCCGACCCGCGCAAGCCTCGCTCGCTGGTGAGCGTGCGCGGCAAGGGCTACCGCCTGCACGTGCTGGCCCCCGAGCCCGACCCGGCCACCCGCCCGGCCACCCGCACGTCGCTGGTGGGCCGCGAGCAGGAGCATCGCGCGATCGCATCGCTCCTCGACGACGTAGGCGTGGTGCAGCTCGTGGGCCCCGGCGGCGCCGGCAAGACCACCCTCGCTCGCGCCCTGAGCGACGAGCGCGGCGGCCACTTCATCGACCTGTCGACCGCCCGAACCGTCGAGGAGGTGCCCACCGCTGTCGCCCACGCGCTGCGACTGCCCTTGAGCCGCGACGACGCCGCCGCCACCTGGCGCCGCATCGCCCACGTGCTCGCCGACGCCCCCGCTCTGCTGGTGCTCGACAACCTCGAGCAGCTCCCCGAGGCCACCGCCGAGCTGCTGCAGGCGCTGTGGAAGGAGACCGGCGCCCCGCTGGTGCTCACCAGCCGTCGGGCGCTGGTGCCCACGTGGCCGAGCGTGCTGGTGGGGCCCATGGAGCCCGACGACGCCCGCACGCTCCTGGTGCGCGCCGCCCGCCGCGTGGCCCCGAACTGGTCGCCCGACGACGACGACGTGCTGGGCGAGCTCGTCGAGGCGGTCGATCGCCTGCCCCTCGCGCTGGAGCTCGTAGGGGTGCGGCTGCCCGCTCTCGGAGCCCACGCCCTCCTCCCCCGGATCCGCGAGCTGCAGCACGTAGGCGACGGGCGCGCCGGGCGCCACGCGTCGCTGGCCACGACGGTGGCCTGGTCGTGGACCCAGCTATGCCCCGTCGACCGTCGCCGGCTGGCCTGGTGGTCGGTGTTCCGCGGCGCCATCCCCACCGAGGCCGCGATGGCGGTGGCTCCCGCCGCAGCCGACGCCCGCTGGGGCGACGGGGCCCCCGCGGGCGGCGACGCCTTCGCCACCATGCTGCGGCTGCAGGATGCCTCGTTGCTCGACCCCTCCCGACGCGGAGGCCTGCGGTTGTGGGTGGCGGTGCGGGCATTCGCCGGCGAGCAGCTGAGCGATCACGGCGAGCGCGAAGACGCCGAGCGCGCCCACGCGCAGTGGCTGCTGTCCCAGCTGCCGGCATCGCCCGGGCTGCTCGGCGGTGCCGCGCGGACCAGCGCCGAGGTGTGGGTGATGGAGCACCGGGCCGACCTCGCCGCCGCGGTCGAGCACCAGCTTCCCCGTGACCCCGACCTCGGACTACGCCTCGGCCTCGGCTTGATGGCCGCCACCCGCCGCATGGTGCTCGCCGACGCCCGCCGCGTCTACGACCTGCTCGCCCCGCTCGTCGACCGCTGCACCGACCCCGAGCTGATCGTGCGCGGCCACCTGGCCTTCGTGCGTCTCCAGCGCCACCAGCCCAAGGGAGGCGCCTGGGAAGACCGCCTCGACCGGGCTCGGGAGGTGCTCGACACGCAGTGCGACCACGTGGATCCCCGCCAGCTGGCGCGGCTCGACGCCGCCTGGCACCAGCTGCTCGCCAACCGCATGCGCCGCGACGGCGACCTCGACGCCGCCATCGAGCGCTACCGCATCGCGCGCGGCTTCGCCGAGCAGGCCGGCGACCGGTTCCGGCACGCGCTGCTCGATCACGACGAGGGGGCCGCGCTTCGTCGGCGGGGCGACTACGACGAGGCCTACATCCTGATCATGCGCTCCCTGGCAGCGCACCGGTCGCAGGGCAACCGCCGCTACGAGGCGCTGGGACTGCAGTCGCTGGCCAGCGTCCGCCGACAGCAGGGCCACCCGGAGCATGCCGCGCAGCTGGGCGAGCAGGCCATCGCCGTCGCGCGACGGAGCGACGACCCGTTCTCGCTGGCCGAGGCGCTGGCCAACCACGGCAACGCGCTGACCCAGCTCGGACGCGTCGACGAGGCGGAGGCCGTGCTGCGCGAGGCGGTCGACCTGCAGCGCAGCCTCGGCAACATGGTGGCGCTGTCGTTCGGGCTGGGCAACCTCGGGGCGGTGCGCGAGCAGCAGGGCGACGAAGTCGACGCCGAGCTGCTCATCCAGGAAGCCCTGGAGGTGGCGACCGCGGCGGGGGTGCCCTACGCGGCGGCGTTCTGGCAGCTCCGGCTGGGACAGATCGCCCACGGCCGCGGCGACGTACGCACCGCCGACCTGCACTACGGGCCGGCGGTGGCCGCCCTCGACAAGCACCATGCGTGGCCCCACAGCGGCTTCGCGCGTGCCTTCGCGGCCATCGCCGCCGCCGAGCTCGGGCGCCCCGACGAGGCTCTCGCCCACCTAGGGGTGAGCGACCGCTTGCGCGGCGACGGCGGCCTGGCGGCCCAGGCGGCCGCCGCGGCCGACGCACTGGTGACCTTCCACCGCGGAGCCACCACGGCGGCGGCCCTCGCACGCTTCGAGGAGCTCGGGGGCCGGGTCGAGGCCGTGCGCGACGAGCCGCTGCTGCGCCCCGTGCGGCTGCTGTGGGTGCGTGCCTTCGGCGACGACTGTTGACCTACAGCGCGTAGACCTGCTGCGGCTCCTCGCGTCCCTTGAGCTGGAGCTGCCCGAGGTCGCGCGCCCCGGGCGCCAGGGCCGGCGCCAGGGCCAGCACCTCGCCCGAGACGAGCACCGAGGTGTCGAGGGCCTTGTTCAGCTGCTCGAGGCGGGCCGCGACGTTCACCACGTCGCCGATCACGCCGTACTTCATGTAGTTGTGCCCCCCGATGTTCCCGGCCACCACCTCGCCCGTGTGCACCCCGATGCGGTGGCCCAGCTCCACCGGGAGCTCCGCGTTGAGCTGCTGCAGGCACGCGCGCATCGCCACCGCACAGCGAGCGCCCTTCTCGGCGTGACCCTCCACCCGGTCGGGGGCACCGAAGACCGCGAGGATGGCATCGCCGAGGAGCTCGAGCACCACGCCTTCGTGGGCGTCCACCACCTCCCCCATGGCCTCGAAGTAGGAATTCATGAACGCGATGACCTCCTCGGGGGGCAGCTCCTCGATCAGCGTGCTGTAGCCGCGCAGATCGCTGAACAGCACGGTCACCTCGCGCACCTCGCCCCCGAGGGTGGCCTCCTCGCCCATCTCGAGGATCCGTCGCACCAGGTCGGCGGGCACGAAGCGCTGGAACGACGACAGCCCCGTCTGCATGGTGGTCAGCGAGTCCTGAAGCCGCGCGATCTCCACCAGGCGGGTGTTCACGGCGAAGCGGTTGTCGAGCTTGAACTCACGGATGAGCTGCACCTCCCGCGACAGCTCGGCGAGCGGCTCGCTCACCCAGCGTGCGATGACCACCCCCACCAGCACCGCCAGCAGCACGAAGATGCCCCCCAGCAGGGCCGTCTCCCGTGCGGCGGCCCACACCTCGCCGAGCAGCTCACGCTCCGACAACACCACCACGAGCACCCAGTCGAGCCCTTCGGCCTGCAGCGGCGCCATCCGCACCCGCACCGGCCCCTGCGAGGTCGCCAGGGCCACGGCTTCGGCCCGCGACGGCCGCGAAGGGCCCAGCACCTCGGCGAGCGCCCCAGCCACCTCCGCCACCAAGGGCTCGTCGTAGTCGGCCGCTGACACCCGCACGGGCTTGCCGTCTGCGCCGGTGTCGTAGGGCGCGGGCCCGACCGAGGAGGCCACCAGCTGCCCGTCGCGCTCCACCAGGAAGACGCGGCCTCCCGTGCCGAGGTCGATCTGCTGCAGGAAGCGGTGGATGTCGGCCAGCGCCAGGTCGATGGCGACCAGCCCGGCGAACTGCCCCTCGTCGTCGAGCAGCGGCTCCCCCAGCGACATGGCGAGCAGCGGCGGCTCGGCCCACACGTAGATGGGCGACCACTGCCACCGCAGGCTCGTCGCCGGCCCCCGGTACCAGTCGCGCTCCCACGCGTCGTAGTCGGTGGCTTCGCTCACCTTCGGGCCCAGGTTGCCGGCCTCGTCGAGGGCGAACACGTCGTAGCGATCGTCGACGGTGTGGGCCCAGCGACGGGCTCCGGCCACCTGCAGCCCGAAGAAGCCGCCGTCGTCGTCGGCGATGGTGAAGTAGGACACGGCCGGGAAGACGTCCTTGGTGGCCCACAGGTGGGAACGCCAGGCGGCCTCGTCGTCGGGGGCGGGCTCGCCGCGCTGGAGCGCCAGCCGCTGCAGCGCGCTCGCCTGCCGCGCCTCGGTGATCAGCCCCGCCACCTCGTCGTGGACCCCCCGCTCGACCTCCGCGAGCAGGCGCTCCACCAGGGGCTCCACGGCCTGCTGCCCGCCGCGGAGCGCCAGGACCGCCGCGATCGCCGTGATCACCACCACCTGCAGGAAGCTGGTGACGGACAGCAGTGTGCGGAGGCGGACCATCGACCCGGGCTATCCGCCAGGAGACGGACAGGCCGGAGAAACCGGATCTACTGGGGCAGCAGCGCGTACAGGTCGCCCCATGCAGTGGTGCGGCCGTTGTGCTTGTCGCCGATCCAGGTGACCTCCCAGGCCACCGTGCCGTCGGGCATCGCCTCGGCGAGGTGTCCGCCGGCGCCGTAGACGTGCAGCGTGTTGCCGTTGCCCAGGCGGTGGGCCTCCCCCATGTAGGGGCCGTAGATGCCCCGGCCTTCTCCGAAGTTCCACACCTCGTGCAGCGTCTGGGTCTTGTCGTCGATGGTGTACTCACGGATCACCGTCTCGATGCCACCGGCCTGGTCTTTCGACGAGACCATCAGCGTTCCGTCGTCGGTGATCACCGGACCGTGCTGCCACCAGAACTGCGACGCGGGCGGGTCGAAGGTGTAGCTGTCTTGCAGGTTGCCGAACCACCGGGTGGCCTGCCGGGTGCCGCCGTCGATCTCGACGATGGTGTCGAGCGACCAGAAGGAGATGAGGAAGTGGTCGGTGGCCTCGTTCCAGAAGATGCCGTTGCTGCCGCACGTCTGCAGCGCGCCCACGTCGGCGAGCCAGTCGTCGCAGAACCACAGCTGCTCGTGGGTGCCAGCCATGTCGACCGTCTCGAGCACCTCGGTGCCGGCGTCGCCGTCGGCCTTGGCGGGCCAGGCGAGCTTTCCGCCGGGGAGCGGCAGGAACGCGTGATGGAGCCCCGGCGTCGCCCACGTGTGGTGGACCGTGCCGTCGAGGGTGGTGCGCACCACGGTGGACTGCTCGGCGTCGAACTGCGGCCAGTAGGTGTCGCGGTCGACGAGGAGCGCATCGCCCTCCCACGACATGCTCACGTGCCGGCTCACCCACTCGACGGGCGTCTCCTGGGCCCAGACGATCTGCCCGTCGCGGTCCATGATGAACACCCACCACTGCTGGTAGCGGGTGTCGCCCTCGCGGTTCATGCTGGTGATGATCCACGGCGTGTCGGGGTCGTAGAGGGTGGGTTCGTTGACGAGCATCACCGGCTCGGGCAGCGTGGACGGCCAGGCCCCCGTGCGGATGCTGCGCTCCGACCCCGCCACGATGGTGCCGTCGACCACCACGTGCCAGTCGACGTCGCTGTCGTAGGGGACCCCGACGATCCACTGCTCGGCCGCGCCCACCGGCACCACCTTGGCCGGGGACTGCTGCCACGCGCCGCCGTCGGCCTGGAACGCGAGGTAGGTCTCCGCTTCTTCGTCCTGGGTCCATTGCACGTGCACGACGGTGGGCAGGTCGGGCACGAGGGAGGCGGACAGGCCACTGATCGGACCGAGGTCGCCGACGCCGGTGTCGCCGCTGTCGGTGTCGGTGTCGGTGTCGGTGTCGGAGTCGGAGTCGGTGTCGGTGTCAGTGTCCGAGTCGCTGTCCGAGTCGGTGTCGGTGTCGGCGTCGGTGTCGGTGTCGGTGTCGGTGTCGGTGTCGGTCACCGACGGATCGGTGGCGTCGTCGCCCTTTCCGGAGCACGCCAGCAGCAACATCACGAACACCACACTCACCTCCCACGCCCTCACGGGCTCACACCTCGCAGCCCTCGGGGCCGCACGCCGTCGCCGGGTCGGAGGCAGCCGCCCCCTCCGCCGGGGACCGTAGCCTCTTCTGCCACGCCTCGCCGAGAACCTGCACCATCACCTCGGGGGGCTGGGCGCCGGAGACTCCGTAGCGCTCGTCGACCACGAAGAACGGCACCCCACGGATCTGCAGCTGCGCCGCCGCCCGCTCGTCGGCCCGTACGGCGTCGGCGTAGCGGTCGGAGGCGAGCACCTCGCGCACCTCGTCCTCGTCGAGGCCCGCGTCCACCGCCACCGCCACCAGCTCGTCGGGGCGGCCCACGGCCACCCCTTCGGCGAAGTACGCGCGGAACAGTCGCTCCTTCAACGCATCCTGCACACCGCGCTCGTGGGCGAGGTGGAGCAGGCGGTGGGCGTCGAAGGTGTTGCCCGGGCGCAGCCGGCCGAAGTCGAAGTCCAAGCCCAACGCTCGCCCCCGCTCTTGCATCTGCTGCACCATCGCGTCGGCCCGGGATCGCGACATGCCGTACTTGTCGGCGAGGCGCTGCACGTGGTCTCCCTCCCGCACCGCGGGGGCGCTCGGGTCGAGCTCGAAGCTCCGCCAGCGCACGGTGACGGTGGGGGCCTGCACGCCGTCCCGCTCGGCGAGATGCTCCAGTGCCTGCTGCAGGTGGGCACGCCCCACCGCACACCACGGACACGCCACGTCGGACCAGATGTCGAGCTGCACGATCCCCTCCACGCCCCGGGCGTATCGTCTCGGGTCGGCGATCCGCCGCGCAACGACTCGAGCAAGGGGTGTGTGGCGCGTAGCGCACGCTCCTCCCGTGTCCGTGGCCGTGCCCGTGCCCAGCGAAGCGGTGCCCGATGCGGCGTCATGGCCCGCCGACGGTACCTCGGGGCGCACCGGCAGCGGCTGTGCGAGCCGACCGGATGAAGAACGACGACGCCTGCCGTCCAAGGTCACCACGGACAATGGCTACTGGTCAGCATCGAAGGTCCGCGAGACGAGATGACAGCGAAGCTCCAGACCCGCGAAGGACACCACCAGCGTAGAGCAGAGGAACACCCCGCATCGGGCACGGGCACGGGCACAGGCACGGGGTCAGCCAGCGCGTTCCAGCATCCCTAGTCGAACCCGTGCACCAGTCCCAGCACCACGTAGACCACGCCCATGGTGGGCAGCAGCAGCACCGCGTGAGCCGTCCACATCCCGAAGCCCACCATCACCAGGTACTGCAGGCCCATCGAGGGGTCGATCTGCCGGGACTTGTCGCGGATGGTGGCCACCAGATCGTCGTGGTCGGCCTCGACGTGGCTGGCACGCAGCGCCAGCGCATCGGACGACACCAGGTTGTCGGCGTCGCAGTAGGAACAGCGCACCACCGCGTCGATCGCCCCGGCGGCCAGGGCCTCGAGGTCGCCGCC
>Ga0213839_1002192_pt1 | contig 11230 bp, 6 predicted proteins | sample SWPATP21_FD_160075 | JGI IMG/M metagenome (GOLD analysis project Ga0213839, IMG submission 160075) | Coastal seawater microbial communities from Marineland, Florida, United States - SWPA TP2 #1 | ecosystem: Environmental > Aquatic > Marine > Coastal | place: USA: Florida | collected 2016-08-14 | reverse complement strand
TGGGCGCGGGCACCGGGCATGGGAAGAGGCTCACGCAGCGGCACGGCGGCTGCACAGCTAGGGCAGACCAGCTTGATGGGCATGGCAGTACTCGATGGGGAAGGGGGAGGGGGAGGGGAGAGGGGGGAGAGGGTGCCGAGAGTCTACATCATGCGTCGATCCCCTGCAAACCCCGGAGGTGGCCCGAGAGAAGGGTCGCGGTTGTCCCGAAATGTCGCGACAACCCACTTTCTGATGGAGCCCTCCACTGGTTGACGCCCGTGGATAGGTTCACGTAGGGTGATGGTTGCCCCCCGACCGAGGAGCGTGCATGCGTCGAGTCGTCCGGCCACTGGCCGTGTTCGGGATTGCCAGTGGCGTCTCTGTCGCGGCGGCGGTGCAGGTCGTCGTGTCGAACCCGGGCGACGACGTGGCCGATTTCGGCGCTTCCGCTTTCTTCCCCGGATACGACCTGGCGAAGCTGGAGCTGCTCGAGCCCACGCTCTACCACGTGGAGGAGTCCTACGTCGAGCCCGCGCGGGTCGACTGGGAGACGATGTTCGTCGAGGGCCTCGAGGCCGTCGAGCGGCGGGTCCCCGTCTGCATGTTCCACCGAGAGCCGGGCGGAGAGGTGCTCGCCGTCGAAGTGAGCGACTTCCGCACCGTGCTCGACGTGCCGCCCATCGGTTCGAGGAAGGAGCTGCAGCGTCAGCTGCGCCAAGTGGCCCAGATCCTCGCCGAGCACCTCGACCCCGGCGACATCCCCCGACTCGACCAAGACATCGACGAGCCCCTCGCCGAGGTCGAGTACGCCTTGGTGAACGGCGTGCTCGGCACCCTCGACCCCCACTCGGTGCTGCTCCCTCCCCCCGACGCCCACGAGATGGATGTCGAGAACCAAGGAGAGTTCGGAGGCCTCGGCATCACCATCGTCGACCGCCGCACCGAGGGCGGGATGACGATCGAGGCCACCCTGCCCGACACGCCCGCGGCCCAGGCGGGCCTCCAGGCCGAAGACCGCATCATCCGCATCGACGGTGAATCGACGGTGAACATGACCCTCGACGAGGCGGTCCGACGGCTCAGGGGCCCGGTGGGCGACCCGGTCGACGTCGACGTGGAGCGGCCGTCCCTCGTCGAGCCGATGCGCATCACCGTGGTGCGACAGCTCATCGGCTTGAACCGCGTGGAGGGGGAGCTGCTCGAGGGCGGCATCGGCCACGTCCGCATCAAGGCGTTCCACGAGCACGTCGAGCGCGACCTGCACGACGTGTTGTCGAAGCTCCACCGTGACGCGGCGGCGAGCGGCGAGCTGCGCGGCCTGGTGCTCGACCTGCGCGGCAATCCCGGCGGGTTCCTCAACCAGGCAGTGCGGGTCTCCGACACGTTCCTCACCGACGGCGACATCGTCTCCACCATCGACGGAGCGGGCCGTCGCACCGAGCTCGAGCGCGCTCGTCGGTCCGCCGAGCCCGACTACCCCATGGTGGTGCTCCTCGACGCATCCAGCGCCTCGGCCTCCGAGATCGTGGCGGGTGCGCTTCGGAACAACGACCGCGCCGTGATCATGGGCGAACGGAGCTTCGGGAAGGGGTCGGTGCAGAACCTCCACACCTTCTACGACGACTCCAAGCTCAAGCTCACCATCAGCAAATACCTCACGCCCGGCGACAAGAGCATCCAGGCCGTGGGCATTCCTGCCGACATCGAGCTGCAGCCCACGGTGGTGAAGGTGCCCGAAGAGCCCGACGCCGAGCCCCTCGTGCGGATGTTCCACCGTGAGCGGGTTCGCCGCGAAGGCGACCTCGACGGCTCGCTCGAGCAGGTGAGCTTCCGGCAGGAACGCCCGGCCTACGAGGTGCGCTACCTGTCCGAGCCCGGGCAGCGAAACCCCGCCAGGGTGCAAGACGACGTTCAGGTGCAGATGGCCCGCGACGTGCTTCTCGCGGCCGGTCGGAGCTGGCGACGCACCGACGTGCTCGAGGCCGCCGGGCGGGTGGTTCAGCAGCTGGGCGTCCGTGGCTCCTCGGCGGTGAAGGAAGCTCTCGCCGAGCTCGACATCGACTGGACCGACGGTGCGCCCGGCTCACGCACGGCATTGCCCGTCGAGGTCGTTCTCGACCTCGGTGAAGACGGTGCCCTGGTCGCGGGCGAAGAAGAGCTGGTGGGCATCGAGGTCACCAACGTGTCCACCGAGCCGCTCTACCGGCTCGCCGCCGTCACCCACGACCACGGACTGCTCGACGGCGCCGAGTTCTTCTTCGGTCGGCTCGACCCCGGTGAGACCCGTCGCTACGAGCGTCGGGTGCAGGTGGTCGAGGGCCACGCCTCCGAGGTGGCGCCGGTCACCATCGACCTGCGCGACGCAGGCGACGACAGCCTCGGAGAGGTCGCCGCCAGCGTGGTGGTCGAAGGGCGAGAGCTGCCGCGGTTCGCATGGCGATGGTCGGTGAACGACGCCGACGGCGATGGCGTGATTCGCAAGGGCGACGAGCTTCGCGTCCATCTCGAGCTCGAGAACGTCGGCGATGGCCCCACGAGCTTCGCGACCGCGCGGATTCGCACCGACTTCCGAAAGGAGCTCGACATCATCGAAGGAACGCTCCTGCCGGGCACGCTGGTCGATCCCGACTGCGAGGGCGAGTGTGAGCGGGTGCTCGCGGCCGGAGAGCGCTTCGAGGGCGACTTCGTCGTCTCGGTCCGCGACGAAGCTGCGGGCGCGCTCACCATCGATCTCGAGCTGCGGGAAGAAGGCGCCTACGACCACGCTACCGTGATGCGTGCGGGCTTCTACGAGTACTACGGCCATGACGACCACGTGCCTCTCCTCGTCGGCGGCGACACCCCGGACGGCTCGTGGCGTCGCCCGCCCTCCATCGAGGTCAGTCGTGCGCCGGGCGCCACATCGGCCGGCAAGCGCGCGGCCGTCTCGGGGCGGGTCACCGACGACGAAGGTCTGTCGCACGTGATGGTCTTCTCCGGTGGCGACAAGGTGTTCTTCGAGAACACCGCTGCGGGTCAGGCGCTCACATCGGTGCCGTTCACGGCCGACATCGACCTGCAGCACGGCGAGAATGTGGTGACGGTGCTGGCGACCGACAAAGAGGGCTATTCGTCGAGTCGCTCGGTGGTCACCTGGCACGACGACCGCGCGGTCGCCAAGGTCCAGGACTGACGCTCTCGCTCGGCGGTCAGTGGCCCGTGCGCTCCTGGAGTGCCTGCAGCTCGGCTCGGAGGCGCTGGATCTCTGCGCGGTAGAACAGCGGGGCGCGGGATCCGAGCTCTCGCTGTTGCCGCTTGCGCATGGCCAGGTCGGTGGCGGCCCGGACGTACCGGTCGTGGTCGACGCCAGGGGGAAGCCAGCCCGGCAGATTCCGACGTCGCCACGACGCGAGGATGGTCGGGTGGTCGGGCGGCACCACCCCGGCCTCGGCTTCGCCGAGCAGCTCCTGCCGGATGGTGCGTGACTCGTCGAGCAGGCAGAGCTGGAACACGCCGAACACCAGCAAGACCTCGACGGGGAGCAGCACCAGATCGACGGTCCACAGCTGGTCGGAGGGGGAGCTCGCGAGGGTGTTCCACACACCGTGCACCGTGACGGCGCCTCCCAGGCCGGCAAGTCCCCACAGAGACATGGTGACACCGCCTCGGAAGCGGCTGTAGCCGAGGCACGCGCCCAACACGGAGGTGGCGGTGGCGTGCATCACGGCCGAGTACAGGGTGCGCACCACCACGGTGGATCCCCAGGTGGGCAGGTCGTCTTGGATGGTGAGGAAGTACCAGAGGTTCTCGGTCATGCCGAAGCCGAGCCCAGCGGCCGAGCCATAGACGAAGCCGTCGGTCATGTTGTCGAAGTGGCGGTTGAACACCACGACGGCCAACACCAAGGCCTTGGCGGGTTCCTCGGCGATCGGAGCCACCAGCACGACGGCCGCGCGCTCGAGCAGCCACACGGGCGCCTCGATCAGGGTGAGCGCCTGAAGCAGGGAGACATGCACCACCAGGCTGGCGGGCAGGGCGAGCAGGATGGCGCCCACGGCGCCCCACACGAAGACGGCGCTGATCAACCACACCGGCTCTCGGTCGTAGCGGTCCATCCACCAGACGAGCGCGAGGAATCCCATCATGGGGAGCCCGGCCGCTGCCACGCTGGCGAAGGTGAGGAGCGGCGTCATCGGCGCAACCGCTCGTCAGCCGAACAGGGCGTCGACGAAGCGGGGAAGCAGCTGCACCGCCTCGGGGCTCGGGCGGAAGGCATCGAGGATCGAGCGCGCTTCCTGCTCTCCGAAGGCCGCGCTGTACTCGGTGAAGTAGCGCTGGAATCGCTGCCGGTTGTCAGCACACGACAGCTCGGGGTGGAACTGGGTGGCGTAGACGTTGTTTCCCAGGCGGATCGCCTGGTAGGCACACCGATTCGACTGCACCAGGTGAACGGCGCCGCTGGGCAGTGCCGCTGCGCTGTCCTTGTGGCCCATCTGTGCGGCGAAGTGCGCGGGCAGGAACGAGAAGACGGGATCGCTGGCCGCCGCCGTGCACGTGGACACCTCATAGGTGCCGACCTCGGAGCACGTCGGGTCGCTCACGACGGAGGTGCCCAGCGCCACCACGAGCCCCTGGAAGCCGAAGCACGACGCGAAGGTGGGGTAGTCGCGGGCGGCCAGCTCTCCGAGGACATCGATGAACGCGGGGAGCCACGGGGTGTCGTCGTTGATCCCGAACCGACCCGAGCCGCCGACGAGAACGGCGTCGACACCCGCGGTGACGCGATCGAAGGTGGGCCTCTCGGTGAGCAGGTCGAACGACGCGATGGCGTCGGCCGGGATGCCGAGCTTGTCGGCGAAGGCCGCATGCTCCTCGGCACGGGTAGGCTCGTCGGCTTCGCGAGCCTGGAGCAGTCGGTAGCGAGGCTGGGTCACAAGGCTCTCCGAGCGATCATCGCACGTGCGACGATACAGCAGGCCACGGTGAATGCGGCACCGACGACGCCGACCCACAGCGGCAGGGTGTCGGGGCTGTCGTCCGGCTGCACCAGCACGATCACCGCACTGGCGGCGTTGTTGCCGAAGTGCGCCAGCATCGGCGGCCACACCGAGCCTGAGACCCAGCGTAGGTAGCCGAGGAAGGCGGCGGTGGGAACGAGGGACAACACGTGGACCGGGTCGAGGTGGTAGCCGGCGAACAGCACCGTGGTGAGAGCGAAGGCGAGGCCTGCGCCGCCCCAGCGCTCGGCCACCTCCCACAGGTAGCCGCGGAACACGACCTCTTCGCAGATGGGTGCCGACAGCACTACGGCGAGCAGCATCACGGTGCGATCGAGGTGCGTGCCCTCTCGGAGGAGCTCGCCGATCGCCAACAGGGTGCTCTGGTCTCCCCCGGTGAGCTCGAGGAGCTGACTGGCCAGCCAGCTGGGGAAGGTCCACACGGTGAGGCTGCCGAGCAGGGCGACGGCGAGCAATGGTACGTCCGCCCCACGCATGCCGAGGTGTGGCGCGATCCGTGACCTCTCCGGGAAGGCGAAGGTTCCAGCCGTTTCCCGCTCCGGGAGCATCGCGGCCAGCACCGTGGCCCACGCGGCAAAGCCAGCGATCTGCACGATGGTGAGCGATCCCATCACGGTGCCGCCCATGCTCGTCATCGCCTCGGTGGTGTCGCCCGTGGGCATGACGCCGGACAGCAGCAGCAGCACCGCCGTCGCCACGCCGAGGAAGAGGCCGTAGACGATGCTTCCGCCCAAGAACGAGGCGACATGTGCGGTGACCGAGGCTGCGGGACGCATGGCGTTCGTCTATCACCGGTGAGCCGCCATGCAGGGTTACGCCCCGGCGTGGAGGCGCGATGCCCGACCCCTCGGACGGCCTGCGCATACGCGGCGCGCGGCAGCACAACCTGAGCGACGTCGACCTCGACCTGCCCCTGAGGCGTCTGGTCGTGTTCTGTGGGCCGTCGGGCTCCGGCAAGTCGTCGCTGGCCTTCGACACCATCTTCGCCGAGGGCCAGCGACGCTACCTTGCGGCCCTGGGGATGGCGGGCCGCGCGCGGCTGCCCCCGCCGGACGCTGACGAGCTCCGTGGACTGCCGCCCACCCTGGCGCTTCGCCAGCGCCACGACGCGCCGCCCTCCCATGCCACCCTGGCCGACGTCGCCGATGTGCTCACGACCGTTCAGCTTCTCTTCGGCCGCTTCGGTGTGATGCACTGTCCACGCTGCGACCGCGCAGTGCAGCCGGTGGCCGCCGACACCATCGTCGATCGCATCATGGAGGGGCCGGAAGGGAGCCGTGTGCTGATCGAGGCACCGCTGCCCGAGGCGCCGGGCGTCGTCGACGAGGTGCGCCGGGCGGGGTTCGCTCGTGTCCGCTACCGCGGTGAGGTGTGGCGGCTCGACGACGTCCCTCCCGATGCGACGGCGCTCCGGGTGGTCGTCGACCGCGTCAAGCTCGCCGCCGATCGTCGGGCCCGGGTGGCCGACTCGGTGCGGCTCGCCGCTCGCGCCGGTCTGGGCGTGGTCGTCGCCGTCAGCGACGAGGGAGAGCAGGTGTGGGTGGAGCGCCCCTACTGCGTGCACGACGACCTGCCGCTGCCGAAGCTGGAGCCACGGCTGCTCAGTCGATGGTCGGCCACCGGACGGTGTGCTTCGTGCGCGGGCGCAGGCTGTGAGGCGTGCGCCGAGACGGGCCTGTCCGAGACGGCGCGCCGGGTTCGGTGGCGCGGCCAGACCCTGGAGGAGGTGCTGGGGCTGGGCGCGGAGTCAGCCGCACGCAACCTCATGGAAGGGGAGGGGGCCGAAGAAGGGCCCGTCGATCAGCTTCGTCGTCGCCTCGACGCTCTGGTGGGGCTCGGCCTCGGTGGGCCTCGCCTCGCGACACCAGCCCCCTCCCTGTCGGCCGGCCAGCTGCAGCGAGCCCGCCTGACCCGCGTCGTGACCGCCGCCCTCGGCGGCGTCGCCGTGGTTCTCGACGAGCCTGCCGCCGGCCTCGACGACGACAGCGCGGCGAGGGTCGTCGAGCAGCTGCGCGCCGTGATCGACGAGGGGTCGTCGGTGTTGGCGGTGTCCCATCACCCCGTGGTCATCCGCGCCGCCGATCACCTGGTGGAGTTCGGCCCTGGCGCGGGCGTCCTCGGCGGTTGTGTGGTGTTCGACGGTCCAGCCCAGGGCATCGACGAGGCCGACACGGCCACGGGGCGATGGCTCTCGGGTCGGCTTCCGGTCCCCGGGGGGCGCCACCGACCCCTCGTCCGGTGGGTGGAAGAAGGGGGCCGGCGCCTGCCGCTCGGGGCGCTGTCGGTGGTGGTCGGGCCCAGCGGCTCGGGGAAGTCGACCTGGCTCGAGCGCCTGGGGGCTGCTGCTGCGGTGGCGGATCTCCGGGTGGTCGCTGCCGATCGGGCCGCTGGGCGGTCACGACGCTCCATGGTCGCTACCTACGTCGGCTTGTGGGACGTGGTCCGCAAGCTCCTCGCCCAGACCCGTGCGGCGGCCATCCGCGGCCTCGAGGCCTCGGCGTTCTCGCTGAACGTGAAGGGCGGCCGCTGCGAAGCCTGTCGGGGGCAGGGCACCCAGCGGCTCGAGCTCGAGCTGCTCCCCGACGTGGAGGTGCCCTGCGAGGTGTGCGGCGGCGCCCGGTTCGCGCGCGACGTCCTCGACGTGCGGTGGAAAGGCGTGTCTCCCGCCGAGCTGCTCGCTGGCGACGCCGACACCCTGCGTCCCATCCTGGCCGGGCATCCCCACCTCGACCGCGCCCTGGGGGCCCTCGTGCGGGTCGGCCTCGGCTACCTTCCCCTCGGCCGCACCACTGCGGGGTTGTCGGGCGGCGAGGCCCGCCGCCTGGCGCTGGCCCGCGAGCTGGTCCGCTCGTCCGAGGGCACGATCTACCTGCTCGACGACGTGACGGTCGGACTCCATCGCGCCGATGTGGTCGCCTTGCTTCCGACACTGCACGACCTGGTCGACGGCGGGGGCACGGTGTGGATGGCGACCCACGACCGCAGCCTGGTCGACGTCGCCGACCACGTGGTCGAGATCGGCGACTGAGTCCGTTGTCCACGGCTGTCCTCAGCCCTGTGGATGAGGCTGTGGAAAACTTGTGCGTGACGCCCGCGTGACGGCCGAGCACGGCGTTGGAACGGCCATGTGGTCCGAACGGCTCGCGTCGAACGCCCGCTATGTGCTGTGGACGAACCGCGCAGGGTGACCTCGCCGCTGCCCAAGGACGACGACGGCCGATGCGCGGGGCATCGGCCGTCGGAGTTTCCCCGTGGCGGTGACCGCTAGCTTCGGCGGCGCCGCAGGCCCAGCAGGCTGCCGAGCAGCACGAGCATCGCACCCGAGCCCGCGGGGGACGGGGTGGCCTGACAGCCACACTCCGAGCACTCACCCACCGTGGGGTCGGAGTCGTCGCAGTCGCCACCCTTCGACGTGGTGTAGGTGGGGCCGGGGTCGCAGCTGCGGATGGCCGTGGCGGGGTTGCCGAAGCCGTCGTTGTCGTAGTCTTCGTAGAGGAGCTGGGCGTCTTCGGGATCGACATCGATGCGGTTGTCGCAGTCGTTGTCGAAGCCGTCACACGTCTCGGCGGCGCCGGGGTTCACGTCGGCCGTGGCCTCGTTGCAGTCGCCGCCGTTGGGCACCCAGGTGCCTTCGGCGAGGTCGGGCAGCTGGTCTTGCTCACAGGCGTTGGTGCCGAAGCCGACGTTGCCTTCGCCATAGCCGTCGCCGTCGAGGTCGATGAAGTACTCGGGGGCGCCGTCGGCGTCGTAGGAGTCGCCGTTGCAGTTGCGGTCGGCGATGGTGCAGTCTTCCACCGCGTCGGGGCTGACCGTGGGGTCGGAGTCGTCGCAGTCCTGGGCGTTGGTGACCCACGCGGTGGACCCACCGGCGAGGGGGTAGGACTCGGTGCCCACGGCCTCGTAGTAGATGCCCTCGCTGGAGCTGAAGCACGCCTCGCGCGGGGCGGACAGCGCACCCCAGGTGTCGCCGTCGGTGTCGCGGTAGACCGTGACGTACTCGAGCTCGCCCTGGTCGGCGATGCCGTCGCAGTCGTTGTCCTTGCCGTCGCAGATCTCGACTTCACCCTCGTTGGCGCCTACGTCCTGGTCGTCGCAGTCGCCGCCGACCGAGACGTAGTCGACGGGGGCCTGATCGGGACAGACGAGATCGGGCAGCTGCCCCTCGTCGCCGTAGCCGTCGCCGTCTTCGTCGGGCCACCAGGTGGTGACGAAGCCCTCGTCGATGGTGCCGTCGCAGTCGTTGTCTTCGAAGTCGCAGTCTTCGTTGGCGCCGGGGAACGTCTCGATGGACTCGTCTTCGTCGGGCTCGTCGAGGCAGTCGTAGAACTGCTCGAAGCCGTCGCCATCGCGGTCGGCGTTCCAGTAGAGGTGGGCCAGCTGCCCGCCGCACATGCCGATGTCGGAGTAGGGCGCGCCCGTGTTGGCCGGGGAGAGCGAGCTCTCTTGCTCCTCGAGCGGGTCGCCGCCGCGCACGGCGAGCGACTCGTAGTCGGTGCAGTAGACGTCGGGGTAGGCGTCGAAGTCGATCACGTCGTCGCGAATGTCGCCGACGTAGTAGAACAGCGGATCGGTCTCGACGATGTTGTTCGGGTGGAGCGTGTAGCCGCTCTCCTCACCGTTGGAGGTGACGTTGCGCTGGTCGATGATCGCGTCTTCCATGCACTGGGCGACATCGCAGTTCCAGTAGAACATGTTGTACTCCCAGTTCAGGTCGTCGCCCTGCTGGAAGTTGACGCCCTCGTGGAGCAGCACGCCGCCGCCGTAGTGGCTGTGGCTGACGATGTTGTTCCGGAAGTCGGGCCGATGGCCGTGGAACAGCGCGCCGCCGCCGCCACCGACGACCACTACGGTCTCGGGGTCCATCGTGATGCCGCCCGTGTTGAGCACGAACGTGTTGTTGACCACCTTGTGGCCGTCGCCGAAGACGCCGCCGCCCCCACCGTCGCCCGGGGTCACATCGTCGGCCGGGATCAGGTCGTAGCCGGGGGCCTCGCTCGCCTCGGCGGGCCAGCGGTAGTCTTCGCCCCACGGGTCGGTGCGGTCGCCGACCCACGAGACCATGCCGCCGCCGAGGTGGTAGGCCCAGTTGGCGGCGAAGAGGTTGTTGTAGAGGTTGGCGTAGCGGATGTTGTTGAGGTAGAGCCCGCCGCCCTCCCACGCGAGGTTGCCGTCGAAGACGTTCCCGAGGATCTCGACTTCCTCGTCGAAGTCGCCGCTGCCGTCGATGTAGAGCCCGGCTCCGCGACCGGTGGCCAGGATGAAGCCGGCACCATCTCCTTCGTTGTCGGTGTCGAACTCGTCGTCGAGGTCGATGCTGAAGAAGAGGTTGTAGTTGTACTGGAAGGTGGAGCGCTCGATGAGCACCGAGGCGACGTTGCCGAGGTAGAGGGCCCCACCGGAGCCGCCGGCCCCGGAGTTGCCCTGGAACAGCATGTCGACCACTTCGACCCGGGCCGCGTTCGTGATGGCGATGGCGCCGTTGGCGTTCAGCCCTTCGCGGTAGTTCCCGTTGAACTCCATGCCGGAGAGGATGATCTCGTCGGCGTTGGAGATGTTGACCACGTTGTTGTTGTACTGGAACACCGAGTTGGACTTGCCGTTCGCCGGAGGCTGGAGCGAGCCGCCGTTGGTGATCGACATCACCCCGTCGGTGAAGCACTCGAACTTCGAGTCTTGGAAGCGAACCGTGCCCTCCACGATCAGCGCCGGCTGGAACGAGCCACCGGTGAACGTGCAGGTGGACTGCACATTCTCGATCGTCACGTCTGAGCCGGGCGGGAGGTTGATGGTGGTGCCGTTCCAGTTGTACTCGAGCACCGCCCCGGCAGCGTCGCCCCCTCGGATGGTGAAGTCGCGGGAGCGCGCGGTGACCGTTCCTTCCGGCGCCAGGGCATCGCCATTGGCGTCGCCGTCGATGATGAGCACGTCGTTGTTGCCCACATCGTCGAGCGCATCCTGCAGGCTGAGGTAGTCGCTCGTGTAGAGGTCGTCAGCCAGGGCTGGGTCGATTGCGAGAAGGAGAAGGAGGGAGGTGACCATCGAACAACCTCTGGGGCTGGTGGAGATGAAGATGTGCGCATCTTGCCGAGGAGGTGGGCCCTCGTCAATAGGCGGGACGCGTCGATTCTACCCGATGCGGCGGTTGTCCGCAGCCCTCGCCATCACATCGTCATCACCGCGGATAGGGTGGTGCCCCGCCGAGGTCCGTGGGAGGCCGCGACGTCGCGGGCGCGGCACGGATCGTGGCGCAT
>Ga0213839_1002190_pt1 | contig 11244 bp, 8 predicted proteins | sample SWPATP21_FD_160075 | JGI IMG/M metagenome (GOLD analysis project Ga0213839, IMG submission 160075) | Coastal seawater microbial communities from Marineland, Florida, United States - SWPA TP2 #1 | ecosystem: Environmental > Aquatic > Marine > Coastal | place: USA: Florida | collected 2016-08-14 | reverse complement strand
GCTGCTCGTGCAGTCCCTGGTGGATGCGGGCCTGCTGCGCGGTCGGCGACGGCTCCGGTTCGCCCACGGCATGCTGCACCAGGCGCTGGTCGACGAGGCACGGCGAACGGGGAAGGAGCCGTGGCTGCACCATGCCTGCGCCGCCGCGCTCCAGCTGCATGGCGTCGACGACGCGGCGCGCATGGGGCGACACCTGCTGCGTGCGGGGCATCCGACCGACGCCATCGGCCCGTTGCTCGAGGGGGTCGCCCAGCGGGTCGGGCGTCGCCCGGGGGCTGCGCTGCAGGTGCTGCTGATCGCGGAGGAGGCCGCCAATCACGCGGCACTGCCTCCCACCGACCCGGTGTCGGGAGCGCTGTTGGTGACGCGGGCCGAGGTGCACCTGGCCCTCGGCGAGCCCAAGGAGGCCCTCCGGTGGTCTCGCTGGGCTCAGCAGGCGGTCCAGACCCACGGCGTCGAGGTGGTCGAGCACTGGGATGCGTGGCATCGACACCAGGTTCGTGCGCTGTGGGTGGAGCACGACGCCTTCCTCGCCCTCGAGGTGCCCGACGAGGCGCTGGCGACCGTGGAGCGTCTCGAGCCTGCGGTTCGGCGCGTCGCGGCCGGCGACGGGCTCGGGGCGGTGTGGCTCGCGCGCGCTCGGCTGCTCGCGCGGTCGCCGGGTCGGCGTCGGCAGGCGGCCGAGCTGCTCGTCGACGCGCTGCGAATCGTCGACGATCAGCCCGACGACAAGGCGCGCGTCTACCTCGAGCTCGCTCGGCTCTATGCCATGGGCGATCGCCGCCCCGATGCCTCGTCGATGGTCGACGCCGGTCTGGCGGCGGTCACGGCCGGGGAGCCCGGCCTCCGCGGCGATCTGCTCGCCCTGCGTGGCGAGCTCGCCCTCCTCGACGACGACGACGACGCCCTCGGTCAGCTCGAGCGGGCGCTGGCGGCCCTGGAGGCGGTGGGTCGCACGGCGCCCCGGGTGCAGCTGCTCGCCGCGGCGTGCGACGTCGACCGCGGGGGGCGCGGCCTGCTCATGGCCCGACGCATCGCCGCCGACCTGGGTCCGGCGGCCCACGAGCGACGGCTGGCGGCCCTGGTGGTCGCTCTCGGCGAGGCCCGGGTGCGCCGGTGGGCGGCGGTGCAGGAGCAGCTCCAGGGGCTCGGTGCGACGGTCGATGCCGTGGAGCGGTGGGCGGCCGACCAGCTGGCCGAGGTGGCCCGGTCGTCGGGCTTTCCGCAGCTGGCCGAGCGGGTGGAGGCACTGCGCCGATCCTCGCTGGGTGCGGCCGGATAGTAGGCACGCCGCGGAGGTGTGGTGTGGACGAGTTGATCGATCGTGCGGTGCTGTTCGGCAATCCCGAGCGATTTCAGGCGCGGATCAGTCCCGACGGTCGCTGGCTGAGCTGGCTGGCGCCGGTCGATGGCCTCGCGAACGTGTTCGTGGCCCCCGTCGACGACCTGGCGAGTGCCCGCCAGATCACCGCCGATGCCGAGCGCGACATCCGCATGCACAGCTGGTCGAGGTCGTCCACCCGGGTGCTCTACCTGCAAGACGCGGGGGGCGACGAGAACTGGCACCTGTTCTCGGTCGATCCGTCCACCGGCGAAGCCACCGACCTCACCCCGGGCGAGGCGGTGCAGGCGCAGCTGCTGGGCGACAGCGCGCGATGTCCCCATCAGGTGCTCGTGGGCGTCAACGATCGCAACCCGCAGCTCCACGACTGGTACCGGGTGCACGTGGAGACCGGTGAGCGCGAGCTCGTGCTCGAGAACCCGGGCTTCCTCGCAGGGGTGTTCGACCACGACCTCACCCCCCGGCTCGGTCTCGCCATGCAGCCCGACGGCGGCTTGGTGGCGATGTCGCTCGATGGCGACGCCCCCGAGCCGTTCCTCGAGATCGGGCCGGAAGACTCGGCCACCACGAGTCCCCTCGGGATGACGGCCGACGGCGAGGTGCTCTACCTCCTCGACAGCCGCGGCCGCGACACCGGCGCGCTGGTGTCGATGGAGCTCGCCACAGGGGTGCAGCAGACGCTCTACAGCGACGAGCGGGCCGATCTGACCGACGCGTGGGTCCATCCCACCGACGGCACCATCCAGGCCGTGGTCACCGACTACCTCGGGCCCGAGCTGACCGTGCTCGACGACGGGATCCGCGGCGACGTGGAGCGCCTGCGCGCCTGGTGCGACGGCGAGCTGCAGCTGGTGAGCCGCACCGCCGACGACACGGTCTGGGTCTGCGCGTGGAGCCCTGACGCAGGCCCGGTTCGCTACGGCCTGTACGAGCGGGCGACCGGCACGGTGCAGCACCTGTGGGACCATCGCCCCGCGCTGGCGGAGGTGCCGCTCACCCATCGTCACCCGGTGGTGATCGAGGCCCGCGACGGGCTGTCGCTGGTGTCCTACCTGTCGCTTCCTCGCTGGGCCGACGAGGGGGGGCGCCCGTCGGAGCCGCTGCCGATGGTGCTCCTGGTGCACGGCGGGCCCTGGGCTCGCGACCACGCAGGCTTCGAGCCGCAGCACCAGCTGCTGGCCAACCGCGGCTACGCGGTGTTGTCGGTCAACTTCCGTGGCTCCACCGGCTTCGGCAAGGCGTTCATCAACGCCGGCAACTACGAGTGGGCGGGCAAGATGCACGACGACCTCCTCGATGCCGTGGAGTGGGCCGTGGCCGAGGGCATCGCCCAGCGGGATCGGATCGCGATCATGGGGGGCTCCTACGGGGGCTACGCCACGCTCGTGGGGCTCACCTTCACCCCCGAGACCTTCGCCTGCGGCGTCGACATCGTGGGGCCGAGCAACATCATCACGCTGCTTGAGACGATTCCCCCCTACTGGGCGCCGGCCATCGCGCAGTTCACGTCCCGGGTGGGCACCCACACCACCGACGAAGGCCGGGCGGCTCTGTGGGCGAAGTCGCCGCTGTCGAAGGTCGACGCCATCCAGCGTCCCCTCCTCATTGCCCAGGGGGCCAACGACCCACGCGTGAAGCAGGCCGAGAGCGACCAGATCGTCGCAGCGATGAAGCAGCGCGACATCCCGGTCACCTATGTGCTCTTCCCCGACGAGGGCCACGGCTTCGCTCGGCAGCCCAACCGCATGGCGTTCATGGCGCTCACCGAGGCCTTCCTCGCCGAGCACCTGGGCGGGCGCGTGCAGCCGGTGGGTTCCTCGCTGAGCGAGAGCACGGCGGTGGTGTCCTGATGGGGCTCACCGTGCGTCCCGAGAAGCTCGACGTGGTGGTGATCGGCACCGGCCCCGGCGGCGAAGGAGCGGCCATGCGTGCCGCGAAGGCAGGCCTCCGGGTGGCCGTCGTCGAGCGGCGGGATCAGGTAGGCGGCTCGTGCACCCACGTGGGGACCATTCCCAGCAAGGCACTCAGGCAGTCGGTCGGGGAGCTCCTCGCGGTGCGGCGCAACCCCCTGTTCGCCGCGCTGGGTCACTCGGTGGAGGTGAGCTTCCCTCGTCTGCTCGCCGCGGCCGGCTCCGTGATCGACCGGCAGGTGCAGATGCGCCATGGCTTCTACCTTCGCAACTACGTCGAGGTGATCCACGGCGTGGGCCGCTTCGCCGGTCCTCACCTGGTGGAGGTGGAGGGCAACGACGGGTCGATGCGTCACCTCGAGGCAGCTCACGTCGTGGTCGCGACCGGCTCACGCCCGTATCGGCCCGCCGACATTCCCTTCGACCACCCGCGGGTGCGCGACTCCGACACCATCCTCGATCTCGACGCGACCCCGCGGGAGATCACCATCTACGGCGCCGGCGTGATCGGCTGTGAGTACGCCAGCATCTTCCGCAACATGGGCGTGAAGGTGCAGCTCATCAACTCGCGCGCCAAGCTGCTGTCCTTCCTCGACGACGAGATCATCGACGCCTTGAGCTACCACCTCCGCGACCAGGGCGTGGTGGTTCGCCACAACGAACAGTACGAGCGCGTAGAGGCCCGTGAGGACTGTGTGCTGCTCCACCTCGCGTCGGGCAAGCGCATTCGCTCCGACTGCCTGCTGTGGGCGCAGGGGCGCACGGGGAACACCGATCGACTGCAGCTCGACCGCGCCGGGCTCACGGCCAACCAACGGGGCCAGCTCGAGGTCGACCCGTCGATGCGCACCGCCGTGCCCCACATCTATGCCGTGGGCGACGTGGTGGGCGCGCCGGGCCTGGCCTCGGCGAGCTACGACCAGGGGCGCTTCGCGGCGGGTGCGATCACCGGCGACGGTGGGGACGAGCGACTGGTGGCCGACATGCCCACCGGGATCTACACCGACCCCGAGATCAGCAGCGTGGGGCGCACCGAGCGCGAGCTGACCGCCGATGGCGTGCCCTACGAAGTAGGTCACTCGCTGTTCCGCTCCCTGGCGCGTGCGCAGATCACCGGGCAGCGGGTAGGGATGCTCAAGCTGCTCTTCCACCGCGAGACACTGCAGATCCTGGGCATTCACTGCTTCGGAGACCAGGCGTCGGAGATCGTGCACATCGGCCAGGCCATCATGAGCCAGCCCGGCGAAGGCAACACGCTGATGTACTTCGTGAACACGACCTTCAACTACCCGACGATGGCCGAGGCCTACCGCGTCGCGGCGCTCAACGGGCTGAACCGGCTCTGTTGAGCGGACGCACCTCTGGGCGGACGCACCTCTGGGCGGACCCACCTCTGGGCGGACTCACCTCTGGGCGGCCTCACCTGTGCAGCCTCACGGTGCGACGGTGACCGTCGGCCCCTGCACGATGGGGGCGGCGCCGTACGGGTCGGTGGCCTGGAGCTCCACGAACACCTCCTGGCCGGCCAGCAGCACCCCTGCCTCGATGCTGTCGCCTTCGATGGCCACACCGTCGACGTCGAACCGCGACAGAACGACGATCGGGCCGTCGCCTTCGGGGTCGACCACGTCGTAGTCGACCGTGAGCGGCTCACCCGCCCGCGGGGGGTCGGGCAGGTAGCGGATCTGCGACAACGACGGGGGAGCGTTGCCGACGGTGGTGGGCACGCTGGGCACCACCACGCCGACGTCGGTGCCGTCGAACGGCTGGGCCTCGACGAGCAGCTGGTCGCCGTCGACGATCGGCACGGGCAGGACCTCCCCCGTGCCCACCTCGGTGCCGTCGACGAACCAGGTGAGCTGTAGGTCGACGTCGTCGAAGTCGGCGTCGTACACCCCGAGGACGGCCGCCGACACGGTGTCGCCGGTGACGGGCTGCTCCGGGCTGAGCACGACGTCGGCGAGGGTGGGCGCGGTGTTCACCACCTCGAGGATCTGCGACAACGCGGCGGGGCCAATCGCCTCCGGGTCGACCGGGCGCGCCTCGCAGCGGACCGTCTGGCCCCGATCGAAGTCGGCGCTGGACAACACCTCCCCGCGGCCGACGTAGAGGAAGTCGACGAACCAGCGAACGTCGATCTGGGGCGGGTCGCCGTCGGCATCGACGAACCCGAGGGGCTCGCACCGTGCGATGACGCCCTCGGCCAGCGTGGGGGGCGTGATGACCGCACCGGTGAGGGTGGGTGGGCTGTTCGCCACCCGCACGGGCGGAGCGTCGACCGGGACCGACAGCACGTCGTCGTCGGCGACCCACACCCGTGCCGAGACGATGTCACCGCGGGTGGCGACGCCCGCGGCCAGGGTGGCGCCCGAGGCCACGAACTCGCCGTCGATCGACCACTCGGCCACCAGCTGCTGGTCGTTGCTGGGGGGCGGGGTGACGGTGAGCGCTAGCTCGGTGGCAGCGTCGGGCGGATCGGGGGTGATGGCCGCGGTGGTGAGCACCGGCGGCACAGCGTCGATGACCACCGACGCCGTGGCTGGGAGGCCCTCGACGCTGCCGTCGTGGGCCCAGGCGGTGACGGTCCACTCGTCACCGGCCGTCAGCTTGGAAGGCCCGACGCCTTCGAGCTGTGACTGCAGCTCCCCGTCGACGGTCCACTCCACCCGGGTGGTGACCGGATCGTCGTCGGGGTCGTCGGCCCACACCACCGCGTGCAGCCCGTCGGGGCGTACGTCGATGACCACCTGGGCCTCGGGAGCGCCGTTCCCGATGCGTGCAGCGAGCTGGCGTGGCTTCGACGAGCGACCGCCCTGCCACGCGACGACGTCGACCGTCCATCGTTGCCCCCGGCTCAGGCGCTCTGCGGGGATCACGTCGTCGACGAGCCCCAGCTGCACCTCGCCGTCGACGGCCCACTGGTAGGTGCGCCGCTCACCGATGCCTGGCGCCGGGCGCACCTCGAGGTCGGCGGCGGTCGTGGCGGGACTGGGAGTCAGCCTCACCTCGGGCACCGGGGGACGACAGGCCAGGAGCCAGAGCCACAGCACGTCGGCGACCCCCAGGTGGAGCTACTCCTCGCCGCCCTCTTCGGTGGCCTCGTCGCCGCCCTCGGCCTCGTCGCTTCCTTCGGCCTCGCTACCCTCGGCGTCGCCGCCTTCCTTGTCGACCGTGCCGCTCTTCTTCAGGCGCTTCTTGGCACCCTTGCCCACGTCGTCCTTGTCGATGACGAACTCGACGCGACGGTTCTTCTCGCGGCCTTCCTTGGTGTCGTTGTCGCCGATGGGGTTCTGCTCGCCGTAGCCCTTGGCGCCGAGACGCTCCTCTTCGACGCCGTCGGCGACGAGGAAGGCCACCACGGCGGCGGCGCGCTCCTCGGAGAGCTTGAGGTTGGCCTCGTCGTTGCCCTGGCTGTCGGTGTGGCCGGCCACCTCGACGTGCTTGATTCCCTTGAACTTGATCAGCAGCTTCGCGACCGTGTCGAGGAGCTCGTGGCTGTCCTTCTTGATGCTGGCGCTACCGGTGGCGAACTGCACCTTCTCGGTGATCTTGATGGCCCCGTCGGCCACGTAGGCCACCGACGGACAGCCGTCGGAGCGCTTCGGGTTGATGCCCTCGTTCGCTGCCTCGTCGGGGCAGTCGTCGCGGTAGTCGGGCACCCGGTCTTCGTCCTTGTCGGGACAGCCGAAGGATGCCTCGGGGCCGGCTTCTTCGGGGCACTCCTCGAGCTCGGAGCCGTCGGGCAGACCGTCTTCGTCGGTGTCGGGACAGCCCGGCATGGACGACTCGAGCGGGCCCGCGTCGTTCGGGCACTGGTCTTCCGCATCGGCGAGGCCGTCGCCGTCGTTGTCGGTCTCCGGGCAGCCGTCTTCGTCCTCGAACTCGTCGAGATCTTCCGGATCGGTGGGGCAGCTGTCTTCGGCGTCGACCACGCCGTCTTTGTCGTTGTCGTCTTCCGGGCAGCCGTCTTCGTCCTCGAACTCGTCCATGTCTTCGGGCACGTCGACGCACTGGTCGTCGTCGTCGACCACGCCGTCTTTGTCGGAGTCCTTCGGGCCGCCGGGGAGGAAGTGGAGCCCCGCGGTGACCTCGAAGTCGAGGAAGGTGTCGCCGTGGTTGCGCCAGTTCTCGGTGCCCACGTTGAGCAGCCAGTTGAAGTCGGTGCGGAAGCCGAGGCCGCTCTGGCCGATGGGCACGAAGAAGCCCGGGCCCATGGCACCGAGCACGTCGACGTCGACGCCCTCGGTGGGGAGTCCGAGGGTCTGATCGGGGTCGTCGATGCCCTTGAAGATGAGCCCGGCGCCGGCGGTGAGGAGCAGCTGCAGAGGCTTGTCCTCGAAGACGCGGCCGGTCATGTTCACGCGGGGCGTGAGGCCGAAGTAGGGCAGGGGATCGGGCGTGCCGTACTGAGTCTGGCCCGCCGGCATGATCCCCAGGTCGCCTTCGAACCCGATGGTCTGGTTGATCCAGTAGCCACCGCGGAGGTGCACGGAGAAGGTGCTGCCGATGGCCTGCAGCTCGTCGGCGAAGTATCCGCCGCCCGCAGCGCCGAAGGTTGGAGATCCCTCCTCCGCGTGGGCGGAGGTGGATCCGATCGCGAGGGCGATCAGGGCGAACAGGCTCTTGGACTTCATGTTTTTGCGCCTCCGAGGCCGATCTCGGGCAGGGTGCAGGGATTCGGATGCCGGGAACTTCCCGATGCGCCGGAGCGCATCTTCGCAGGATCGGCCCGCCATGGCAACGGTGGTGTGATGGTCGCGCGGCGGGTTCTATCCGACAATGGCGTTCCTTGTAGCACTGGCCGAGCCGCCCCGTAGCTGGCCCAGCCATGGATTGCACCCGCTCTGTGCCACTCGGGCCGCACTTGTTCACGACCCGTCGCAAGATTCGGCGCCCCGGAGGCGCCATGCGATTAGACGGCGACACGCCCCGGAGTCACCATGCTCGTGGTCACCGTGCCTGCCACGCTCTCCAACCTCGGTCCCGGCTACGACACGCTGGGGTTGGCGCTGTCGCTGCTGAACCGCTTCGAGTTCGAGCCCGGTGACGACTGGCGCGCGGAAGGTGCGACGGTGGATCCCGACGCCCACCTCACCCTGCGCACCGCCCGTCGGGCCGTGGAGCACTTCGGCGGAGATCTGCCTGGGCTCCACGTCCGGCAGCAGGAGCACGTGCCGCGATCACGAGGCCTGGGCTCGTCGGCGACGGCTCGGGTCGCCGGGCTGCTCGCGGCGCTCGAGCTCGGCGGGGTTCGCGCCCCCCTCGACGACCAGCTCACCTTCCTCGCCGCCGAAGAAGGGCATCCCGACAACGTGGTGCCGGCCATGGTGGGGGGGCTCGCGGTGGTGGATGTGCGAGAGGGCGGCGTGGCTCACCTACGGCTGGCGCCCCCCAAGCTCCATGTGGCGATCTGCGTGCCCGACGTCGAAGTGCCCACCGACGAGGCTCGGCGCCTGTTGCCGTCCAGCGTCTCCCGAGACGATGCGGTGTTCAACCTGCGTCGCCTGGGGTTTCTGCTGGTCGGGCTGCTCGAGGGGGTCGACGGCGCGGTGACCTCGGGTCTGGACGATCGCATGCATCAGAGCTGTCGCGCCCCCCTGATCGGTCCGGTCGACCAGGCCTTCGCGCGGGCGAAGGCGTCGGGGGCCCTCGGCGCGTTCATCAGCGGCTCCGGGAGCACCCTCGCTGCGTTCTGCCACGGAGACGAGCTCGCCGCTCAGGTGGCGGAGGCGATGGCCAGCGCCTTCGAGGAGCAGGGCCTCGCCTGCAAGCCGATGGTACTCACGCCCGTGGCGCGCGGGGCGCTGGCGTCGCACTGACGCAAGAGGTATCGGCCATCCACGGAGGAAGGAATGCCGATCGTCGCCGAGGTCTCTGCCGCCATCAAAGACGCCATGCGCGCACGCGACAAGCAGCGGGTGTCGGCACTGCGCAACATCCGAGCCGCGTTCATCGAAGCGTTGAAGAAGGACGGCGCCGACGAGCTGCCCGACGCGACGGCGATCGCGGTGCTCACCCGCCTGGCCAAGCAGCGCCGGGAGTCCATCGACGCCTACACGGGGGCCGGTCGCCCCGAGCTCGCGAAGGCCGAAGCAGCCGAGCTAGAGGTCATCGAGCACTGGCTTCCGAGCCTCGCCGACGAAGCCACCACCCGTCAGTGGGTGAGCGAGGCGGTCGCCTCCTCGGGCGCCACGGGTCCCAGCGACATGGGGAAGGTGATGGGGCGGCTCATGGGCGCCCACAAGGCAGAGCTCGATGGCAAGCTCGCCAGCCGGCTCGTGCGAGAGGCGCTCGCGGCCCTCGCCTGAGGGGCGGGCGTTCAGGTTTCCTCCGGCCCGTTCCGGGCCTGCGCGGCGGACTATCGCGGCCTTGTCTTCCGATTCGTCGCACGCCAAGGTCCTCGGTACCCAGGGCGCAAGCGCCTGGATCTGGATACCGAAGACCTCACCGCACGACGGTTCGTCGACCCGTGTCACTGGGTGACACAACGTGAAACACGACGGCGCGCCACCTGCGTCCTACCTTGCATCCATCAGCGAGGTGACGCATGAATGCCTTCTCCGCCCCCCAGTCCGCACCGTCCATCGACGTCGACTTCCGCGACGCCGTCCCCAATCTGCTCGTGCGCGGTGGTGGCTTCTTGTTCGGCGGCACCGGCTTCTTCGTCGCGGGCAGCGGCCTGCAGTTGCTCGTGTTCGCCAGCTGGCACTGGATGGTGCTCGGCGCGGCGGCGACGCTGCTCACGCTGGGAACCACCTCCGTCCTCGTGTCGGCCTTCATCATCAAGGGTCGCAGCTGGGCGGCGATGCTCGGCGTCGCGCTCGCCGTCGTGTCGGCCTTCGTCACCCTCGCGTGGTCGGCGTACATGGTCGTCTCGCTGGCGTTCTCGCCGCTCACCTTCCTCGCGGCGATCCTCGCCTCGGTCTCCGCCCTGGTGCTTCCCTTCACGGTGCCCGGCTCCGTGAAGGCCACCCGCGCCCGCAACGCGCTCTACGCCTGAGGGCGCCAGACCGCGGATCGTCGCCACCCATCAGGTCGCTGACAGCGCGGCAGCCAGGGCTTCCCACAGCCTCTCGAGCGGTCGGGGGGCGCCGAGCAGGTGCCGGAAGCGGTGCAGTGGCGCTGCCTCGCCTGCTTCGTTCACGCACCACGCCACGTCGCCCATCGTCGCCACCCAGAGCCAGTCGGCGGGCGAGAAGAGCACGTCGTTCTCGCCGAAGCGCACCTCCGACGTGAGCGGGCGTGCCTCCCGTGCCGGGAGCAGGCACGGAGAGAGCACCACCGAGCGGTGGTCTCCGGGGCGACCGATGCCGTCGTGGACGCGCCAGACCGCCACGAGCTCCGCCGGCGGCATCGGGGCGATGCCCATCCATGCCTCGTCGAGCTCGCCGCGACCAGGGGGCCCTCCGACGAGATGCGCCCCGGACGGCAGTGTGTAGTGGGTCCCTCCGTGGGGACCGGGGTGGCGGGAGGCGCTCTGGAGCAAGGCGTGCAGGGGGTGTGGGAGCAGTTCGGGCACCCGAAGAAGCTAGCAGCTTCTGCCTTCCCCCGACGAGAGGGGGGCCGCGGCGGATCTCGGTGAGGAATCTCACACTCTCGACACAAGCATTTACACGGTAAACAATGCGCATTAATCTGTCGGGACAGAAAGCAAATCGCCGGTGGGCGAGGGAGGGCTCGATGGGTCGGATGACGGACAACACCTTCGTGGTCATCGCGCTGCTCGTCGCTGGGCTCTGCGCCTGAGACGCCACGGCAGGTGTGGTTGATTTCATTGATTTCACGATGCTTCGGCATCACGCGACGCGTTGCGGCGTCGGGAGGTGCGCCATGGTGGCGCGAACGCATGGGGAGCGAGGACCCCTGAGGCATGTCGACGTGTGGCGGCTGGCCTGGCCGATCATGGTCTCGATGCTCAGCTACACGGCCATGAGTGTGGTCGACACGTTGTTCGTGGGGCAGCTGGGCACTGCACCGCTGGCGGCGGTCGGG
>Ga0213839_1002189_pt1 | contig 11249 bp, 8 predicted proteins | sample SWPATP21_FD_160075 | JGI IMG/M metagenome (GOLD analysis project Ga0213839, IMG submission 160075) | Coastal seawater microbial communities from Marineland, Florida, United States - SWPA TP2 #1 | ecosystem: Environmental > Aquatic > Marine > Coastal | place: USA: Florida | collected 2016-08-14 | reverse complement strand
AACATCTAGTTTTATTCTGATATATCAATACAAAATCAACCATTTACCACATTTAAAACCAACCAAGACGAAAATATCAGAATAAAAGACCAGTTAAATGACAAATTTAAAATCTTTGTCATTTCTTTATATTTAGTGAAATCAATCACTTATCGTGTGGATATAACTAGTCACCCGATCTCATATCACTGTAGTAAACATCGTTGGCATTTCAACCAATATTGGCCGCACCTGTTATGCACTCACCGAAATAGATGCCGCAGTGTCGACCACAGTGACACCTTTTGCACTCAATTCAGCCGCCACCTGTGTGGTATTTTCCGCAAACACCGCTCGTGTTGCAGCCAGATTCAATACGACGTTAAAACCAGCCTCCAGCAACTGCTCTATCGATTTTTTGACACAAAAATCTAACGCCAGACCACCCACGATGACAGTGTGAATGCGGTTGGCACGTAAGAACTCAAGCCCCCCCGTTGACAATGTATCGGCCTGATCATGATAGAAAGCCCCATAAGGATGTGCATCCGGGTCGATGCCTTTATTGATTTGAAAATCATACTCACGCACCGCCGGCAGACCTGGTAGCAGCTCCACGCCTGGCGTACCAACCACACAATGAGGGTTCCATTTGATATCCACCTCAGGCAAACCTACCGGCTGCAACATCTGATCTGGTGTGTCCGCTTCCCAGGCAGCGCCAGGTGGATGCATGTCTCTGGACACGAGCGTTAAAGCCGCTTTACTGTGATTGCGCTTTAGCTCATCAACAATATCGAGCGCGCCCGCCACCGGCAATTCATTCGGACACAGTTCGCTGAAGCCTTTCTGCGGATCCACATCCAATGCGGCAGTAGTCGCTCTATCCAACGTTACATCTGTACTCATGAGATATCCTTTGCGGTGTTACCGCAGACATGTCTGAAAATAAGTCACACTTTTCTGGCCAAGGCTGTACACCTGAGCAGGCTTGCCGCCTTTCCCCTTATTACTCGAAGCCATCTTGTTTGCACTGGTGATGACTCCTGTTTCAATCAGGCGCCGCTTCACTGTCATCCGGTTAACCTCAACACCGAACTTGGCGTAAGCCGAAATGATGTCAGAGACTAAAAACTCTTTATCAAGCGCAAACAGCGCTACGGAAGTATACTCCACCGCTGCACGCAGCTTATTCCACGCCAGCTTAATCAGGTCGGCATGGTCAAATGCCAAAGCCAATTCATTATTAAGTATACTATCCAGACGAAACCAACGAAGTTGTTCCCGGCACAAGCCGCAGTTGTTGATCTGCTCGACATTGGTATGGTTTAGCAGTGCGTAGTGCGCAATGGACACACTCCACCCATCTGGATCACGTTTTGGGTTGCCGTCCACCATAGGCTGACTGATGTAATTTGGGTAAGTGTGGATCTTCTGTCGACAGATACGCCTGCGCGCAGCGTCAAAATCCTCATCGGCGGGCAACCCGCCCTGCTCACTCATGTCCTGTTCAAACACGAAACCACCAGGGATCGACCACATACCACATTGGGGACGATTGGGGTTACTGCGCTTAATCAAAAGCACTTCTAACCCGTTGTCACCCAATTTCAGACATATCATGTCAATGGTTACTATCATGGTGGCCTCTTATATGTCTCTACTTGTTCGCTACCTTACCCAGCCATTATCACGAGGTCAACAGGAAAGTAACGATTTGTTATTAACTTAAAAATTAACGTTTAACCAGCAAGGTGGATGCTAACTTACGAGAATAGCTGACAAATCCCACCTTATAGAAAGTAGCACAATATTCATGGTTAATAACACAAATTGACAAACTTGGCAGAGTTAATTACAGTTCCCCCATTAGGTAACAAACATAATGTTATTAACATTGCTCCTGATGGTTTAAGGATGCCTTATGAACGCCCAACTTTTTCATCACCGGATCATTCAAAGTGCGCTCGATCTCGATGTATACAAGATCAATATGATGCAAGCCGCACACCGACTGTATCCAGAAGCACATGTCCGGTATGAGCTCATCGTTCGCTCCGATGAAGATTTGTCTGATCTCATCAATGAAGTGCGCGCGGAAATCGCTCAGCTGGCCAATTGCACATTCTCTGAGACGGATATCCAGTATTTAACGATGAAGGCACCGCACTTAAGTGAGGCATTTCTCGATTACCTGCGTTATTTCCGTTTTATGCCCCAGCAGCAAATCTGCGTTGATACCATTCGCACACTGAAAGGTAAAAAACAGTTACGCGTATCCATTGCCGGTAGCTGGAAAGACACCATTCTTTACGAAACACTGGTGATGAGCATCATCTCTGAGGTGCGTAACCGTCGTCGCTGGGACGACATTCCTTATAAACAGTTTATGTCGGTACTCAAAGACAAAGTGCAGCGACTCAAAGCAGAATTGTCAGCACGTCAGATCACCAACTTCCGCTTTTCAGAAATGGGCAGCCGCCGCCGATTCAGCTACCAGACACAACACGACATGCTGGACTACCTGCGCCAGGAAATCCCTGAACTCCTGAGCGGAACCAGCAACTATCATCTGGCCCGTGAGTTTGATCTGACCCCAATTGGGACGGTTGCCCACGAATGGTTTATGGCACATCAAGCGATGGTCAACGTACGAGATTCTCAGCGCGTTGCCCTCGACAACTGGCATCACACGTTTGATGGCGCGCTCGGCATCGCCTTAACCGACACCATCGGTATCGATGCGTTTTTGCAGGATTTCAATTTACGCCGGGCTCAGGCATACGCAGGTGTACGACATGACTCAGGATCTCCGTTTGACTGGGGTGACAAAATGATCGCTCATTACCAGAAGCTGGGAATCGATCCAATGAGTAAGATGCTGATCTTCACTGATGGTCTTAATTTCGACCGCGCGCTGGAGATTTGCGAATATTTTGCTGGCCGAGCACAGATCAGCTTTGGTATCGGTACGTTCTTGGCCAATGACATGGGGGAATGGCAAAACCGTCAGGGTAAAATCTATGAACCGCTTTCCATGGTCGTAAAAATGGCGGAGTGTAATGGATCACCCGTCGCGAAAATCAGTGACGAACCCGAGAAAGCTATGTGTGAGGATTTGTTTTTCCTAATGAATCTCAAACAGCGTTTTGGCTTGCCTGTCGATCTCGACAAAGCCATCGGCACACTGAAGTCAATGAAAATAAGCCAGCACAAATTTCAAAGTGTCGCCTGATAAGTCGCACTACTCCAATGAAAAAGCCAGTGTCGTTGAGCACTGGCTTTTTACTAGCGACTATTTAGTGATGTACAAATCACGCGTATAGCGCCGCTCAGATGCGTTGTGGTCGCTGTAGCCACCGACACGTGTCTGTTTTAACACTGAACGGGTATAGAAATACACCGGAATTGCGGGCATCTGATCAGAGAAAATCTGCTCGGCTTTCTGGTATAGGGCTTTACGCTCCGCATCATTGGCCGCATAAGTGGCGTCTTGCAACATTTTATCGTAACGCTCGTCATGCCAACCGCCGTAGTTCATGCCCGAAGAATCGAAGTAAGACAAGAAAGTCGATGCTTCGTTGTAGTCTCCGATCCAGGCATAACGGGCTACCTCAAAGTTCTTTGACGATAGTTCCTGCAGGAACGTTTTCCATTCCTGATTTGCTATCTGAACATTGGCACCAAGGTTCTTTTTCCACATCGATGCCATCGCAATCGCCAGCTTTTTGTGTGATTCGCTGGTGTTATACTCCAGCTCGAACGACAAAGGTTTATCTTTGCCATAGCCCGCTTCCGCCAGCAATTGTTTTGCCTGTTTATTTCGTTCAGCTTGCGTCATTTCGGCCCATTCCAGTGTCGGCACATCAAACCCGGCCACGGCAGGAGGCGTGTTTGAGTACGCAGGCAGTTGCCCCATTCCCAAAATGCCATTTACGACGATATCGCGATCAATCGAGTACGCCAGTGCTTTTCGTACTCGTGGATCATCAAACGGCTTTTTACTGGTGTTGAACAAATAGTAATACGTGCCCAGCGATGGCATGGTGAGCAGTTCATTCGGACGCTCTTTCTTGATGGTTTTGTACAACTCCAACGGTACCGTTGAAGTGATGTCCACTTCTCCGGTACGGAAGCGGTTGTATTCCGCGTTTTCGTCCTGAATCGGCAGATACGTGACTGTCTCGATCACAGTTTTGTCGTTGTTCCAATACGCTGGGTTGCGCTTGAGTACCACACGCTCATTGATGACCCAAGTATCCAGCGTATAAGCACTGCTGGTCACGATGTTTTCCGGTTTGGTCCAGTTCTCACCATATTTTTTCACGGTCGCTTCCGGCAGAGCAAAAGTACTCTCATGCGCTAGCATCTTGGTAAAATAAGGTACAGGCTTGGTCAGCGTGATCTGAACGGTTTTATCGTCTAACGCTTTCACGCCCAGTGTATCCGGTGATTTCTCACCTTTCGTGATTTCTGACGCATTGACGATACCGGCCAGTTCCAGATACCAGGAGTATGGCGCGCCAGTTTTCGGATCAACAATGCGCTGGAATGCAAACACAAAGTCGCTGGCTTTGATCGGCGAACCATCCGACCAGTTTGAGTCACGCAAGTGGAAAGTGTACTGCGTTGCGTCTTCTGAAACGTCCCACGTGGTGGCTAAGGCTGGGATGATATTACCGTCTAAGTCCTCACTCACCAAACCTTCAAACATATCGCTGATAACACGGGAACTCGAGGTGTCTGACGACATCGACGGATCCAGCGTTGGCACTTCATCACCGTTACCTCGAGTGATGGTTTGGGTATCTGCCAGCCTGACGCCTGCTGGCACTTCCGCCGCCCACGCAGGAGATGAAACAAGCACTGCCAAGCTACTTGCCAGCAGTGTTCGGGTAAATTTTTGCATCTGATTTCCTTATACTTAAATGGTTAACGGGCAGAGAGCCAGTCACCTATCGGCCGAATTCAGCTCCGGCGTACGTCTCCAGTTCCGCACTGACATCCTAACAGTGTGAATTGAACACTTTGTTATAACGTGTTTTATCACCGGACTCTGGGAGCTAAGTTAAGGTTTTATGAATAACTCATTGTTATTTCTATTGATTAGAAAATATCAATACGTAGAAAGGAGACAGGAAAGAATAAAAAACCCTGCCGAACAGGCAGGGTTTGAACACTCGTTAATCAGAGTTCATTATGGCACTTAGTCGCGCAGAGCAGCACCGAACTTATCGGATACGTGTGCAACGATCGCGTCTACCGCGCCTGCGATATCGGCATCTTCAAGCGTACGCTCAACCGATTGTAGCGTCAGTGCAATCGCCAGGCTCTTCTTGCCGTCTTCAACACCTTTACCTACGTAAACGTCGAACAGTTTCGCGTCTTTCAGGAACTCGCCACCTTGCTCCAGACATGCTGCAACGATGTCACCAGAAGCAACGGTTTCGTCAACAACGACTGCGATATCACGACGGTTTGATGGGAACTTAGACAGTTGTACCGCTTCTGGGATCACTTTCGTGTTGATCGCAGACCATTCGATTTCGAATACGATAGTACGGCCATTCAGACCAAACTTGCGTTCTAGCTCTGGGTGAACTGTACCGATCACGCCCACTTCTTTGCCATCTACGATGATTGCCGCAGATTGACCTGGGTGAAGTGCTGGATGCTTCGCTGCCGCAAACGAGTAGGCTTTTTCGTTCGCAGAAAGCTCAAGAATCGCTTCCAGATCGCCTTTCAGGTCAAAGAAATCCACAGTTTGCGTTGCCATATCCCAGTGTTCTTCACCGCGAGTACCGGCAATCACGCCCGCGAGCATTGGCTCTTGACGCATGCCGTTTTCTGCCGATTCACAAGGAATGAAACGCAGACCGTATTCGAACAGACGAACGCGTGGTTGCTGACGTTTTTGGTTGTGAACCACAGTATTCAACAGACCCTGGATAAGACCCAGGCGCATTGCTGACATTTCCGCAGAAATTGGGAATGGCAGAATCAACGGCTCTACGTCTGGCACGATCAGTTTTTGTTGCTCTGGTTCAACAAAGCTGTAGGTAATCGCTTCTTGGTAACCACGGTCAACCAACAGGTTACGTACACGTTTAAGAGGAAGGTCCGCTTCTACGTGGTTGTGCATCTTAAGCGCAGCAACTGGGTGCTGGTTAGGAATGTTGTCGTAACCGTAGATACGGCCCACTTCTTCGATCAAGTCTTGCTCAATCGCGATGTCAAAGCGCCATGTTGGTGCTGTCGCGATCCAACCCGATTCTGTTGCTTCAACAGTCAGGCCAAGACGCTCTAGAATTTCTACTACGTCGGCATCAGGGATGTGATGACCAAGTAGGTTGTCTAGCTTAGTACGACGCAGTGCTACTGTGTTCGCTGTTGGTAGGTCTGATTCAGATTCTACCGCGACAACCGGCGCCACTTCACCGCCACAGATTTCAACGAGCAGCTCAGTTGCACGCTCCATTGCGCTTGCTTGTAGTGCGAAATCGACACCACGTTCAAAACGCATGGAAGAATCAGTGTGCAGACCATAGCTACGAGCGCGGCCACGAATGTGGTCAGGTGCAAAGAATGCACACTCTAGTAGCACGTCTTTAGTTTCTGATGTTACACCAGAGTCTTCACCACCGAAGATACCCGCGATTGCTAGCGCTTTACCGTGGTCTGCAACCACTAGTGTGTCCGCGTTTAGTTCTGCTTCGGTACCGTCTAGAAGAGTCAGTTTTTCGCCCTGCTCTGCCATACGTACCACGATGCCGCCGTCGATCTTAGCCAGATCAAATGCGTGCATTGGTTGGCCTTGCTCTAGCAGAACGTAGTTTGTGATATCAACCACTGGGTCGATTGAGCGAATGCCACAACGGCGCAGTTTCTCTTGCATCCACAGCGGTGTTTCTGCTTGAACGTTAACGTTCTTAACGATACGCCCAAGATAACGCGGGCATGCTGCTGACGCTTTCACTTCAATTGAGATGTTGTCATCGATCGCTGGCGCCACTGGGTTAACCGCTGGCTCAGTCACATCGGCACGGTTGAGTACTCCCACTTCACGCGCAAGACCACGAATGCTGAAACAGTCTGCACGGTTTGCTGTCAGATCTACGTCGACCGTGACATCGTTCAGGCCCAGGAATTCACGGAAGTCAGTACCGATCACAGCATCTTCAGCCAGTTCCATGATACCGTCAGATTCTACGTCGATACCCAGCTCAGTGAAGGAACACAGCATACCGTGAGAAGGTTGGCCGCGCAGTTTCGCTTTCTTGATTTTGAAATCGCCCGGAAGCACCGCGCCTACGGTTGCAACTGCAACTTTGAGGCCTTGGCGACAGTTTGACGCGCCACAAACGATGTCGAGCAGTTCGTCTTCACCAACGTCGATTTTCGTTACGCGCAGTTTGTCTGCGTCAGGGTGCTGACCACATTCAACAACGTGACCCACTTTAACGCCAGTGAATGAACCGGCTACAGGTAGTACGTCGTCTACTTCCAGACCCGCCATTGTAATTTGGTGAGTAAGCTCGTCAGTCGATACCGCAGGGTTTACCCACTCACGAAGCCATGATTCGCTGAATTTCATAGTGATAAATCCCCTGGATTACTTGAACTGTTTTAGGAAACGAAGATCGTTCTCGAAGAACGCACGTAGGTCGTTTACGCCGTAACGCAGCATCGTCAGACGCTCAACGCCCATACCGAATGCGAAACCAGAGTATTTCTCAGGGTCGATACCTACTGCACGCAGAACGTTCGGGTGAACCATGCCACAGCCCAGAACCTCAAGCCATTTGCCGTTTTTACCTTTCACATCAACTTCTGCTGAAGGCTCGGTAAACGGGAAGTATGAAGGACGGAAACGAACCTCAACTTCTTCTTCAAAGAAGTTACACAGGAAGTCGTGCAGAATGCCCTTCAACTGGGCAAAGTTGACGTTCTCATCAACCAGCATACCTTCCACTTGGTGGAACATTGGCGTGTGTGTTTGGTCGTAGTCGTTACGGTATACACGGCCCGGAGCGATGAAACGGAACGGCGGTTTGCCATTTTCCATCGTACGGATCTGTACGCCAGAGGTATGAGTACGCAACATCAGATCTGGATTAAAGAAGAAGGTGTCGTGGTCAGTACGAGCTGGGTGATCTTCAGCAATGTTCAGCGCATCAAAGTTGTGAAATGCGTCTTCGATTTCAGGACCGGCTTCTGTATTAAAGCCCAACTCACCAAAGAACTGTTCAATACGCTCAACGGTACGAGTGACTGGATGTAGACCACCGTTTTCAATACGGCGACCCGGTAGCGTTACGTCGATCGTTTCTGCTGCCAGTTTGGCTTCCAGTTCCGCAGTCTGCAGTGCGTCTTTACGAGCTGCAATTGCTTGTTGAACCACGCCTTTCGCTTTGTTGATCTCTTGACCAGCTTCGCGGCGTTCTTCTGGTGGTAGTTTACCCAGGCTTTGAAGCTGAGCGGTTAGCTCACCTTTTTTGCCCAGATACTGAACACGCACTTCATCAAGTGCGACTAACGAATCTGCAGATTCAATGGCTGCGTTCGCGTTAGCAATGATCTCTTCTAGATGTTGCATCGTTTCCTCATCTACCTATACCTACCTGCAAGGCAATAGATATAAGTGGTAGTGTCCATTCTGGGCAGGCTGCTCAACAGCCAGTACCCGACAGGAATCTTGGGTCTATAGATAGCTGTACATAGTAACGAATGACAAGGTCAAATCCAAACTGAAATCCGTTTATTTACCGCCTTTGGGTAAAATTTCACCTCAACACTTGATAAAAGTGCTTTTAACACCAAGTTAATTGGTAATTAAAAGAAAAAAAGGATTAAAAATGACTGCTGTAATTGAACCTATCCGCGCCGATCAAGACGCTGATATCTGCGCCATCATCAAAGCCGTAGGTGCAGAGTTCGGTGCCGTCGGTGAAGGTTTTGGGCCATCTGATCCTGAAGTGCTGGCGATGAGCGAATACTACACTGCCGACAAACAAAGTTTGTACCTGGTGGCTACGGTTGACGGAAAAATCGTCGGAGGCTGTGGTCTGGCCCCGTTTCAGGGGTCGGCACAGACTTGTGAACTGAAAAAACTTTTTCTGTTACCAGAAAGTCGCGGGCTGGGTCTGGGTAAAGCGTTGGCCGAACGTTGTCTGGATTTTGCTTGCCAGCAAGGGTTTAAGCAGTGTTACCTTGATACACTGACGTCGATGAAATCTGCAATCCAGCTGTATGAAAAGCTGGGGTTTATTCATTTGAATAGTCCTCTGGAAGGAACAGAGCATAGTGGGTGCGATGTATGGATGTTAAAGGCGCTGTAAATTACAGAAATATCAACGAATTTCAACGTTCTTTCCCACCCCAAAGAGCACCGTGATAAAGCGCGAGTAACGTCTACTGGTGATGATTGGTTGGTTTGATCTGGTTCGCAAAAAATGAATCCCATTGACTGCGGGAAAGCATTTCTTGCCTTTTACCTAGATACGCTCAGACCTGTTATTTCGGTCTCTGGCTCACTCTGTCAACGAAATTTCACCTAAACACAAATAAGCAACAGATTGCTTATTTGTGTTTATTGCTTATGTTTTTATTGGACCTCACATAGAAAGGAACTCCAATGATAAACATAATACGCAACGTCATCTTAGCTTCATCTTGTATTGTCTCCTCAGTGGCTTACGCGCAAACCGCGTTGCCTGTGATCGCAGATGAAATCCCGTTCACCCTATCCTCTATCGGAGCGACATCCACTTCGATGACTGTCGAGCATACCGATGCTGAATTCATCAAACTTCACTTCAAGAGCCTAACCTTGCCTAAAGGCAGTGTGATTCGCCTAACATCACGTGACGGATCAGAGGTGGTTGAGTATTCCACCAGTCAAACCGACTGGTATGCGCAGTCTATTTTTGGCGACCAGATCACCATTGAGCTGATCCCGAATGCGCAGGGAGAAACCGGTCAGTTTGATATCGATTACTACATGGCAGGCAAAGAAACCGCCACCAGCTTTGAAAGCAGCAACACAACACTGTCGACCTGCGGCGTGAATGAGCGGAAAGACGTAGCGTGCTGGCAGGACTCACACGCCGAAAAAGTCGCCTGGTCGAGCCCAGTCGCCCGATTACTGATCGATGGACGCAGCCTGTGCACGGCCTGGCGTGTTGGTCCTGACAATAAACTGTTTACCAACAACCACTGTGTCAGCACCGAAGCAGAACTCAAAAATACCGAGGTGTGGTTCAACTACCAACGCAGCACTTGTAACGGCACGTTATCAACCACAGTGAAAGTCATGGGTGACCAACTTTTCAGCACCGATTATACCTTAGACTACACTCTATTTTCCGTGGATGATTTCAGTAAAATTGAATCCTTTGGTTATCTGGGGCTGGATAACAGCGAACCAGTGTATGGTAACGGAATCTACATTCCTCAGCATGGCTCAGGCAATCCAAAAGAGCTGGCGATTGAAAGTGATCAAAACGGCTCCGGCTATTGCCAGATTGATGTTGCATCGGCGAATGGACGAGGCACCAATACCGATACCGGTTACTTTTGTGACACCATCGGCGGCTCGTCAGGTTCGCCAGTGCTGAACACGGCCAACAACAAAGCGATCGCTCTGCACCACTTTGGTGGCTGTGAAAACCAAGGGGTTAAAATCAGCAAAATTTGGCCTCAGGTCGCCACATTCTTCAATAACACGCTGCCCGATGGTTCGGTCGGACAACCGAATAACGGCATCCAGGAGTTGGTTCCGGGTACCCCTGTCACTGGTTTAGCGCTCAGCAAAGGCGAACAACAGATGTGGGTAGTGAAAGCGCAAAACAGAACCGCACCGCTTAACGTCACCATCAACTCAGGCAGCGGCGATGCCGATTTGTATGTTCGCTCAGGCGCTCAGCCAACCACCAGCGCCTATGACTGCCGACCTTATCTGTCCGGCAATAACGAGTCGTGCTCCGCAGCGTTGGCTGGAGAAGATCTGTATATTATGCTGCGCGCTTACAACAGCTTTTCAGGCGTGACCTTAAATGTGACTGAAAATTAATGATTTTTCTTTTATCTGATAACAAAAGGACGCAGCTTCTGCGTCCTTTTTATTTGTCACTCGAGAAAATAAAGTGAGACCAGAAAGAAATTAAAAATAGTACTCCAGAGAGAACTCAATAAAATCATCCCTTCGCGCAAAATAAAGCAAATCATCCGGCGTGTTGTTTTCGAACAACCAACCATCGATGCGCCATTTA
>Ga0213839_1002187_pt1 | contig 11251 bp, 11 predicted proteins | sample SWPATP21_FD_160075 | JGI IMG/M metagenome (GOLD analysis project Ga0213839, IMG submission 160075) | Coastal seawater microbial communities from Marineland, Florida, United States - SWPA TP2 #1 | ecosystem: Environmental > Aquatic > Marine > Coastal | place: USA: Florida | collected 2016-08-14 | reverse complement strand
CACGGCGAGGTGCCCGCTCAGTTCCTCTTCCAGATCGATCTGGAGCAGCTGCCCACCGACGTGGGGCGCGGGCTGCTCCGCGTGTTCCTGCGCCCCGAGGGTGGGTTCCGCCCCGACGACACCACCTGCCTGCACACCACCGCCGACGAGGGAGCGGTGGTGGCCGGATCCGAGCCGCTGCCGGCCCGGCGGATCACCGGCTTCAACAAGCCGAAGTCCGACCTGCCCGGCGAGGAGGCCCGCGGCCTGGTCACCCTCGATCCCGCCGAGGTGGAGCACCTCCGGTCGATGGCCGCCGCCGGCGACAAGGTGGGCGGCTGGCCCCACTGGATCCAAGACGAGGAGTATCCCAAGGGCTTCGGTCGCTTCGTGCTGCAGGTCGACACCGGCGGCGCGCTGGCGTTCAGCTACGCCGACTCTGGCATCGGCGTGCTGCTGCAGCACGACGACGACCCCACCCGCTTTCGCATGGTGTGGCAGACGCTCTGAGGCTGAGGCGCTTGACGCCCACCCGTCCATGCCGTTACCGTTCGGGCATGCAGCCGCTCCGCGCCATCGCCAGCTCCCAGCGATCTCTCCCGGCAGGGGGGAGTTCGTCGGAGTAGCGGTCCACGCCGCGTGAGCCCCGTCGCCCCCTCCTGCCGCCGCGCACGAGGGGGCGTCGACGTCATGGGCCGGTCCCGTCACGCCCCCACCCCGCCATTGCCTTGTCGGCAAATTGGTGACGTGCGCCTCCCGTCCATGCCACGACCGGCCCGCCGCCCCCCACTGCATTAGATGCCCGTCCCCGGAGGACGTCATGATCGACCCCCACCTGATCGCCGACCAGCCCGACCTGGTGCAGCGCCACCTCGAGCGCCGCCACGCCGACCCCAGCATGCACGACGACCTGCAGCGCATCGTCGCGCTGTCGGAGCGCCGCAGCGAGCTCATCGGCGAGCGCGACGCGCTGCGGGCCGAGCGCAACACCCTGTCGAAGGAGATCGGCCAGCTCTACCGCGACGGGCGCAGCGACGAGGCCGACGCCATGAAGGAGCGGGTGCGCCAGGGCTCGGTGCGCACGGGTGTGCTCGAGGAAGAGCTCGAGGGCGTCGAGGCCCGGCGGCTCGAGCTGTGCATGGGCCTGCCCAACCTGCTCCACGACGCCGTGCCCGACGGCAAGGGTGACGAAGACAACGTGGTGGTGCGCACCTGGGGCGAGCCCCGCCTGAAGCTGGGCGAGGGCGAGGCCCACGTCGAGGTGGGGCAGCGGCTCGGCATCGTCGACTTCGACCGCTCGGCGAAGCTGACGGGCACGCGGTTCTACGTGCTGGTGGGGGCCGGCGCCCGCCTCGAGCGCGCGCTGATCAACTACTTCCTCGACCAGCACACCGCCGAGCACGGCTACACCGAGGTGCTCACGCCCTACATCGTGCACGGCAAGGTGGCCGAGGGCACGGGCCAGCTGCCCAAGTTCGCCAGCGACATGTTCAAGCTGTCGGAGCCGCTGAACGGCGAAGACGCCTACCTGATCCCCACCGCCGAGGTGCCGGTCACCAACCTGCACCGTGAGGAGATCCTCGAGCTCGACGAGCTGCCCAAGAAGTACGCCTGCTTCTCGCCTTGCTTCCGCAGCGAGGCGGGCAGCGCGGGCCGCGACGTGCGGGGGCTGATCCGCGTGCACCAGTTCCACAAGGTGGAGCTCGTGTGGGTCACCCACCCTGATCGCGCCGAGGCCGATCATGCGGCCCTGCTGGGCCACGCCGAGAAGATGCTGCAGAACCTCGAGCTCCCCTACCGGGTGGTCGAGCTGTGCGGCGGCGACGTGAGCTTCGCGGCCCACCGCTGCTTCGACCTCGAGGTGTGGCTGCCCAGCCAGGGCTACCGCGAGATCAGCAGCGTGAGCCACTTCGGCGACTTCCAGGCCCGGCGCATGGCGCTTCGCTACCGCCCGGAGAGCACCGGCAAGAAGAAGGCGAAGCCGCGCATCGCTCACACCCTGAACGGCTCGGGCCTCGCGGTGGGTCGCACGGTGGTGGCGATCCTGGAGAACAACCAGCAGCCCGATGGGTCGGTGGTGATCCCCGAGGTCCTCCGCCCCTACATGGGCGGCCGAGAGATCATCGCCCCGCCGGCAGGTTGACGCCCCCCCGCCATCGCCTTAAGCATGGCGGGCCCGGCTACGGAGGCGTGGCCGAGTGGTTGAAGGCAGCGGTCTTGAAAACCGCCGACCGAGAGGTCCGTGGGTTCGAATCCCACCGCCTCCGTCCTTTGAAAACTGGAGTCGTGACCGAGTGGCCGAAGGTGCTGGATTGCTAATCCAGTGTGGGTGTATGTCCACCGAGGGTTCGAATCCCTCCGACTCCGCCACCGAACATCGAGTTACAGAGCAACGCTCAAGCACCCATAGCTCAATTGGATAGAGCGTCGGACTACGGATCCGAAGGTTAGGGGTTCGACTCCTCTTGGGTGCGCCATCTGAAAGCCCCCGTCGAAGGCAACTTCGGCGGGGGTTTTTCTGTTGGCGGTCCGCGTTCATCAGTACCGTGCTCGTTGCCCAGATCAGAGACCTCGTGATAAGTGTTCCCCACGCAGGGAGGACTTATGCTCGCCCTCACCACCAATGAGGCCGCCGCCCTCACGGGGTTGGATGAGAGGGTCGTCCGTAAAGACGTGGAACAGGGAGTCGTCCAGACCACGACGCCACCCCGCTTCGCAGAAGGTGCCCTCGTGTACTTCTGCGCCAGGGCCGTGTTTGCCTTCAGCCTGTCGTCCAAAGACCGGCGCCGGCTGTACAAGCTCATCTCCGAGGCGATGGAAGCCCGCGAGCCAACACTCGACCTTGGGCCTGGCTGGTCCCTCGACCTGTCGGCCATCGAGGCCGAGCTGGGCCGGCGACTCGCCGCGTTCGATGCGTGGAAGAGCACCTTGGTCCAAGACGACCGTGTCCTCGGCGGCGAGCCCGTGTTTCGCGACTCCCGTCTCGCCGTCCGCCACGTCGGGCAAATGCTGCGACGAGGGGCAGACCCAGGGGAGATCCTGGATGACTATCCCTACCTGACCGAGCAGGACCTCGACTTCGCCCGGTGGTACACCACCGCCTACCCCCGCATCGGTCGGCCCCGTGCACAAGCTGCTTCTCGATGAGAACCTGTCCCCGTAGGTCGGCCTGCAACTCCGACAGGAGGGACGGGATGTCGTTCACGTCCGGGAGCGTGGCATTCTCGGAGACCCCGACCACCTCGTGCTGGACAAGGCGTTTGCCGAGGACCGCATTCTCGTCACCGCCAACGTCGGTGACTTCCGCAAGCTCGCCGCCGCCAGCGAGCTGCACGCGGGAATCGTCGCCATCCAGGACGGCGGGCTGAACCGCGCAGAGCAGCTCGAAGTCCTCCGCCGGGTAGCGCTTGCCCTGGACGGCGAGGCGGACCTCGTCAACCGCATACTCACGGTCGCCCTGGACAGCGGGCTGACCATCGAGGAGCTACCTCCATGAGCCACCATCATGACAAGTGGACGGATGGCCAGCCGGCAGTTGGAGCGCCACATGAAAGCCCGCGTCGAAGGCAACTTCGGCAGGGTTTTTCTGTCAGCGGGTCTGGGCGGCCAGCCAGGCGTGAGGAAGGGCATGGAGGACGTACCCGTCCCGCCCGCTCATCGTCTCCGCCGCCACCATCGCGTTGAGGATGGCCTCTTCGGTGGCCTCGATCACCGCCTCGAAGACGGGGTCGATGTGGGCGTCGTGGAGGAAGCGGGCGTCGACGAACACCTGGTCCTTGCCGCGGGGGACCCGGACCCGTTCGGCGTTGGAGAAGGCCAGCAGCAGGTCGCCGGAGGTGTGGCCGGCGACGCCCCCGGTCCGCGACACCCCCAGCATGCCGCGGCGGGTCAGACGGGCGAGCTGCCGATCCGACAGCGGGATGTCGGTGGCCACGATCACCACCACGGAGCCCTCGCGGCCTGGCGCACGGACCGGGAGCAGCTCGTCGGGATGCTCGCGGCCGACGGGACGGCCGTCGACGAGGAGGTGGTGGCGTCGACCGAAGTTCCCCTGGACCAGCACACCGACGGTGAAGTCCTCGCCGCCCAGGGTGAGCCGACGGGAGCTGGTGCCGATGCCCCCCTTGAGCTGGAACAGCGCCATGCCCGTGCCACCGCCGACGTTGCCCTCGGCGACCGGGCCGGACGTGGCCCCGTCGAGGGCAGCGTGGACGTGCTCGGGGCGCACGTGCTGGCCGCGGATGTCGTTGAGGAAGCCGTCGTAGGTCTCGGAGACGATGGGGATGACGAAGTCGTCGGCCAGCCCCTCCTCGCGGACGACCCAGTCGACGGTGGCCCGGTGGGCGACCCCGACGGACAGGGTGTTGGTGAGGACGATGGGGGTCTCGAGGAGGCCATGCTCGTCGACCTGGGAGCGGCCGGTGATCTCCCCGGAGCCGTTGAGGACCGCGATGGCGGCGGGACAGCGGTCCCGGAGCGCGGAGCCGGCGTGGGGGTGGATCGCGGTGACGCCGGTGCGGACGGCCTCGCCCTCGACGAGGGTGGTGTGGCCGACGCGGACGCCGGGGACGTCGGTGATGGCGTTGTGGGGGCCTGTCGGGTGGTGGCCGGGGGCGATGCCGAGATCGCGGAGGCGCATGCTGGCTCCGGGCTGTCTGGGGGGACGGTCTACCACTCGACAAGCCGCTGGTGGAGGCCTGTCAGCGGCTCGCCGCCAAGCGAGGGTCGAGGATCCGCGTGACCGTCGCATGGCCGACGACCCTCGGCCCCTCACAGAACGGAATCGTCATCCCGACCACCAGCGCACCGTGAAACAGCTCGGGCGACAGCAGGGTCACACGCGCTCTCGCCATGCCTCCGGGCGCCACGGTGTCGACACCGATGTACTCATGGGCACCGCTGGTCACGAGCCCAGCGCGCAGCACGTGGTGTGGACGATAGCCCGACCCGCACGGCATCCTCCGCCCACCGTCCGAGGTGGCGAGGAGCTCGATGTCCGCCTCGAAGTCGGGCGTTCCGTCGGCCATGCTCATAGGTCCCCAATCATCCATCGTGTCCGTAGCGCGCTGGTGTCGAGGTTGTGGCCGATGCCCCCGTAGGACTCCACCGCGTCCTGGTAGAGGTAGAGGATGTCGCGAACGGCGGCAAAGGTCGTCGCCACGGCTTCGTGTTGGTGTTGGTGTTGGTGTTGGTGTTGGTGTGCAAGTTCGGCGCTTCGCTTTAGAGTTTCCGGGCCGAGATTCGTCGAGGACGGCGCAGGGTCGTGCTCGGCGTCGGCTTGCGGTCGGGGGCTGCCACAGCAAGCGGCTCGCCGTCTGAATCCGCCGTAGGCGAACGAGATCCTCTCCGAGAACCGTAGGTTCGAGGAGAGGTCTTGGAGCCGTGTAGCGGCGGATTCTCGATCTGGCCCGCGCCGGCTGGCCGCCGAGATGAAAGGAGCGAAGCCCGTAATCTCAAGGCCAACCAAGCGGGCTGACCAAATCGGCTGGTCGTGCGCCTTCGCTGGCGTGCGACGGCGCTCCGGATTCTCCGTCCCTGTCAGGTGCGCGGCCTCGGCCTGCGCCTGTCCCTGAGCGCCGCTCCGCGCTCCCTCGACGCCCTCCGCCAGCACACCCGGCCCTGCATCCCGGCACCCGACATGGGCTCCCCTCGCCGACAGCCTCGCGATATGGTATTCCCATCGGGTTAGTGACCACCGTGTCCGTGAGAGGGGGCAAGGGGTACTCGGTACCCCAGCCAGGGGGGTTGAAGGGGGGAGCGGAGCGCCCACCTGGTAATGGTAGCCGGATAGATCGTCCTTGCGAGGGGACCTCCCGAGGAGGCACCCCTCCGGACCGGCGCTCCCGTCGCCAGCACGACCCAGCCGAGGCCGGGCACGGCTGTCCCTTTCCCCGGTCCTCCGCCCAGCTCCTCCTCCCCAGGTTCATCCCCGCCCCGACGGAGACGCGAGCGGCAGCCCCAAGCCTCATCGAGCCCCTCCACGAGCACGCTCGCAGCTGCCTCAGCACTACGTCCCGACAGCACGAGCCCCCGCTCATCCCCTCCCTCCGAGCCGGTCGAACCTCGAGCCCGGCACGCCTCCGCCCAGCTCCTCCTCCCCGGGTTCATCGCCGCCCCGACGGCCACGCGAGCGGCAGCCCCAATCAACTCATCGATCCCCTCCACGAGCACGCCTGCATCATGACCGCCTGTCCGTCATGGGGCCAGTGGACAAGACAGCCGATCACTCGGCATCGGCCCGCCCCACCATCGTGCCGAGACAGCGCGTGATACCCGACCTCTCCGGAGGCTCACGATGTGGTTGTTCGCCCTCCACGCGCTCGGCGCCGACCCCGGCGGCTGGCGACCTGTCTCGTCGTTCGTCGCCTCCGACGTCGTCATGGGCTTCGACAAGGCCTGCGCTCGAACGCGTGAGGGCGGCGTCGTCTGCTGGGGAGGCCGCCATCTCGGCGTCCACGCCGACGCCGCGGCCTGGGCGGTCGAAGGCGCCGATCACGTCACCAAGCTGACATACGGCGGATCCGCCCTCCTGACGCTCCACGAAGACGCTTCCGTGCGGGCATGGAGGTGGAACGGGTCGGGAGAGCGGCAGACCGTCAGGATCGACCTGGGCCCGGTCGACGACATCCAGGGAGGCTACGCGGCGTGCGCGCTGCTGGCCGACGAGAGCGTCGCCTGCTGGGGCTACCCAGCGTTCCTCGAAGACCTTCCTGACGCAGGTGACTTCACGCCACGAGCGCCTCGCGGCCTCGACCGACCGGTGTCGGCCCTCAGCTGCGACGATCGGGGCTGCCTGGCCGTCACCGACAAGGGGTTGATGTACTCGGGAATGGAGCGAACCGCTCTCGGGCTTCCTCGCGTCACCGATCGCTTCAAGAAGGTCAAGCTACCGGGAGGCACCAAGGGGCGGCCCGTCTTGATGGGCGACCTGGTGTGCTTCAGCGAAGGCTCCTGCCTCGGCGACGCCCCGAAGGGATGGCCCCGGAAGAAGTTGCGGGAGGCAGGCTACTACGACCAGGGAACACTCTGTCTGTCGATGGACCAGACCACCTGCCTGAAGCCGTACGAAGGGGCGCGCGTGGGCGGCGAGCTGCCCGCGATTCGCTCCGTCGCTGCCGAGCACTACAGCGGCTGCGCCGTGGACGACGCAGGCGCCGTGTGGTGCTGGGGGGCGAACGGCGACGGGCTCCTCGGCGATGGCCGGCCCTTCCGAGACGCCCTCCCGCACGCGGCCATCGCTCGCGACGTCAGCGCCGTCATGGCGTCCTACGACCAGACCTGCGTGAAAGAGGCGGACGACTGGCACTGCGCGGGGAACAAGGTGTCCACACCGGCGCTCCAAGAGGAGAGGGTCGAGCGCCACGTGCATCGGAAGCTCGACGAGCCTCCCGCGTCCGTGCCTGCAGGCGATCGCGCGCGCTTGAGCGAAGGCATCTGCGTCCGCACGGTCGACCGGCAGGTGGAGTGCTGGGTGCAGCACGAACGTCTGCTCGGCCTGGAACCACGGACGTGGACCCGTCTGCCTGGGCTGGACGGTGCGACGCAGATCACGACCAGCCAGGATGCCGTGTGTGGATTGATTCCCGACGTGGGCGTGCGGTGCCGCGGCGCCCTGTCCTATGACGTGGCGCTCGGTGGCCACGACGCCGCAGCCGACGTCCAGGGGCTCGAGGGAGCGACGCACATCGATGCAGGGGAGTTCCACCTCTGCGCTGCCATGGCCAATGGCGAGGTGCGCTGCGTAGGAGACAACGACCGAGGAGAGGTCGGCCGACCGCACGCCGACCTCGACTACGCGGTGGATCCCGTGGTGACGCGCCTTCCATCCCCGGCCATCGAGGTCGCCGCGGGCAACCATCACAGCTGCGCCCTCCTCGATGACCGCACCGTCTGGTGCTGGGGAGACGACAGCCGGGGCCAGCTGGCGCGGGGGCGGGTCCTTCGCTCCAACGACCGTGCCTACAAGGTGAAGGGCTCCGGCGAACCCTGACGCGCGCCATGCCACGGCATACCCGTCGCGCACCCTCTCCCCGGAGGCGCCATGCCCGTGTCGCCCAGCGTGTTCCACTACACCGACCCCCGCACCTACGTGCGCGCGTGGCTCGACCTCCGCCCGCGGCTCAGCCAGCGCTGGCTGGCCCGCAAGGTGGGCTCGTCGCCGAGCCGCATGTCGATGATCCTCAGCCAGCAGCGGATGCTGCCCCTCGAAGACGCCGCCACGTGGGCCGAGGCGCTGGGCCTCGACGACCAGGAGAGCCGCCACTTCGAGGCGATGGTCGCCGCCGAGCAGGCCCCCACCGACGCGCTGCGCGACGAGGCACGCCGCTCGGTGCGCGCGGGTCAGGACTACGCCCAGGCGGCACAGCTCGACTCGGCCGCGAGCTGGCTGGGCTCGTGGGTGCACCTCGCCATCCTGGTGGCCGCCCGCCACGAGGCCTTCGACGGGCGCCCCGAGCCCCTGGCCGAGCGCCTCTGGCCGCCGGTCGACGTGGACGCGGTGGAGGCCGCCATCGCCGACCTGCTCGCCGCCGGCGCGCTGGTGCACGACGAGGAGGGATGGCGCACCGACGAGCGGCCGTTGCGCACGGCGATGCGCATCCAGCACGAGCAGGTGTCGGCCGCCGCCCACCGCCTGCACTGCGACCAGCTGCAGCACGCCCTGCAGGCCCTCGACGAGGTGCCGGGGGCCCGGCGCCACGTCGCTTCGGTCACCGTCGGGGTCGCCGCCGACCGCCTCGACGCCCTCCTCCAGGCCGCCCGCGACCTGCCCCTGCGCATGGTGGCCGCCCACGCCGACGAGCCTCCCGAGGAGGTAGTGGAAGTCGTGATCGCAGCCTTCCCCCGCACCACGCCTGTCCGCTAGGCCGGACGCCTCGCCCCCGTCGGTGTCCGCCCCAGCTGACAGCGCAGCCCGGTCGCACCCGATGAACCACCGTGAAACGCCACGAATTCGGCCACGCGGTCCGTGGCACGGCCCCTGCTTTGGAACCCCTTCGCAACCACGAAGGAGTGTTCCATGTTCACCCGTCTGCTCGCCCTCGCCGCGCTCTCGTCGGCCCACGCCTACATCTTCGTCGGCAACCCCGAGGCCGGCATCCAGCTCGTCGTCCCCGGCGCGACCCTGACCTACGCCGACGCCGATGTCGACTACGTCCGGGTGCACAAGTGCGGCGGCGGCTACGACCAGTTCGACGTCGACGACACCGTCGATCTCGCCGCCGGGTTCACGGTGGCCATCGACCCCGGCGACCTGTGCGGCGTGTCGGTGAAGTGGGCCAGCGACGTCGACTTCGGGGCCTCGGGCTTCGACGCCACCTACAGCGAGGGGCACACCTCGGTGACCCTCGACGGCTCCCCGAGCACCGTGTGGACCGGCCTCACCCCGTTCACCGTCGTGTCGGGCGACCTCCCCGCCATGCCGCGGCTGGTGGTCACGGTCGAGTAGCCGCCCGGGCGGCCGCGAAGGTCCACCCGAGCTCGGCCACAGGCAGCTCGCCCACCACCACCCCCGGGCGATGGCGGGGCGCCCAAAGGCTGCCGCCGTCGGGGCGCACGAGCCCCGCCGGCAGCGGACAGAACGGCTCGCTGCTGTTCGACACGCTGATGTGCAGGCCGTGGTCGGCGGCCCGCACCAGCATCGTGGCGCGCATCAGGTGCTGGATGTCGGTGGGACCCGTGTTCCGGGCGTTGTAGAACGAGTGGAAGAGCACCTGCACCCCTCGCTGCCGGTAAGCCTCGAACAGCTCGGGGAAGCCGTTGTCGTAGCAGATCAGCAGCCCGCAGCGAATGCCGTGGACCTCGACCACGACAGGCTCGTCGCCCGGGTGGTACCACGCGGCCTCCCGCGCCGTCAGCCGCTGTTTGGCGTAGCGAGCCCGCACCTCCCCGCTCGGGTCGATCACCTGCGAGGTGTTGCAGGGAAGCCCCGACGTCCGCTCCGCCATCGACCCCACCACCACCCACAGGCCGAGCTCGGCGGCCCACCGCTGCACCTGCTGCTCGCTGGCCGCGAGCGCGTCCCACGGGAAGGTCGCGAGGTCGTGGAGATGACGGGGACCGTAGCCACACAGCGCCGACTCCGGGAAGTGCACCACCTGCGCCCCCCGTGCGCTCGCCGTGCGCAGCTGCCGCCCCACGAACCGCAGGTTGCGCGGCAGGTCGCCGGTCACCGGAAACTGGGCCGCGGCGATGCGGAGGGGGCTCACCACGAGCGCGAGACGATCATAGATGGCAGCGTAGCACCGATAGGTCTCGCGTAGGGACGCGCCAGGTGTATCGCCGGCAGACGGGTGGCCACGCAGAGTCCTGGTTCGTCCGATGCGCGACGCTGGCACGTGCCTTGCGAAGTCCCTGGGCGAGCAGGAGTCGCCTAATGGACCAAGGCGCACCGAAAACGTTGTTCTGACGGTGTCTCGAGAGAGCGTCACGTGAAAGAACCCCGATCTGCATGGTTGCGGATGCACCGAAACCGCCGGGAGGCCAAGTAGGGAAGCGCGTTTCCAAGGAGAGGGGTCGCCCGGGGTAGTGCCCGGGTCACCGGGACGATGCGGGTTCGAGCCCCGCCTCCTGCATCCCTCCCTCTCCACCTCGATAGCGGGGTGTCTCCGAGGAGGTGCCCATGCCCGCGCCCTGGTGGACCGCGCTTCGCCGCAGCACCCCGACCGTCGCCCCCGATCTGCCCACGTGGTGGGCCTTGCACCCACAGGTCACGGCCCCCAAGCCATGAAAGCCCCCTGAAAGACCATCACCAACGGAGTCTTGTAGGGTGCGGCTGGAGGTGCGCGTGCAGGTACGGGTGGGTTGGATGATCGTGGCGATGTTGGCGGCGTGCGCGGGCGACAAAGACGACGCCACCGGGAACGGCGACACATCGCCGATCGACACCAGCGACGACGCCACAGGGGACTGCCCGAGCCCCTCCGATGCGCCAACCGCCGACGAGCTGACCGCGGGCGGCCAGTCGCTGATGTGCTTCTATGCGCCGCCGGAAGGCTACTGCTGGGAGTCTCGGAACGGCTACACCGTGGAGGCGGCGGTCACCAACGGAAAGGGTGCCGTGGGCTGCACCGACGGGGTCGCCGTGACCAACGGGGTCTGCCCGACCGACAAGGCGATCGGGCGCTGCGACGGCTGGGGCGCTGAGGAAGACCGGGTCTACTACGAGTGCAACAAGTTCGACGCCATCTTCCCCGACGGCATCGACAAGGCCTGCGCCGACAATGGGGGCATCTGGACCGCCCTGTAGCGATGATGGGTCTCGCATGGGGATGCG
>Ga0213839_1002186_pt1 | contig 11251 bp, 8 predicted proteins | sample SWPATP21_FD_160075 | JGI IMG/M metagenome (GOLD analysis project Ga0213839, IMG submission 160075) | Coastal seawater microbial communities from Marineland, Florida, United States - SWPA TP2 #1 | ecosystem: Environmental > Aquatic > Marine > Coastal | place: USA: Florida | collected 2016-08-14 | reverse complement strand
GAGTTGAAATCCAAACGAAAATCTTAACAGAGCAAGGCTGAAAACGGTGAACCGCAGAACTTGATATTTGCTCACTGGACGAGGCTTTCACCTACCGATGGCTGAGCCACATTGGCACTGAGCTTTCAACAACCAAGAATCTTGAAGTGGCTTTGCACAAATCTACCAAGTCTACGATCTTAAAAGCAACCTAACGCCGTGTTAAGTGGTGAGCAACGCACCACGACACTCAATAAAACCACCTTAATCACTGCACCAAAATTTGCAACCAAAACTGCCGAGCGTTGAGAATCCAGCTTGAACACTTTGTTAATAAAGTACTTTCGGCTCGCTCTAGACTCAAACAAACCACCGAACCCAACACCACAAACAAACCTAATATTTATTGGCTACTGACCCACTGCACTTTCTGGAAACCGACTTGAAACAAGTAGCTAGACCAAAGTGGGCGAGAAAGAGCCACCCACTGAAGTCACGGACAGTTAATTGCCACAACGATCAACTTTTGAGAGCGAAGATGGTTGTTGGCATATTAGCGCTTTCGATGATTTCAAATGGCATTTACACCAGAGGAACTACAGGATTTGAAGCACACCAATAACGATTTTTGAAGCAAAAACCAGCAGCGCATAGAGACTACTTGCCCAAAGAACCATTCGTTTACAGTAGCTTATTAACGCCCTGCTAAGTGGCTAGCAACGCATAACACGATACTTAAACTAGCCGCCGTAAACACTGTACCAGACTAGAACCAAAATTGCCGAGCGTTGATAGTCCGTCTTGAGCAGATTGTTAGTTGGCTAGCACGCAATGAAGTTTCCATTTTCCACAGTAGAGTCAGCGAGCGCCCTAAATTAGTAGACTGGACAACTTAAACACCCAAAACTCCCTTTGCAAAGGCAAACTAAAAGCTACGGTAGTCCATTGCATGCAATAGTCACTGAAACCAGTAAACCTGATACGCTCGTTCTTCAAACCAGACACAAAACTAGAAAGGCAAGCTAGCCACCAAACCAATTCAGTAACCAAGAAATTTCTGCTTGCCGAAGTACGCAGAACGGATGTAAACAACGTCTACAGAATCCGTACCTAAGCCCAAGAAACTATTGCCAACTAACGCCTTGCTAAGGTGCGGCTAACTACCACGAAACCTAAGCACAGCCACCGTAATCACTAAACCCGACCAAACCAAAAATGCCAAAGGTTAGCCGTCACTCTTAAGCAATTTGTTAGCCGTCAAATCCTGCGGCAAACTTCTGCATTTTCAATTGATGTTACTATACGCAACCTAACACCCACAGAAGTTAATGAGAAATTATTGATGTCAGCTCAAAAACCACTATTAGATGAAGTAATGCTAGCTTTCCAAGTTATCCCAAGAGTTAAAGAAGGGAATAACTTTGAAGTTGTAGATAAGGCAATTGAAGTTGTTAAAGCCTCCGGTGTACCGTTCCAAGTGAGTGCAATGGAAACCACCTTGAAAGGTGAACTGAACCAACTGCTTGAAATAGTGAAAGATGCCCAACAAGCTTGCTACGACGCTGGCGCTGTTGAAGTGATTACCAACATTAAAATTCACAGTAAAACTGAAGCGGCTACGGACACATTCTGCACATACGACCGAGGCGTGACCAAAGCCAACCACATGTTTGTAGACAGCTAATTTTTGTGCCGTCACTGATATTTAGTAGGTGACGGCTAACGCCTTGTTAAGGGGTGAGCAACGCAATACCGAAGCCGCCGCATACCACCTTAGTCACTAAAACTAACGCATAGTAAAAGTGCCACGCGTTGCGAATCCCTCTTGAACAATTTGTTAGGCGAATTACTTAAAAGGAAGTGGAATATCTTTCGTTATGGATATGTCCTCTAAACACTGCTTCAAAGGTAACTGCTTGGATTTATAGATTGTTGTAATCGAATTTTTCTCTTCGTCTACGTCCACTGTTAAACAAGCACAACTAAAACCATAGTTTCGATTTGTTCTAACAAATTCATTTTCATTTGCAGTCGCTTGATAAAGCAGTTCCATCGATTTATCGTCCAATGTATTTGAAGTACCTTGGACTGATATATCCCACGAGCCATCGCGATCAATCAACCACATATTGGCAGGAGAAGGATTTTCAAGCCATCCACATCGAGTCTCTTCTGCCGTCGCTGCTAATGCAGAAAACATCCCCAAAATAACAATCAAAAATCTCATTATTTACTCCATTCGCCTAACGCCCTGCTAAGTGGCTGACAACGCGACCACCGCACTGAACCAAACCACCGTAAACACTATACCTGACTTGAACCAAAATTGCCCCGCGTTGACAGTCCGTCTTTAGCAGATTGTTAGGAATGCTTATTGCGCGCGCCTTTGCTGATTCGAAATGCGGAGGTTGGTCCAATATTCACCAATGCTTTCAGCACCGCAACAGCCACTAAATTTAGAATCTGATGCCTTTCCTACTTTGCGGTGGTTCACCGAACCCAATAAGCACCGAACCTGAAAGCACCGATACGATGAACACGAAAGGACGGAGTTGAAATCCAAACGAAAATCTTAACAGAGCAAGGCTGAAAACGGTGAACCGCAGAACATGATATTTGCTCACTGAACCAAGCCTTCACCTGAAGAAGGTTGAGCCACATTGGCACTAAGCATTCAACAATCAAGAATCTTGAAGTGGCTTTGCGCAGAGCTACCAAGCCTACATTCTCTAAAGCAACCTAACGACGTGTTAAGTGGTGAACAACGCCCCACTTAACTTAATAAAACCACCTTAAACACTGCACTATAATTTGCAACCAAAACTGCCGAGCGTTGAGAATCCAGCTTGAACACATTGTTAATAAAGTACTTTCAGCGCGCTCTAGACCCAAACAAACCACTGAACTCAACACTACGTACCAACCTTATTTTTGTTGGCTGCTGACCCGTTTTCCTTTCCAAAGACCAAGCAAGAGCAAGCACCAAACCTAAGGTTTCAGTGAACGAGCCACCCACTGAAGTCACGGACAGTTAATTGCCACAACGATGATCTTTTGAGGGCGAAGATGGATGCTGGCATATTAACGCTTTCGATGATTTCAAATGGCATTTACAACAGAGAAACCACAGACCTTAAAGCGCACAAAACAGTGAATTCTGAAGCAGAAAGCTAACAGCGCATAGAAGACCACTTGCCCAAAAAGCCATTCGTTAACAGTAGCTTATTAACGCCGCATTAAGTGGTGAGCAACGCAGACCACTACACTTAAAGTATTGTACCGTAGGCACTAAATTCAAAGTAAACCAAAAATGCCGAGCGTTGGGAATCCGTCTTAAATGCTTTGTTATAACGCTGCGTAGTCAGTAACGATATTAAGTTTATTTGAGATATTTTTCATAGAGTCGAGTACTGCTTTGTGCTTATTCTCACCAATAATATCTGGTGCTTTTTCATTTGTAAGTGAACCTAACCTGTTCAATGAGCGAGCTGCTGACAGCAATGCCTTTTCACTAGGTAAGCCAAACAACAAACGAGTAATACAGTAAAACGGAATTGCACTCTTTTGTGCCAACAACAGTGAAGCAAACCTAAACATATCTTCACGGGTTTCAACTTTGGCTGTAGCACCGATGATTTTTGGTTGTTCTCGCAGGAAAAGCCCTGAAATTTCGCCAAATGTAGTCTTTAACGTAACTACTGGTTCAATAAAGAGTTTTAGTACTATTTGCCCACAAACGAAAACACTGACACCCGACAGAACAGTTACTAAAATTTGATTGTTCATATTACCTCTTATCGATGAACTCAACTGCGTTATAACGCCGCATTAAGGTGTGAGCGGCGCTTGGCTATACTTGAGCGAAGCGAAACTGCCAAGCGTTGCGAATCACTCTTAAATGCTTTGTTAGTTTTGTGCTACTCATTGCACTAAAGCAACTTTATGATACTCTGTTCTGGTCGTATATTTGGAGCTTTCAATGTTAGTTTACGTAAACAATTTTGAGTTAAGTGGCAAAAATGCTACTGAGCGCGCACTTCAATCCGTATGTGGTTGGATCAGATTCAAAACGAAAGAAGAATTTGATGTTGATACACTAAAAACCGGTTGCAACTGCAAGTTTGACAACATTACGGTAAGAACATTCTGTGCTGTAGCACTAGAACCAAAGATGTACTCCATCTTACTAACTCACCCTGATCATGAAATTAAAGGTCGTCACTGGGAAACTGAAATCGGCATTAAAGAAGAGGACGGAAAAACACAGTTTTCTATTCAACTCAAAGTAAACGACATCAGTACACAAGTACGTGGAACTGTCGTCACTACACGCCCTTTGATTGTTAAATACCTTTCAGATAGTCGACTACTAAAACGAGATACTGTCGGCCTAAAAGTAAACTTTTTGAATACTCCAGATGATATTCGAGCGCTGAAATGGGAGATTTTTAGACCTGAGCGAGACTTCCCGCTTGTACTCGTTAGCAAAAACAAATTCATCCACAATATCGGATTGCAACAGCAATTACTCGGACTAGCTCAAGTGGTCGTTTTCCCCGAAGATACTGATGACGGTCTAATGGAAAGCATCTTGACCAAACGATATTCTGCATGGGATGGCGCTGTAAATATCGTGCAACCTCTTTTTGGTGGTGAAGTCCCTCGAAACTCACTAATTCTTAGTGACCAGATTGAAAACTGGAAACAAAACAACGTTCATGTTTTACATGAACTACTGTCCTTTGTTACTCATACAACTAACGGCAAGTACCGAAAAGAGCACTTTTCACCTACTGACGTTCGAGCAAAACGCCAGAAAGATCAAAGAATTGCATTAACAAAAAAAGTTTCTTCTTTGACGGATGATTCTGACTATAAAGAGCTTTTGGATGAGGCGATGCAAGAATTAGATCGTCAACAAGAAGCGTCAAATGCCGAGATCGAGAAACTAACGACAAACCTTACAGATACAGAGAGTATGTACTTTGATGCGGAGTCGGACAAAGAGGAGTTAGAAAACAATCTTCTTATGCTTCGTGCAAAAGTAGAACATTTAGAAGCTCATTTTAATGGTAAAACCGTAGGTTTACCAGCACTAAACCTTGGCAAAGAAAGTGATCTTTATGAGGGTGAGATTTTAAACATCCTATTGGATGTTCTGAAACCTGCGCATGAATCCGCAAAGCAATATTCACGTAGGAAAGATGTTCTTCTAGATATTATCGAGCATAACCAATCATCAGAGATTAAAGAGCAGTTCTTTGATGAACTCAAAAAAGAGCTAAAAGATTATCGTTCTTTAACACCAAAATTGCGAGAAATCTTTGCTATGGCAAACATCGAAGTCATCACCGATGGAAGCCACAATAAAGCTAAATTTATTAATGAAGAACGCTATAGCGTGACTTTCGCTAAAACTGCTAGTGATGCTCATGCAGGTAAAAACAACGTATCCACCATTCGAGATAACTTATTCTAGAAATCTCACGTATTCCCGCACTCTATGATGGTGCGGGATAAACTAACGCCGCGTTAAGTGGTGAGCAACGCCTACCACCCTACCTAAACCATTGTGACATAGACACTTAAACCGAAGTAAGCCGAAAACGCCATGCGTTGGGAATCCGTCTTAAACGCTTTGTTATGTTTTGTGCCCGAACCTCTTAACCAAACCAGAACAAATCACTGCTAACTTAGCGTCACTGTTTACAACATGTTGACGAGCGTCTTCAAATAAACAATAAACTTCACCTTCCTCACAAGCCTTACCTTTCTCTAAAACGTCTAGAACTTGCATGTTCCACATATTGTAATCATTCGGGTCAAACCCTGAGTCTTGGAAATATAGCCCTACGATCAGCTCCATTTGACGAATATTAGTCATCAAGCGCCGTCTGTGCTCTCGACTTACTGTCGGGTAATCACCTCTTTGACTTTGTACATCATCTAGGATTTCAGTACATAGATCGGTGTACTCGATTGATAATTGAGCCAACTCTTCAATCTTTTTGAGTAAATACTCCTGACGCACTCTACGTTGGGAAAAATACTGATTTATAAGCAAAACGCCAACTGCTAATAATGCTGATAATACGAAAGTAATCAGTTTAACTTGGTCTTCCTTAGCCGAAAATAGTTCTATTAAGTACATTTAATCCTCGAAAAACATAACGCCCTGCTAAGTGGCTGACAACGCGACCACCGCACTTAAACAAACCACCGTAAACACTATACCCGACTTGAAGTAAAAATGCCCCGCGTTGACAGTCCGTCTTTAGCAGATTGTTAGGAATGCTTATTCCGCGCACCTTTGCTGATTTGAAATGCAGAGGTTGACCTTATAGTTACCAATGCTTGCAGCACCGCAACGGCCACTAAATTTAGAATCTGATGCCTTTCCTATTTTGCGGTGGTTCACTGAACCCCATAAGCACCGAACCTGAAAAAACCGATTCGATGAACACAAAAGGACGGAGTTGAAATCCAAACGAAAATCTCAACAGAGCAAGGCTGAAAACGGTGAACCGCAGAACATGATATTTGCTCACTGGACGAGGCTTTCACCTACCAATGGTTGAGCCACATTGGCACTGAGCTTTCAACAACCAAGAATCTTGAAGTGGCCTAGCGCAGAGATACCAAGCCTACATTCTTTAAAGCAACCTAACGCCCTGCTAAGTGGCTGACAACGCGGCCACTGCACTTAACCAAACCACCGTAAACACTATACCTGACTTGAAGCAAAATTGCCCCGCGTTGACAGTCCGTCTTTAGCAGCTTGTTAGGAATGCTTATTCCGCGCACCTTTGCTGATTTGAAATGCGGAGGTTGACCTAATATTTACCAATGCCTTAAGCACCGCAACTACCACTATATTTAGAATGTGACACCTTTCCAATTTTGCGGTGGTTCACTGAACCCCATAAGCACAGAACCTGAAAGCACCGATTCGATGAACACGAAAGGACGGAGTTGAAACCCAAACGAAAATCTTAACAGAGCAAGGCTGAACACGGTGAGCCGCTGAACTTAATATTTGCTCACTGAACTAAACTTTCACCTGAAGATGGCTGAGCCACATTGGCACACAACATACGACAACCATAATTCTTGAAGTGGCCTAGCGCAGAGCTACCAAGTCTATGATTTTTAAAGCAACCTAACGCCCTGCTAAGTGGCTGACAACGCAACCACTGCACTTAAACAAACCACCGTAAACACTATACCTGACTTGAAGCAAAAGTGCCCAACGTTGACAGTCCGTCTTTAGCAGCTTGTTAGGAATGCTTATTACGCGCGTCTTTGCTGATTTGAAATGCGGAGGTTGACCAAATATTTACAAATGCTTGCAGCACCGCAACGGCTACTGAACTTTAACACAAACGCATAGCCACTTTGCGGTGGTTCACCGAACCCCAGAAGCACTGAACCTGAAAACACCGATTCGATGAACACGAAAGGACGGAGTTGAAATCCAAACGAAAATCTTAACAGAGCAAGGCTGAAAACGGTGAGCCGATGAACTTAACATTTGCTCACTGAACGAGGCTTTCATCTACCAATGGTTGAGCCACATTGGCACTGAGCTTTCAACAACCAAGAATCTTGAAGTGGCTTTGCACAAATCTACCAAGTCTACGATCTTAAAAGCAACCTAACGCCCTGCTAAGTGGCTGACAACGCAACCACTGCACTTAAACAAATCACCGTAAACACTATACCTGACTTGAAGTAAAAATGCCCCGCGTTGGCAGTCCGTCTTGAGCAGTTTGTTAGGAATGCTTATTCCGCGCGCCTTTGCTGATTTGAAATGCAGAGGTTGACCTTATAGTTACCAATGCTTACAGCACCGCAACGGCCACTAAATATAGAATCCAACGCCTTTCCTACTTTGCGGTGGTTCACCGAACCCAATGAGCACTGAACCTGAAAGCACCGATACGATGAACACGAAAGGACGGAGTTGAAATCCAAACGAAAATCTTAATAGAGCAAGGCTGAAAACGGTGAACCGCAGAACTTGATATTTGCTCACTGAACCAAGCTTTCATCTACCGATGGTTGAGCCACATTGGCACTAAGCTTTCGGCAACCAAGAATCTTGAAGTGGCCGAGCGCAGAGCTACCAAGTCTACGATCTTAAAAGCAACCTAACGCCCTGCTAAGTGGCTGACAACGCGACCACCGCACTCAACCAAACCACCGTAAACACTATACCTGACTTGAACCAAAATTGCCCCGCGTTGGCAGTCCGTCTTGAGCAGTTTGTTAGGTGTTTTTACGCATCACGTCTTTGAATTGCATCTAAAGCACCTGTTGGAAGCTTTTTATACAGTTCTGCGATTCTTTTGGGTTTTGCTATACGATCTTCAATGATTTCATTGATCAAATAAAATATTGCCATTGCTATACCATCAACATCCTCTTTAGAGAGTTCACCCGGGTGGACAGCATTATTGCCAACGACTCTAACTACATCTAATGCTTGCTGAATTTGAACTGGCAAGCCATCTTCAACCATTTTCCCAATGTCTTTGTTTATATTGCCAGAAGTGTAACCTAACTCTTCGCATAGCTTTTGAACCGACAACCTTAAAAGCGCACAAGCTCCTCGGCTCGACTTAGAAACAATGTTACTCGCTTCTTCATAATCGGCCCTGATTGCTTCAGGCATATCGTCATGCGCCAACGGGGCATGTGTAGCTGAGGGAAAGATCATATAACCTTTTATCGGTGTTGAGGTTTCAAACTGGTCAATCCACCAAAAAGAGTCTCTTCTACAACAATGACCACGTACAACCCAAAGCCTAGTCCTTTCTTGAACATTTTTGACATACGAGTTTGTAAACCCCCAGTCCATCGTAGAATAAGCGCCGCAATGCGGGCAGTTAAAAGCCGTACCAAGCAAAGAAGGTGGCACATGTTTTTCCATTTTGAACTCCTAAATTTTGATGACTTCGACCTAGACACCTAACGCCTGCTTAACTTGCTGCCAACTGCGCCGCACTCAAACAGACCACCACAATCACCTAAGTTAAACTGAACCAAAAATGCCACAGGTTGGCAGTCAGGTTTAAGCAATTGTTAGGTGCGATATGAAAGATTTAGGGGAGTTTCAGGAGGTTGGACAGTTGGGCTACCCCTACCACATTGATGGCGGTAATAAATTACACTTAACGACTACCTGCTACTATATAGCCTATCGTGGATGTTTCCCCAAGCTGGTTATCATCGCCAAACCACTAATGCCACTGATTTATAGCCAGCACCTTTCCTTGCTAAAAAGGAGGGTTATGCGTTCATCGGTTTAAACCGTGACCCTTTGGTGCACACTGTCCAAGGTGATTTGCCAAATCAGCTTACCACGGCTTTTGTGGGTAAAGGGCAATTTTCAAAAATTTGGCCAAGTTGGGACCTCCTTTTTCACCTCGAGCTGTTTGCTCACTAACGATAGTAACACTATTACATACTGTTGCAACTGGATCAAAGTAAGCACAAAGATAAACAAATCAATCAAATACGAACGATAAGCACAGGTAATCTGGTAGCACCTAACGCCCAATTAAGTAGTGAGCAACGCTACCACCTACCTCATCCATTGTGCCGTAAACACTAAAGCCGATTCAAACCCAAAGTGCCAAGCGTTGCGAATCTGCTTGAATTGCTTGTTAGGCGCAAACTCAACTTTATCAGTAACTTAATAAGATTTACAATGAATCAAATCTCTTAGGTACTCATTTATGATTGAAAGCATCCCAGTAAAATTTGGCGTAATAAGGTATTTTTTAGATATGTTGAAACCCAAACCCGAGCACAACACCTTAGTTGTAGGAAAGCAATTTGATAGTAATAAGCTATTTGCCGTTGCATTAGTTGACGACGCCAAAATCGCAGGGTTTTATGTTTACCCCAACTGTCGGCTTCTTTTCTGGCGTAGGTGGTCTATGCGTAGAGAGTGTATTTATGTATATGATGTAAAAACTGACTCTGCAATTGACCCAAACGGATTCTTTTCTGATGCATATCCCTTATCAGAGAAAGAATCGAGAATTTATAGGAAGTATGGTTATAACGTCATAGTGAAAACAAGGTTAAGAAACTATTCTATTAGCGATACTTTCCGGTTGGATGACGCCTAACGCCCGCTTAACTTGCTGCCAACGGCACCCAACTCAAACAGACCGCCGTAATCACTGAAGCCAAACCGTACCAAAAATGCCACAGGTTGGCAGTCAGGTTGAAGCGATTGTTATGTGTGATCTATGCAGTTAATAGAATCTACATACTTTTGCAGTTCCCTAGCTTTATGATGAACAAGAAATGCAGAAACTAAGTACAAAAGTGATAAGGTGCCCCATAAAATGAAACTTACAGAGTTTTCAAGGTTAACGCTAATAAGTGCATTAAATGAAAAGGCAATAATTACAACAATATACCGCCAATACTGCAACTTTAGTTCATACATATTCTGCTGTATGTTGCGAGTAATTAAGACAGGCATAGTTGCCCATGAAAGACGAATACTAATTCGGTTTGCTTCAGCTTTAGCCTTATATCCTTGCTTAATGAGCGCTTCCAATAAACTGTTCATCACTAATCTCCATATTCAACCAAACTAGTATGACAAGCCGGAGTGATGATATCAAAGAATGACTCCAAAACTGCGATTGAGATTAAACACATAACGCCCTGCTAAGTGGCTGACAACGCGACCACCGCACTCAACCAAACCACCGTAAACACTATACCTGACTTGAAGTAAAAATGCCCCGCGTTGACAGTCCGTCTTTAGCAGATTGTTAGGAATGCTTATTACGCGCGTCTTTGCTGATTTGAAATGCAGAGGTTGACCTTATAGTTACCAATGCTTGCAGCACCGCAACTACCACTATAATTAGAATCCAACGCCTTTCCTACTTTGCGGTGGTTCACTGAACCTCATAAGCACCGATACGATGAACACGAAAGGACGGAGTTCAAAACTAAGCGACAGCCTCAACAGAGCAAGGCTGAAAACGGTGAACCGCAGAACATGATATTTGCTCACTGAACCAAGCTTTCACCTACCGATGGCTGAGCCACATTGGCACAAAACATACGACAACCATAATTCTTGAAGTGGCCGAGCGCAGAGCTACCAAGTCTATGATTTTTAAAGCAACCTAACGCCCTGCTAAGTGGCTGACAACGCGACCACCGCACTCAACTAAACCACCGTAAACACTATACCCGACTTGAAGTAAAAATGCCCCGCGTTGGCAGTCCGTCTTAA
>Ga0213839_1002185_pt1 | contig 11252 bp, 11 predicted proteins | sample SWPATP21_FD_160075 | JGI IMG/M metagenome (GOLD analysis project Ga0213839, IMG submission 160075) | Coastal seawater microbial communities from Marineland, Florida, United States - SWPA TP2 #1 | ecosystem: Environmental > Aquatic > Marine > Coastal | place: USA: Florida | collected 2016-08-14 | reverse complement strand
CCACTTCTATCACAACGAGCGCTACTTGGGTTCAGTCAGCGATGAGCTATTTGGGATATCGTTTTTGGGTATCTGGCTCGCCGAAGACAGTGATTATCCTCAGAAAGCACGTCAGTTACGGGGCCAGTAGCACGCTGCTAACTAACACCTTCCTTTGTTGATCTACCCGCTTCTATCTGCGTAGAAGCGGGTATGAATACTTATACTGATCTTCCCTGGAAACGGGTCTGGCTGACGGGGGCGGGTAGCGGCATTGGCTTAGCGCTCGCAGAAGCGCTGTGTCATGCGGGAGTTGATGTGTATGCGTCCGGGCGATCTCTGGATGCATTAAATGCAGCCAAAGATTCGCTTTCTGAGCAACCGGGTGCGTATATCCCAGTCCCGCTGGATATCACTGATCCCGACCAAATCACCACGCTCACCGATCAATGGAGCCAAGAGAACAGCTGGCCCGATCTGGTGATTCTTAATGCAGGCACACACGATCCGTTCCCCGCTGAAGACTTCAGTGCTGAACGCGCCATCGCGCTGCTGAATACCAATCTAAATGGCACGCTGCACTGCTTGGCACCGGTGTTGAAACACTTCATGCAACACCAGCATGGGCATATCGCCGTGATGGCATCTGTTGCGGGCTATCGGGGACTGCCCACTGCGGCGGCGTATGGAGCCAGCAAGGCTGCCTTGATTAACTTATGTGAAGCGTTACGGCTTGATTTGACGGGGCAGGGGGTGAAGTTACAGGTGATTTGCCCGGGGTTTGTGAAAACACCGCTGACAGATAAAAACACCTTTTCGATGCCCGCGTTACTGAGCACACAGGACGCGGCTCAGCGAATTATTCGTGGTTTACTGACTGAACGCTTCGAAATTACCTTTCCAAAACGCTTTGTATATTGGTTAAAGCTACTGCGTATCCTACCCTATAGTTGGTATTTCCCAATGGTTGCCAAAGCGACTGGAGTAGAACGTAATGGTAAATCATGAGCTTTTAACAGAAGAACAGCAGACGCGGCTGGCGTATTGTGATCAGTTGCATCTGTATGCCCGTGCTTTGGAGCAGTTATCCGCCGACCGTATTGCCGATTTGGTGGCGCTCACCCATCCTGATATCCGCTTTCGTGACCCGTTTCACCAGAGTCAGGGGCAGGAGGTGTTTGCACGTATTCTGAGCGAGATGTATATGCGTCTCGACCACGTCACGTTCGAAGTGCACCAGATTGCACCGTCGCATCATCATGAACAGCCCGGTGGTTTTTTACACTGGACGTTTATGGCGAGTAGCCAGCGAACCGGGGCGTTTAGCTTTCAGGGCACCAGCCGGATAGAGATAGACGAAGCCGGTTTAGTTTCGGTACATGAAGATTATTGGGACAGTGCTGATCTCTATCGGCAAGTGCCGGGTCTGAAAGTATTTATACGCTGGTTAACCCGCAAAGTTGCTACAGCATAACCCGTCGCATTTCAGACCTTCAGCTTTCTTCAAGTGGTCTAAAGTCTCCTAAAGCGTCCTAAAGCGTCCTAAAGCGCTCTACCGGCAGCATCTGGGCTGTTTGATCCGTGACTGAGGCTATTCAGCTTCAGCGCACAGTGCGTCGTAGAACGTGTCAATCAGATGTGAAGTAGACCGAGATACAAAGCAAGGGGAAAAAAGAAAGAGGAAAGAAGCCTGGAATTACTCCAGGCTTTTCTTATTGTGCTCGCTGTAACTGGTAGAGGCCGACGTTGATACTGCCTTCATCAAAGCCACCTTCGCAGTACGCCAGGTAGTAGCGCCATAAACGGTAGAAACGGTCGTCAAAACCCAATGGCTTGATCTGTTCCCAACGTTGCTCAAAGGCTTCACGCCAGAGTTTCAGGGTACGCGCATAATCAGGCCCAAACAGCAGTTGCTGCTGCAGTGTCAGCTGATGCTGTTCAAACTTTTCATGCAGTACTTCAACGCTCGGTAACATCCCACCCGGAAATACATACCGCTGAATAAAGTCAGCTTGTTTGCGGTACTGCTTAAAACGCTGGTGATCGATACTGATCACCTGCAGCACAGCATTGCCGCCGGGACGGAGAATCCGGTTGAGGGTTTCGAAGTAGGTATCCCAATGGGCTTCACCTACCGCCTCAAACATTTCGATTGAGACAATACCGTCGTATCGGTGATTCAGATCACGGTAGTCGGTCAGGCTCAGGTGGACCTGATCCTGCAATCCACCTTGTTCAATGCGGTCTTTGGCCCAGCGAAGCTGCGCCTTCGACAACGTCACACCATGTACCCGTAGCTGGTGGTCTTTGGCGGCTTGTTCGGCGAAACCACCCCAGCCACAGCCAATCTCTGCGATATGGTCGTTTGGTTGCGCGTTCAGCATCTCCAGAATACGTGCATATTTGGCGTATTGGGCGCTTTCCAGGGACTGATCTTCATGCTCAAAGAGGGCTGAAGAATAGGTCATACCGCCATCAAGCCACTGAGCATAGAACGAGTTACCCAGGTCATAATGCGCCGCGATATTGCGTCGGCTGCCTTTACGGCTGTTATTACGTTGCCAGTGATACAGATTATGCAAAATGCCGGTAAAAAAGCTGGCTTTGGAAAGCGACTGTAGCTCTGTTTCGTAGTTCAGCGCCCAGCGCACCAGTGCTGTTAAATTATTGCTGTCCCACTCTCCGGCCAGATACCCTTCAGACCAGCCGTTAATGCCGCCCATCAACAAACGCAGGAGAGGGCGATAGCTGTGTAGCTGTAGATTCGCAGATGGCATGTTATGGCCAAACTGATAGCTGTTACCGCTTGGGAGCGTAAGGTGCAGAGACCCTGAACCCTGATCCAGACGTGCGCGCAGAAAGGTTACAAGGCGTTGTTCCAGGAGCCCCGGTGCTTTGGATTCCTGCTTGGCCTGGTTGCCGGAATCAATGACTTTCATAGTGAAACACTCCCTCTTTGTCCTGCCAGCTAATACAGTATTTGGAGCCAGCGGCGCGTGGTTGAATCTTGAGTTTCTTCCGCCATAGACGCAGCGCTTCCCAATGGATAGCGGTGATCACTTTCAGGGTCATCAGCGGATAGCGTACAAACGCGCTGATCAGGCTGCGATCTGTTAATGGTTTTCGTGTGCCGTGGAAAGTGGCGTGAAGAATGGCTTTGCGGGTCGTATTGTCACTTTGCCGAATGGTGATTCCGACCTGCTCTTCTGGCGGTCGGATGCGAAAACCATAGTAGGTATCCATTGGCATAAACGGGCTCACGTACATCTGTTTATCACATTGATGACGGACGCAGCCGTGTTTGTCAGTTGAGGCGGGCAGCAGGTAGATATGGCGCTGGCCGAAGGTATTGGAGACTTCATGCAGGATCGCTTCCAGAGTGCCCTGAGCGTTGTAGCAAAAGTAGATGCTCAGCGGGTTGAAGCTGTATCCCAGAATACGTGGGTAACATAACAGTGAGATGCGTGCGCAGGCCGAGCCGTAGCCGCGTTCCTGTAGAATCTCGCGAATCTGTGGCGCGAGTGTGCCAGTGCCACCACCATGATCTTGCTCGGAGAACGAAAACAGGTTGAATCTGTTTACGGAAAATAAGCGCAGTGATTTGCCCAGTTGGTCCAGCTGATCCAGATCCAGGCACAACGAGAACACGCGATAGATAAAGCGATGGCGGCGTGGTGTGAAGCGGTGATGCATCACTATCCCTTCATACATGGCGGATGTATCGGGCAATTTGGGATTAGCCATGGGCTTGCTCCGCGTTTGCCACGTTCTCATGCGTGTTTACGGTGCTCTCAGGGGGAAATACCGTGATGCGGCTGTTGGGGTTATCCAGCTGCCATGGGCGAGGAATGCCCCCCAACTGTTCTGCAACCGCAAGGCCTGATTGCAGGCCATCTTCATGGAACCCGTAGCCAAAATACGCGCCACAGAACCAGGTATTCCGCTGCCCCTGAAGGGCCCAGAGCAACCGCTGATTGGTGAGGGCATGGCGTGTGAACTGAGGATGATCGTAGAAGAAACTGCGTAAAATCGAACCCTCTTCAGGAGCTTGCAGAGGGTTCAGCGAGACGAACAAGTCATGCTCCGTATTGAGCGGCTGCAGTCGATTCATCCAGTAGCTGACCGCCACTTGGTGTTCCTGCCGACTAGTGCCTGCGTTGCTGCGTTCTGCCATGTAATTCCAGCTTGACCACACTTTGCGGCGTTTGGGCATCAGGCGAACATCGGTGTGCAAAAAGGCCTGGTTACGAGCATATGGAAAATGCGAGAGAAGGTTGCTTTCCTGTTCGGTAGGGTCGGCCAGCAGTTTCAGAGCCTGGTCGGAGTGACAGGCAAGCACGATATCATCAAAGTACTCCCGACGACCGTGCCGATCTTCGATAATCACCTCGTTATTCTGACGCAGAATACGATGGATATGGCTGTTGAGCCGAATACGGTCGCCCAAAGTCTCGGCGATTTTCTCCACATAGCGATGACTGCCGCCAACAACCGTGCGCCACTGGGGACGGTCGTTGAGTTGCACTAGGCCGTGATTGCTGCAGAAACGCAGGAAACTGTTGGCGGGGTATTCCAGCATCTGGTCCACGGGGGTAGACCAGATGGCAGCACCCATTGGCAGCAAATGGTCGTATATGAAGCGTTTGCCGTAGCGATGACGGTTGAGCAGTTCACCCAACGTCATCGCTTCGATCTCAGTTTGCTGAAGCAGGTTCTCTGACTCTCGATAGAATCGCAGCAGGTCGGCAATCATTTTCAGGAACGAAGGGCGGAACAGGTTGCGCCGCTGCGCAAACACTCCATCCAAACCGCTTCCGCTATATTCCAGAGCGCCATTATTCAGGGACACGGCAAAAGACATATCCGTATCGCAGCTTTCTACGTCCAGATGGTCGAACAGTGCGACAAGGTTTGGATAATTTACTGGGTTGTAAACAATAAAGCCGGTGTCTACATCAACAGTGTCGCCGTTCAAATCAACGCGTACCGTATTGGCGTGGCCTCCAAGCCGGTCATCCTTCTCGAACAGCGTTACATCGTGGGCTTTGCTCAACAACCATGCGCAACCCAGTCCGGTGATCCCGGAGCCGACAACGGCGATTTTCTTAGGGCGGATAGCAGCAATATTCATTAGATCGTCCATACTCTGAAATATGCCGGGGTTTACGCAGATCAGCATAGCGTGGATCACTAAGGGAAACAGGAATAGTTAACTGATCCAGTTAAAGAAAGGGAACGTAGAGGGAGACATGAAAAGTAAACCACCGGGAGAGATCGTGGAAAACGTCGTGCCTATCCAATCAGATTCGATGGCGAGTCGGGAGTGGAGCCAGCTGTTGGCCGATTTCTCGGTATCGCGTGATCGTACCGCCTATGTTCGGCTCTTTCAGCATTTTGCACCGAAGATCAAAGCTTACATCATGCGCCTGGGACTCGTTGAGTCGACGGCTGATGAGCTAATGCAGGAAACAATGCTGGCGGTGTGGAACAAAGCCCATCTGTATAACCGCTCGAAAGCGGCCGCAAGTACCTGGATTTTTACTTTGGCCCGAAATCAGAGTATCGACTGGATGCGGCGCCAAAAATATCCGGAGTATGAGTTGGAAGAGTGGCATCTCGGTGAAGATGATTCTGATGCCGGGGAGCAGAGTGTGCTCTCCGATCGTATGGAAAAAGCGATTAAAACACTGCCCGAAGCGCAGGCTCAGGTGATCTATATGTCGTTCTTTGAAGGGCGTTCTCATCAGGAAATTGCCGACCGGATCGGTATCCCGTTGGGCAGTGTGAAATCACGTATTCGTTTGGCATCGGAGAAACTGAAACTGGTCTGGAGGGCTGACGCATGAATATTCGACACCATCTGGATGAAGCGTCTTTGCTTAGTTATGCAGCAGGCTCGATGTCTCAAGGAATGGCGCTGGTGACTGCATGTCACCTGGCGATGTGTCCTGATTGCCGTGAACGTGCCCGTGCTTCGGAGGCGATAGGCGGTGCGTTGATGGAGAATCTGCAGCCTGCGACAGTGTCTGATGATGCCCTCGCTCAGGTGCTTGCCGCGATCGATAATCAGGATGTACCGGTGGATATCACCCCCATTGTTCGGGCGAAGCCAACAGTGTCATCGGAGGTGCCTGCGCCGTTGGCAGACTATATTGGCGATTCGTTTGACGATGTTGAGTGGAAACGAATCGTACCGGGGGTCTACTATTTTGATCTGCCATGTCAGAGCGGAGGAGTTTCCCGGTTGCTGCGTATCGCACCGGGTAAAGCGATGTTGCCTCACACACACGATGGCAATGAGCTGACATTGGTGCTCAAAGGGTCGTTTTCTGATGAAGTTGGCCGGTTTGCTGCCGGTGATATTGCAGACCTTGATGATCAGGTGGAACATCAGCCATTGGTTGATAGCCGGGAAGATTGTATCTGTCTCGTTGCAACCGATGCGCCGCTGAAATTTACAACATTGTTAGGTCGGTTGATGCAACCGATGACGGGTTTCTAGGACAGAACGAGGAGCGGTAGCCATGAATGCTATATCCGATATCTCAATTCCCGTAGGGATCAGTGCCTGTTTGTTGGGCCAAAAAGTGCGCTTCGACGGTGGTCACAAGCGCTCTCCCTATTGCCTGAATGTACTGAGTGAATGTTTTGAGTTTAAGCCGTTCTGCCCCGAAGTGGCGGCAGGGCTGGGCACTCCGCGTCAGCCGATTCGGTTGGTGGGCAATGCAGAAGATCCAAGAGCGCTGGGCACTCGGGATCCTTCGATGGATGTGACGGATGGTTTGGCAGAACATGCGGATTTCGTCACCCGGAATCATCCCGAGCTGTGTGGTTATATCCTGATGAAAGGCTCGCCAAGCTGCGGCATGGAACGGGTAAAGGTTTATCACCCTAACGGCAATCCCAATGAAGCCGGATCGGGGATCTTTGCGGCCCGCCTGATGCAAAATAACCCGGCACTGCCCGTTGAGGAAGAGGGGCGTTTAAACGACGCCGTGTTGCGGGAAAACTTTATTACCCGCGTGTTTGTGTATTACAGCTGGCGTGAAGAGGTGTGTAGCGATCCCTCGTTGCACAACATGATTCAATTCCATAGCCGCCACAAATACCAGCTGATGGCGCATACCTATGCAGGGTACAAAGAGCTGGGGCGTTTTCTGGCCCAGAAAGCCCCCTCCATGGCGCTTGAAGAGGCGATGGATTATTACATCCTTAACCTGATGGGGTTCTTGAAGCAGAAGGCGAATCGTAAAAGCCATACGAATGTGCTGATGCATATCATGGGCTACATGAAGAAGGACCTCGATAAGGAAACCAAGAGTGATTTGTTGGCGGCCATTGAAGATTACCGTACTAAAAAGGTCCACCTTGTGGTTCCACTCAGTCTGATGAAGCACTACCTCAAGCGGCACGGGAATGATTATATTTTGTCGCAAGCCTACCTCGACCCGTATCCGCATGAGCTAGGGTTGCGCAACTACATCTGATCCCCTTTCTATGAGATCAACGGCGCACTGTCGTTGGTCTCCATCAGGTTATTTATTATGAAACTTGTCTGGTTCCGTAATGATCTTCGCATGCGCGATCATCATGCGCTGTTTAATGCGTGTCAGGATGCTGATGGTGCGGGCGTCACCGCCGTTGTTGTTATCTCGCCCGCTCAATGGTTACTGCAAGATGAAGCCAATGCGCGTGTGCAGTTCTGGTTAGCCAATGTGCGTGCTCTCGCGGAAGACCTTGCTGGCCTGAACATTTCACTGAAAGTGCTGCGGGCAGGCAGTAACCGTGAGGTTCCGGCCCAACTGCTGGGGTTAGCAAAACAGCTGGGTGCGACCGGACTCTATTTCAATAACGAGTATCCAGAATACGAGGTGCGGCGTGATCACAACGTCGAGAGTGCCTTTGTTGAGCAGGGCATGACGGTCCGCCGCTTCGATAGCGATGTTATTTTGCCCCCGCAATCGTTGCGCAACAAACAGGGCACGCCCTTTAAGGTGTTTACGCCCTTCAGCAAAGCGTGGCGAGCCAGGTATGTAATGACGTTGCCCGAGGTGTTAGCTGCACCGAAGCCGCAAGCGATCACGGCGGTGATGGCTGATCCGATTCCAGACTCCATTCACTACAACAGTCCGGTACAAAGCGTATGGCGGGAAGATCTGTGGCCTGCTGGTAGTGAAGTGGCCCATCAGCGTCTGGAGCAATTTGTTCATTCCAAGTCAGCGGTATATAACGCAGAGCGTGATTTTCTGGCGAAGCCAGCAACCTCCGCGCTGTCGCCGTATCTTTCGGTTGGGGCTATTTCAGCCAGACAGTGCCTTGCCGGGATGGCTGCCATGAGTGGCAACGACAGCTGGTTTGATGATCAGTGGGTCACAGAACTAATCTGGCGGGAGTTCTATCGTCATCTGCTGGTGGATTATCCAGACATGAACCGCTGGATGCCGTTTAAACCGGATATTGAGTCTCGTCTGCAGTGGGATGAGCGTGAAGAGTTGTTTGACGCCTGGTGTCGGGGTGAAACGGGCTTTGCGCTTGTGGATGCGGGTATGAAACAGTTGCTGGAAACAGGCTGGATGCACAACCGTGCGCGGATGGTGACGGCATCATTTCTGTGTAAATTGCTGCGACAGGATTGGCGCAGAGGTGCCCGGTTCTTTATGCAGCACCTGATCGATGGCGACTTTGCCTCTAATCTGGGCGGTTGGCAGTGGAGCGCATCGGTTGGTGCGGATGCTGCGCCCTATTTCCGCATCTTCAATCCGATGCGTCAGGCTGAACGCTTCGATCCGAAGGGTGAGTATGCCGCACGCTGGTTGCCCGAGCTTGCCAGCCTGGTAAGTGTGCAGCGCTATGATCCCCTGTTTTCATCTGGGGTAGGGCGTCCGACGCCTGTAATCGACTACAGCTTTGCCCGCCAACAAAGCATTGATCAGTACAAACAGGCGGGCGATCAGCGGAAATAGCAGAGGTATCGATATGTCTAATTCAGGTTTGCGTAGTGTGCTCGTTACATGGGTTGTTGCTCTTCTGGTGCCAAATACGGTCAATGCTGAGGAGCAACAGACCTGTGCATCATTGTTGGACTATGAGTTCAAGGTGCTTGGCAAAGACGAGCGTGTTCATCTCTGCGAGGCCTATCAGGGCAAACTTGTACTGGTGGTGAATACTGCCAGCAAATGTGCGTTTACACCCCAGTATGATGGTCTGGAAGCGTTGTATGACAAATATCAGGACCGTGGCTTAGTGGTATTAGGGTTTCCGAGTAATGACTTTGCCGGGCAAGAACCCGGTACGGAAAAGCAGATCAGTAACTTCTGTCGTCTTACTTACGGCGTGAAATTCCCGATGTTTGAGAAAGTCCACGCGGCAAAGGCGTCTGCATCACCTTTTTATCAGGCATTGGCCGCCAGGGCGGGAGAGTTCCCGCAATGGAATTTTCATAAGTACCTGATTGGTCCCGATGGCAATTTGCTGGCGAGTTTTAAAAGCCATATCACTCCAGAAGATAGCAGGCTGCGTGACATGATTTTGTCCCATTTACCGTCATCTGGAGGTTCCAATGAATGACAAGTTAAAAGCTGCGAAAGTCCCTCAGGGGAGGTTGGCACGTTTGTCTGGTATGGGTGGTCTGGCGGGCCGTATTGCCGGTAATGTGCTGGTTGAGAGTGGCAAACAACTTGCACAGGGCCAGCGGCCTCAGCTTACAGATGTGTTGTTAACCGAGCGTAACCTGACGCATCTTGCTGATAAGCTCGCAAAGATGCGTGGCGCGGCGATGAAGGTAGGGCAGCTGCTGTCGATGGATGCCGGTAACCTGATTCCGCCTGAGTTTGCCGTGATTCTGGAGCGGCTACGTGCCGAAGGTATGGTTATGCCCGCCGCACAGTTGTATGACGTTCTGGAGAGCAACTGGGGGGCTGAGTGGCAGACACCGTTTCGTCGGTTTAGCTTTGATCCGGTTGCCGCAGCGTCGATTGGTCAGGTCCATCGCGCGCACACCCATGATGGTCGTGAACTGGCGGTGAAGATCCAGTATCCGGGGGTAAAAGCCAGTATCGATAGCGATATCAACAATGTGGTTTCGCTGCTAAGAATGAGTGGTTTGCTGCCTAAATGCCTGGATATTGATCCATTGGTTGAGGAAGCGAGGCGACAGCTTCACCTCGAAGCAGATTATCGGCACGAAGGTGAGCAGATCCAAGGGTATACAAAACTCTTGGGCGGCTATGAACATCACGATCGTTTGTTGATGCCGGAGTATATGGAAGATCTGTCTACTGAGCAGATCCTGACGATGTCTTTTTTAGAGGGAATACCCCTTGAGAAAGCACTGACGAAGGCATCTGAGCGCACAGATAGCGCCATGACCGTGCTGCTGGATCTGATGTTTGCAGAGCTAAGCCAGTTTCATTGTGTGCAGACCGACCCTAACCCTGCCAACTATCTCTACGAACCGGCGACCGATCGCATTGTGTTACTGGATTTTGGCGCGGTGAGGCAGTTTTCAGCGCAATTCACCGGGCAGTATATGACAGCGCTCTCTGCGGCTGTAGATGAGGATAGGGATGCATTACGGGAGGCATTAGAGGTACTGGGCTTTTTCCAGCAGGGCATTAGCGTACGTAATGCTGAGACTGTGCTGGATATATTTTTGCTGGCCACCGAACCACTGCGCGCCTCTGGAAACTATGACTTCGGCACGTCTGATATCAGTGCCCGGATCCATGCATTGGGTCAGAGCATTTCCAGTGATCCTGATGCCTGGCACACCCCACCACCGGATGTGCTTTTCCTGCACCGGAAAATCGCGGGCCTTTATCTGATCGCGATGCGGGTTGGTGCGCGTATTCCATCCGGTGAAATCTTTGAAAAATACCGTGTGCTGTCCAGTGCATAGCGAAATAGCAAATATACGGCGAGATGGATTTGGCGTGTGCTTACCTGCCTGAATCCATCTGATCCTAAGGGCTCAATCCCACAGCTGAATTATGCCCGGAACGCAGCATCAAGCAGCGTGCGGGTGTATTCGTGTTCAGGCTGGCGGAAGATCTCTGCAGCATCACCGGCTTCTTTTACATCACCATGTTGCATCACCAGCAGCTTATGGCTGAGGGCTTTCACCACGGCCAGATCATGGCTGATAAAAATGTAGGTTAGTCCGTACTTCTCCTGCAGCGAACGTAGTAGCTCTACAATCTGTTTCTGTACGGTGCGGTCCAGTGCGGAGGTGGGTTCATCCAGTACGATGAGTTCAGGCTTAAGGATTAACGCTC
>Ga0213839_1002184_pt1 | contig 11253 bp, 5 predicted proteins | sample SWPATP21_FD_160075 | JGI IMG/M metagenome (GOLD analysis project Ga0213839, IMG submission 160075) | Coastal seawater microbial communities from Marineland, Florida, United States - SWPA TP2 #1 | ecosystem: Environmental > Aquatic > Marine > Coastal | place: USA: Florida | collected 2016-08-14 | reverse complement strand
GGCGCTCCCGAACGATCTCCACGGCGCGACGAACCCGGGCCACCCGCGGGTCGTCCCGGTGCTCGCCGAAGTCGGAGTAGGACAGCATCGCCACCCGCGGCTTCACGCCGAAGGTCTCGGCCACGCGGGCAGTGTTCAGCGCGATCTGGGCGAGGTCCTCGGCGCTGGGATCCACGTTGACCGTGCAGTCGCCGAAGAAGACCTTCCGCTCCTTGAAGAGCATGGCGTACACACCGGACACGACCCGCGTGCGCCCGTCGGTGCCGAGGACCTTGAGGGCGGGCTTGAGGGTGTGCTTGTACGGGCGCCCGGGGCCTCCGACCATGCCGTCGGCCATGCCTCGGCGAACCAGGGTGGAGGCGAAGTAGATGGGGTCGCGGAGCATGGCGCGCGCGGCGGTGAGGGTCACGCCCTTGCGTTGCCGCTCGGACCAGAAGGCTTCTGCGAGCTCGTCGAACTTGGGGTGGTCCTCGATCTCTACGATCTCGATCCCCGTCAGGTCGATGCGGTTGTCCTGAGCGCGCTTGTGGATGCGCCAGCCCGCGCCCACCAGGACCGGGGTGCAGATCTGCTCCTGGGCGAGGATCTGGGCGGCCCGCAGCACCTGGAGGTTGCCGCCGTCCGGGAAGACGATGCGCTGGGAGGGGTTGGAGCGGGCCCGCCGCACCAGGGGGGTGACGAGGCCGCGGCTCCGCTCGACCAGGACGTGGAGCCACTCGCGGTAGCCGTCGAGGTCGGCGATGGGCTCCCGGGCCACGCCACTGTCCGTGGCGGCCTGAGCCACGGCCGGCGCGACGTACAGGAGCACCCGCGGGTCGAAGGGCTTGGGGATGAGGTAGTCGGGGCCGAAGGCGAGGGAGCTGAGGCCGTAGGCGCGGAGGACCTCGTCCGGCACATCTTCCTTGGCGAGGTCGGCCAGCGCCCGGGTCGCGGCGACCTTCATCTCCTCGGTGATCTTTCGGGCGCGACAGTCGAGGGCGCCACGGAACACGAAGGGGAAGCCGAGGACGTTGTTGACCTGATTGGGGAAGTCGGACCGACCGGTGGCCACCAGGGCGTCGGGTCGGGCCTCCTTGGCGAGGTCGTACTTGATCTCCGGGTCCGGGTTGGCCATGGCGAAGATCATGGGCTTCTCTGCCATGTCCTTGACCATGTCGGGCGTGAGGATGTCGCCCACGGACAGGCCCACGAAGACATCTGCGCCCACCAGGGCGTCTGCGAGGGAGTCCTCGGACGGAGGCTGAGCGAAGGCCTCCTTCTCGTGGAAGAGGTTGTCCCGCTGGGTGTGGACGAGGCCGCCGGAGTCGAACATGAAGATGTTCTCCCGACGGGCGCCGAGCTGGCAGTACAGGCGGGCGCAGGCCAGGGCAGCGGCCCCGGCTCCGGAGAACACGATCTTGGCGTCGGCGAGGTCGCGTCCGGTGAGCTCCACGCCGTTGAGCAGAGCGGCCGCGCTGATGATGGCGGTGCCGTGCTGGTCGTCGTGGAAGACGGGGATGTCGAGCTCTTCCTGGAGACGCCGCTCCACCTCGAAGCACTCGGGGCTCTTGATGTCCTCGAGGTTGATGCCGCCGAAGGTGGGCGCCATCGCCTTCACGGCCGTGATGATCGCTTCGGCGCCCTTCACGTCGAGCTCGATGTCGAAGACGTCGATGTCGGCGAACTTCTTGAACAGGTTGGCCTTGCCCTCCATGACGGGCTTCCCTGCGAGGGGACCGATGTCGCCGAGCCCGAGCACGGCGGTGCCGTCGGTGACCACCGCCACCAGGTTCCCACGGGCGGTGTAGCGGAACGCGGCTTCGGGGTTCTCGTGGATCGCGCGGCAGGCCTCGGCGACGCCCGGGGTGTAGGCGAGGGACAGGTCGCGCTGGGTGGACAGCGACTTGGTCGGGATGACCTCGATCTTTCCGGGTCGTCCTTCCTCGTGGTACGCGAGGGCCTGGGTGCGCTCGTCCGCCATGCTGCATGCCTCCTGTGGGGGTGGGCCCCGCCGGCTCGCGCCGGCGGGGGTTCGAGTAGGCCCGTAAGCCGAGTTCTGTTCCCCCCTCTGGTCGCCCTCGGGGGGGTGAAGATCATTCCTCTAGGCCCGCCCTCACGGACGGGCTCCAGCAACCTACCCGGGAGCTTCGGACGGGCCGCCCTCGAACGCTCCTCTATGTGGTCTTGCTCCAAGCGGGGTTTGCCTGGCCGCCCCTGTTGCCAGGGACGCCGGTGCGCTCTTACCGCACCCTTTCACGATCACCGTGCGCTGCACGGCACTCTGCTCTCTGTTGCACTTGCCTTCGGGTCGCCCCGACCGGGCGTTACCCGGCGCCATTGCCCTGTGGAGCTCGGACTTTCCTCCCGTGGCCGAAGCCACCGGCGATCTCCTGGTCCTCTCGAACTCCACCGCCTTAGCGTCCGGGAGGGGCCGTGTCAGCCCTCCGCGAGAACCAGGAAGCGGTTGCAGCCGAGGCAGGGCTTCAGCAGGCCGCGACGGAGGTCTGAGATGTGCTGCTGTCGCACGACCTTGTTGCAGGCGTTGCAGGCTCCTTCCCGGATGACGGCCACGGCCCACCGCCGCTTGGCGCGGTGGCTCTCGTAGCGGTCTCGGAGGTCGGCCGGCACCCCCGCGGCGAGCTCCTGGAGCCGAGCCGACTCGTCCGCGGCCCGCTGCTCCTGCGTGGCGAGCTCGGACGCCCACGTCTTCATCAGCGTGGCGTGCGCCTCCACGGCCTTCTCCACGGCCACCTCGGCGGCGGCTCGAGCGGCGGCCAGGCTGTCGGCCGCCTCCATGTGCTCCAGCATCTGGGTCTCGAGCTCGTCGATCTGATCGCTGGTGGACTCGAGCTGGCGCTGCGCTGCGTCGGCATCACCGAGGCCCTGCTGGAGGGCTCGCTCGGCCCGGCTCCGGTACGTCCGGGCCTGCTCGAGGCCCCTCTGGGTGGCGTGCTCGGCCTTCTTCAGCGCGGCCTGCTCCCCCTCGATGCGGGCGACCTCGGCGCGCGCCGCGTCGATCACCCCCTCGGCGTCTCGGCGGGCCTGGCGGAGCTTCTCGGCCTCCCGCCGCGCGCGATCCGCGGCCCGGTCGTGGGTGTCCATGTCGCGAAGCTGGACCAGATCGTCGTGCATGCCCCCCCTTCGACCCCGATGTGGGTCAGGAACGGGCAGGATGCCACGGGGGCAGGGTGCTCACAAGGAGGTGGGCCCACCAGGACTCGAACCTGGGACACTCCGGGTATGAGCCGGGTGCTCTGACCAACTGAGCTATAGGCCCGAAGCTGCCCTCTCCGAGGCCCCGTCGGGGTGCGGAGGAGACCTTCGCGTGGCTGGATGCAGGGGGCGGGCCCCCTCTCTCAGCCTTCCATGAAGGGACGCAGGCGCTTGGAGCGCGACGGATGCCGGAGCTTGCGGAGGGCCTTGGCCTCGATCTGGCGGATGCGCTCGCGGGTGACCTCGAAGTCCTGACCGACCTCCTCGAGGGTGTGGTCGTGGGGCTGACCGATGCCGAAGCGGAGGCGCAGCACGCGCTCCTCACGGGGGGTGAGGGTGGCGAGGACCTTGCGGGTCGCCTCGGTGAGGGAGGCGTTGACCATGTTGTCGGCCGGCGAGGCGGTGCCCTTGTCCTCGATGAAGTCCCCGAGGTGGCTGTCCTCCTCTTCGCCGATGGGGGTCTCGAGGGAGATGGGCTCCTTGGCGATCTTCAGGATCTTGTGGACCTTGTCGACCGGCATCTCCATCTTCTCGGCGATCTCCTCGGGACGAGGCTCTCGCGAGAGCTCCTGCTGCAGGTGCCGCTGCGTGCGGATGAGCTTGTTGATCGTCTCGATCATGTGGACGGGAATGCGGATGGTTCGAGCCTGGTCCGCGATGGCACGGGTGATCGCCTGACGGATCCACCAGGTGGCGTAGGTGCTGAACTTGTAGCCCCGGCGGTACTCGAACTTCTCCACGGCCTTCATCAGGCCGATGTTGCCTTCCTGGATGAGGTCGAGGAACTGGAGGCCGCGGTTCGTGTACTTCTTGGCGATGGACACGACGAGGCGGAGGTTGGCCTCGACGAGCTCGTCCTTCGCCTTGGCCGCGAGGGCCTCGCCACGGCGCAGGGCCAGGGCGCCCTCGTGGGTGGCGTCGCGGCTCATGCCGGTGCGGTCGCAGACCTTGCGAATCTTGCGGAGCTCACGGCGAACGCGGGAGTCGAACTCCTTCCACATGTCTTCGCCAATGCCGGTGCGGGCGATGACTTCCTGGCCAGCGTCGTCGAGGTTGCGGCGCACCTTGCGGATGCTGGGGCGGAGGTCCTTCACGGGGAGCTTGGCGTCGCGGGCTACGAGCTCGATCTCGCGCTCGGCGAGGGCGATCTCCTGCCAGGCTTCCTGGATGCGCTCGCTGACCGTGCCGATCTGCTTCTTGGACAGGTCGAGGGACTCCATGACCTCGAAGAGCGTGTCCTCGGCGTCCTCCAGCTCCTGCTCGAGGGCTTCCCGCTTCTTCTTGCTCTTGGCGCTGCGCACGTCGTTGACGAGGCCCAGGCGGAGCTCGTTGGCGTTGACGGCGAGGGAGCGCGCGTCGCCGAGGGACTTCCCGTCCGTGGTCTTGGTGGGCTTGGGCTTCTTGCCCGACTTGATCGCCTTCTGGATGCGCTCTTCGTCTTCGGCGATGAGGTCGTCGATGAAGGCGACGCCCTGGGACGAGATCAGCGCCACGCGCTTGACGAGGTACTCGCCCTCCTCGATGCGCTTGGCGATCTCGATCTCCCCCTCGCGGGAGAGGAGGGAGACCGAGCCCATCTTGCGGAGGTAGACGCGAACCGGGTCGTTGCTGCGGGTCTGGTCCTGGGGCTTCTCGTCCTTGCCGCCGCGCCGCTCCTTCTCCGCCTTCTTGCGCGCCTTCTGGACGATCTCGATGTCCATGTCCGAGAACATGATCATCACGTCGTCGAGGCGCTCGGCGGAGACGAGGTGCGTGGGCAGGGCGTTGTTCACCTCTTCGTAGGTGACGTAGCCCCGCTGCTTGCCCATGTTGATGAGCTGCTGGACGTCTGGCTCGCTGAGGTCCTTGGACATCTTCATGGGCGTCGCTGCTCCTGGGGCTCGGGTCCGGCGTGGGGGTGCCGATGGACCCGGCGATGTGTGGCTGGGGAAGGGGGCGCGGTAGCAGACCGAGGCCTTCCCGATCTTGCAGCGGATAACGGCCTTGCCTTCTGGGTGCCAGTGTGCATTGGCTCCCATGAGCCCCTTGTCACAGGCAGGATCCACCGACGTGGCCTGCGCCGACAGTGGGCGCGGAGTCGCCCGTCGCGTCGCGCTCAGTCCCACCCCTCCTGGCCTTCGACCTCGGCGGGGACGAGGTCGTCGGGGTATGGGGCGTCATCGGGCATCGGCGGCGGCCCGTCGTCTTCGACCGCCGGCGGTTCGGGGGCCTCGGCGACCTCGCCCGGCTCGGTGGCCGGCCCCGCCTCGGGCTCCGGAAGCTCGACAGTGGGGGCGGCATTCACCGCAGCGGCTGCAGCCTTGTCCAGCAGGTCGAGGGCCGTCGGTAGGTCCTTGGTCAGGCCCGGGTGCTCCAGGCGCTTCCCCAGGGGGTCGAGCTGCTTCTTCGTGGCGCCCAGCTCGCGGTAGCGGGCGAAGTCGCTGGAGGCCAGGGCGCGGGGAAGCTCCCGGTTGATGACGGCCATCGCGCGGTTGTGGAGGGGGCGGTAGAGCCTCACCAGCACGTTCACCATGGCCGCGGGGGCTTCCTCGCGGGTGTAGAGCTCCTGTCGGGCAACGACCGCCCTCAGCGTCCGCTGGAGACCCTCGTCGTGGACGTCCTCCAGGATGGCGGCCACCGGCTCGCCCGCCAGCAGACGGGCGATGGTGGGTCGGACGATGGTGTGGGCGGCGAAGAGGTCCGGATTGGCACGGGCCAGCAGGTCGGCCACCTCGTCGCGGCGGTGCACCAGCAGCCACAGGACGTGAACGATGTCGACGTGAGGCTTCCAGCCGGCGGGGCGGGGGGGAGCGGGTGCTGCATGGTTCCGGGGCGGTGGGGCCTCTCGGAGCTTGGTGAACACCACCTGCTCATGGAGTCCGAGGCGACGGGCCACCCGGCTCACGAGGGTGGGGTCGGCCAGCTGGCGCAGCATGGGGAGGACCTCGTCGAGCACGCGCTCTCGGGACATGGCCGAGGCGCCGTAGCCCGAGAGCTTCCGCTGAACGACCCACTCGAACAGCGGCTCCTTGCCGGCCAGCGCCTTCTCGAGGGCCTCTGGACCCTCCTCCCGTACCAGCTCGTCGGGGTCCTTCGCCCCCGGTAGGTCCAGTCGCCACGGCTGGATGCCCGCCGCGACGAACAGGGGGAGGGTCCGCTCGGCGGCTGCGGTGCCGGCCGCGTCGCTGTCGAGCACGAGCACGACGTCGCGGGTCAGGCGCCGGATGCGCTCCAGGTGGTCGGCGGTCAGCGCGGTGCCACAGGTGGCGACCGTCTCGGGGAAGCCCGCCTGGGCCAGGGAGATGACGTCGAAGTAGCCCTCGACCACCAGGGCCCGCTTCGCGCGACCGATGCCGTTGCGGGCTGCGTGGAGCCCGTAGAGGACCGACGACTTCTTGTAGAGGCGGGTCTCCGGCGTGTTGAGGTACTTCGGCCCGTCGCCCTCGAGGAGGCGCCCGCCGAAGGCGATGACACGGCCACGCTCGTCCGTGATGGGGATGATCACCCGCTCCCGCATGACGTCGTAGCGGCCATCGCCCTGCTTTCGCGGCTTGGCGAGCCCGGCCTGCTCTACGAGGTTGGGGCTGAAGCCCTGCTGGTGGAGGTAGTCGACGAGGCGGGTCCAGCCCTCGGGCGCGTAGCCCAGCCGGGCGCTGCGCTGGGTCTCCTCGGTGAGCGCACGGCCCGCAAGGTACGCGCGACCAGGGGCGCCTTCGGGGCGCGTCCAGAGCACCGACTCGTACCACGACGCTGCGGCCTCCAGCACGTCGAACAGAGTGGCTCGCTGCTTCAGGGCCCGGCGCTCGGCGTCGGTGAGCTCCCGCTCGGCGATCTCGACCCCCGCAGGTCCGGCCAGCTCCTTGACGGCCTCGACGAAGGACAGGCCCTCGATGGTCATCAGGAACTTGAAGGCGTCGCCCCCGGCCTGGCAGCCGAAGCAGTGGTAGATGCCCTTGTCGGGGATCACGTGGAAGGAGGGGGACTTCTCCTGGTGGAAGGGACAGAGCCCCACATGGGAACGACCCCGACGGGCCAGGGAGACGTGACGGCTCACCAGCTCGACGAGGTCGGTGCGGTCGCGAACGGCGTCGACGACTTCGCGGGGAATGCGGGGCAAGGGCACCTCGTGCCAGACGGACGCGGCAGGAGGTCTCCGTAGCCCGGCACCGCCCTGCATGCGCGGCGCCGGACAATCCCTGGCGTCAGGCGGTGGCGCGGGCCTCGGACGTGGACGAGCCAGCCCCCGGGGTGGGGGCGAGGCCCATGGCCTCGTCGAGGGCGGCGGGGTCGTGCAGGTCGTCCGGCACGCGGGCGATGGCAGCCCCGAGTCCCCGCAGCTTACCGACCATGTCGTCGTAGCCGCGGTCGAGGTGGTAGGTGCGGAGGACCTCGGTACGGCCAGCGGCCGACAGGCCGGCGATGACGAGGGCCGCGGAGGCCCGCAGGTCGGAGGCCATCACGGCGGCGCCGGTGAGGGACTCCACGCCCCGTACGGTGGCCACGCGGCCGCGGGTCTCGACGACGGCACCCATGCGCTTGAGCTCGGCAGCGTGCATGAAGCGGTTCTCGAAGATGGTCTCTTCGACGATGCTGGCGCCCTCGGCGCGGCTCAGGACGGCCATGAGCTGGGCCTGCATGTCCGTGGGGAAGCCCGGGTGGGGCTCGGTGCGGACGTCGACGCCCTTCAGCGGCCCGTCGCGACGGATGCGCAAGCTGGTGGCCGTGGTGTCGATGGTGCACCCCGCAGCCTCGAGCTTGCGGAGCAGGGGCTGCAGGTGCTCGGGCTCGCAGTCCGTGACCGTGACGTCGCCACCGGCCATGGCGCCGGCACACAGGTAGGTCCCGGCCTCGATGCGGTCCGGGAGGATGCGGTAGGCGCGGGTGGCCGGGCGGAGCCGGGAGACGCCTTCGATGACGAGCGTGTCGGTGCCTGCACCCTCGATGCGGGCTCCAAGGGAGATGAGGAAGTTGCAGAGGTCGACGATCTCGGGCTCGCGGGCGGCGTTCCGCAGGATGGTGGTGCCGCGGGCGAGGGTGGCGGCCATCACGATGTTCTCGGTGCCCGTGACGGTAGGCATGTCGAGCTGGATGTCGGCGCCCACGAGGTCGTCGACGTGGCCGTGGATGTAGCCGCCCGACAGCTCGAAGCGGCAGCCCAGGGCCTCCAGGCCCTTGAGGTGCTGGTCGATGGGCCGCGTGCCGATGGCGCAGCCGCCCGGAAGGCTGACCTTCGCCTGACCGCAGCGGGCGAGGAGCGGGCCGAGGACGAGCACGGAGGCCCGCATCTTGCGGACGACGTCGTAGGGGGCCTCGGAGAAGGCGATGCGGCTGGTGTCGAGGCGGATGCTTCCGTTCACCAGGCTGGGGCAGCCGATGCGGCCCAGCAGCGACAGGGTGCTGGAGACGTCGGCGAGCTCCGGCACGTTGGCCAGACGGTGCTCTCCGGGAGCCAGCAGCGTGGCGATGAGGATGGGCAGGGCGGCGTTCTTGGCCCCCGAGGTGCGAACGGTGCCGTTGAGGGTGCGGCCACCAGAGATGACGATCTTGTCCATGGGAAGGAGCCTCCTGCAGTCAGGTCCACCGACGATCACCGACCGTGCAGGCCGGGCGACGTGGAGTCGCTCGGGACCATGCGAGGGGTGTGCCAGGCTGCTGGGGTGGGGATGGGGATGGGGATGGGACGCCCAGGAACAGGCGCAGCCCAGTATCTCACAGGATCGACGCCGGCGAGACGCGCTCCGAGCATTCCGCGCGCATGCTATGGATTCTATCGTGCGCGCGAATTCATAGACGGGTGGTCGCCGGGTGAGCTCCGCGAGCCGGTCAGGCTGCGCGGCGGTCAGCAGGAAGCATGCCGTCAGGCCGACGGCTGAGGGGGTGTCGCAACGAGCGGTGAGGTTGTCGCAGAGTGGCGAGATGCCTCCCCACACCGAGCCCGGTGCGAGGTGTTGGGGGTTGGTACCTGACCCCCCTCAACCCCGCGGTGTGAGGTGTTGGGGGTTGGTACCTGACCCCTCAACCCCACCTCGACGCCGCCGGTCTCTCTGTGCGGACAGCCGGGGCGTCGCCCGTGTCCGCCTGACCGGCTCACGTGCTCAGCGCGGGTCCTTCGGCGTGGATGGATCCGCGCTCGGCTTCTTGCCGTGGTGCCGCCGGGTCGCTCTCCAGTCGAGGCCGGGATGGTCCAGGGCCCAGGCGACCCGGGCGACCATGCCACGCAGGGCGTCGATCTGGCGCACGGAGACCTTGGCCCGCTGCAGGGTCTCTCGGGCCGTCCCGCGCACCTTGTCGGGGGTGACGCCCCGGAGGTAGCCCACACGCTCCAGGAGGCCGACGAGCTCCAGGACGGCGGGCTCCATGACCGGCACGTCGGCGAGACGGTCCCGATCGTCCTTCTGGCTCAGGAGTCGGGTCGTCGTGTTGCCCCGGGAGCCCCCCAGGACGCGTCCGGTCGCCTGGGCCCCGCGCTCTCGGGCCTCCTCGAACAAGGCGTGGGCCACCAGGAGCACGGCCTGCCCGAGGTTCAGGGACGCGTGGTCCGGCGTGGGGATGCGCAGGATGGACTCGCAGCGCAGCACATCGTCGTTGGCCAGGCCGAAGTCCTCCCGCCCGAAGAGGATGGCGGTGGTGGCCTGGTCATGGGCGTCGACGTCGTCGAAGAGCTGGGCGGCGACCTGGCGCGGCTCCCGCACCTGTTGACCGACCCTGCGATGTCGGGCGGTGGACGCCACCGCACGCTGGACCCCTTCGAGGGCCTCCTCCGTCGTGGCCACGATGCGCACGTTGGCCAGGAGGTCGTCGCATCCGGGGGCCATCCATCGCGCCTGCTCGGGGTCGTAGCAGGGCGGTGCGACCAGCACGAGCCGCCGCAGGCCGAAGTTCTTCATGGCACGAGCCGCGGCCCCCACGTTCCCGGGGTGCTGCGGCTCGACGAGCACGACGACCACGCGCTCGGCGAGAACGTCGAGCGCGTCCAACTACTTTCCGCCGATACCGAACAGCGAGAGGAGCCATGCGAAGAAGCCCTTCTTCTCCTGCTTCTCCGGCACCTGCTTCTCGGCGGCGGGGGGCGGGGGAGCGGCCCCGGCCTCCTTCTTGGGGGCGCCGATGGGGGCGGGGTTGGAGGTGTTCTCCGGACCTGCGGGGCCACGCTGGGCGCCGAGGGACTGCTTCGGCATGGAGAGCGGCGTGGGCGGGGCCACGGGAGGCGCCGGCTTCTTCTTCTTCCGCTTCTTCTTCTTCCGAGGACCGGGCTCGTCGTCCTTCCCGAGCTTGAGGCGCGACTCCACCAGCTGGCCGGTGTCGACGTCGCGGGCCGTGAGGTTCAGGATGCCTTCCGAGTCGATGTGGAAGGTGACCTCGATCTTGACCTGGCCCTTGGGGGCCTCCCGGAGGCCAGAGAACACGAAGGTACCGAGGAGCTCGTTCTCCTTGATGTACTTCGACTCGCCCTGGTAGATGCGCAGCATGATCGAGCGCTGGTTGTCCTTGCTCGTCGTGAGCATCCGGGTCTTGTAGTCCGGAAGCGGCTGGTTCTTGGCGAACAGCACGTGCATCGTGCCATCGGTCTTGTTGATGCCGATGGCCATCGGGAGCACGTCGAGCAGGGTCATGTCCTGCGGGCCCGCCTTCGACGACAGGCTGTGGGCCATGATGGCGGCGCCGATGGCGACGGCCTCGTCCGGGTGGACCTTCTGCGACGGCTCCTTGCCGATGAACTGCGCGAGCTTCTGGCGGACCAACGGCATGCGGGACTGGCCGCCGACCAGAAGCATCTCGTCGACGTCTTCTCGGCTGGAGCCGGCCTCCTGGAGGATGCGCTCGCAGGTGGCGATCGACCGGTCGATGAGGTCGACCGTGAGACCCTCGAGGATGTCGCGGGTGATGGTCATGTTGAGGTCGATCAGCTCGCCATCATCGTCCTCGCAGATCTGTGCGAGGTTGATGTCGGTGCTGGGGACGTCGGAGAGGGCGATCTTGGCCCGCTCGGAGGCGTCGCGGATGCGGGTGACGGCCGAGCGGTCGTAGGACACGTCGATGTCGGTCTCGTCGACGAAGGTCTGCAGGACGTGCTGCATGAGC
>Ga0213839_1002183_pt1 | contig 11256 bp, 10 predicted proteins | sample SWPATP21_FD_160075 | JGI IMG/M metagenome (GOLD analysis project Ga0213839, IMG submission 160075) | Coastal seawater microbial communities from Marineland, Florida, United States - SWPA TP2 #1 | ecosystem: Environmental > Aquatic > Marine > Coastal | place: USA: Florida | collected 2016-08-14 | reverse complement strand
TGACGAGGCAGGTACGAGGCGATTCAGGTCATTTCATCAGAATGATCCACTCAATGTTTGCTACAACTACAGTATAGCTGTGAGTGTTTTAGATAGTGGTATGACAACGCGTCGTAAACGTGATGAGTAAATTAAGCGGTGGTGGTTGTGTGTTTCAGCGAGTTGTCGGCGTTGTGGAGGTGTGGGTTGTGGAGTTGGTTTGACCGGCAAGCTGCAGGCGAATTGGAAATTGGATGACAGGATGAAGAATGAATGACGGAATGACGAATGGCACAAGAAACTCAAAAACTGAAAACTGAAAACTGAAAAATGAAAACTGAAAAATGAAAACTGAAAACTGAAAAATGAAAACTGAAAAATGAAAACTACCCGGGTATCTCAGAGAATGAGAGAATTAGAGAATTGAGAATTGAGGAAAGTGCGGCAACTGACTATCTGACCATTTGAGTGTGGTGGGAAGTGGAAAGGGACGAAGGACAGCAAGAAGAAAGCAGAAAGCAGAAAGCAGAAACGGCAAACGGCAAACACAAAGGTCGTGCGTTCGTTGTCAACCAATGCCTCCCCACGATGACTGACGACTGATTACTGATTACTGAATTACTGACGACAACAAATCAAAACTACCCGGGTAATGACGGGGACTGCTGGATTGACGAAGACGACTTGAGTGTGGTACGTGCTGAGAACTTGTGTGGAGCCCACGATCCGCGACCAACACAAGTCATCAAACGGAACAGTCCAGCGTCGAACATTGGACAGTTCACAGGTCAAAGGTCACAGGTATCCATAACCGGTCACAGGTTACAGTTCAAAGTCGCCAGCTGTACGGTACGCGATCCCACCCTTTTCCAACCAGCTCATGCGTGGACAGTTTCGGGCCTGAGTGGGCGGCGAGAGTCGCAATCGACTTTACGTGATGATTGTTGGAAATTGAGTAGCAACCAAGAGCTCGTGACAGTTACAAAATACGCGCGAAGGCAGTCACGGAGCTCACGCCTCCACCTGCCTCACATCTCACACCTCACACCTCACACCTCGCACCTCGAACCTCACACCCACCTCATTCCTCATAATCGTCGACGTTGCCAACACAACAACGGTAACCACCGCACCACCACACTTACGTCTCAAAAACGCGTCGTCTGTCATTGCACTTTGCACTCTGCACGAACCGTAATCAGACGCGTCGACGTGTTGCAGGCACAGAAAGCTTCTTGAATGCGCCAGCAACCTGGTGTTTGCTGGTTATTTGTGAGCAGACGACGATCACTGGTGCGCCCGCATAAAGTCGGAGTGATTCCGCTGCAGTGCCTCGAGGGGTCGCAAACAAATGAATGAGGTTGCAGTATTTGAAAGTAGTTGATCGAGACGCACGCACATCGACCTTCAAGGGAAACTCCATTGCTCTGTCACAGTTATGCTACAAACATCATCTCAATGCAAGATCGCAAGAGGTTCTTGGCACTCGTGGGTTGGAAGCGAACTTATGAGCAGACAAGGCACAAAAGCATAGAGCTAAAAGCAAAACTGCGCGCAAGACATCACGACGCAGTTTGTGCAAACGATTGATTTTGATACGGATTTATCTCCTTGCTTACTTGGATTGAAGCAATGACCTCGTTCACGCTGTGCCTCTTGGGCTTGGTATGCGCGTTTGCTGCTGCCGAAGTGCCCGACCCCAACGAACCGCTTTGCATTGCGGTGGATCATGAATCATTTGAGGCTTTTGTTGCTGAAAACAAGTTGGCAGTAATTCAAGTGCACGACGGCCAGGAAATTCTGACGAAAGAGTTCGCGCAAGCAATGACCCGACTTCCTGAACAATTGCCTTACGCAACTGTCGATGCTTCATTACGCTCAAACGGTGACTTAGTTGCAAAACTGGACAGAAATCCTGAGAAAAATGCTGAATTTTTCGTGTTCAGGAATGGACTGTACCACAGCAAGCTACCTCGTTTGCGAGCTGGGGCATCGGTTGACACAATTGAAGAGATCCTCGTTTTTATGTCTGCGGAATCAAGCTCCATTGAAGAGGAAGCTGAGGGTACTGAAACCATCGAGGATCTGTTTCCGAGGTGGTCCATCCATCGGCCTCAAGACAACTTTGTGGAAATTCTAACGCAAGAAGAGTTTGACCGAGAAATGGAATCCGAGTCTGAAGGAGATATCACTATCGTTCAATTCTTTTCCAGAATGTGCAAGTACTGCCAAAAGTTCTCCTTTGAATGGCACAAAATCGCAAACGAATTCTCCCTTCTTGACAATGTTAAGTTCCTGCGAGTCGACGGCAACACAATCGAGAATGAGCCACTCATCGAAAAGTTCGAAATTCTCGGTTTCCCAAGTATCAAAATTTTCTTCGGTGGTAAGTACGACTCTACTTACACTGGGGAGCGAACTGCTGAAGCCATGCGCGACGAAATTGTGGCAACACTCGAGAGCAACAACAAACGGCGCCGGAACAGTGATGGCACGTACGACATGGCTTCTAACATTCCGTCTCTCATCCGCAACCTAAAAAGGATGTACGATGCGGGACAACTTAGTGAGGAACGCTTTCTGGAGCGTATGAGCTTGCTGCAGAATGTTGCAGGCGCACACAAGGTGACTGAGTGAGAGTGCACAGTCAGCATAGCAACAAAACAAGCACTACCGCTCTGTGTGCAGGTTGTTGCACCCAATGCATCATAAATTTTATTCATATAATTCGCACGAGCAATACCAATTCGCGACGACAGTTCCGCTGTCAAGATCGCCGTGACAACGAGTGCCAGCAAGCTGCGCTAGCATTCAGGCCGGACATCATGATGCAGCTACCGCCACACTTTAACAGCGCCGTCGCGACTGCTGGAGAGCAAAAGTCGCTGAGGCTCAAGCATGTTCAATGCGAGGATGGAATCTTCATGCAGACCAGAAGCCACGCTTGGGCCACGGAACCGGCCGCTATCATCGAGCGTGAGGTCACTGCCTTCTGCAACTCCAACATTGTCCAAATCGAAATCCCCGCTCGAAACTGAAGAACTTCTCTTTTTGGCACCTTGTTGTCGATGAGGGGACGACGAAAACAATCGGTTCGATGGGTTGTCCAATGCCTCGAAACAACACGACACGGTGTCTTGACTGTTGTACATGGACGATTCTCGGTCACGATGACCATGTCCGGAGAAAGTAACAGATTTCTCGATTGATCGATTCAGATTCCAGAAACGTATCGCTCTATCATCTCCGGCGGTTATGATGAACGGTGCTGGGCAACCAATGTGACCGGACGGTGACGAAATCGAGCGAGACGGTGTTAAAAATGTTCGCACACGGGCCACATGAGCGTTGGCTGCACTTGTTCGTTCATGAATCTGGTCTGTGTCAACGCTCATTTGCCGAATGTATGACAAAGGAAGCATTGTGCCTCGCAGTGATCTTTGCAGGGTTGTAGCAACAGGAATATCCCGCAAATACTCCACAGTTGGGAACTTTTGCTGGTCAGCCTCCATGTGCGTTGAATAAAACGTGTGGCGGATGCGACCGGTTGATATGTCGACCACAAACACCGTGTTGGCTCCGGCGGCAACTGTTACGATGGGCTGATTCTCCCATGCGTGATACGACGATGCGTATGCGAAGTCGCGGGTTGATTGAGGCCGTTGTGAATATTGATTTGTCAGGAAGTTTAGTTCGGGAGTACACTTCACGCTATTGACGCAAACACTTGCGTCAGCGTCGTATGCACGTACTAACTCGACAACGCTCCACAGCTTCAGAGTGAGCTGGTACCGCAAGTCGTACAACACTAAAAACCCATTGCTGGTGCCGCATACAAGCCAGTGTCCGTCGGCGCCGAGCGACATATCTGTAATGCGGCCGAGTTCAGGATCCAGTGGAATCTTCCAAGGTTCTCGCCGCTGTCGAAGATCCCAGGAATGAAGACCCACGTTGTGCGTGGCATACACTAATGTCGACGAAACCTGCGCGCTCAGGTGTTCGACAGCGACAATGGCGCCGTGCGCAAGAGCCCGTTGACCAGGACTTGAGTGCAATTCGGCCAACATTGCCACGTTGCAGACAACTCGAGATTTTCGCGTTGAATTGCGCGCAACAACACCGGGACTGTTTGGATCAGTGTCCCCATGCAGCTTTGACGCATGGGTGTCAGCCCCGGGCGAGGCGGCATTTGCAGTACTCGGCGTATTGATGGAATTTCCGGTGGAAGAGCGTGAGCGGTCGTGGCTTGACGGCTGCAGCAGCTCAACACGGTACACGCCGAGCTCACCAAGTTTGTTGCCAATTACTACCGATCTCGAATTATCACAAGTTGTCAACGCTGTTACCGCTGGTGGACGCGTGACGCCATCATCACCGCCGGTCCCGCAATGAATGGTCCTTGCTGACATCATCAACGAGCGGTCCCCGAGACGAGAGCCCAGCCATATTTTGACAGTACCATCGTCTGCGCCTGTCGCGAAGAACGATTCGTCTTCTGCCACTTCAACATGACGAACGGCGCCAAGATGCTCCGTTGATTCGTGGACGAGAATCCCACGCGGCACCCAATTGTTGAGGTCGAATCGGCCCTCGGCGGCACCGAGCGCGGCGATGTCATCGAGGTCACCCCCTTCGATCAGATGTTTCTTTCGCTGCATACCCCAAACGCGCATCCCATGACCTATGCCAACGTCGTTTAGGCCTGGCACAATCAAGTTCACTGGCGTGCCCGTGTACTCTCCACCAGCTCCAACAGACGAGCTGTCCACAGTTGCGTTGTTGTGGCCTTCGTCGTCGTGGCGCACGGCGGGCGCTTTGCAAACATCGCACATAAGCTCGTACTTGCTGAACTCGGACATGGTGTCGATTGTGAGGCCTCCCAGGTCCTGTGGGAGTGGCGGGATATCGAGTGCTTGAATCCTTCTCAGCAATGTGTCAGTATCCAGCAGAACTTGTTGCCGCCGATACATCCCGAACCCTGTGCCATCACAGTTTGCAACACTGCCACTAAAACGGCCAAACTTGGTGTTGCGAGCAAAACATCACGTTCACCAACCTCCTGCGGTCATTGCGTCCGCCCCGGCGATGCCGCCTGGTGCAGCAGTCACCTTCTGCACTCGCAAATTGAAATTCCGCCGAATCTCATTGTATGTTTCATCTTCTGCTCGCGAGCTACGAACACGTTGAGGAAGGCAGATAGTGTACCTAAAACGTGGCAACATTACATATTCCGTACTATGAGCAAGAGGAATGTTCGTGACACATGCGCTGGCGCGGGTCGATACGCACTGCTGACTACTCGATGCTTTCGGCACTTGCCCGCTGACTTTAGGCGTTTTCGGGACACCCACCAGCTGGGCTAAAATCTCATTCTTGCCAGCTCTACTCTGTGACACCTGAGACTTGGACTTCAAGTTCTGCGGGAGGAAGAACTGCGACGCAACATATATCTGGCGCCTCACGACGCCGTCAGCGCCAGTGAACATCCCTTGGCCAGGTCCTTGTAGCTTTGTGTATCCTGATGTGGACATGACAGACGACCCCATCTTCGAGCTGCCGCCACTGCCGATTTGAAGATAGCTTCCCAGGGTGACCGCTCCATGTCCTTCTGAAAGACGATCTAGTTGAGCGGCATAGTCAATATTCGCAATTTCACGCAGTGGCTTTGAAGCAACCGAAAACTTCTTGATGGAGTTCGACACTCCTTTGATGTATGGCTGCAGCCATTGAAGTTTCTTCGCCTCGGAAGGGAGTCCTGGGCCTGACTCTCGTTCACGCTTCTGAACATAAGACCTCTCTTCTGCAACAATAGCGTCTTGCATCGACTTGAATAGCTTTTCTGACGAAACCTTGTGAGTGGGCGAGGGCCTGCCTGAAGCGGACTTGTCCAAGGTAATGTTCGACTGCGACGGCGGCGATTTTGAAGATACTGGAAGAGCGCTCAAGTCATGAAAGCGACGCTGTTCGGTTTCATTGTCATTAGAAGCTTCGGACATGAGTCCTGTTTTCGTTGCAGCGCGCATCCAAAAGTTCACTTCATTTGCAGCACCATCCCCAGCTCGCCACCGAAACGACGAAATTTGAGCTTCCGACTTGAGAGTGGCATGCAGTGCATCGTTGAATGCAGAGCGAGAAATCGGAGCAAAAGCAACCATCTGCAATTGTAAGCAATGACAAGTTAAAACGGTTGGAGTCTGCCGAGACTAGCAATGCCCGCAAGGCGCACACGTACCTGCAAAAGTTCACTTGTGAGGCGGCGATGACCTTGTAGTTGATCGATGCGGATGTACGGAACGAGCCGCGGCAATAATAATACGTGGACATCCGTCGGACAAAGTAAATCTGCCACGGCAATTATGACTTCGCAAACGCGCTGTCTCAGAAGCGGCGAGGGATGCAGAAGAATCGGAGCCGCGCCAGCTGCGAAGCCAAGCAACAAATGGCGGTCGTATAGCGGCATCTTGAGTGTGCAAAGAGTGTGGATGCACTTCAGAACTCGAGCAACGACCAACTCCTAAAGCAAGCACCAAACATTGAAATTGTTGGCGTCGCTGAACACGCTGTATGTATGTGTGTGTAATCAACGCACCTCGCAGTCAGTCAACATTACGAGGAGGATCTGTTTGTGCGACTTTGATGTCCAAGGCGCAAAGGACAAAACTCCAGCAATATGGTCAAAGAGTGAGGCTCGCAGCTGCCAGTCGGTATCGTTGAGAAAGGTGAATAACAATGGCAGTAGAAAGTTCTCCGTTTCTTTGCGTCCGAAGAACACGCACAACTTGATTATGGTCGAAAGAAGGCACCGCTTGATCAACGAAGAGTGCGGAGTTTGCTGGGCAACCAGCGGCTACGAAAGAATTTGGCCACCACAAAAGTCAACGATATCAGCATCGCTGTGTGTGTTAACAGTGTGTGCACCCCACTCACCTGAATCATTTTCTTGACGCCCTCGTGCAAGTTCTCCAACTGCTGGAAGTAGTTCAGTCTTTGCACAGACTCACCTGCAGAGCTGACACTTATTCCGCCAACACTGCTTAAGCCACCAGCGCTAGGTGCTGAGTCATCGCTTGCTTCTTCGGGTTCATTCAGTTGGTTGGCAAACGATTTGTCCAAGAACCGCTTCGCGATTGCAGCAATTTGGGATAAGCAAGATGCGAACGCCAATTGTACCAACGGTTCGCGATCTGTTGGGTACGTAGACAGGGCCGGGAATATATAGTCCTCAAAAATAGATTGGTCCCTTTTGGGCAGAACGCGTGTCATGCGCAGGAGCGCTGTTAAAGTGTGGAGTCCAGCAGCTCGAACTGTCGCGGCTTCGTTGGTGTCTTTCAGCAGTTCAATGGTGTACGGAATCAGCTGTTGAAGACGAACGCTGTCTGCAACGAACCGAGCGAAGCGCAGCATCAAGTTCAACCCAATGATTTGGTTTGCAGGATGCCGAACATTTCGTAAACTGGTCAGGACAACATTGAGCACGATCACTAAGCCCTCTGACTCCACAGCCCGCGGATACAACTTGTGATCATCTTCTTCGCCTTTGAACGTGTTTTGACTCTCCTTGTCTTGAGCTTCTTGTTCTTCGTTTCGCTCCTGCACTGCTGACAACGCAGCTAGCGCTGCCTCGGCTACCGATTGGCTGGCGTTAGTGTCACCTTCCGCGTTCCCAGTTCCAAGCCCAAGCGCCTCGATCTGTGCAGCTAAATCAGAGAGAGACAACGATTCCGAATCACTAATGTCCAGCGCGGCGACCTACGCGACACAGGGGCAGACGATCAAGAAAAACGAACACAGCAAAATGGGTGCCCACGAGCAACAACGACCTTGGATGCAAATTGAATCTCTGGATCGCTTTCGAACGCGTTCAGCTCTTCCAGCAAATCGTCGGCGGGATCAAGGATCGGCTTTCCGGTTTCATCTTTATTCAGCGTTTCATCGGCGTGCTCTACGCGGACGGCATTTTCTTCGGCGTCAGCATATTTGTCGTAGTCACTCAATATCGATTCCGACTTTACGTTGCGGAAGATACCGCTTTTTTCATCTTCATTAGCGCGAAGTAAGTGCCGCAGCAATTGTTCGCCTGCCCTGTCAACAACAATGTCGGAGGTGCCGCCGTCGCTCGCGTCAGCGTCCACATGTGTAACAAGGTTTTCCAAAATACTGCCATAATTTGCGGCAATCAGGCGAATCCTAGCGTCGGCGTCGTTGCATCCAAGGCTATTCGATGCCGTCGACTTCAGGATATCAAATAGGAATGGGAAATAAGAAGGAAAGATGGAAAAATCTTCGTCGGCGTCTTGCTCGCCTTTGCCCGAGTGTCGCAAATTTGCGTCAGCTTGGCACAAGCTAAAATATCTGCTTAGTGGGTAACGCTGGGTCTACATGAATTAAGACAGGGTGTGTCACCATGACATCGACCAGTACCAAGCAATCCCAACAAGGCAAACCGGTGATTTCTGAATCATATGCGCGACCAAGTTGCGAATTTGCTGTGGACACTCCAATTTGGATATTGCCTGCGAAAACACGAGGGAGAGCGAGTGCAACAGCATATCAGAATCGGAAATTTCGGCACATGACGCAGTCGGACAACCACCCACCTCTGCAGGATCGTACTCCCCAGCGATATACTGCAACAACGTCGGGTGCGAAAACAGTGGACGATGGTCGACGGCAAAAATTTCTGCAATGATACAGCCCATGGAAAAAATGTCCATCATAGGTCTGAGGTCAAGCACAGAAGGCGTTGACTGTGCCGTTGGTTGTTGTTCTTGCTCGGCGCTCACGAGCGACTCTAAGTAGGACAGTGACTTCGTAAAGCGTTCAGGAGCAATGCAACACGCCGGGCGATTTGCATTCTCGAAAAAATACGAAAAGAACGACGGGTCATTGATGGGCAAATTTGTGGGCTTGAACGTGGCAATATCCGTGAGGAATACCCAATTCCAAGACGTCAACATGATGTTTTCTGTTTTCAGGTCACCGTGGCATTCGCCAGAACGGTGCATTTGCTTCAGCCCGTGTAGCATTTGAAAAACCACGAACAGCTTCTCAACATACGTAAGTGGTGGGTGATGATGCTCCAATGCATCATGCAAGTTGTTGTGGAAGTACTGTCGAATCAAAAATGCAGCCTGAACGTCACCCAGCTCAATGAAGGCCTGATACGGAAGAACGTTGAACGCGTTCGAGTTCGCTGAAAACTTGCCACGCTGTTCTAACAGTACACCTTGGGCTTGCACAAGCTCGGGGGGCAATTCTTCCTCGACCGACAGACCTGTATAAAATACTTTGACCACCAGATCCTCATTGTCACGCTTCGAACGAAAAGACTTCATGAACCGTCGATTGCACAGCATCTCCTGCTGCACAATTTTGGATCCCGGTAGTTTCTGGATGCACGAGTGGGCATCGAATTGCTCCGTGGCTAGTCGAGGAATGGAGTTTCCCATTTTGCTCGCACAGCAGTATGTTTATGTTCACCACAATGGTGCCATCGCCCACGAGAGGGCTGGGGAATCTGGGTAAACGGGTTGCACACCGTCGCAACTACGTTTGTGCGAAAACCCGCAAAAAACAGGTCTCGCTTTTCAACATGAACATCAACTCTTCATCTTTCTTAAACGACGACTTTTCACTGCAGGCATTGCTTTCTTCGCCTTTGCAGTCGTTAACGCTCGTATCAAGACAATCATGACACGTCTCCTGCCGCGGGACACCATCTACAATGAGGCAAATTCCCGTCACTTGCGCACATCTGCATGCGGTGTTCTCCCCTCCCGTTCGTAGCGAGTCCTCTGCGCGACATCAATATCACACAACCACACGTGTCCGCCATGGTTCGGTAGCATCGTCACTTCACTCATTGACCATTCCGTTACTATCGCCAGCAGCCGTCACCAATTGTCTATCCATTCGCTGGTCTCGTTCTGTGTTCTTCCGTGGTGTGTTGTGTGTTGTGTGGTTGATTGTTGTTGCTATCATACGATCGTTTGTTGTTCATTCGTTCGTTCATCATTCGTTCATCGTTCGTTCGATCGGACTTCTTTCTTTCCACACACTGTCACACTTTCACTGTCACTGTCACTGTCCCTCTCGCTGCCCACAGAGCAGCAGCAAAGCTCCACCCACAGCGGCGGTCGGTCACTCACCGCCACCGACTCCCTCACTCGCCCACTTACTCGCTCACTCACTCACTCACTCACACACTGCCCGTTCGTTCGGTCACTCCCCCTCATTCACTCACAGCGCAGTCACCGCCCCACAGCCACCGCAAACAGCCACTGCGTCATTCTCAGTCCGCCTTCCTCCCTTCTCCTTCCACTGTTCCACAGTTCCGAAGGTTGGAATACCTATCTACAAACGATACACTACAGCTTTCCTCGAATTCCTCGAATGAGGGCATTCCCTCAAAGATGTACGCACTCGGCAAATCCTCCTGTATCGGTATTACAAGTGAAAAAGCATGACAGTCCTGGGAGTGGACGTCGTGAGGCATACACTCCCATCGCAGAATCGCAGACATGCTGTGAACAACACACGCAGCCAACACTTTCGCTTGACGACGATGACAGCGATGGACTGGCTGAACAGGAACCATCGGATTGATAACCGACACTCCTCCTATCTTCCAACACGCCTACCGACACAATGATTGATTCCTCTAGACACCTAACTTTTGTGCACGAAGTAAAGGAACGACGGATGAGGTCGGGAGCAAAAAAGTGCCCCACTCGAGTTCATACTAGATGCGGAATGACGAAACGTGGTTACTCATTCCCTCAAAGAGTTACAAACAGCCCTCCCTTCTAATATACAGACACCAGTGCGCATCCCCCCATTTCAGGACATACACCCTATTCCGAGGTGACGCGCCGGTCAAGCGTGCGCCGTAACTAAACGACGATCGGTCCGCTGATCGTTGGCGCGAGTGTTGAGGAAAACTGCAAGTCCATCACATCTACTCGAGCACGCACACACCACCCAGCTCTTTGATCTTTGCCACCATGGCGTCCGCGTCTTCTTTGGAAACGTCTTTCTTGATAATGCAAGGTGCAGACTCTACCAACGATTTGGCCTCCTTCAAACCCAAATCGGTGAGCGCCCGGAGCTCCTTGATAATCTTGATCTTGGCCTTGTCGTCGAAGCTGTCCAGCTTGACGTCAAACACGTGCCTTTCTTCTTTCTCTTCAGCCTGCAAAAACGGTACAATGAGCTAATGTCGACGCACGATTTGGCGGGTTGCCACATCCATAACGTACCTCGCCGTCACCCGCGTCA
>Ga0213839_1002182_pt1 | contig 11260 bp, 10 predicted proteins | sample SWPATP21_FD_160075 | JGI IMG/M metagenome (GOLD analysis project Ga0213839, IMG submission 160075) | Coastal seawater microbial communities from Marineland, Florida, United States - SWPA TP2 #1 | ecosystem: Environmental > Aquatic > Marine > Coastal | place: USA: Florida | collected 2016-08-14 | reverse complement strand
GTCTCGTAGAGGGGAAGCCGCTCGAGGGTTTGCTCGGCGTGTAGGTCGGTCCACGGGGGCAGGTAGCCGGCGTAGGTCAGCATCTCGAGGAACAGGCCCCGTGCGTGCTCGACGTCTGAGGGCGCCTTCCCCCAGGAGGTCTTGGGCAACACCTCGATCTGGATGTCACCGACCCGGGCCACGCCCACCCACCCGGACGCCTTCACCCGTCCGCGGGCGCTTGCCGAGAACACTGGACCGAGACGTGGCGAAGTCACGAGGGCCTCGCCGGCCTCGTCGAGGCCGACGAGGTCGTCCAGGGTGAGCACGGCGCCACCGTGGGCCTCGGGCACCCGGAAGGCGGTGCCGTGGCGCTCGAGGTGCAGCGTCTGGTGCTCGAAGAGGGTGAGGGAGCGGGTCGTCACGGACCGGCCGGCAGGGCGACGCCCAGGTGTTTGGCCAAGGCCCGCAACAGCTTGGCGTCCTTGAACCCGAGGAAGACCTGCTCGGTGTCGCCTCCGTCTTCGGCCTCGACGGCTTGGTGGTCGAGCGCGTCGGCACCGACGAGCCGCTGCAGGTCTTCGGCGCTCTCATAGAAGTACTCGGCGAGCAAGGGGAGCACCTCCTCTCTCAGCACCTCGTCGGCCCTGGCCTCGAAGTCGGCGGCGTTGGCACAGCGACGGAGGGGGAGAAAGTAGCTGTGGCCGATGCGGTGGTCCCGGTCACGCTGCTGGGTGACGCGGGCGTTGAGGGCCTCAAGGAGCCGGCCGGTGGCCTCCAGCCAGGGGCGGATGGCGGCCGCGGGTTCGCTGGATTCCCCTGGTAGTTGTGGGGCCACGATGGGGGCGCTGCTCGGGCCGACTTCCAGGAAGGCGAAGCGGCGTCGGAGGGCGAAGTCGATCATGGACACCGAGCGGTCCGCGGTGTTCATGGTGCCAATGACGTAGAGGTTGGGGGGCACTGCGAATGGCTCGCGCGAGTACGGGAGCTGAACGACCATGCCCTCGGCGTCCGTCTGGGGCAAGTGGCAGCGCTTGTCCCGCTCGAGCAGGGTGATGAGCTCCCCGAAGATGGCGGGGATGCGTCCCCGGTTGATCTCGTCGATCACTAGGTAGAAGTCGCGATCGTGGTGCTGGTTGGCGGTGTGACAGAGCCGCTTGAAGATGCCGTCGCTCAGCTCGTAGGGGTTGCCTGCGGCGTCCTGGGCCAGCGTAGGACGGATGCCCTCCACGAAGTCCTCGTAGGCGTACGATGGGTGGAAGGTGACCGTGCGCATGGTGGGTGCCGCTCGTTCCGTGAAGAACGCGCCCCGGAGCGCCCGCAGGTCGGGGTTGGCGCGGATGAGATGATCGGCGAGGGCTCGGGCTTCGACGGCCTCCAGTGCCGACAGCGTGTACTGCATTCGGCCCGAGAACGCCTTCGAGCCGTTGAGGAGGTCGTCGGCCCGAATGGTCGAGAGCGGCACGGGTGTTGGTAGGGCCTGGATGCCGGGGACGGGGCCGATGCGCAGCCTCTCCCCGTTCGCATCGAGGGCGTCCGTGACCTCCGCCAGGGTCGTGATCTCCCTTTGGCCAGCCACGTAGCAGAACAGCAGGTCGCCTTCCTCGGCCCTTTGGAACGCGCTCTGGATGCGGCGGTCCTTGGCTGTGAAGCGCTCGCCTACCTCCCCAGCGGCCCACACTCGGTCGAAGTTCCAGTCCTGGGCAGACGGGTTGGCCACGATGACGAAGCACCGGCGGCCCCGCCAGACGGTCTCGCGGGTGTCGCCGCCGCGTGCGATCTGACTCGCGAGCCAGGTCTTGCCGGTGCCTGGGGGGCCGTGGAGGATGATCTGGCCCTTGCGTTGCAGGCGTTTGCGGTAGGTGGCGACGCGGTGGTCTTCGCCAGGGCCGGGCACATGGCCTCCCAATGGGAAAGGGGTGATGTGGTGCCGCTGGTAGAGGTCCTGGTCAAACAGTTGCCAGGTGAGTGCTTCGAGGCGCCACAGGAGGTGGTCGCCGAGCAAGTGGCGGCAGGTGGGGGTGGCGGCGATGCGGCGGGCGAGGCCGGCCGCGGCGACCACCGCTTCCGCGTGGTCGGAAGGTGACCGGTTCATGCCCAGCAGCTTCTCCATGAGGCGCCACTGTGAGGTCCAGGATCCAACCCAGTGCTCAGGGTGCAAGGCAGACAGGCAGACGCTCACGAAGCGGGCGACGTGGATACGACAGGGCCGACTTCCGTTTCGGTAGCCCGCGTTCTCGAGCGCCTGGATGGCCGCCGCAATGGTGTCGCGGGCATCGACCGTTGGATCGTCGAGCTGGCGAAGCTGTCCCACTACGTCGGCAACCGTCGATGCATGCTCCCAGATGGGCGCCCGGAAGCCTCTGTCGTGTGGATTAGATAGGGGTCGGCACGCGTCCGCTGCGGCCTGCAGGCGCCTCGTGTTGATGGGCTCTTCCAGGGCCTTCTGGACCGTGCTCCATGACGCCACCTGCTCCTCGTCTGGAGCGCTGGAAAGGAATGCGTCGATGCCACCTGGCCACTTGGCCTCGATCTCGCGCACGAGGTGACGTACGCGGGCGTCCATGTCCGGCTCGTAGCCGAGGGATACGAGTTGGAGGTCGGCCGGTGCGGTCACGAAGAGGAAGCCCTGGGGCCTACCGACAGCCGCCTGCTTGGTCTTGACATTGGTGAAGGAAGCGACCGGCGTGGGCTGGGTCCGTCCGACGCGGTCCGCCAGAAACCATGCTCGCGGCGTGTCGGAACGACGTGCACCAGGCGGAGGCTGCGCGGCCTCGTCCGCGGTGGCGAGGTGCGGCCAAGGGCACGGGAGGGCGCCGGCACGCTCATTCTGGCGGGCGCCTCCCGGCGGCACCCGAACCCAGCCTCGAACCTCGCCCTTGGTGGCCAGCAGGAGCGTGAAGCCACTCTCCTCCAACCTCTTCGGAAGGCTGCTCCACGACCACCAGGACAACGCCGCGCCGTTGGCGAGGATGCGACTTCGGACGCCCCGCAGCCACGTGTCGAGATCGTCGCTACCGAAGTAGCCGAGCACCATTTCCTCGTCGGGGTCGACGTAGAGCTCGGTGCGGTCGACAACGGTGTAGCCGAACTCTCGGAGTGGCACGTTCGTGGGGGCGCCGCCGTTGAGGTCGGTGAGTGGTGTGCCGTGGCGATGCTGGTAGGCAAAGCGCAGCACGTTCTTGGGCGGGTAGGTCCCGCCGTCGTGCAGCAGGTCGTAGCCCGTGCTCGGGCCGCCGGATTCCGGCACGTGCCCCGCTTGGAGCTGCTCCAGCGCCCAGGCGAAGTCGTCGTTGGTGAGTTCGTCGAGTCGGGACATGGCTCCTCGGAGGGGGCGGCTTGCTCGGTGGCGTGGCCGTTGACCATACCGCTGCCCATGGGACGCACCCGGGCGGAGATTTCGGACAGGGAGGCTTCGAGGATCGAAGTGAGTTGCGCTGACAACTCGAAGGCATCGGAGAGAAGTGTCAGTGCCTGCTCGGGACATCGTGAGAGGCTCTGGAGGCTCACATTGTTGGTGTCTTGTTCCCTGGCGACGTTCGCGAGGCTGGCGATCATCCCGTGGGCCGACGACGACCGCGACGCCATTCCCGGGTTCGACGACGAGTGAGCGGAGGGCGGGGCGAGCCCCCGTCAGCCCTCGCGCTCGGTCTCCTGCAGCAGCCACTTCGCGTCGGCGAGCGCGCCTTCGCCGAGCTCCTCCCACAGTAGCTCCAGCGCCCACTGGGGCGGCTCGCGCCCCTCCATCCAGGCGGTGACGCATCGAAGGGCGGCGCAGGCCATCTGCAGGTCGACCTCCAGCGCCATCGTCTTCGCCTTCGTGCGGTAGGCGGCCACCACCGCGGCCACGTCGTCGTCCACGGGGGCTTCGCGGCCCGTCACCACCTTCGAGCGCAGCACCAGCGACGCCAGCAGCGCCACGTCCAGGGTCGGCTGGTGCTCATGCAGGCACGACACGCCTGCGTAGATCACCTTCGTCCCAGCGTCGTTCACGAGGTGCTCGGTGAACCACGCCGCTCCCGCCTCGCCCAGGTCGTCGAAGTGGGCCAAGGCCTCTTGCAGCCACTCGTCGGGCGGGTCACCGTCGAGCTCGGCCTGGGTAGGCAGCGCGGCCTTCTGCTGGTGGCGGTCGTCCAGGAAGGTCGACGGGAAGGACTCCGGGTCGCCCCAGACGTCGTCGCGCAGCGCTCGCCCGGTGACCGAGCTCATGTGCCGGTCCTTGCGCCATGTCGCGTAGGCCTCGCTCGACAGGGCCACCGTGCCCACGATGGCCATCCGGGGTGGCGCGTCGTCGTAGAGCTCCTCGGTGGTGCGAACGTCCTCGTGGAGGTCCATCAGGTGCCACATGTCGTCCTCCGGGGGGCGGGGCGGGGGTCGGTCAGTCGTCGCTGGGGGCACGCACGTGCGTCACGTCGATCACCCCCTTCGGAAGGTGGAGGCCGACGCCGTCCAGGTAGGGGGCCTCGCAGCCTTCCCGTGCGGCGAGCATCTGTGCGACCTCGGGGGTGACCTCGCGCTCTGCGACCTTCACGAACCACCACTGGCCGGGCGCGCCGGGACGGTCCTGCGCCTTCTTCCAGGCTTCCGCGGACTCCTCGGTGGGCCAGACGGTGAATCCTTCGTCGCGCAGGCCGAACTCGTCTTCGATCAGCAGGCAGGTCCAGGCGGTGGGCATCGGGGCTCCTCGGTGTCGTGCTGGCATTGTAGCGACGGAGGGTGGACAGGGACTGTCGAGTCCTGGGCGATGTAAGCGGACTACGTCGTGAATGCTTCGGCCACCCAGACCAACCAGAGGTCGACGCCATCGATGACATGGACGTGGAAGGGCACGCCGACTTCGGGTGCGCCCTCGGCCTCGGGGGTCAGCAGCTGGGCGAAGCGCTGGAACTCGGTCCAGCCCGATCCTTCGCGCCGGGCTGGGTGAACGAGTGGACCACGAACACGCCGCGCGTGGCCATCTGGTCCGCGGCCTCCCGCAAGGCAGCCCACCCTCGGTGGACGAGCTGGTAGGGGAGGGTGTCGATGCCCTCGGTGTGGGGGTCGATGCCGAGATCGACGAGCATGTCGTCGAGCCGGCGGCGGCGGTTGGCCGCGGAGTTCGGGCTCTTCCCGGCGGACAGCCACTTCGCGATCGGCTGGTCGAAGCCTTCGTCGACCTTGCCTTCGACGGCGAGGACCACGCGGTTGCCGAGCGGGTCGGTGGCGAGCACGAGGATGTCGGTCTGGCTGGGCGCAGCGCGGCCAGGCGCGTCGGTCTTGTGCTCGACGAGGCCCCGGTCGAATGCCAGGTCGCGCAGGCGCTCGGCGCGGCCCAGGGCCTCCTGCACGGCCTCCGGGAAGCCACCCGCTCCGCCCCAGACCTCGGCGAGGAGCTTCGCGGACCGCCCGTCCTTCCAGTGCTTCGGTGGGTGCAGGGCCTGCCAGTCTCCCAGGGTGTGCGGTGCCGGCAGGTCTTACGGCATCCGGGTACGAGGACGGAGGAGGTGGCATGGTGTGGCTGATCGCAGCGGTCCTCGTCGGCTGTCGAGGCGAGGCGCCCGACAGCACGGTGAGCAGCTCGCCGATGGGCGCGTAGAAGGGGCCCATGGGCTCCTCGACTGGCTCGACGAGCCCGACGTGCGGGCCGTGACCCTGGAGCATCGCGACCCAGCGCTTCGCTGACGAGGCGCGGTTCGTCACTGCGAGTTGCACTGTGCCGTCGGGGGCGATGTCTACCGAGGTCTTCATCATGCGGCCGCGGACGTAGTCCGTGGCGAGCCGGAGGTGTCCCCGCTCGAAGCTGAGGTGCTCGACGAGGTCGGTGACCAGCCACTGGTCGCCGGCGTCGTAGTGCGTCTCGGAGACCCCGCGCGGCCGAGCTTCGCTGTACGAGAGCACGCCCAGCGCGAACATCAGCGGGAGCGAGCCCCACGACACGTCGTCTTCGGCGATGCGGAGCACCATACGGATGGAGCCCTCGGGGGAGGTGGCGTCTTCGTGGACGTCGACCACGTCGAAGGGGAGGGCGGCGGCGGTGGCGAGGAGCTCGTGGGCGGTGGTCATGTCGAGAGCCTACGCCTGCTGGGCCGTGCGCTCCAGCAAGAGCCTATGGGCCATCTCTGCCAGTGCGGGGTGTCTGACGATAGCGATCTCGAGGTGCCGGATGAACCACGGCTCCGTTTCTCCTTAGGGTCCATTGCGACCCGCGTGCAGGCCGGACACTGCTCGACGTTGAGAGTGGTTGGTGGTTCATGGGTTTTCTCTGCACGAGGGGCCTCTGATGGAGGTCGCTCTCCGAGGGGAGCCGACACACGACTCCCCGATGTGCTTCCAGTCTGCGGGCCGACCCGATAGGCTCGCCCTGGGAGAACGATGCTTACCACCCCAGACATCAAGCTCGTGCGAGGCCGCTTCGAGGAGGTTCGTGAGGAATACGCCGACCTTGCCATCGCGGTGCAGGCAATACTCGTCGACTACCTTGCGGGTGCGGCCGTCAAGCACATGGTGGCCTACCGGGCGAAGAGCCCTGCGTCGCTGGAGAGGAAGCTCTCGTCGGAGGAGTGCCGCAACAAGTACTCCCCCAGTGACTTCCATGCGGACCTCAGCCCCCCGTTGAAGGACCTCGCGGCCACGCGAGTACTCCTGTATGAGGCGGACCAGGTCGCCGGTGCGGTGACAGGGATCTGTCAGCGGCTGGACGAGCTTGGACACAAGGTCGTAGAGAAGAAGCACTACGAGAAGACCAACGGCTACCGGGGAGATCATTTGTACATCCGCATCCAGGGGCAGAGTCGCCTCTGCGAAGTGCAGGTCTGCACCATCGGTGCCCACCTCTGGAACGAGCTCGAGCACGATATCGTCTACAAGCAGCCCGGAGGCCTACCCGATTCGGGACAGGAGGAGCTTCTTACCTCCCTTCACCAAGAGCTGGTGCTCGCCGAGACCACGGTGAGCCGCCTGATGAAGCGAACGGCGGACCAGGTGGCGAAGAAGGGTGAGCCGCTCCTCGGTCCGGAGGACCTACGACGCTACTTGGAGCACCGGGAACAGAGAATCGTCCAGGGCGACCACCACGACCTGTTCAAGATCCTCGACTACTTCCTGGTGGACCTGACGCCCGCCGTCCTCGACAACATGATCGAGGCGTCGATGTCGAAGGAGAAGGCGCAGGAGCTTTGCGAGGAGCTCGACCCGGTCGGTGGTCTCAAGGACGTGGGTGTAGCCGCTGTGCGGCTGGTTTCTCAGCTCGATGGGCCACAGGTCGTCGAGTTCGTCGAGGGCAGCGGGACTCCGCCGCCGGTGTGGCGGTTCGCTCGGAAAGTGCTCGAACGGATAGGGGAGGTGTAGATGATCCAACTCGCCGACATCTACAGGATCCTGAACCAGCACCGGCAGAAGTACCGGTGGCTCGATGTGTTCTCGGAAGACGTGGCCGAGCTCCAACAGGGTTCGGCTGTCCGATTCACCCAGACCTCAGAGGGCAACACCTACACGGTCCCCATCGAGGGCGAGACGATGTCGCTCCGGGTCGACCGGGAGTCGGGGGTGGTTCGGTTCGAGCTCGCCGAGTCCCCCGAGGTGGGCACGGGTGCTGCCGGTGCCTTGGCTGGTGCCGCACTTGGGGCCGCCATCGCTGGGTCCGGAAGGTCTTCGGACGCACCCGCTGGTGCTGTGTTCGGCCTCCTCATCGGTGGGCTTCTCGGAGCGGCAGCAGGAGCCGCCGACAGACCCAAACAGGTGCTCACCCTCAGGTTCGATGAGGATCAGGGCGAGTGGAGGCTCTACCACGGGCCGTACACCCGGTGGGCAAAGGAAGCACTGCGACCAGCTTGGTCCTAGACCGTTGGCGTTTGGTCTTCCTTGGGGGTGGGCTCTCCACCATCGGTTCCATCGCTCTCGCTGTCTACCACATCACTGCTCGCAGCTTCTTCGGACGGACCCTCGGTGGCAGTATTCGCCTCATGGTCGGCTGACGGGGTCCCGGTGCCTGGCTCGACTTCCAGTGCCGGTGGAGACTCGGCCTTCCGCAACCTGGCCGGAAGGAACTGGTCGATCTCGCTATCACTGAAAGTGAGTTCCTCGTTGTGCTGGAGTGCGTTCTGGGCCTCCAAGTAGGCACCAGCCGTAGTCCGAGGTGCCGACTCGTAGCTCTCCGCCAGCCTCTCTTGAAGGGCGTCACGTCGAGCCCTCGCTTCGGCAAGCGACCCGACCTCTCCTTCGAGGTCGGAGAGCAACGAGAGGTACTGTTCACGGACCAGCCACAGACGATGAGCGGTCGCCTGGTGCTCCTTTGCGATCTCTCCGGCACGGAAGTTCTTGGCGTAGGCCGTAAGGAACGCCATTCCGGCGGAGACGATGGCGGAAATCAGCTCCAGCCACCACTGCTCCGACACCAGGATGCCCAAGAGTCCCGCCGTCGTGATCGCCGAGAGGACGAGTTGGGCAAGCCGAACTCGATCGTCAGTGAGCTTCTGCCGGTCGGCCTCCTTCTCGTGCGTCTTGTGGGTGTAGGCGACTCGTCCGAAGGACTCTCGAACCTCTGCAACCAAGACATCTCGCGCTTTAGAAGGCATAGCCGTAGATCTCCTTCCATTTCTGATTGGCTGACCAGTTGAACCCATCGTTCTCGTGCTTGATCGCCTCAAGGGATAGGTCATACGCTTTCTTGGCCTTCCTCGCGAACTTCCCCTTCCTGGTCACCTGCTGATTGCTGCCTGGTGCGAGCCAGTAGGCTTGATCGTCGTCGAGGCCCGACAAGTACTTGAAGAAGTCGCGGGTCATCCAGTCGTAGTAGGTGTAGCCGTTCTCCCGGTGCTCCCAGTCGCCGATGAACCGATAGCAGAACGTGTCAACGAGGAGCCCACCCATGTAGACGTTGTGCGTGTCTCGCCAGCTTCGCACCATCTCCGCCAGGTTCTTGAGGTTCCCGTTGGTTGAGCCATCACGGGTTGCTATGGCTCGGATCTCGGCCCGGGGGTTGGTAGAACGCCATCGACCCCCACCATTGGAATCCGGGAAGTAGAACGAGCCGTCGTCGAACTCGAAGGCTGGAACAACCTCGAATCTGATGCCATCGGTAAACGAGACGACAACGACCTGTCCGTCTCCACCGACAGACGAAGTCGAGTAGGTCTTCTTCATGGAGCGGGCAACGGCTTGAAGAAGGGCCGACTGCCCGTTGCTCTCGTAGCCATCGAACCTGCTGTAGACGGACCACGGCAGGCTCATGATCATATCCACGTCGCTGAACCCAGAGCTTGCCGTGCCTCGACCGTATGAGCCCACGTAAAGGCTGTTGCGAGTCTCCGAGTCGATGTCCCAGAAGTCTGCGTTCAGCCGTTTGGTGATCGCCTTGTAGCGAACTGCGATCGTCGACCTGCTGGCGATGGCTAGGCTCCCGCAGAACCTCTTGAACTTGTCATGGATAGACACTCGGCTTCCGACCAGAGGGTTCCCGAACGCCTAACTTTGTTCCCGGTCCGGTGTCCCCGTTCTGTCCCCACTCCAGGACGACGCCGGACGACATGTGACGTTTCAGCGTCTCTCTGCTGACCAGCCCCAAAACGAAGAAAGCCCCGTCAGAGCGGGGCTTTCTGGCCAATCAAGGGGTGGGTCTCAGACATTGAACCGGAAGTGCATCACATCCCCATCCTGCACCACGTAGCTCTTCCCTTCGATCCGCAACTTCCCCGCCGCCTTCAGCCCCGCCTCCGTCTTGTGCTCCTGCAGCTCCGGGATCGTGTAGACCTCCGCCTTGATGAACCCCCGCTCGAAGTCCGTGTGGATCACGCCCGCCGCCTGCGGCGCGGTGGCCCCCACCTTCACCGTCCACGCGCGGATCTCCTTTTCGCCCGCCGTGAAGTAGGTCTGGTAGCCGAGCAGCCCGTAGACCTCGCGGGCCATCTTCGCCAGCCCGCTCTCCGTCAGCCCGAGCTCCTCGAGGAACATCGCCCGATCGTCTTCGTCGTCCATCTCGGCGATCTCGCTCTCGATGGCGCCGCTCAGCACCACCGCCCCCGCACCTTGCTCCGCGGCCAGGGCCTCCACCTTCTGGCTGTGGGCGTTGCCCGTCGCCGCCGCGTCCTCGTCGACGTTGCAGACGTAGAGCACCTTCTTGGCCGTGATGAGCTGGGTCTCCACCACGCTCTTCCACTCGTCGTCGGTGAACTCGAGCGTGCGGATGGGCGTGCCCGCCTCCAGCGCCTCCACCAGCCGCGTGGCGATGCCGTGGTGGAACTTCGCGTCCTTGTCGCCGCTCTTGGCCAGCTTGCTGTACCGGGTCTGCCGCTTGAGCGCGGTCTCCAGATCGGCCAGCAGCAGCTCGGTCTCGATGGTGTCGATGTCGCGCAGCGGGTCGACGTCGCCGTCGACGTGCTCGATGTCGTCGTTGTCGAAGCAGCGCACCACGTGGAGGATGGCGTCGGTGGCGCGGATGTTTCCGAGGAACTTGTTGCCCAGCCCCTCGCCCTTGCTCGCCCCGCGCACCAGGCCGGCGATGTCGACGATCTCGACCACCGCCGGGATGGTCTTCTTCGTCTCGATCAGGTCGTTGAGCAGCTTCAGCCGATGGTCGGGCACCTCGACGATGCCCACGTTCGGGTCGATGGTGCAGAACGGGTAGTTCGCCGCCTCGGCACCGGCGGCGGTGAGCGCGTTGAACAGGGTGGACTTGCCGACGTTGGGCAGCCCGACGATGCCAGCCTTGAGAGCCATGAGCGTCCTCCGCGATGGGACGGCCCCCTAACGCAGCGGATCGAAAAAAAGATCGGGACGCGTGTGACGGACCGCGCCGCCGCCGCATGGACCGGGTGACGCCACCGCCGCGTGTGGGGCGCCCGACCCTCTCATCCCCTGGAGGACCTCGTGTCCGACGTGATCTCCGCCCTGATGTACGCCTGCCTCTTCTTCGCCGCCGAGCCCCCGAGGCCCGACGTGCACGTGACCCCCGACGGGGTGGCGCTGCACGGCGAGCCCCTGCTGTCGCTGCACCACGGCACGCTCGCCGCCGACCAGCAGGTGGGCCAGCTGGTGCCCGACCTCTACGACCCGCTGATCGCCGCGTCCCCCGACGATGCGATGCGCGTGGTGGTGGAGCCCGGCGTGGACGTGGACACCGCCATGGCGGTGGTGTTCACGGTGCGTCAGGCCGGTGCTGACCAGATCACCGTGTCGTTCGCCGACGCACGGTAGCGTCCGCTCAGGGCAGCTGCATCTGCAGCACCGCCCCCTTCTCGGCGACCGGCTCGAGCCCCAGTGCGCGCTGCACCCGGTCGAAGGGTGTGGCGGCGTAGACCGTGCCGTC
>Ga0213839_1002180_pt1 | contig 11270 bp, 9 predicted proteins | sample SWPATP21_FD_160075 | JGI IMG/M metagenome (GOLD analysis project Ga0213839, IMG submission 160075) | Coastal seawater microbial communities from Marineland, Florida, United States - SWPA TP2 #1 | ecosystem: Environmental > Aquatic > Marine > Coastal | place: USA: Florida | collected 2016-08-14 | reverse complement strand
CCCGGCCGCGAAGTACATCAGCGCCCCGGCCACGTGCCAGGCGGATCCCGTGTCCTCGGGCACGAGCCCCACGATGACCGTGCCTGCCCCGGCGGTGCCGGTCAGGAGCCGGGCCGTGCCCGCGGCGGCCACCCCCGCACCCCAGCGCGTCCGCGCAACCGGTCGCGTCCGCACAACCTGCCCCGGCGGCGCCGCCCCGCCAGCCGGGCCCACCGCAAAACTCGCCGCAGAACTCCCCGCGGTGCCCTTGACCCGGCCCCGCACGAACGGCACGCCGGTCCGCGCCGCGCAGCACAGGAGCGCCGAGCCGAGCAGGAGCGCCCCGACGATCATGCCAAGGCCCTGGACCACAAAGGACACGTTCATCAGCAGATGCGCCGGCGAGCAGACGTCCCGGCCGGAAAAGTCCCCGCAGGCCAAGGCGCCAAGATCGCTGATGTAGCCGGTGCGGCGGCTGTACGGTTCCGAGCCTGCCCAGGCGCCGATCACGGCCGACTCCGCCACGAAATACTGCAGCACGCTCAGCTTCGCCAGGGCCCCCGCGTAGAACCGTGTGGAGGCGATGTCCGGGTAGTAGAGGGCTCCGGCGGAAAGCTCGGTGGTTCCTGCGGTCATGCCAAGAGCGTAGTACGCGCGCTCACCTTGTATGCTTATATCCGTGTCCGACCGGGCCGGCCCTTGGCCGGCCCCGGATGCCCGCCCTCGTAGCTCAGTGGATAGAGCACGGCTCTCCTAAAGCCGGTGTCGTTGGTTCGATTCCAATCGAGGGCACTTGAATATTCCTGCCCCGGACGAAACCCCGGACTCGGGTCCGGACTTTGACCTCCGCGCCTACCTGCGCGGCTCCTGGTCCGTCGACCGCACACTCCTGGACCGCAGCAACGGGACCCGCGGGACCTTCACCGGCGTCGTGCGCTTCACGGACCACGACGACGGCGCCCTGAACTGGCGCGAGGAAGGCACCGTGCGCTTGGCATCCTTGAGCGGCGCGCCGTTCAGCGGGCCGGCAAGCCGGGAATACGTGTTGCGGCCCGCGGACACGCCCGACGTCCTGGACGTATACTTCCCGGACGGCCGCCCCTTCCACCGGATGGGCTTTGCCGGGCAGGCCAACCAGGATGTGCACTGGTGCGATCCTGATACGTACCGCGTGACATACACGGTGCTGGGTCCGGACGAGTACGGCTACCGCTGGGACGTCACCGGGCCGGCCAAGGACCAACTGCTCGAGTCGGTCCTGCGCCGGCTGGACGCGGCGCCAGACGCCGATCAGCACGCGTCACCGGACCCGTCCCCGGCACCTGCCCGTGACGCAAGGACCGCCGAGTGAACCCCCGTATTGTCGTCTCCGCCGTCTGCGTCTTCGATGACTCCGGACGCCTCCTGACCGTCCGCAAGCGCGGCACGGACAAGTTCATGCACCCCGGCGGCAAACCCGAGGCCGGCGAAACGGCGGCCCAGGCGGCGGTCCGCGAACTCCAGGAGGAAGTGGGGATCGTGCTGGCCCCGGACCGGCTGGACCTGCTGGGCTGCTGGCTGGCGGACGCCGCGAACGAGGCGGCCACCCAGATCGAGGCCACCGTCTTCACGGCTCCCGGCGTGTGGAGTGCCCGGCCGTCGGCGGAAATCGCCGAGATCCGCTGGCTGGATCTGGCCGCCGAACTGCCCGGCGACCTCGCCCCGCTGCTGACCGACCATGTGCTGCCGGCACTGTCGGCCCAACCGCCAGCCGGCCAGGCCCGGAACCGCAAAGCCTAGTACCCGGGCACGGCCTCCTGGGCGACCGCACTGGCCTCGGCGAACTGCGTCCGGTACAGCTCCGCATAGCGGCCTTCGGCGGCGAGAAGCTCGCTGTGGGTGCCGCGCTCCACAATCGAGCCGCCTTCGACCACGAGGATCGCGTCAGCGGCCCGGATCGTGGAGAGCCGGTGGGCGATCACGACGGCGGTGCGGCCTTCCAGGGCGGCGCCCAACGCCTCCTGGACCGCGGCCTCGTTGGTGGAGTCCAGTGCGGCGGTGGCCTCGTCGAGGATGACCACCCGCGGCTGCGCGATGAGCAGGCGGGCGATCGTCAGGCGTTGCCGCTCACCGCCGGAGAGCCGGTAGCCGCGCTCCCCCACAACGGTGTTCAGGCCGTCGGGCAGGGACCGGATCATGTCTTCAAGCCGGGCACGCCGCAGCACGTCCCACATCTGCTCTTCGGTGGCCTCGGGCCGGGCCAGGCGAAGGTTGGAGGCGATGCTCTCGTGGAACAGGTGGCCATCCTGCGTCACCATGCCGAGTGTCTCGCGCATCGAATCGAAAGTGAGGTCGCGGACGTCCACGCCCGTGCCGGGCTCGGTGCCGCCGAAGCGGACGGCGCCCGAATCGACGTCGTACAGGCGGGACAGGAGCTGCGCGATGGTGGACTTCCCGGCGCCCGAGGAACCGACCAGGGCGACGGTCTGCCCGGGCTCCACCCGGAAGCTGATGCCGTGCAGCACCTCCTCACCGCCGCGGGTGTCCAGGGTCAGCACGTCCTCCAGGGAGGCCAGCGAGACCTTGTCCGCCGAGGGGTAGGCGAAGCGGACGTTGTCGAACTCCACCGAGAGCGGACCGCGCGGGGAGGCCACCGCGTCCGGCTTCTGCTGGATGAGCGGCTTGAGGTCCAGGATCTCGAAGACCCGTTCGAAGCTGACCAGGGCGCTCATGATCTCCACCCGGGCATTCGAGAGCGCCGTGAGCGGCGCGTAGAGGCGGGTGAGCAGCAGTGCCAGCACGACGACGTCGCCCGCGGCCAGCTGCCCCTCCAACGCCAGGAAGCCGCCCAGTCCGTAGACCAGCGCAAGGGCCAGGGCCGAGACCAGCGTCAGCGCGGTGACAAAGGTGAACTGCAGCATGGCGGTGCGGACGCCGATGTCCCGGACCCGGCCGGCCCGCAGGGCGAACTCGCGGGACTCCTCGTCGGGGCGGCCGAAGAGCTTGACCAAGGTGGCGCCCGGCGCGGAGAAGCGCTCGGTCATCTGGGTGCCCATGGCGGCGTTGTGTTCGGCGGCTTCGCGCCGCAGATCGGCCAGTTTGGAGCCCATCCGGCGGGCCGGGATCAGGAAGATCGGCAGCAGGATCATGGCGAGCACCGTCACGAGCCACGACTTGTTGAGCATGACCGCGAGGGTCAGGGCCAGGGCCACGACATTGCTGACCACGCCGGACAGCGTGCCGGCAAAGGCCGACTGCGCCCCGATGACGTCGTTGTTCAGCCGGCTCACGAGGGCACCGGTCCGGGTTCTGGTGAAAAAGGCAATCGGCATCTTCTGGACGTGGTCGAAGACCTTGGTGCGCAGATCCACGATCACGCCTTCGCCGATCGTGGAGGACAGCCAGCGCGTCACGAGGCCCAGCCCTGCTTCGGCCACCGCCACGATGGCGATCAGGACGGCGAGCCAGATCACCGTCGCGGCATCCGCGTGGGCGATGATCTCGTCAACCACCTGCCCGGCGAGGACCGGGGTGGCGACCGCCAGGACGGCCATCACGATGGACAGCAACACGAAGGCGATCAGCTTGCCGCGGTGCGGGCGGGCGAAACTGAAGACGCGTTTCAGCGTCTCCTTCGAGAACGGCTTGGACCCGCTCGAGGCGCGGGTGATGTTGTAGAGGGAGCTCCAGGCGACGCGGTCCATGCTCATTTGGTGTTGCCTTTCGGGGCATCGGCGTGCAGTTCGGTGACGACGCCGTTTTCGACGTTCCAGCGCGCGTCAAGGCGCACGTTTTCCAGGAGCCGGCGGTCGTGGGTGACGAGCAGCAGGGCGCCGTCGTAGCTGTCGAGGGCTTCCTCGAGCTGTTCGATCGCGGGCAGGTCGAGGTGGTTCGTGGGTTCGTCCAGGACCAGCAGGTTCACGCCGCGGGCCTGCAGCAGCGCGAGCGCTGCCCGGGTCCGCTCCCCCGGGGAGAGGGAGTCGACGGACCGGTTGGTGTGATCGGCTTTCAGGCCGAACTTGGCCAGCAGGGTGCGCACCTCCGCCGGGGTCTGCTCCGTCAGGACGGCCTCGACGGCGTCTCCCAGCAACAGATCGCCGGCCAGCAGTCCGCGGGCCTGATCGATCTCCCCGACGGCCACGGACGCACCCATGGAGGCGTCCCCGGAGTCGGGCTGCTGGATGCCCAGCAGGAGCCGGAGCAGCGTGGATTTGCCGGCACCGTTGGGACCGGTGATCCCGATCCGCTCCCCCGCGTTCAGCTGCAGGTTCACCGGGCCCAGGGTGAAGTCGCCCTGGTGCGCGACGGCGTCGCGCAGGGTAGCCACCACGGCGCTGGACCGGGGCGCCGCCCCGATGCTGAACTGGAGCTGCCACTCCTTGCGCGGCTCCTCGACTTCTTCGAGCCGGGCAATGCGCGATTCCATTTGCCGGACCTTTTGCCCCTGCTTTTCCGAGGACTCGGTACTGGCCGCCCGGCGGATCTTGTCATTGTCCGGGTTCTTCTTCATGGCGTTCCGGACGCCCTGGGAGCTCCACTCGCGCTGCGTGCGGGCCCGGGAGACGAGGTCGGCCTTCGTGGCGGCGAATTCCTCGAAGCGTTCACGGGCGTGGCGGCGCGCGACGGCGCGCTCCTCCAGGTAGGACTCGTACCCGCCGTCGTACACGGCCACCGAATTCTGGGCCAGATCCAGTTCCACGATCGTGGTGACGCAGCGTGCCAGGAACTCGCGGTCATGCGAGACCAGGACCACGCCGCCGCGCAGGCCCTGCACAAAGGCCTCGAGCTTGGCGAGGCCGTTGAGGTCGAGGTCGTTGGTCGGTTCGTCGAGCAGCACGATGTCGAAGCGGCTGAGCAGCAAGGCTGCCAGGGCCACGCGCGCGGCCTGCCCGCCGGACAGGCCCGTCATCCCGGCTTCCGGCCCCACGTCGAGGCCCAGGTCCGCCAGGACGGCCGGGATCCGATCCTCGAGGTCGGCAGCGCCGGAGGCCATCCAGCGGTCGAAGGCGAGGGAGTACGCGTCATCGGACCCCGGGGCGCCGGACCCGAGGGCCTCGGCGGTGGACTCCATCGCTGCGGTCGCCTCGGCGCAGCCCGTGCGCCGGGCGATGTACCCGGCGACCGTTTCGCCGGCAATCCGTTCGTGTTCCTGGGGCAGCCAGCCCACAAAGGCATCGGCAGGGGCCAGGCTCACGGTGCCTTCCTGCGGTTCGTCGACGCCGGCCAGCAGCCGCAGCAGGGTGGATTTGCCGGCGCCGTTGGCACCGACGACGCCGACGACGTCACCGGGGGCTACCGTCAGGGAGAGTTTTGAGAAGAGTGTGCGGTGATCGTGACCACCGGAAAGATCTTTGGCAACAAGGGTTGCAGTCATTAGTTCATCCTCTCACTGCGGCCCAAAACGGGCCGTCCCGATTGGCAGAAACGGGCCTTGTAGCGGGCCGAAACCGCATCGGGCATAGAAGAACCCGCCGGTCCGGACTTGGGGGGTGTACGGACCAGCGGGTTCGACCATTTAGCATAGTTGAATTAGGACCTCACGTAAAATCCCCGCCCGAAGCACCGCAACACCATCACCACCAGCCTCCGCTGCCCCACCGTATGCCAGTAGCCACGCTGCCCATCGACTCCGCAGGAAGCCCTAGATGCCACTACCCGCCAAGGCGTTCCAACTCTGGCTTCATCAGGTTGCGCCCTCCGCGAGCACAGCCGATATCTGCAGAATCTCCGGGATCAAGCGCACTACGCTTGCGCAGCAGCTGGTGCGGGGCAAAGTGGCCGAATCGACGCTGGTCAGCATCAGCAGGGCCCTGGATTTGAGTCCGCTGGCGGCACTGGCATCGTTCGAGCACTACGAGGAGCTGGCCACCAGGCCGCAGCCGCCGACCCCGGCCGAACTCGTCAGCCAGATTGCCACCATGGACCTGTTGCGGGCGGTCATTTCCCGGTCCGCCCCGGCCTACGGCGGCTATGGCGACGAGGGCAGCTCCATGACTCCCGCGCTGAGCCCGGCCCCGCACGCCACGTCCGTCCGGAACTGGGTGGACGCGATCGACGACGGCGAGTTGCGTCACAGGGTTTCGGCCGCGACCGGCGTCGCGCCGCAGAATTATTCGGCACAGTTGACCGCCAACAGGCTGTCGCCGGAGCTGGCGGTCGCTACTTCCCGCGCGGCGGGCGTAGGCTTCACGGGCGGGCTCGTCGCCACCGGCTTGTTAACCGAGGTTGAGGCCGGCTGGCCGCCGGGGGCCAAGCAGTCGGCGTTGGACGCGCTCTCCGACGGAGAACTGACTGCCCTGGCCGGAGAGCGTCTTCAAGCACTCGGAAAATCCTTGCGCCGCCAGGAGCAGGAACAAGCACAAACAGAGAAGATTTGGGAGAATCTCGGATGATCGCGATCCTGCAGTGGACCACTTTGGCCATCTGCGCATTCATCGCGGCGGCCCGTGTTCCCAGCGCACTCCGGGGCGAAAACCGCTCGTTGTTCGGAATCTTCGTGCTGATGACCATCGCCATCTCCCTGAGCATCGAGCCTGTCTACGCCGTCGTGGATTCGTTCCTCGGCGCTGACAACATCGCCAATCTCCTGCTGCGTTTCGTCATCTACGGCACAGTCCTGCTGGCCGGCTACCGGATCGCCAAGGGTTTCGACTCGGCGGGCAGCGTCCGGTTGATCGTGGGCCCCGTGGGATTGGCGGTACTCGTTGCTAATGCGGTTGCCACGCTGGTCCCCTTCCTCATGGCCAACACCGCCGGCACTTCCGCGGGGCTGTCCCACCTGCCGGACCAGACTCCCCACAACACTGACCTGATCCGGCTGTACACCGCCGCGGGCAGGTTCTACCCCGCCTATATCGCGGCGTGCCTGCTTCCTCCCATCCTGGGGGTCCTGAAACGCCGGATTCTGCCCCGGCTGGTCCGATCCGGTGCCGCGATCTTGCTGGTCGGCGCGGTCGCGATGATCGTCCTAGCGCTCAGTGACCTGCTGCCGCAACGGCTCGCATACTTGCAGTACTTCATCAGTTCCACGGCCGTGCTGGGCTTGGTGGTGGGCCTGGCCCTGATCTGGGCGGGACGGGTACGGGCTGGCAAACAGGCCCTGCGACGATGATCGGGGTCCTGCAGTGGAGCACGCTGGCGGTGTGCGGCATGGCCACGCTCGCCCGTGTTCCGAGTGCCCTCCGGGGTGAGAACCGTTCCCTGTTTTCCATCTTTGCGCTGATGACCCTGGCGATCCTGCTCAGCATCGACGCCCCGTACGTGGCCGTGGACCGCGCCCTGGGCGGCATGAACGTCGCCAACCTGGTGCTCCGTTTCGTCATTTTCGCCGTCATTTTCTTCCTTGGGCTCCGGGTTGCCCGGGGCTTCGGCGCGGACGACGCCCTCCGCCTTATCACCGGCCCCATCGGCCTTGCGGTAGCCGCAGCCGCCTCGGCCGCGGTGGTGGCGGTCTTTTTCATGATGGACACGGCCGGCTCCTCGGCGGGGCTGGTCGCCGTGTTCGCCAAGGACGGCCGCAATGCCGCCTTGGTGGAGTACTACGGAGCCGCCGGTCGTCTCTATCCGGCCTACATCACCGTGGCCCTGTTCCCGGCGATGGTGCGGACCGTGCGCGGCAGGCTTCCTGTCCTGGTGCGGTGCAGCGCAGCGTTGCTGGCCCTGGGCACCGTGGCCATTACCTTGAGCCTGCTGTCCCCGGTTATTCCTCCGTCCCTTGGATTCCTGCGGTTCGTCTTCAACTACACTGCCGTGCTGTGCCTGGTTCTGGGGTTGGTCCTGATCCGGGTGGCGAAGACCCTTGCGAAGCGGGCGCCGACGAAGCAAGCTAGCCTCACCTGAGTGCCTTGAGGCTGAGGAGCAGGACCGTGATGTGGGAGAACCCGGAATGATTGCCATCCTCCAATGGGGCACGCTGATCATTTGTTCCGTGGTGCTCCTCCTCCGCGTTCCGGATGCGGTCCGGGGCCGGAACAGGACGGTGTTCGGGATTTTGGTTCTCGCGACGCTGTGCAGCCTGCTTTCGGTGCCCGGACCCTATGAGGCGATCGATGAGGCTCTTGGGGGTTGGAATCTCGCCCACCTCCTCCTGCGCTTCCTCGTTTTCGCCGCGGTCCTGCTCGTGGGCCTGCGGGTGGCCAGGGGATTGGGGGACCCGCGCGGCTACAGGCTCATTGCGGGCCCGGCCGGGCGCTGGGCCCTGGCCGTCAGTAGTGTCGCGGTGGCGGCCACCTTCGCCCTCATGGACACCCGGGGGTCCTCGGTGGGCCTGCTGGACATAGCGGATAACGGCGGCCAGAATGCCGTTCTGGCGCCGTTCTATGCCGCGGCCGGCCGCACACCTATCCGGCCTTTGTGTCCTTGGCCCTGCTTCCGGCCTTGCTGGTCACGGCCCGGAGCCAGCTACCGCGGATGGTGCGGTCCGGGGCCTACCTGACGTGCGTCGGCGCCGTGGCCGCCGTCCTCGGCATCCCCGCCTCTTTCGCCACCGGAGCATGGGTCCCCGCGCAGCAGACGGTCAACTATTTGGCCGTCCTGGGCTATGTCCTGGGGCTGGGCCTGTTTTGGGTTTCCGGACTCGTTGCAAAGAAATCTGGTAACGCTCGCGCAACATTCCGCAAGAACAATGGGTAGGGCATTCACAAAATCATTAGATCGTGAAAGAATCATGAATGTGTGAAAGCGACATTCGCTTTGTGTACGGAAGTCAGCCGTGCAAAGCAGAGGCAGTCGTCCAAGCGCCATTGGGGGGATGAGTGGTAGCGGTCCGCAAGGACCGCTCCCACTCAGCCTGTTTAAGGGTGTAGTTCGATGCCTTCGGACGTATCGTCGGCCTGCTTCAGCGCATCTCAGTCAGCGCACGAACCGCAGCGTGACCAGCTGGAACGGCCGCAGCGTGAGCTCGGCGGAATCGAGGCCTGCCGTCACGCCCGGGGCATCGACGGGCCGTTCCAGCAGGTCCACGCTGCGCACTCCGCGGACGGGGAAATTGGCCGTCACGAAGCCGGTGGACCGCTCCCCCAGCGATTCGTACAACCGGACGATAACGTCGCCTGAGCCGTCCTCAGCGAGTTTGACCGACTCAATGACGAGGGCCTGGTTGGACACGGTGAACAGCGGTTCCACCCCGTGGGCGCCTTTCATCACCCGCGGCGCCAGATTGGTGCGGTAGCCCTCTTCGACGGCGTCCGCGATGGTGGCGCCCGGCCGGATCGTGACCTGCAGCTCGTGCCTGCCCTGGTCCGCGCCGGGGTCCGGAAACTTCGGTGCCCGCAGGAGCGAGACCCGCACGGTGGTGGTGGTCCCGCCGTCGTCGTCCCGGACGTTGCGGGTGACGTCGTGGCCGTAGCTGGAGGCGTTGGAGATGGCCACCCCGTAGCCGGGCTCGGCGACGTGGATCCAGCGGTGGGCGCAGATCTCGAATTTCGCGGCCTCCCAGGAGGTATTGAGATGGGTGGGGCGGAAGACGTGGCCGAACTGCGTCTCGGCCGCCGAGCGGTCCGCCTTGACGTCCAGCGCAAAGCCGAGCTTGAGCAGTTTTTCGCTTTCCTGCCAGTCCACAAACGTGGAGATCGCGAGTGAGTCGGCTCCTGCGCCCAGCGCGATCCGCTGGGTCACCGCCGAGGAGCCGGCCATCCGCTCCACCACCACGGCCACGCTCTGGCGTTCCCCCCGGGGGTCGCGCTCCAGCGTCACCGAACGCGCCTCAACCAGCCGGACGACGTTCCGGCGGTAGAACGCGTCGATATCCCAGGCGTCCCATTCATTCGGAGTGTCCCGGTGCAGTTCCAGGAGGTTGCCGCGCTCCCCGGGAGCGATCGCCTCGCGCCCGGTGGCTTGGTCCCTGAGCGAGGCCAGCAGGCCGTTGGCATCCACCACCGCCCGGATGATGCCGTTGTCCAGGATGTAGCCGCCGTCGGCCTCGGTGACCGCTACGGACTGCCCGGGCCGGGCGGGCTCGGCGGCGGCCAGGGCCGGCACACCCTGGCGCTCGTGCGGGGCAGCGTTGAGGAGGAACTCCCGGTTCCCGGCGCCCAGCGCCGCGGCCGCGGCGTCGGCGATGATCGCCTCCAGCCCCCGTTCGACGGCGGCGTAGTTCCGCTCGGCGTCCTGGTGGACCCACGCGATGGCACTTCCCGGCAGGATGTCGTGAAACTGCTGGAGCAGGACCAGCCGCCAGAGGCGCTTGAGTTCCGCAGCCGGATAGCTGTGCCCGGCACGAACTGCCGCCGTGGCACTCCAGAGCTCGGCTTCCCGGAGAAGGTGCTCGCTGCGCCGGTTTCCCAGTTTGGTCTTGGCCTGGCTGGTGTAGGTGCCGCGGTGCAGTTCCAGGTACATCTCCCCCACCCAGACCGGCAGGGGCTCATACTCGGCCTGGGCCCGGGCAAAGAAGCTCGCTGCCGAGCCGATCCGAACCTTCGGGGATCCTTCCAGGTCAGCCGTGCGCTGCGCCGCAGCCAGCATCTCGCGTGTGGGACCGCCGCCGCCGTCCCCGTACCCGAACGGAACCAGTGAGGTGGTTCCGTGGCCATGGTCCCGGTAGTTGCGTTCCGCGTGCGCCAGGTCCCGGGCGCTGAGGTCGGAGTTGTAGCTGTCCACCGGCGGGAAATGGGTAAACACCCGGGTGCCGTCGATGCCCTCCCAGTTAAACGTGTGGTGCGGCATCCTGTTGACCTGGTTCCACGAGATCTTCTGGGTCAGGAACCAGCGGCTGCCTGCGGACTTGATGATTTGCGGCAGGGCCGCGGAGTACCCGAAGGTGTCCGGGAGCCAAGCCTCCTGGCAATCCACGCCGAACTCTGCCAGGAAAAAGCTCTTGCCCTCGAGGAACTGCCGTGCCATGGCCTCGCCGCCGGGCATGTTGGAGTCCGATTCGACCCACATCCCGCCGACGGGAACGAACTGGCCTCCCCGGACCTTGTCCAGGATGCGCCCGAAGAGCTCCGGATAGTACTCCTTCATCCACGCGAGCTGCTGGGCCGAGGAGCACGAGAAAACGAAATCGGGGTTCTCATCCATCAGCGCGACGACATTGGAGAAGGTCCGGGCACACTTGCGGACGGTTTCCCGCACGGGCCACAGCCAGGCTGAATCGATATGGGCGTGCCCCGTGGCCACGAGCTGATGCGCCGAGGCATAGGCCGGCCGGGACAGGACGCCGGCCAGGGCGGCCCGTCCGGCATCCGCGGTGCCGGCAACGTCGTCGGGGTCCATGATGTCCAGCATGCGTTCGAGCGCCCGCAGGATCTCGTGGCGGCGGGGCAGGTCCATGGGAAGTTCGTGCATGAGCCCCCTTAGCGCGAGGATGTCCTGTT
>Ga0213839_1002178_pt1 | contig 11277 bp, 8 predicted proteins | sample SWPATP21_FD_160075 | JGI IMG/M metagenome (GOLD analysis project Ga0213839, IMG submission 160075) | Coastal seawater microbial communities from Marineland, Florida, United States - SWPA TP2 #1 | ecosystem: Environmental > Aquatic > Marine > Coastal | place: USA: Florida | collected 2016-08-14 | reverse complement strand
TCCCGGCGTGCCCCGGCCCGACCGCGTCGCCATGGCGCCGGCCCCTGTCGCTGCGGGGAGTCTGACGATCGTGCAGACCCCGGGGGACGTCACCGGCTTTCACATCGGACACCCGATCTCGACCGACCGGAACCACGACGACTGGCCGGCCCTGTACGTGGCCATGACGGCCTTCGGAGCCCATCGCCAGTCGTTCGGACGGCTGTTCCAGGCCATCCGTGGCGACCGCGGGCTCAACTACGGCGACTACGCCTATGTGGAGCACTACGTGCAGCAGGGCTGGTCGCCTCCCCCCGAGAACGGGGTGCTCCGCTCGCACAACCACTTCGTGATGTGGCTGCGCCCCACGAGCCTGCCCAACGGTCCGTTCGCTGCCAAGATGGCACGCGCCGAGCTGGAGCGGCTGCTCGAAGAGGGGCTGCCCGACGAGGAGCTGCAGGAGGTGGTGTCGCACCTCGACGGAGCCATTCCGCTGCTGGCCACCGATCCCGGACGCCGGCTGGCGTACGCCCTCGACGCTGAGATCAGCGGCACGCCCAACCTCCTCGAGCACATCCCGCGACACCTGCCACAGCTCACCCCCGACGGGATCCGCGCCGCTCTCGCTCGCCACATCCACCCCGACGAGCTCGTCGTCGTGGCCGTCAGCGGCGATGCCGACGATCTACGCGAACGGCTGCTCGGCGACGAACCGACGCCGGTGGTGTATGCCGACGTCGAGCCCTCAGAGGCCCAAGCCGCCCGTGACAACGAGGTACAAGCGATGGGGATGGGTCTCGACGAGCAACGTGTCGTGATCCTGGAAGCCGACGGAGTGTTCCGATGAACCGCCATGCCCTGTTCGCCACCGCCGTGGCCCTGCTGTCGTCCGGCTGCGAGGCGCTCGAGCCGTTCACCCCCAAGGTGACCTTCGATCGCCTCGACATCAACGAGCTCGACTTCCAGCACGCCGACGTCGACTTCGTGTTCGCGGTCGACAACCCCAACCCGGTGCAGATCGGCCTGGCCACGCTCACCTACGATCTCGCCCTCGAGGAGCAGCCCTTCCTCTCCGGCGACGACCTCGACGGGATCACCCTCGCAGCGAACGGCAGCTCCGACCTCCCGCTGCCCGTCGACGTGGTGTTCGGCGAGCTGATCGACACCCTCGACGCCACCCGCGGAGAAGACGTGGTCGACTTCCAGCTGTCGGGGAAGATGGGCTTCGACACGCCAGCCGGCAAGGTCGACCTGCCCTACTCGGAGGGAGGCGGCTTCCCGGCGCTCCGCACTCCCACGTTCCGCTTCCAGGGGGTCCGAATCCCGAAGGTCGACTTCACGTCGGCCGACATCGAGGTGGATCTGGGCGTCGACAACCCACAGGGATCGACCCTGTTCTTCGACCGCTTCGACTACAACCTGCGCCTCGGCGACACCGACGTGGTCGACGGGCTCGTGAGCACCTTCGCCGTCGAGGCGGGACAGGAGGGCACGCTCACGCTGCCGTTCTCGGTCTCGCTGTTGAGCGTCGGCGAGGTGGTGCTCGCGGCCATCGCCGGCGAGCCCCTGCCGCTCGGCATCGACGCCAACATGGATGTCGACACGCCGTTCGGGGTGGTCCCGCTGAGCATCGACGAGACCGGCAACCTGCAGGTGCAGTGACCGTTCCGGTGCTCCAGCCCTGCGCGGCCGGGCCCGTCAGGTGAGCTCGAGCCCGTCGACGAACAAAGCGGGGGCATCGACCGCGCGAATGCGGTCGGTATCGCTGCACACTTTCAGGACGTTGGCGAGCATCCGAGACAGGTCGACGACGGCGCCCACGCGCCGCATGGCGCCGCGCTGCTCGTTCGACTTCATCACCCGCCCGTCGAGGGTGACGCGGGCGACCCCGGTGGCCAGATCGAGGCCGGACAGGTCGAGGTCGTCGACCTCGAGCGACCAGGTGTCGTGATCGGTGTAGGTGGCGTTCATCGAGCGTGTGCCTGCCTTGAGCGCGAGGTTGCCGCACCCGAGCGCGTCGCCGCGCACGTGGCCGGTGGGCGTCACGCCGTCGCGGCGGGCCTGCGCAGGGGTGACCATGGCCTGATCGGCTGCTCCCTCGCGCAAGAACGTGAGCGGAACGGGCACCACGCCCCGATCGTCGAAGGATCGGGTGTGCAGGCCGCCTGGGAGCTTGCCGTCATCGAGGAGGTGGAGCTGCTCGTCGAGGGGCGCCGAGCCGTCGTCGCGCCGGACGGCGAAGAAGGGCTGCTCGCCACTGAGCCGCTCGACCGTGAACGCATCACCGATGGCTTCGATGATCCGCGCCACCGTTCGGGGAGGGAGCATGGCCTTGACGACGCCGTCGAGCTGTTCCCCGTTCATCGACAGCTCGACCGCCCGGCGCGCCAGCGCGGTGCCGAAGGGAAACGAAGCGACCGACGCGAAGGCACGGCTGGCGACGTGCTCGCCGAGGGCCAGCTCGCCGAGCTCGACGGTGCCCCAGGCGTCGTAGCGCGTAGACCGCTCTTCGAGGCGCACGCCCTTGCTGTTGGCGAACCGGCGGAGCCGCACCTCGTCGCGGTAGCGCAGCCCCGTGGGGCGACACCTCTTGTCCTCCGACTTCACGCTCCTCGCGGCCTCCTCGATGACCTCGGCCCGGGCCTCGGTGTCGAGATGCCCAAAGCGCCGGTCGGCGATGCCGAGCCCGCCGACGACCGGCCTGAGGCGATCGACCGGGCCCGACCCAGGTGACGGCTCGGCGCCCGCAGCAGCAGCCAGCGCCTTCTCCAGGAGGCTCTCGAAGTCGTCGGCGTCGCCGCGAACCTTTCCCCGCCGACCATCGTCGAGCCAGACCGTCAGGTCGAGGTGGGAAGACTCCGAGGCCGGCGCCGCCTGCGCCCTGCCGCGGGTGAGCGTCAGCTCGTGCGCGGTCGCGTGGTCGAACAACAGCTCACAGCCCCGCGCACCCAGCTTTCGGGCGCGGTCGAGGGCATCCTCCATGGCACCACTGTCCATGCAACCTCCGGTGCACCTGACTAACGAGCCGTATGCTCTTCCTCCTGTCGATCGCCTGCCAGCAGGCCCCTGCTCCCGCTGTCACGCCACCGAGCCCCGCGCCGCCGAGCGCGCCGGCACCCGCCGAAGATGCGCCCCCCGCGCCGCCTCGCATCGAGGTGCCCGCGCCGGCCGACCTCGGGCTCCCCCCACCCGGGCCGTCCACGGTGCTGGCCGTGGGCGATCTCCACGCCGACCTCGACAACGCCGAAGCCACGCTGCGGCTGCTCGGGGTGATCGACCAGGATGGGCACTGGGCCGCCGGCCGTGCCACGTTCGTGCAGACCGGCGACACCACCGACCGCGGACCCGACTCCCGGCCGATCATGGCCCTGCTGCGACAGCTTCAGCCCGAGGCCCAGGCCGCTGGCGGGCGCGTGGTGGCGTTGCTCGGGAACCACGAGGTGATGAACCTCCAGGGCGACCTCCGCTACGTCCACCCCGGCGACGTGGCGACCTACGGAGGGCCCGACCAGCGTAGGGCCGCCCTCGGCCCCACCGGCGAAGACGGTCGCTGGCTCCGCGGCCTCGACGCCGTGGCCGTGGTCGACGGCACCGTGTTCGTCCACGGAGGGGTCCATCCGCGCACCGCGGCCCTCGGCGTCGACGACATCAACGAGCTCGTGCGCGCGGGCATCGACGGCGACGAGCCGCCCCTCGGCACCGACGGACCGTTGTGGTTTCGCGGCTACGTCAACGACCCCGAGCCCAGCGCCTGCCCGCTGCTCTCCGAGGCCCTCGCGTCCATGGGTGCACGGCGGATGGTGGTGGGCCACACCACGCGCCGCGACGGCAAGATCCAGACGCGCTGCGGCGGCGCGCTCACCGTGATCGACATCGGCATCGCCGATCACTACGGGGGCCACCTCGGCGGCTGGCGGGCCGACGACGGCGATGCGGTCGCCGTCTACCCGTCGGGAACCGTCGACCTCCCGGATCCTTGACCGTGGTTGCACGGGTCTGCCCCGGGCATCCACGACGCACCCCCACAGCATGCATCCCGTTGGATACACTCCCCGTCCTTTCGGGAGGATTCCGATCATGGCGCATGCCTCGGCCACGTCCACGTCCAAAGTGAAGATTCGGGATTCGTTGTCCCGGTGGTCGGGCAACCTGCCCGCCAGTCAGCTGCCCCTCTTCCGCGACTTCGTCGAGGAGACGCTGTCCCGTCTCCGCGGGCCGTTCCTCGCCCATCATCCGCCCAACCAGGTGCTCGCCTACCTCGAAGAGGCCTTCGACTTCGCCCAGCGCCGCGACCACGACGCCTTGTCGATCGAACTGCGCAAGCGCCGAACCAAGGGCGTCGCGGTGTTCGTCAACATGGACGACCAGCCGTTCATCGTCGACACCGCACGCTTGTTCCTTCGCAACCACAACGCCGACTACTGGGGAGGATTCAACCTCGTCTTCCGCGCGCTGCGCGACGAGACGGGCGCGCTGCGGGCCATCGGAACCGACGACGGTCGCCTGGAGTCGCTGGTGATGCTCGAGGCCGACCGCGGCGACCTCACCGGCGACCTCGAGGCCAGCCGTGAGCTGCTCGCCTACAACCTCACACTGGCCCGCGCCATGGTGCGCGACTTCCGCCCCATGACCCGCGCGGTCGAGCGCTTCATGGAGCGCTGCGAGGTGATCAGCGATCGCCAGCCCGACCAGGCCGAGTCGATGCGCGAGACCGCAGCATTCCTCAAGTGGCTGCTGTCGGAGAACTTCGTGTTCATGGGCGCCGATGCGGGCGAGCCTCTCGGCATCCAGTCCATCGACGGTCCGATGCGCAGCGACCCAGGCGGCGACTGGGCCCAGCCGCACTTCCCCGAGACCGTCCGTGTGCGCAAGAGCCACCGGGAGTCCCCGGTGCACCGCAACGGGCGGATCGACGAGATCCTGGTGACCATCGCCGACGACCGGCAGCTGTTCATCCGCGGGATGTTCACCTACCGCGCGGTCACCCAGCCGAGCCGCAACGTGCCGATCCTCCGCGGCGTGCTCGCCGGCATCCTCGAAGAGCAGACCACGGGCCCCGGCAGCTTCCGCTACAAGGGCATCGCCAACGTCTTCGACAGCCTCCCCACCGAGTTCCTGTTCACGGCCACGAGCCAGGCCATCGCCGAGATGGTCGACCTGGTCTTCGAGTCCGAGCAGCAGCAGGAAGTGGGGGTCACCTTCCTGATGAACGGCCAGGACTCCGCCTTCTGCCTGGTGGCGATGCCGAAGACCCAGTTCGGCGACGAGCTCCGCCGGCAGCTCGAGCGCGAGATCGTGACCACGCTCAACGCCACCTACACCGACCACGGCTTGTTCTTCGGTCGGTACGAGACGGTGCTGCTCTACTACTACCTCACCGGCGTGACGAACCCGGGGCACGAGGCCGTGCAGCTGCTCACCGAGCGGATTCGCCAGGTGGCCACGCCCTGGCTGGCCCGCCTCTGGGAGGCCCTGGCGGCCCGGTACGGCGAGGCGAAGGCCGACCGCCTCGCCGACACCTACGGTCGCGCCTTCCCTCCGGCCTGGACCCGCGGCACCTCCGCCGAGCGCGCCGTCCGCGACATCGAGCACCTCGAGGCGCTGGCCAGCGCCAACTCGGTGAGCGCCGATCTGTTCCAGGACCACGAGGGCGCCCTCACCTTGCGGATCTACCAGGCCGAAGACCTGGTGCTCTCCGAGATCCTCCCGGTCCTCGAGCACTTCGGGCTGCTCATCGTCGACAGCTACGCCACCACCGTGAACTCTCGCGGTGGCCAGCTGCACATCGACACCTTCCATGTGGGCGGCGACAGCGAAGAGCAGCAGCGCCTCCTCGAGCGCGCGCCCCTGCTCACCGACGCGCTGCAGGCGGTGTTCACCGGCCAGGTCACCGACTCGCGCATGAACGGCCTGGTGTGCACCGCCGGGCTGTCGTGGCAGGAAGTCGACATCGTGCGGGGCTACTGCAGCTACGCCCAGCAGCTCCAGATCAAGCTCTCCACCTCACGGGTCACGGCCATCCTGCTGGAGAACCCCCTGATGGTGCGCAGCATGGTCGACCTGTTCCATGCCCGCTTCGACCCCGACATCGACGGCGACCGCCCCGCGGTGATCGCAGCCGCCGACGAGCGGGTCACCGACGAGCTCCGCTACCTCATCGCCCACGACGAAGACCTCGCCTTCTCCACCCTGGTCGAGTTGGTACGCGCCACCCTGCGCACCAACCACTACCGCACCGACCGCAAGAGCTGGTACCTGTCGATGAAGTTCGACATGTCGAAGATCCGTGGCCTCGGTGAGGGGGCACCGATGTTCGAGATCTTCGTGCAGTCGGTCGACGTGCACGGGGTGCACCTGCGGTTCGGCACCGTCGCCCGCGGCGGCCTGCGCTGGTCCGACCGAAGCGACTTCCGCACCGAGGTTCTGGGGCTGGCCACCACGCAGCAGGTGAAGAACGTCGTCATCGTTCCCACGGGCAGCAAGGGGGGCTTCATGCTCCGCCGCCCCGAGCGCGATCCCCGTGCCCGTCGGCAGCAGGCCGACAACCTCTACAAGACGTTCATCCGCGGCCTGCTCGACGTGACCGACAACACCGTCGACGGCCAGACGGTGCCGCCGCCCCGCGTGGTGCGCCACGACGGCGACGACCCCTACCTCGTCGTGGCGGCCGACAAGGGAACGGCCCACCTGTCCGACACCGCCAACGCGATCAGCGAGGCCTACGGCTTCTGGCTGGGCGACGCCTTCGCCTCCGGCGGGTCCAACGGCTACGACCACAAGAAGGTGGGCATCACCGCGCGTGGGGCCTGGGTCCTCGTGCGACGCCACTTCGCCGAGCACGGCATCGACCCCTACAACGAGCCGTTCACCGTGGTGGGGGTGGGCGACCTCGGCGGCGACGTGTTCGGCAACGGCTTGATCGAGTCGAAGCAGAGCAAGCTGCTGGCGGCGTTCAACCACCTCCACATCTTCCTCGACCCCGATCCCGACCCCGCCACGTCGTGGGTGGAGCGCAAGCGCTTGTTCGACACGCAGGGAGGCTGGGACAAGTACGACACCTCCACCCTCTCCGAGGGCGGTGGCGTGTTCGACCGCCGCGCCAAGTCGGTGCCGCTGTCGCCTCAGGTGCAGGCCATGCTGGGGATCCACGCCGACGAGGCGAAGCCCGAGGTGGTCATCCAGGCGATCCTCAAGATGAAGGTCGACCTGCTGTGGAACGGCGGGATCGGAACCTACGTGAAGGCCTCCTGGGAGACCGACAGCGACGCCGACGATCGGTCCAACGACGCGGTCCGCATCAGCGCCACCGACCTCCGCGCGCGCATCGTCGGAGAGGGGGGCAACCTCGGGTTCACCCAGCAAGCACGCATCGAGGCCGACCTGCGCGGTGTGTCGCTGAACACCGACGCCATCGACAACTCCGGCGGCGTCGACATGTCCGACCACGAGGTGAACCTCAAGATCCTGCTCAACCGGGTGGTCTCCCGCGGCGACATGACGCGCGACGAGCGAAACGTGCTGCTCGAGGAGATGACGGAGGAGGTGGCCGACCTCGTCCTCGCCGACAACGACGCCCACGGCCGCCAGCTGTCCCGCGACAAGCTGCGCAGCCAGACCAACGTGTTCCAGTTCGGGCGCGCCATCGCGTTCATCGAGCGGGCCTTCGGACGCGACCGCTCCACCTTGAACCTGCCCAGCAACGACGAGCTCGCAGCCCGGGCCTCCGAGGGCAAGGGCCTCACCCGCCCAGAGCTCGCCGTGCTGTCGGCTTGGGTGAAGATGTACGTCAAGCAGCAGCTCATGGCCGGCGACCCCAAGGCGCTGCCCGGCTACCGGACGCTGCTGCACACCTACTTCCCGAAGCGGGTGCAGGAGACGTTCCCCGACGACATCGACCACCACATGCTGGCCGACGAGATCGCCGTGACCGTGGCCACCACCAACATGGTCGCCGATGCCGGCGCTGCCTTCATCCCGCTGTGCATCGAGACCACGGGGGCGTCGGTGCAGAGCATCGCCGAGGCCTACTTCAAGGCCCAGTTCCTCGCCTTCGCCGCGGAGGTGCGGTCGACGCTCGAAGAGCTCCGCACCACGGTGAGCCTGCCCAAGCTCTACCAGGCCTGGCTCACCGTCGACACGGGCGTCCAGGAGACCGCGCTGTACTGGCTGTCGACGCGCGCCAGCATCCCCGGCGACGACATCCTCGAGGAGATGCGCGAGGCCGCTGCGCGGGTCTACGACCTGCAGGCGAGTGACGTGGTGGAGCACAACCGGTCGGCGTTCCAGGCACTCAAGGCCTCCGACATCCCCGACGACGTGGCGCACCGCATCGTGCGGGCCCAGTACATCAACCTCGCGCTGACCGTGTGGGCGGAGTCCCGCACCAGTGGCCAGCCCTTCGCCCAGATCGCCGTACGCCACATGGCCATCGGGCGCGCCAGCCGCATGCAGGAGGTGCTCGACTCGCTGTCCACCCGCCCAGCGAGCGGGCGCTGGGACCCCATCGCGCTGCGCATCCTGCACACACGGTTCCACAACCTGCTCCGCCGCCTGGTGGGGGTGTGCAAGGTGGAGTGCGCCGACCGCTCGGTCGACGAGCTCGAGCCCGAGCTGGCCACCGGGCTGCTCGCCGACGTTCGACAGCAAGTCGACGACCTGCTCGACGGCGAAGACGCACCGTCGGTGGCCACCCTGCTGGTGCTGCTCGAGCGGCTCGACGCGGCGATCGAGCGCATGAGCTGAGCGCGTGGCACGGTTCTGGTTCGTCCGGCACGGGGAGTCGGTCGCCAATGCCGAGGGGTGGCTGGCAGGCCACACCGACGCTCCCCTCACGCCGACCGGCCGCGACCAGGCTGTCGCCCTCCGCACCCGCATGACCGCGCTCCACCCACAGCGGGTGTGGTCTTCCGACCTGGCGCGGGCGGTCGACACGGCCCGCCTGGCGTGGACCGAGGCAACCCCTCGGCTGGAGATCCACCCGGTGCTGCGCGAGCGCACCGTCGGCGCATGGGAGACCCTGCCGCGCGACGAGCTGCGCGCCCGCGGCGGGTTCGACTCGCTGCTGACCTGGCGCGAGCGGCCCCCGGGGGGCGAGTCCCAGCGCGACCTCGCGCAGCGGGTCCTCGCCGGACTGGCGACGCTCGACGACGGGTCGGATACCCTCCTCTTCGTCCACGGCGGGCTGATCCGCGTGATCGTCGGCCTCCTCGACGACACCCCCGTCGAAACCATCGGCCGCTGGAACGTGCGCAACACCGAGATCGTCGAGCGCGACGTGCGCCGAGGACACTGGCAGTCCCTGCTCTCTTCCCTGCCCTGACCCCCACCGGAGCCACCGTGACCCACCGCACTGTGCACCCCACCGAGACCCGCTGCGAGATGACTCAGATCGTGCTCCCCGGCGACTGCAACGCCCTCGATACGGCCTTCGGCGGCAAGGTGATGGCGTGGGTCGACATCTGTGCCGCCGTGGCCTGCCAGCGCTTCGTGCGGGGGAACGTGGTGACCGCGGCGATGGACCAGCTGCTGTTCAAGGCGCCCATCCGACGGGGGAAGGTGGCGGTGATCCGAGCGACGGTCAACCGCGCATGGACCACATCGATGGAGGTGGGGGTGAGGGTGGAGGAAGAGTGCCCACAGACCGGTCAGCGCACCCACACGTCCACCGCCTACCTCACCTTCGTCGCCCTCGACGAAGACCACCGGCCCACGCAGGTCCCTGTGCTCGAGCCCCAGACCGACGACGAGCGGCGGCGCCACCACGAGGCGGGTCTGCGACGGGCGGATCGTCTCGCGGCGCGAGAGCGGCTGCACAAGTCTCGGGGGGGCGCGTGAGCGGCGCCGTGCGCCCATCGTCCCGTGTCTGGCTGGCCAGCGGCTCGCCACGCCGGCGGGATCTCCTCACCTGGGCCGGGGTGACGGTCGACGTCCACCCCACCCACATCCCCGAAGACCTCCAGCCCGGCGTCTCACCGATCGAGCACGCCCTGAGCCTGGCCCTCGACAAGGCGGCCGCCGCCCGGGCCCCTGCCGATCGGCTCGTGCTCGCCGCCGACACCGTGGTGCATCGAGAGGGTCGGGTGTTCGACAAGCCCGTCGACCGCGACGAGGCCGAGCACCTCCTTGCCGGGCTCTCGGGCCGCTGGCATCACGTCACCACCGGGGTCTGTGTCGGTCGGGCCGACGAGCGCCACACGTTCGAGGTGACGACCGCCGTCCGCTTCCGTGCCCTGAGCGCAGCCGAGATCCGCCGCTACGTCGCTACCGGGGACGCCGACGACAAGGCCGGCGCCTACGGCATCCAGGGACGAGCCGGGAGCTTCGTGGCCCAGCTCGACGGTGACTACACCAATGTGGTGGGGTTGCCCCTGGAGCGCACCCTCGCCGCCCTGTCCGACGCAGGATGGACGCCGTGAGCATCGCCGACCGTCTCGCCGCTGTGCAGCGACGCGTCGACGAGGCGTGCCGTCGAGCAGGCCGGTCGTCCGACAGTGTCGGGCTCGTCGCGGTCTCCAAGACGCACCCCCCGGAGCGCCTCCGCGAGGCCTACGACGGTGGCCACCGAGCGTTCGGGGAGAGCTACGCCCAGGAGCTACGCGACAAGGCGCCCAGCCTGCCCGACGACGTCCAGTGGCACTACATCGGGCGCCTGCAGTCGAACAAGGCCAAGTACATCGCCCCCCATGCCCACCGCATTCATGCCCTCGAGCGAAGAGACCACGCGCTCGCCCTGGTCAAGCGGGCCCCTGCCCCCCTCAAGTGCCTGGTGTCGGTCAACGTCGCGGGCGAGGCGTCGAAGGGTGGTGTGCCGGCGAGCGAGGCCCTGGCCGCGGCCCGCGCCCTCGACAGCATCGATGGCATCGACATCGTCGGCCTGATGACCCTGCCGCCGCAGGTCGTCGATCCTGCGGAGGCGGCCCCCTACTTCCTGGCGCTGGCCGAGCTCGCCGAGCGAGGCCGTCAGCAGGGCCTCGCGCTCGACGAGCTGAGCATGGGCATGAGTCACGACTTCGAGGTGGCGATCGCCCACGGAGCCACCTGGGTCCGCGTCGGCACCGCCATCTTCGGCCCGCGCGAAGCCTAGAACGCGAAGTCGACCGATGCGCTGGCGCCCGCCGAGACCTTCACGTCTTCGGTACGCTTGCTGGCCGGCTGCCCGGCGATCATCGCGCTGACGGTGTGCCACCCCGGGCTCGTGTCGATGTCTTGCGGCGAGTAGCCGACGGCGCGGTTGTCGACGTAGACCAGCACCCGTCGGTTCGAACGCACCTTGATGATGCCGGTGGACGCCGCCGCGGG
>Ga0213839_1002175_pt1 | contig 11290 bp, 7 predicted proteins | sample SWPATP21_FD_160075 | JGI IMG/M metagenome (GOLD analysis project Ga0213839, IMG submission 160075) | Coastal seawater microbial communities from Marineland, Florida, United States - SWPA TP2 #1 | ecosystem: Environmental > Aquatic > Marine > Coastal | place: USA: Florida | collected 2016-08-14 | reverse complement strand
AGATCAGTCAACGCCCCAACAGCGATGAACGCACGAACGAACGAACGAACGAACGAACGAACGAAGTCAGCTGACTGCTGCTGAGACGATGACGGCAGCAGATAGCCTGTATAATTCACATTACTTTCAGCGGAGCTCAGTTTTGTTGTGGATTGTGGATTGTGGATTGGCACTGTCACTCACTCACTGTCAGTCAGTCACTGTCAGTCAGTGTGCACAGTCAGTGCTCTTCGGCAGTTTGTGTGAATTATGAATTTTGGATTTTGAGGTTTTGTAGATTTTGTAGATTTTGAGAAGAATGTGTGACAGTATGGTATCAAACATTGTATTCACTGTTAATGCACAGTGTAGAAAACTGTAACACCATACCGTACGCGCAGAAGCGTTGGTCCCTAAAAACTTGAAAAGTTGAAAACTTGGAAACTTGGAAACTTGGAAACCTTTGAACACAATCTGCAATCTTCAATCTTCGACAGCATTCGAAAGTTGCTTCACACAGCTCACTCACTGTCACTCACCCACCCACTCACTGTCACTCACTGTCACTCACTGTCGTTCACTGTCAGCCCACTCACTCACTGTCAGCCCACTCACAGGCACTCAATCAGTCCCACTCACTCACTGTGTAGCCGCCAGCCAGCTGCGTACTGAGAGTCGTAAGGCCAACGCGCACAAAGAAAGAGAGCCGCCGCACTCACAGTCACTCACTCACTCACTCACTCCAACTCATCATCATCCTCATAATCATCCTCATCATCATCATCCATCATTCCGTGGCCTCACTCGCTCACTCACTCACTCACTCACCCACTCACCCACCCACTCACCCACTGCTGACTGACTGACTGACTGACTGTCACGCCCACTCACTCACTGATGGATGGTTTGTGGTTTGTTTGCGCGGTCACTCACTCACTCACTCACTCACTCACTTCGCCGCCGTCAGTCACTTGATCGCATCGATCGCATTGCGATGCTACCTACCTACGACGACGTGTTTTGTTGTTCGGTGTTCGTTGTTCGTTGTTGCAGCGTTCGTTGTTGTGCTTCCGTCGTGGTGTTGGTGTTGGGCATTGTTGGTTGGGCATTGTTCGTGTGTTCGTTTGTTTGTTTGTTCGTTCGTTCGTTTGTTTGCGTGGTTGGTTGGTTGGTTGGTTGGTTGGTTGGTTGGTTGGTTGGTTGGTTGGTTGGTTGGTTGGTTGGGGTGGTGGTGTGTAAGCAAGCGCTGTGTGTCAGTGTCAACACGACAACACACGTCACAACCCACGCAACCCGCACCACGACACGCGGGCGATTACAACTCAAGAATCGTTGTGTGCAGCGTGAGGTTCACGTGCTCACGCGTGTCGTATGCTGTGTATTGCCGATGGCTGTGCTGGTGGCGATGTATCCTTGTAACACGGCACAATCAGTGGGGCAACGGCAATGGCCGACGAGGTCCCAAACTGAATTGTGGAAGCCAACAAGCCGTTGCCGTGGCTGCGTGCACCGCAACGACTGCTCGGCGGTTGGCATCTGTGTGTCTCGGACGCTGGACGAAGCAGGTGGTGCTTTGGCGCGTCATGGTAATTTTAGTTTTGCCGTGCGTCCAAACGTTTTACCGCGGCAAGCCACAAAAAGTGCTCGCAGTTGACGTTGCGCGCAGCATCTTGATCTGTTTTTTTTTATCGGGTGTTTCGCTCCAGATCGTCTGTGTTGTACACTTCACCAGACGGACTCGGACCGGCTGATCGGCTGATTGCCCGGGACTCATGAACTGTTCACGTACGTGCACACTGCGGCTTCACGCGAGCCCCGCATTTTGTCTGATCTATTGCCGTCGTTCTCGCTCTGACGGTCTGGGTCTGTTTGTTTATTTTTCGGTTCTGAATGTAGTTTCCGGCGAGGTTCCACAGGAACCTGTGGTGTCGCGCAAGACTGGCCACGTGTTCGAGAAGCGCTTGATCGAGAAGCACTTGGCATCTAGTGACAAATGCCCCATCACGGGCGAAGACTTGTCCGTGGATGACCTGATCGCTGTCAAGGCACACCGCACCGTCGCACCGCGTGATCTTACAGCCACCAGCATCCCAGGCATTCTGGCCCTCTTTCAAAAGGAATGGGACGCCACAATGTTGGAATCTCACACTCTGAAGAAAAACCTGCAAACTCTTCGCCAGGAGTTGTCCCAGGCACTCTACCAGCATGATGCCGCCTGCCGGTGCATCGCTCGCCTGATTACGGAGCGTGATCAAGCTGTGGCTGCGTACCAGGATCTGCAGAAGCGTGTCAGCCAAGGTGCCGCAACTGGAGCCGCCCCGGCCGCGGACGGCAAGTCTGTGCCCCAAAATGTGTTGCAAGCCATGAGTGCCAAGGCAGAAGAGCTCAAGGCTGCACGCAAGAAGCGCGTCAAGCCCGCCACTCTCGCGACGAAGGAACAGGTCGAGAGCTTCAAGCAAACGAGCTCTCACACCCCGCACAGCGCCGCGAAAGCCGGCATCACGTGTGTCGACATTCACCCGGTGCAGCAAAATGTTGTGGCAACCGGTGGGGTTGACAAGGTGATCAAGGTGTTCGACCGCGAGCAACAAAAGACCTCGGCGACCGTGTCCGGGCATTCGAAGAAAGTTAATGCTGTGGCCTGGCATCCGACACAAGCTGTTTTGTTTTCCGCTTCCGACGACGCAACTGTGCGCGTTTGGGCTGCCGAAGGCGAAAATTACACCGAAAAGATCAAACTCACTGAGCATACTGCTGCCACCACCGGAATCGCGGTCCACCCCACAGGGAGCTATTTCGCCTCGTCTTCTTTGGATGGTTCTTGGAAGCTCCACGACTGCACCACATCTACAACTGTAACTTCAGTGCAGGACATTACCGCTGGTGACAAAGGTGTAACGGCACTGGCATACCATCCCGATGGTATGATCTTAGGCACAGGTTCGGGCACAGGCACGATTTCTCTGTGGGATATGAAGAAGGCTGCGGCCGCGGAACTCAAGCTGGAGGGGCACACCGGCGCATTAACGTCGTTGAGCTTCTCTGAGAACGGATACAGTTTGGCCACAGGCTCTACTGATGGCACCGTTCGGTTGTGGGACTTGCGCAAGTTCAAGTGCGTGAAGACGCTGGAGGTCGGCAACGCCGTGAACTCTGTCCGATTCGATCATAGCGGCACCTACCTCGCGGCAGGATCCAACGACACACGAGTGCTGCATGTAAAGTCGTGGTCCACAAAAGCAACCTTCACTGACAGTAATGGTGCCCCAGTTCTGGGCGTGGCCCTCACCAATGACGCGCAGGTGGTCGCGAGCGTCAGTCTGGACCGCTCGCTCCGATTCTACGGCCAGTGAGCAAAGCTTAGACGCCGTACATTCGAGTGTCAATGCGCATCGTGCCGCTGAGTCAGTTGGCGCGCAGCGTGGTGCAAGCGTGTCGTTGCACAGGCAATGCAGTTTCACCGAAATAATAGTACTAACATGCACAAAAATTCCGCGCTATCCAGATTATCTTGTTTATGGTATGGGGGTGCTCATGGTATACGGTATCGCAAGTATCATGGTATTTCGCGTATCATGGTATTTCGCGCTCACACAAACTCTAATCTTCATCCGAAGTCCAATCACTGTCATCATCGTCGTCGTCGTCGTCGTTTTCACGCATGGCTTCCCGGCGAGCTCTGATAAGCGCTTCAATGTTCTTTTCAGCTTGTTCAACCTTTGGCTTTTGCTTGGGAACAAATTTCTTGCGGCCTAAGAACAGTAGGGCAAACTTCACCAAAGTACAATTGTACAGCAACGAACCACAGCTCAGTATCAAACGAACCTTTCTTGAATTTGAATGATGCGATGGCAGCAAACAGTCCGCTTTGGCCGCTGGATGCTGCCGCTTTGGGCTGCTGCTTCGGCCTCTTACCTTTCGCGGACACTTTGATTTTTGTGGTCGCAACCACTACGGAAGGGGGTGGGGGTGGCGGACCACCTCCACCCATCGGCGGAGGCGGCGGCGGAGCACCGCCTGTAGTCGACGCGGCCATCATGGAAGGCGGCGGAGGGATTGCGCCGACCGTATCTTCGTAGAGTGCCGGCGCGGGTGCAGGTGCAGGAGCTGGGGCCGGCGCGGGTGCCGGTGCGGGGGCAGGAGCAGGTGCAGGGGCCGGAGCTGGAGCAGGTGCCGGGGCGGGAGCGGGAGCGGGAGCGGGTGCCGGGGCGGGAGCGGGTGCCGGGGCAGGAGCAGGTGCTGGAGCCGGCGCGGGGGAAGGTGGACCATTGGCTGTTTTGCTTTCCACACCCTCATTGATGTCGTCTTCGAAAACTTCCGCAGGGTCAAGACCATGATCTCTGATTTGCTTTTCGATGGCGGCACGCGATGCATTGGGCGAATCTTTCGCCTTGCGGAAAGTTTTGATGAGGGTCTGCCGATCAACATTGCTACTTGGACTGGTCTTTGCTGGAATTGCCGGTTTTCGACTTCTGTTGGGTGCCGGTGGAGGCGGTTTCTTTTTGGCGCCTGCAGGTTTAGGCGGTTGCGGTTTGGAGCCCCCACCTGCGAGCGGCGTCAGCGCTGTCGATGCACGATTGATTTCTGCCATGATGTGCGGCGCAATTTGGGGATCGCGCAGCTCGCTCTTTTTGATACCTTTTTTCTTCAGGCGCTCCTTCCAGACTTTTGGGAGTGAGTGCACGTCGATGCCTCCAGTGGCGTCAAGAACGACTGTTCGGTTGACCGAGTGGATTTCGATTTTGTCATCCTGCGCAGAATCTTTCTTCCCTTTGCCACCGAACGCGGTTGTGATGGACTTCCATATCTTGCGAAAAGGATTTTTGTCCTTCTTGTTCTCTTCTGTCATAACTTTCACGTTTGTGGTGTTTGCCACACTGTTGGCTTGGTTGGCCACGGCAGACCGGATGCTGTTGGCCATCCTATCGCAGCACTTCTTGTCCGGAAATGCAAACCCGAAATGAGCCTGCCCGGTTTGATACGAAAAGAATACATCCGAAAGTCTTTGTAGCTCCAATGTAGTGAAGACTTCTTGTTCAAATCTCATCTTGTAGTTTGCACTTGGGTCGTAACTCCGCAATATGAACGTGCCGCCGATCTCGCGGTCGACAATCATCACAACGAATCCAGAAAAACCTAAGTATTCCCACTCACCATCCCTGGCCTTGGCCTTGTACAACTTGACGGGTTGGCATGTTTGCACGGTGGCTTTTTTACCTGCATACGCTTTGACCTTTCTGCGAATTTGCTGCAGCGCCTCCGTCGCACTGATCGCCGCCGCCATGACGCTTGGCTGCGGATTCACGGTACTACTAGCGCGATGCACTCCAACAGACAATTTCCCTCGTATATTTAGATAGTTTCCGTTCCACAAATCAACGCAATGGACTTCAGAAAGAAACAACTCTTTCTTTTGATGTATTGCCCTGTTCCAGAAAAAGTCCCAGAAGGTCCGCCGAGGCGGTGGCCGTCTTTGCCGTGCGTCGCTGTTTGTCGCTCTCGCTGTTTGTTCGCTGTTTGTTCGTTCGCTTGCTCATCGTTCTCTTCCCCAACTGCTGAATCTGGCAATACCAATTGCCATTCATTGCCAACGCCATTCGTTCGGTTTGTCGTCCGCCCGTTCGTCCGTCTGTTCGTCGTCCGTTCGCCCGTTCCTCCGTCCATTCGTTGCTTCGTTCGTTCGTTGTTGTGGTGAGTTGCTGCCACAACGACAACAACGACGACGTCGACGAACGACGAATGGCGAACGACGAACGGCGAACGACGAACGCCGAACGATGAAACAGTTCACCAACACGTTGACGATGTACACCGTACAATTACTGTACACATGCCACACTAACGCATTTGAACCCACAAATCAGTCGAGAATCAATGTGCGTACAATGTATGTACACCAAACCGTACACTGTCGTCAGCTGAGAGTGAGAGTGAGAGTGAGAGTGAGAGTGAGAGTGAGAGTGAGAGTGAGATTGTGAGCGCGACGGGGCGACAAATCGAGAAGTAAAATGCCACTACAGTACAAAATTAGATAATGTACATAGTGGGTAACGCTGAATTAAAAACGAATATTCAGAGCGTAAATTAGTTCCTTAATGCCGCCGTCGCTGTGTTCGGTGTTTGAGGTCGTCGTCGTTTCGTCGTTGTGCCGTCGTCGTTCGTCGTTTGTTCGTTCGTTCATTCGTTCATTCGTTCGTTCGTTCGTTCGTTCGTTCGTATTTGTCGTTCGTAGCTGGAGTCAAAACCAACTTTGATCTCTAACTTTGGTGGGAACTCTGGAGGTTCGTTTCATGGTGGGTGGGGCGTGGAGGAGAATGGAGTTGACTTGAGTTGAGTTGAGATGTGTGACGTGGAGTTGAGTGGAGCGGAGTGTGGATGGATTGAAGAGTGGCGCACAAACGCGATTTGAGTGTTGTTGTTTCGTGGTTTTTGAACTTCAGCCAGTTGGAATAAAGGCGGGAGGGATATTTGATCACGTTTGTGCATTGGCATGTTTTTGGTTTGGATTTGCACAACAATGATCGATTTCTGCGCCCGAAGTAGACTGAGCATGCCCGGCGTGGCTCGGTGCAGCACCGACGCTACCTTCAGGTCGTAAACGTTCGGTCTGCCCTGATAAGTTTCCATGGAGGCCTTACCTCCAGCCAGTGGACACGTGGCCGAGGAGCAAGGTCGCAAATGCGCCGAGAATAAATCTTCTCCACGTGGGCGGAAGCCAGCAGTTTTTCGAGTACACTCCCCTGTTCGCTGGTCACCACTCCCTTTCGCCACCCTGGCTGCACGGCTGAACCAGCAGCCGTACAGCAAAGAAGTATTGTCGAAAATACCGCGAACTAACCGACTTTCCACGATCTGTAATGGATCAACGGCGCGCCAAGAATTGGCGGTGCGATTCGCGAAGGGGGCGAGACCCATTGTCCATGGTGATGTTTATAAACTGATGTTGAAGTATTGGCAGTTGCAAGTTTCACAGTCTGATCCATCGACAGAATGCGAGCAAGCTGTCGCCAAGAGCACGTTCTTCAAGGGTCTGGATCGATCTTCTTTTTTGGACCGATTTGTGAAAAAGAGGCCACTGGTGTTCTACAACGAGACAGATATGCATATGCTTCGAGATGGAACGCATAGCGTGGGGCGCTTTGATACTATTGGCACTGTTGAAGAAGATGAGACTTCAGCGTACATTCTCAAGAACTACATGTCCTACGATGAGATGGCACTTTCATCAATGTTGGCGATAAGTTCTCACACATTTTTCATCAACAACGGGGATCGATGGAACCTGGCCAAACCTGGTGATCGCGGGAGTTTTGTGCCCTATGGAGTTTACATTGGCATGGTTGGTATACGCGTTGTCACATGTGTGTCGAAGGTGCCATCGAGCAACCGTGCATCAACAGCGTGGTCTGTGCAATCCACAGGTTGGAGCTAGATTTGAAATACCAGGAAAAATGGAATGGGTACACATGATGATCGACCCTAAACAGAATACACCTGAAAATGGATACGGACGCAATGTTCGTGTCGTGTGGGTGTTCTTCTCATCAGTGTTGCTTGTTGCGTTGCCGTGATAATCGCTCTTTGTTCCTGCGTGACGCAACAGCGCTCCGCAAATGCATCACTGGAGTTGTGGGCTGAATTTTACGGCGTTGAGTGAGTCACCATGTGTGTGTTCACTACGAAGCGACTTTGACGTGACGATTCTTTGTAATTTGTTTGTCAAGCTACTTTCCATCGTATGAAGAGGTCAAAGCAAGTGCCCCCGCAAGCGTCGGTTCGTCCCGTGCACATCAGTCTCTTGCTGTGCTGACGATGATGCTGATCACAATAGTTTTGCTGTGGGTGACCTCACGCAGAGTCAGAAATTTCGTTGACAGATAAGTTTGTCGAGGTGTATAGTCCAAGGGAGCCCATATATTTGAATTGCGACGTGTATCGTCGGTGAGTTGCGTGGTGCTTCATGTCTTCACTGTGTGTGTTGACTGTCAACGACATGTTTTCATGCGCGCGCTCAGACGAATGAGGGTCGCTGCAGAAACTTTCTTGATCGAGGTCCGTCATCTTCCCGATCGATGAACAACGCATGCACCCGTTTCTTCAATCATGTGCGTTGCAAACAGGCAAACGATCGCGCGAAAGCAATGGGAAAAAAGGCCCACTGTTTTGTCGTCGGCATTGGTCTGGGCGTGTGGTCGCGCCATCGATACCAGTCCCAAATGCTTCTTGACGCATACGCTTTCGCCTTGGTTAGTCTTTTGGTTCACTTTCCATTGGTATGAAGTTAATAATTTTGTTCTGCCGTCGTTCGTCCGTCAATACAGGCAAGTCTCGCACTTGAGGCCGTTGCTTGTGTTGAATTCAGTTGGTTCAAAACGACAAAGTTTAGCGATGGAGTTCCGGTAAGTCTGAGCTTCTGAAAATCGTTTCCGGTAGCCACATGATGACATGAAGCCGTGTTGCACTCTTCGACTCATTACAGGATATTCCACAGTCGATTTCAATTAAGTTTTCGCGAAACCGCCCAGCGACCCCGCTTCCGAACCCAGAGCTTCTGTTGGTGGCTCAGTACGCGTGGGACGGTTCGTTGTCCTCCGCACTGCAACATCAACACAAAGTGATTGTCTCACACGTCTTGCATGACTAATCTGCGGCATGTAGGGAATGCCTACCCTGGAAACGAGTACTGGATTGGGCTGTTGAGTGCATCTGGAGACCCTGCAGGTGTGCGCTTGCGATTGTGCAATTTCCGACGTTGTCGTTTTCTAATTGTGTGTGATTGCTGTCCACGTCAGCGGCATGTTGCTCTTGCATTAGTGAGCTACAGAATCCGGATGTGAACCCACAATATGTGCGTCGGTTGAGCGATCCTTTCGCTTTTGTGAATTTCTGTGTTTGCTTTTGGTCGCAGCTAACGCGGTACAATAATCCTGTAGGTGTCCGGCACTAACTTGCATGTCGCAGTCAACGACGTTCCAGAGGCGTCGTTGGGGCTGGTGCCCGCGAGGACCGCAAACCCTCTGGTACGGACGGATCACGCTCAGAACCACGGCCATTCAAACGTGACGATTGCACACGATTTCTGTTGTGTGAAACAACAATTCATTCATCGACAATTTTGCGTGCCTTATTTGTGTATCGTAGGCGTCTGATTCGTCAAATCCATCGCCGCCACCACAGTAAGTTTTCAGACAGTACTCCATTTCCACGTGTGGTCTCCGGCATGCGTTCTGGCAATCTTAACTGATTGCTTTGTTATGGCAGATGCCGCATGTCCTAGAAAGAAATGCCACCAACGTCGTGTATGTGGTCGCTCAGGTCCTAACTAAAATTCTTATCAAATTACTCATTCAACTTCGTCACCTGTTGTGTCGGTTGCTTCTAACAGCGAGCTGGGTTGCTGCAATTGCTCTTTCACTTGCTTCAAAGCCTCCAGCAAAAATTCACGGTGTTCTTCTGCAGACTTCCGGTAAAAGTCTTGTTGCTGCTGTTCTAATTCGGCAGTCGTCACTTCGTTGCTGTCATTACGTTGACCCTCAGCGCTTTCTGGTTTTCGAGACTGACTTTGACCCGCGGCCGCGCTGCCTGCTCTGCGCAGTGAGCTCGACCGGCCGGCACGTTTACCTCGCCGGCCTTTTGCGTCAGGTAGTTCAATGGTGGTCGCGTAGGCAGCCAAGCGTTCGTCTGCTGACCCTGTTGCAGAGTTCTTTGTTTTCTTTGGTTTCGTCAATGTGGGAGCATTTGCCAAGTCTTCCTGCGTATGAAGCATGTGCAAAAGCGGCCCACCTTCCGGGAATTTCGGTCGCTTGTACACCTCGCGGAAAAACTGCTCTTCTCGGTATGCCTGCACGAATACGGGTTGCAATGAACGTCAAACAAATCGAACTGTCAAGTTGCACCAAGCTGCGTCACATACCGCGTTAGCATCAGACTCCGGCCGTCGCATTGAATTTGCATCTTCAATCCGCTCGAAGGAGTCCAGATCCGGTTTCTTGACGGTGTTCATCAACGAGTTGAAACCCATCATCGCATCGAGAGCGTCTCCATCCGAGTTTGCCTTCGCTTTCTTTTTCCGAGTGGTCTTCTTGCCACCGCCACCACCGCCACGCTTAGCTTTGGCAGCAGCGGCTTTCTTCGCTTCCTTTTCAAGTTGGTACTTTGCTAGTTTCTTCGCGGTCTCCATTCTGTTGACAGACTGCTCTCCACGCTTTCCTGGCTTGAACCCGTGAGTATCCGTCAACGATGGCACCAACACTGGACCTTGAACATCGTATGTTTGCACATCGGCATACACGAGGTAGCATTCTTCACACACTTTTGCTGTCTTGTACAAAAAGAGTGGGTCCCGCTTGTAGCGATGATAATCTTCCAGTGCAAGTTTAGGGTGCAGTTTTGTGACCACCGGTGGGATCTCCAACGGCACTGACCGCCGTTCGATTTCGGCCCAGGTAAGTCCCGACAGGCCAGTGAGATCGCCCGTATCAATGTATCCGTCATGGTAATCAGCCATGATTTGGTCGAAGTGCGAAATCACAGTTTTGTAGTTGACGTCATAAGTGCGAGTGGAGTCAACGAACGAAACACAAGACGGGCATTGGAAATCCTTCTCGACGCAGAGTGGCGCGCCATATCCCCGCCCGGAGGCGAGCGCAATGTTCTTGGGCACCTGGACGTTCAATTCGATGTTGACGGCTCTGTCTTTTGCACTATCAGAATTTTGTTGACGAATGGAGCTGCACCACAAAAGCCAAAGCTTGTCATCAGGATCCACTTTAAAGTTCAGCACCATCCTCGAAATCTTGTGTTTGTGGAAGGACACTTCTGCGACGTGTTGTACTATTGTTTCGTTTACATTCTGTACCTTGGTAGGCAGGAAAGCCCCACGAATCGGGGTGGTCTCGCAGTTGATCTCGTTTCCCTCAAACGTGACGGCACGCTCGTAAAGACTGAACCGTTTGTCATGTAACTTCCGGATGTTCATCCTGCGCTCCAACAGGCACACTTTGGGACTCCAGATGGAGCGAATCATGTGATTTTTCACCCCTTTGGGCTGAATGAAGCGCTGCAGGATCCCGTTTTGAACTTTGGGACGGTTATGCAGGAACTCATGGAGCGTCTTGGCCGAGAAGTACTCGATGATTGATTCTTGCGACTTCCCAGAAGCCTGCGATATGAAGTACGCCACAATTTCCGTTGCAATGGGCGCCTTTTTCAAGAACACTTCTTCGATATTCTTCGCAGTCAAATTGTGTCGATGCTTCCGCATAATCTGCCCCTTCGTACTCGTGAAGTACCAGTAAGCGGGTTGGCAGTA
>Ga0213839_1002174_pt1 | contig 11295 bp, 9 predicted proteins | sample SWPATP21_FD_160075 | JGI IMG/M metagenome (GOLD analysis project Ga0213839, IMG submission 160075) | Coastal seawater microbial communities from Marineland, Florida, United States - SWPA TP2 #1 | ecosystem: Environmental > Aquatic > Marine > Coastal | place: USA: Florida | collected 2016-08-14 | reverse complement strand
CGTGCACACCGAGGCGGCGCCCACCGACAAGAAGCGGGGAGCGCTGGCACTGGTCGTGCGTCCGGCGCTGGTGGCCACCGCGGGCGACGAGCCGGAGGAGGTGTTCAACACCGATCGCTCCGAGGCGGTCGACGCAGCCTTCGCGCGGGCCGAGCGGGAGGGCAAAGACGTTCTGCTCGACTTCTCGGCGGTGTGGTGCCCCCCCTGCAACCTGCTCGCAGCCGAGGTGCTCCACGCCAGCCCTCCTCCCGCCGAGCTCGACGACTACGTGGTGGTGGTGGTCGACGTCGATCACCCGAGCTCGTTCGCGGTGAAGAGCCGCTACGACGTGGGCGGCTACCCCACCGTCGTGGTCACCGGCCCCGACGGCGCCGAGAAGTCGCGGCGCGTGGGCTACGACGGCCGCGACAGCTTCGTGGCGTGGATGGCCTCCGCCCACGGGGCCACCGACGCCGACGACCTCGCCGCAGGCCCCGACGGGGTGACCCCCGAGCGGGCGCTCGAGCTCGCCTGGGGGCTGCTCGCCGATCGTCGCTTCGACGAGGCGGCGCCGTTCGTCGAGCGGGGTGCCGGGGTCGACTCGGCGCTGGCCCGTCGGGTCCGGGCCACGGTCGAGCCCACGGTCGACGACGTGCAGTGGCTGCTCGCGAACGACCGCGACCACGTGTCGGACTGGTTCGGCGTCGCCATGGACCTCGCCGAGGAGCACCCCGAGCTGGCGTCCGAGGTCGCCGATCTCGCCGTGCGCGAGCTGACGGGGCCGAGCCTCGCCGACGCCCTGTACGTGCAGGGCAAGGTGCTCGACGATCCCTCTCGCTTCGCGGCGGCCGCGAGCGTGCTGCGCACCACGTTCTCGGGCGACCCCGAGCACGACCGGGGCCACTACACCTGGCTCGCCAGCCTGCTCCACGCCTCCGGGGCTGCCGGCGAGGCCCTGGCCTTCCTCGACGAGGCGCGGGCCGAGTGGCCTGCGGAGCCCACCTGGGACCTGCACGCAGCCTACCTCCTCGACAAGGACGGTCGCCACGCCGAGGCCCTCGAGGTGGCCGAGCGGGCCGAGTCCGTGGCCTGGGGTGACAACCTGCTCCGCGCCGCCCACGCCCGGGCTCGGGCGCTGGTGGCCCTCGACCGCCGCGACGAGGCGCTCGCCGTGGTGACGACCGCGCTGCAGGCGCCGGCCCCCGACGAGGATGTCGACGTGCGAACCCACCGATACCGCGCGCGCCTCCAGGAGCTGCTCGACGACGCTGGGTAGCGGCTGGCCAACGGCTTACCAGGACGTCCTGGAGGGGCCTTGTCCCGCTTCTACGAGCAGACGATGGGCGTCTACTTCGACGACCTCGACGCCTTCTACATCCTCCACAACGCCCGCTACCTCGTGCTGTTCGAGCGCACCCTCGGCGCGTTCTGGCAGGAGGTGGGCATGGGGGGCTTCGAGCCGCAGTCCGCCGGCGACCACTGCCACCTCGTGCGGGCGAACACCGTGGAGTATCTGCGTCCCGTGAGGGGAACGGGTCGGGTGCGGGTGCGCGTCACCATCGAGCGCATCGGCACCACCTCGCTCACGTTCCGCTTCCGCTTGATGCCCATGGACCAAGACGTCGACCACGCCGTCGGCACGCGCACCATCGTGCGGGTCGATCCCGCCACCCAGCGCCCCCAGCCATGGACCGACGCGTTCCGTGAGCAGCTCGCTCCGTGGGTGGCGACATGCTGACGCTCTGGCTGCTGGGGGCCGCGCTGGCGCAGCCGGCCGACGAAGAGGTGATCGTCTACGGCGAGCTCGCCGTGCAGAAGGCGCGCGACGAGCTGGTGGCCCAGATGGAGGCCCTGGGCTGGCGCACCATCGACAAGGGCGGCGGCAACCTGGTGTTCAAGGCCCCGTCGGGGTGGATGGGCAAGGCCCGCTTCGACCCCGATATGGGCTCCTTGGACTTCTCGCGCCCCGGGATCGGGTTCCGGCTCGCCACGTACGACGACCCCAACATGGTGGCAGCGCCGACGTCCACCGATGTCGCGGGGCAGCCGGTCGACACCCCGATCTCCTCTGGTGCGGGCTTCTGGCTGCTCCCGCGCAAGAAGAAGGTCGACCCGGTGTGGGGTGCCGTGCGCGAGGCCACCCGCGACGAGCTGCACGACTACCAGAAGATCAAGATGGGCACGGTGTTCGAGGCCCGCCTGGGCGCCATGCCCGAGCGGCTCGACCGGCTGTGGGCCGAGGGCGTCCCGCTCGAGGCCAGCGACCCCGTCCTGCCAGCGGGAGAGGCCCGGGTGCGGGCGGTCCTGGCGTTCTGGTCGACGCGCCTCGACAGCGCCGAGGGGCGTCGAATGCTCTCGGCGGTGGAGGCGTGGATCGACGCCAACCTCGTCGACGACGGCCACCTCAGCGACGCGCTGAGGCGGGAGTACGAGGCGAAGCGCACCGACGGTCGCACGCTTCCCTGAGGGGCCGGGGGCCGCGCGGGTTAACCGGCGCACCGCAGTCCCCACGACCGGGGACGACCTGCCCCGGAGTCTCCATGGCCGCCGATCCATACGCCGCCCCGGACGCACAAGAGGCCGAGAGCGCCTCCGTGGCCGACGAGTCGGAGCAGCTCTACGTCCCTGCCGCCGACGAGGCACAGCTCACCGTGCGCGCCGTGGCCATCGGGTGCTTGCTGGGCGGCGTGGTGTGCGCGATGAACATCTACTTCGGCCTGCGCACCGGCTGGTCGATCGGGGGCTCGCTGATCGCCGCCATCCTGTCGTTCAGCCTCTTCCGGTCGCTGCAGACCATGATGCCGTCGATGAAGCCGTTCTCGGCGCTGGAGACGAACATCGCCCAGACGGCGGGCTCCGCGGCCGGCTCGATGACCTCGGCCGCAGGCCTGCTGGCGGCCATCCCCGCGATGGGCATGCTCGGCTACGACCTGTCGTACTTCGAGCTCACCCTGTGGGCGGCGTCGGTAGCCTGGCTCGGCGTGTTCTACGCAGTGCCCCTGCGCCGACAGATGGTGCTGGTGGAGCGGCTTCGGTTCCCTACGGGCACCGCCACGGCCCAGACGATCCTCGCGATGTACAGCGAGGGGGGCGATGCCGAGCGCAAGTCGCGCTACCTCGTGGGCTTCGGCCTGTTCGCCGCGGCGTTCACGCTGATCACCTTCTTCACCAACGACGTGTTCGGCGTGGTCGACCTCGGCCACCCGCCCCTGCACAAGTGGATCGGGCTGGGCATCCTGGTGACCGCCGCCGGCTACGGCTTCAGCCTGCTGATCAGTCCGCTCATGTACGGCGCCGGCATCCTGATCGGGCCCCGGGTGGCGGTGTCGCTGCTGCTGGGGGCCATCGTCAGCTGGGCGATGCTCGCGCCCTTCGTCGAAGGTCAGGGATGGGTCGACCCCGAGCAGACCATGTCCTACGCCGAGGGCGCCCGCGGGTGGATCCTCTGGCCGGGCGTGGCCATCATGGTGGCCGACGCGCTCACCTCGCTGGCGCTGTCCTGGCGCACCATCCTCAACACGTTCACCGGCACCTCCACCGGCGAGGCGGCCGACGACACCTCCAGCGACGAGATCCCCAACGCCTGGTGGATCGGGGGCCTGGTGGTGGCCGGCCTCGGCACGGTGGTGAGCTCGAACTACCTGTTCGGCATCCACCCAGGGCTCACGGTGCTGGCCGTGGCGCTGTCCAGCGTGCTCGCGGCCATCGCGGTGCGGTCCACCGGAGAGACCGACATCAACCCCATCGGCGGCATGGGCAAGGTCACCCAGCTCGTCTACGGCGCCATCGCGCCGGGGAGCATCCCCACCAACCTGATGTCGGCCGCGGTCACCGGGTCGGGGGCGTCGCAGGCGGGCGACATGATGCACGACCTGAAGACCGGCTACCTGCTCGGCGCGTCCCCACGGAAGCAGCTGGTGGCCCAGCTCGTGGGCGTCGGGGCCGGCATCCTCGTCTGCGTGCCGATCTACGTGCTCTTCGACACCGTCTACGAGATCGGCGGCGAAGACCTGCCCGCGCCCGCCGCCCACGCGTGGCGCGCCATGGCCGAGGTCCTCTCCGAGGGCGTCTCGGCCATGCCCGACAACGCGCTGTCGGCCGTGCTCGTGGGGCTCGTCTTCGGCGCGCTGCTCCCCATCGGGCGCCGGCTGCTCCCCAAGGACGCGCAAGACTACGTGCCGAGCGCGCTGGCCATGGGCATCGCGTTCATCGTGCCCGCCTACTACTCGGTCTCCATGTTCATCGGCGCCGTCATCTACCAGGCCTGGATGCGCTTCGATGGCTCCAGCGCCCGCGCGCTCGGCTTCTCGGTCGCCTCGGGGCTGATCGCCGGGGAGGGGCTGATGGGCGTCGTCACCGCCGTGCTGAAGCTGCTCGGGATCGGTTGACGCCCCACCGCGGCGCGACCTCTGCTATCATGAGCTTGCGGCCAGGGAATCCTCCCCTGAGTTGCGGAAGACCGTGTCACGGAGGACGCGATGCCCCAGGAAGACCGCCTTTTGGACCCCCACGGCGCGCACTACTTCGCGCTGGAGATCAACGGCACCGAGATCGCTCACTTCATGGAGTGCTCCGGGCTGAAGACCACCTCGACGGTCTTCGAGATCGAAGAAGGGGGCGTCAACGGCTACACCCACAAGCGGCCCGGCCAGGCCAAGTGGGAGAACGTGGTGCTGAAGTATGCCTCCAGCGCTTCCACGCAGCTGCTCGACTTCCGCGACGAGATCGTGCAAGACGTGTTCGGCAACCGTCCGTCCAACGCGGGTGCGATCATCATCTACGACAACCACGGGCAGGAGATCCGCCGCTACTCGTTCAAGCGGGCCTGGGCCGTGTCGTGGGAAGGTCCGTCGTTCAATGCCGGCAGCTCCGAGCTGGCCATCGAGACGCTCGAGCTCGCCCACGAGGGCCTCGAGGTCACCACCGCCTGAGGCCGTCGCCTCGGTCGGTCCGAGCTCGGTCGCTTCGCCCTCGCCCCCACGGTGGGGCGGTGCGCGCCCTGCTCAGGCTCGGTGTTCGCTCAGGAAGGCCTCGCGCTCGCGCTCGAGGCGCTCCACGACGTCGGCGTTCTGCTTTCGCTTGGCCACGACGGGCTCGATCGCGCGCTCGACGTCGGCCTTCATCGACTCCAGCCCGTACTTCGCGTCGGTGATCTTCCGCGCCGTGAGCAGGTCGGTGAAGAAGCCCTCGAACACCATGTCGGTCATCGTCGCCCGAGAGGCGGTGTCGATCTTCTCCAGGCCGTCGCCGAGGCGGACGCTGAGGCCGATCACCTCGCACACCTGCTGGAAGCGGCTCATGCGCTCGGGGAGCCCCTCGATGGCCTGCTTGACGTTGCGCATCGCCAGCAGCTTGAGCGCGGAGCCCGTGCCCCCGCCGTAGGTGTCGATGGTGGCGCCGAAGTCGGCCGAGGTGAGGTGCTGCAGGGCGCGGTTGAGCTGGCCGCGCACCGCCATGCCCGAGGCGAACACGGCCTCGTAGTCCTGCGCCAACGACCGATGGGTGGCGATGCGGTCTTCCAGGTCGACGAGGTGGGCCGCGGTGGCGTCGCCACGGTCTCGCAGGCGGTCGGCGGCCATCTCGAGCTCGATGAGGCGCTGGACCTCGATCTCCTGGGTGGCCCGAGCCCGGTCGGCGTCCTCGGCCATCGTGCGCTTCATCCGGTCGAGGTGGGCGTCGGCGAGGGCGAGCTTGTGGCGGCGGTCCTTCACCACGGCCAGGGCGCGCTCCAGATCGGTCTCGTGGTTGCCGGTGAGCCACGAGACCCAGCCTGACAGACCGTCGAGGGCCTGCACGTCGGCTACGGCCTCGGCCAGGGAGCGCCGACAGAACGCGGCGGCTCGCTGGGCGTCGCGGATGTCGTCGATGGTGACGCTGGGTTCGCCTGGCTGGTCGGCCTCGTCGAGCTCGTCGTCGAACGTGATGCGCACGGTCGCCCTCCCGAACCCAGCATACGCGCAGGTGCGCCCGGTGTTGCACGCGTTAGGCGCCTGGCATCGGAGGCAGCATGGTGGAGATCGCCCTGGCCAACCTGGGCTTCACGTCGGTCGTCGTGGTGCTCGTGCTCGCGGTCGTGCTGGTGGTGGTCGTGTTCTTCCGCGACGTGTTCTTCCAGCGCAGCCACGCCATCCAGCACAACTTCCCGGTGGTGGGCCACCTCCGCTACCTGATGGAGCGCATCGGCCCCGAGCTGCGGCAGTACTGGGTCGCCCACGACAAGGAGGAGCTGCCGTTCAACCGCTCCGAGCGCTCGTGGGTCTACGCGTCGGCCAAGGGCCAGAACAACACCTTCGGGTTCGGCACCTCCGAGCAGGTCTACGGCACCGGCTACCCGATCATCAAGCACGCCACCTTCCCGTTCCCCGACACCCAGGCCACCCACTACGGCGACGATCCCAGCACGGTGCCCTGCCTCAAGGTGATCGGCGCGACCCACGGTCGGGTGCGCACGTGGCGCCCGATGTCGATCATCAACGTCTCGGCGATGTCGTTCGGATCCCTCGGTCAGAACGCCGTGCTGGCGCTGAACAAGGGGGTGGGTATGGCGGGCGCCTACCACAACACGGGCGAGGGCGGCGTGTCGCCCTACCACGTGCAGGGCGACACCGACATCGTGTGGCAGCTGGGCACGGGCTACTTCGGGGCCCGCAGCGACGACGGCACCCTGTCGATGGAGAAGCTCGTCGCGCGGGTCGAGTCCACGCCGCAGATCCGCGCCATCGAGATCAAGCTGTCGCAGGGCGCCAAGCCCGGCAAGGGGGGCATGCTGCCCGGCTCGAAGGTCACCGAGGAGATCGCCGGCATCCGGGGAATCCCGCTGGGCAAGGACTGCTACAGCCCCAACGCCCACACGGCCTTCGGCACCGTCGACGAGCTCATCGATCTGATCGAGACGATCGCCGAGAAGACGGGCCTGCCGGTGGGCATCAAGTCGGCGGTGGGCCAGCTCGACTTCTGGCACGAGCTCGCGGCCCGCATGGCCGAGCGCGAGCAGGGCCCCGACTACATCCAGATCGACGGCGGTGAGGGCGGCACCGGCGCCGCGCCGCTCACCTTCGCCGACCACGTGGCGCTGCCCTACAAGGTGGGCATGGGCCGGGTGTTCCCCATCTTCCAGGAGGCGGGGATCAGCCGCGACATCGTGTGGATCGGCTCGGGCAAGCTCGGCTTCCCCGACCGGGCGGTGGTGGCCTTCGGGATGGGGGCCGACATGATCGCGGTGGCGCGCGAGGCGATGATGGCCATCGGCTGCATCCAGGCGCAGAAGTGCCACACGGGCCACTGTCCGGCCGGCGTCGCCACCCACGACCGCTGGCTGCAGGGCGGGCTCGACGTCGACGACAAGGCCAAGCGCGCGGGGCGCTACCTCAAGGTGTTCCGCAAAGAGCTCCTCAGCCTCGCCCACGCGGCCGGCTACGAGCACCCCGCTCAGTTCACCGGCGACGACGTGGAGTTCTGCACCGGCATCAACCAGTTCACCACCCTCACCGAGGTGATGGGCTACCGCACCGATCCCTGCGACTTCACCACCATGCGTGACTACGGGCCGGTCAGCTAGCTTCCCGCGACGGCCGAACCGCCCGCACCAGCCGCACGCCGACCCCCACCAACAGCAGCACGATGGCCGTCAGGCCGATGGCGAAGGCGGTCTCGTCGTCGACCTCGAGCGGGATCTCGGCCGAGGTGGACCCCGCAGGATGCACGGCCCAGGTGGTGTCGCCGGCGGTCAGGTGCAGGGCGGCGTCGCCCAGGTGCAGCGACGGAGCCGGGCCGTCGAGCAGCGTCCACAGGTCGCCCGTCGTCGGAGCGCGGGTGGCCGCCTCGGCCAGGGTGTGGGCTTGCTCGGAGGGCTGGACGCCGTCGCACACCTCGTCGAGCCCCAGCACCACGAGATCGATGCCCCGGTCGAGCGCGTCGGCCCGCCAGGCAGCCCACGCCGGCTCGTCGAGGTGGGACAGCAGCAGCACGGTGTCGCCGGCGTCGGCCTCGGCCAGGGCCTCGTCGGGCGAGGCGCCGCAGGGGCCCGAGACCGTGACCGTCACGTCGGGCACCGAGGTGGCGACCTGCAGCGCCGCGTCGCCCACGTCGGTGCCGAAGCGCACCCAGGTGTTCCTCGCCACCGCCACCTCGGTGGTGCCGGGGACCGTGCCGGCGCGGAGGGGCAGGCTCGGCCCGTCGAGGTTGGCGAGCCACACGCGGGTGTGGGGGCCGACGGCGAGGTCGCCCAGCTCGCCCGCCACGGAAGCGTCGAGGAACACGTCGACCCCTGCCTCCGCGCTGCCCGCGGCCATCGTGTCGAGGTCGCGGGTCAGCGCCCCGAGGCTGTCGCGGGTGTGGGCCAGCTCGTCGCCGCTGCCCATCACCACGCGCAGCCCGTCGTCGGCCTTGGTGACGTAGAGCGGCACCCGGCTGCCCGAGCGCGCGGCGTGGGCGAAGACCCGCTCGGCCGCCACCACCGCCGTGAGCTTGCCGGCCCCCTTCAGGATCGCCGAGCCCTTGGCCAGCTTGGTGAGCTTGGCCGCCTTGCCCGCGCTGCCCGCCACCCGGGCCACCTTGCTCAGCGCGCTGAGGGCCGAGAGGATGCCTGCGTGGGCGGGCGGCGCCAGGGCCAGGCCCGCCACGACGACAGCGACCGCGGCCGGGGCCCTCCTCACAGGTCGAGGACGCAGCCGGCCGCCTCGCGCGTGAGGAACGCGTCGATCCGGTCGAGGTAGGTGTCGAGGCCGGCCTCGGGCACCCCGCCCCCGCGGATGCCGTGGGCCACGCCGGGCAGCACCCAGAGCTCCTTGGGCTGCGGCGCCGCCTCGAACACCTCGCGCACCGCGGTCTCCGGTGTGGTTCGGTCTTCGGTGCCCACCATCACGAGCAGGGGCGCGTCGAGGGTGGCGATCTTCTCGATGTTGTCGAACCGGCCCTCGCTGAAGAACCGCTCGCCGAGGCTCAGCGAGGTGTTGGCCTCCACGATCTGCTCGAACGAGCTGAACGGCGCCTCGAGCACCAGTGCGCAGCCGGGCGACGCCGTCGCCATCTCCACCGCGGGCAGCCCCCCCAGCGAGTAGCCGTAGATCACCGTGCGCGACGGATCGGGCACCACCGAGCGCGACCAGCGACGCACGGTCTGGGCGTCGTCCATGAACTGCTCGGGGGTGGGGTGCTCGTGGGGCGTGGTCTTGCCGTAGCCGCGGTAGTCCCAGATGAGCACGTTGTAGCCTGCCTCGTAGAGCATGCGGGCCCGGGGCTGGTAGTGCTCGATGCTGGCGTAGTTGCCGTGGTTGTAGAGGATGGTGGTGGTGGACAGGCGGGGGTCTTCGCCGTGGGACCGCAGCAGCCAGGCATCGATGGCGCCCTCGCCGTCGTCGGTGGGCACCGTGTACTGGGTGACCAGGGCCTCGGGGACCGGGCGGATGGTCTGACCGGCGGCCAGGGTGCCGTCCATCCAGGGGTAGTCCTTGCCCCAGTCGTAGGGCTCGTCGCAGGGGACGCAGAGCTTGCCCCACGGGTCGTCGACCTCCTCGCAGGTCTCGGGGCCCACCTCGGTGCACGGCACCCCGTTGAACACGAAGGCCTCGAGGGTCATGCAGCCGGGGAGCAGGCCCACGGCGAGCAGCGCGACCGAGCGAAGCGGCTGCGAGGGGGTCATCGGGAGCCTCCGAAGCGAGTGGCGAAGCCGAGACTGAAGCCCAGTGCGCCGTTGCCCCCCACCCAGTCGACGTTGTCGGCCTTTGGGCGCTGGTTGATGCCGTACCAGCGGAGCTCGGGCTGCACGAGGAAGCCACCGGCCTTGCCGGGGTCGAGCTGGGCGCCGACGGACGGAGTGAGGAGCAGGGTGGGGTTGCCGAAGTCGAAGTACTGCCCGACGCCGACGTAGACGAGCTGGTGGCCGGCGTACCACGAGGCGGTGAGCTCGACCTGGTCGGCTCCCCAGCCCTGCACCCGCGGCACCACCCGCGAGCTGGCGCCGGGAAGGTTGGTGGCGAGGAACAGGCGGTCGGTGATCGACAGGGCCGGCGCCGCCCCCTTCTGGTCGATGAGCAGGAACGAGCTGCCGACGTGCCCCTGGGCGATGCCGAAGGGAAGCCCGGTGACGTTGAGCCCGTAGCCGATGTCGAGGGGCCGATCGGCGAGCTCGGCGATGCCGTGCTTCCCCTCCACCACCATGTTCGGCAGGGGAATGGGGCCGCCCAGGGGAACCAGCGCGCCGCCCGCGGTGACGCCCACGGCGTGCTCGCCCACCGCCAGCGGGCGCGCGCCGCTGAGGGTCGAGCAACCGGTCGCGAAGACGGCGAGGGCGAGGAGCGAGCGAGCTGAGGGGACGCGGTCCATCGACGGCAGTGTACTCCTCGTGGGTTCGTCTTCTGCATGACGTCTGCTGCTCACCCGGCTACGCCACGAGCATGCTTGCGGTCGGCTCCACCATCGAGGGCCTCGAGATCGTGCGGGTGCTCCACGAGGGGAGCATGGCGGTCACCTACGAGGTGAAGCGCCCGCCGGATCGGTGCCGCTATGCGCTGAAGCTGCTGTTCATGCGCGATCCGCAGTTCCAGGAGCGGCTGCGGCGCACGGGGCGTGCCCAGCGCACCTTCGTGCACCCGAACATCGTGGCGGTGGTCGACACCGTCGAGATCGACGGGGCGCCCGGCGTGGTGAGCCTGTTCATGGAGGGCACGCCGCTGTCGGCATGGATCGAGCAGGGGCCCCACCCCGTGGCGCAGGTGCTCGACATCGCCCACGGCATCGCCAGCGGGCTGGCGGCGGCCCACGAGCGGGGGCTCATCCATCGCAACCTCAAGCCCCAGAAGATCATCGTCGACCGCGTCGGCGTGCCCCACATCCACGACTTCATGCTCGGCAAGGTGGTGGGGGTGGGGCCCAGCAACGCGATGACGCAGATGGGCATGACCTTCGGCACCCCACAGTACATGGCGCCCGAGCAGTTCCGCGGGGCCGCCACGGTCGACGCGCGGGCCGATCTGTTCAGTCTGGGATGCCTGGTGCACGAGATGCTCACGGGTGAGCGGGCCTTCGACGGGGCCTCCTTGATGGACATCTACCAGGCCGTGATGGACGCCCGACGCACCCCGGTCCCCGAGCTTCGGCCCGAGGTGCCCGCGGTGGTCGAGCGGTTCGTGGCCTGGCTCCTGGCGGTCGAGCCCGACGAGCGGCCGGGATCGGCGCGCGAGGTGCTCCACGCCCTCGACAACGACCGCGGCCTGCGCGGAGCCCGCGGCCTGCCTGAGCAGGTGGTGCCGGCCCTCGGTGGAGGTGGGCCGATCCCGGGGAGTCCACGTGGCGGCGCCACCCTCACGCCCGCCGTCG
>Ga0213839_1002173_pt1 | contig 11296 bp, 3 predicted proteins | sample SWPATP21_FD_160075 | JGI IMG/M metagenome (GOLD analysis project Ga0213839, IMG submission 160075) | Coastal seawater microbial communities from Marineland, Florida, United States - SWPA TP2 #1 | ecosystem: Environmental > Aquatic > Marine > Coastal | place: USA: Florida | collected 2016-08-14 | reverse complement strand
TGTGGTGTTGTGGTGTTGTGGTGTTGTGTTGTTGTGTTGTTGTTGTGTTGTTGTGTTGTTGTGTTGTTGTGTTGTTGTGTTGTTGTGTTGTTGTGTTGTTGTGTTGTCTTGTCTTGTTGTCTTGTGTTTGTTGTTGTGGGGGTGGTGGTGTGATGGTGTTGTTCAGTCGTTCGTTGTTGTTGTCGTCGTCGTCGTCATCGTGTGCCATAAAACATGATCAAACCAATGGATACTCGTCTGGAATGGGGCTTCGTGTGTGACACTGCTGACTGGTGGTGCTACTGCCGACTTGGTCGCATCCTGGTTGCTTTTGTTTGCTTGAGGCGTCGAAGTAGAGCGTCGTTTGACGAATGGATGGCATTCGCGGGCAACGAAGCAAACACGGCGGCGTTTTTTTTTTCGTCTTCCGACTTTGTGTTCGGCATGCAATGGCCAGGTGCAGCACGTGTATCTTTGCAGTGTCAGTGTGACAGCTGTGGCTCTGAGCTGCCTCCGCTCCCCAGGCTGGTTCTAAAGTCCCTCTTCTGGGGCTGCCGCCATTCCCATGCCCTGCTTCAAGTGACGTCGACAACACCCACCCGCGGAACATCATGGCAGACACCAGCCCAAACGCTTTGAGCGACGAAGAATTGGCGCAACTTCCGGAACCATTGCAAAAGAAAGTGCGAGCTTTGGCATTGGACCACGACAATGCTCAAGGCCGATGCAAGACGTACCAATTGCAGTCTGCAGAGTATCAGCACATGAACCATGCCTTGCAAAGCGAACTCGATAAAATGCGACAGAGGTTACAACATCGTGATCCAGGTGACCTGGGCAAAGCTGTGTCGAATTCGTTCGCAACGCTGCGGAACGTTTTCAAGAAGAGGACCGCCTCCCGGTCGGGCAGCATCGACAACGGCACGGAGCCTCTGGTGTCGAGCGCCCCGCGTGCCACTGATGCACACACTGCAGCAACGACGACGCAGGACGGCGCCCTTGTTTCTGCTGCGCGAGCCAGCTCTTCGAACGGCGGAGGCGGTGGTGATGGAAGTGCGGTTACACTCGGTTATAACGAGCTCGTGGAGCAAAAGCTGGAACGCGTAACGGCCGAGAGGGACAACCTCAAGGTCGAAGTCAAGCAGTTGCGCGACCTCCTCGAGAACACCGGTGCAGAACTTGCTGCGGCACGCCAGGCAGTTGAATCCAAAACTTCGCTCTACCGCGACCTGGAAACGAGCAACGCTGCGGAGCGAACCTTGAGAGATGCCCTGAAAGTCGAAAACAATCACCTGGAGGAGAGCTTGATTGTCGCCGTGGACGCCCGCAAGGCCGCTGAAGACGCACTCAATGCCAAAACCATCGAAATGCAAGAACTCCAAGTTCGTTACGACGTGCAAGGCCAACTACTGCGTGATGTCGAGCAGTCGTTCGAATGGATATCTTCCATGGATCGCGCTCTCGAGTCCCAACTCATGGAAGCCGAAGACCGACGAACCCAAGCTGTCGAGCTGGGCCGCTTAAACCGTGAGCTCTCACTGCTGGTTGACATCCAACAATCCTCTCACGATGTCGATCTGGACGATGACTCCAACAGCCGCGTGACCCCGAGGTCTTCGTGGCGGAACTCCGCTGTCCGAAAGTCAACGACCATCGCCTCACCAACAAGCTTGGCGAAAGACGACCCCATCCAGTGGCTGTGCCAAGGAAACGGGAATTTAGACTGCCCCAACATCGTTGCGGAGGGGTGGCTCTTGAAAGCCTTTACCACCAAAGGCAAGCCATCGTCTCAGGAGCGGTACGTCCGAATTCGGTGCCTCAGCAGCACCAAAATCACGTTGTCGTACTTCCCATCAACAAGCATGGAGAATATGAAACGCCGGCTCATTTTGCGCCCGCTGTCCGAAGTGGTGGAGAACCACACCGAAGATAATCCACTGATTTTCAGCGTCACTGGTATGGACGCGCACGACTCAAACACCGCACTGATAACACTCGTGTTCAAAGCCAAAGACTTGGAGTCCAAAAATCATTGGGTCACCAAGTTGCACGACTGCATCAACTACGTTCGACAGCTCGCAACAGCAGCTGGCGGCGTAACACCGCCAGAGGAGCTCAAAGCCAACTTCTGTGAAGGCTGCAACGATGCATTCTCCAGGTTTAGAAGGCGCAACCATTGCTATTTTTGCGGCAACGCCTTCTGCGGCCAGTGCGTGGACGACGCCCCTGATGGAGAGAAAGGGGAAGTGCGCCGGCGATGCGACAACTGCTTGCCTGACAGCGCTGGCGCGGTTAGCTTGGCACCTCGTCGACACACTGCGAGTGCCCGTCTCGACACTTCGGAGCGAGGTGCGTCGAATTCTTCTGTGCTTGCTGTTCGTGTGCCGGTGTCGCCATGTCTCCGCCGTCCCGCTATACCCTCAACTTTCTGCACTCACAATGCACTTACAGACCGAAGCACAAGTGCCCACTCAAGGTCGCGTGGATCCGATGCAGGTCGGGGAGACCGTGTGTCACGACCGACAGCAAAGACAATCCTTGCACAATGCATGCCATGTGGATCTGTCGGGGTGTCGGCCCCAGTTTCTCGCGAGACAGCGTTGCGCAGTGCACTGTCAGATGATGCTGAATGAAGGAGCAGCTATGCGTCGTTGGTGTTTGGGTCAGCCTACGCAGAGCTCGATTGTTCATTGTGTACACATATAATTTATTATTATCACGGCGCTTTACTACTCGAGTATGGTATACGGAAACGGTACAGACATTTGCGTCGCAACGCGCTCGCCGATCTATTCATTTGAAAAAATAACCAAACAGGTGACTGAAGAACCAACAGCATGTCCGTGACTGTGTTCCACGATCAGCAAGCTTGGCAATCACGCATGCACGACTGCATTTGCCAGTGTGAACGAGTCCATTCACAGGAACTGCTCGGCTGACCCTGAAACCGCCTTACTTCGTCGCTTTGACGGTTTCAAAAACACAGTTGATCTGTCAGCCGAGGGGTGGAAGGAATCTAGCCAACTTGAAGGAATGCACTCGCGTAGCAGGTCACTCTCCGCCTCCTCGTCGCCCTGACCGCTGGTAGCGGGTGAGGACGGCGTCAAAGTAGAAGACTGCGGAGAACGGGGCAGCGGAATTCTCTGTACTGGACTCGTGTCAGCATGCTTCGTGGACAATTGCAACTCAATGCCGTGCTCCGGGCTGGCTTTGGTTTCTAGGGGGCGACTGAGGATCTTTCGTTGGGCCTTCTTCTTCTTTCTGCAACAGCAGCACCACGCTGCAACAATTAGGATGATGATAAGCGCCACGAGGGCCACGGCTGCTACAACGACCGTGACTAGGTTCTCTTCGGCCACGATCCACGCACTGGCCACGGCAAACACATCTGATGGATCCGGCGTGGATGGCGGTGGGGTCGGTGACGTCGCGGGCCTCTGGGCAGTTGAGCTCGGTGTCGTGCTGGATGTGCGTGGGTCAAATTGTGAAGCAAAAAACTGTGCTCGCACACCCTCGTTCAAAGAACGGCCCCACGGGGCCAGAGCCCCTGACGAGCTACTAAATCCTTGCTCTGTGGTCGTCACACCCGCAGATGACGCCCCGGACGAGGTACTGGGCGAAGATGTTTCCCACGAATTGTCGTCATACTCGAAGCTGAGAACGAACCGCAAAAACCCACACATTGTGATTTGGTTCGCGAGTTGGCCTTCGATTTCAGATTTCTCGAATTCTGTGAGCTGACCGTCAAGGCCACGAAACAAAATTACACCAGTGACGTTGAACGATGTGTCGATAGATATAGCTGTAGTTGCGTCCTCAAAGACAGCGACAGCTTCTACATTCTCAAATCCGAGGCCGTGAACAAGGCCCAAGGTGTCCTCGTGAATGAGAACATTCTCAACACACAAGATACGGTCCAGCAAAAAGTCACTGTCGTAGGCACTGTCGGCAAAATCGAAAGGTCCGTTGTTTTCCTCGGACGTGGAGAGTGATGTGTGTGGTAACGACGTGGTAGTTGGCGTCTGGTGGCAAATGCAATCCGTGCAACTCTTAAACTGCATAGCTCCTTGATTACCGCAGCAGTCACCTCCGTCCCACCCACAGCAGTCATTATTATTGGCATCATCGCATATTCCATCCGACACGAATGTTGGTAGGCAAAAACTTCCTTGAGATGCACAGTACCATGGATCCAAGCATTGACACTCGGTGCAGAAGGTTTTGTTCACACCAGCACCACAGCAGTCGCCGCCATCCCAACCACAGGCGCAGACGTTGTTGATATCGTCGCAAAGTCCGTCACTCCTCCACTCCTGCCTGGCACACTGATCATCTACATCACAAAACTCTTTTGCGCCTGAAGAAGTTGACGGGGCCAGGGAAGACTGTGCCAGGGTCGACCGTTGCGTGTCCGTCGTTCCGATCGATGGCATTACAGATGTGGACGTTTTGTCGCACACTTCACATAAGACCACCCAAGACAGTGGTGCTTCGACGTCTGATGTAGAGAATTGATTAAACTTCAAGTTTTGAGCTTCATTCAAAAAGCAACCAGCTGGTTGCGTCGATTTAGATGTCAGATCAGCGTCTGTATCCTGTAGCGCCACGAGTGAAGCTGCTAGGTTGCATTCTGATACTGAAGTTAATGCGCACAACCCCTGCGCAGTGGCGCAACTCCCGCCATTCAAACTGGTGAAAACTTTGCTCAATGCTGATGTGGATCGATTGAGGCGTGGAGTTGGGCCTTGGCTCGCTGCTGCGGTGGTTGCGGGTGCGGAGGAATGCTGCTGCCGAGAGGTTGACTCACTAGCAGCTCTCGTTGGCACGCGTGTCGTGCCTGCAGCAACTGTCAGCAATGACGATGAAGTGGTCGCGATAGTCTCAGCAGTAATGGACACACCACTCGACGTTGACGATTGTGAAGTCCTGGCTAGACTTGTTGCTACGAACGGAGTTGTAGGTAACGCATCGGAAAATGTTGGGAATAGCGTTGTTGTGAAGGTGGTGGTTGTCGAAGTGAACCTTGCCTGTGTTTGAGGTGTTTCGCTTGTGGGCACCGTAATGGCATCGGCACAATATTCACAGATAACAGTTTCGTCGAAAATGCTTCCTGATCCATCACCAACATTGAATCGGAGACTACCTGATGATGTCACCCAGCAACCCACCGGCCTGTCACTTCTGGACTGTTCGTCTGCAACCGTGTCTGTAATGCCGAGGTAAGCCGCGGCGATTTCACACACTGCTATGCTGCGAGGGGGACAATACAACGGCTCGCAGTTGGTGGTTGACAAGAGGACAAACTGGGCAAGAGTTGTCTCCAACGAACTATCTTCGGAACTCGTCGTGTGTGCCAATGTTGGCTCTCGCACGCCCGTCGCAAGTGTGAAGGGCCTTTGACCGTTGTTCGTCGTGTCGCGCGGCGAAGCACGGCTTGCGTCAGTGTATCTACCATGGTCAACGTCGTCGGTTGCCGCCCTTGTACTGAGTACATCTTCTCGCGTGACGATGTCAACGGTCCGAGTTACAGATGGGACTGAGATTGCGGGCCTTGTCTTCGGAACAGGAATAGTCGTCGGCGTAGCCGTAATAATTGTGACAGCTGGTTTCGTCGTGTCTCGTTCTGTCTCAGTGCGTAGAACGGGGTCGCTCGCACTCGGTTCTGCTGTCAACGGCCGAGATGTCGCCGCCAATGTTGTGACCCTGCGCCTTGTGGTGTCTTTTGGCATCTCGGTGTCATCACCCGCGTCGTCCGTTCTTGGAGGTGACGACACTGATCGAGATGTTGCTGCGAATGTGGAACTCAACAACAGTGTCGACGAAAGTGTTTGAGATGCAACCGCGTTTGTGGATACGCCGGGGAATGTGGTTCGCGACCTCGATGTCGGCAACTCCGACTGTCCATTCGAAGAGAATGAAGAAGGGGGAGCAGATGCTGCAATTGTGCTGGCAGGTGATGGGGATCCCCAACCGACCGTTGAGCCCGTGACTGAAGTGCAGCTGCTGGATTGCCCCTGCGCATAAGTGAGCAGAGGATGGAAGGAGAAATCTTCTGTCGTGCCGTATGACGTGCCGTAAAACGATATTCGACGCTGCTCGTCCGTACCCCCATTGTCTTCGTACGTGATGATGACAATTGCGATCGACAGCTCAGCGGGAGCGCCGTCCACAAACTCAAACGATGTTCGAAACACTCCATCCACCGGTGAGGACGCTTGTAAAACAACACCCTCATCATTGCTGTCATCGGCCAAAGAGCCTCGATGCAGCGCAACTGAGGCGATATCGATGTCTCCCAGCACCAAGAACAACTCAGTTGTGGCGCCATCCGTCACCAAAGCCCCCGTGTCCGTGACGAGCGTCGCGTTCACGTCGAATGTACAACCTTTGTGGGCAATACTGACCACATCGTTGGTGGTATTGAGAAGGAAGCGGAATTTCTTGGCAAGCGCCGAATTAATGAAGACGATGTCCAACGTGTCAATTTCACCGTCCAAATCGGCATCCATTTCTCGGAGCTGTGCGTTGCGATCATTGAACTCCAAATCCTCCCCAACATAGAATCGCTTCACGAAATCCAAGTCGGACACCGTGAACAATCCATCACCGTTTGTGTCACCGCGCAGTTGAATGTTGTCCACCAGGTGCCGTCTTTGTGCCTCCATGGTCGCCATCACCGTGTGCACGGTGCCTCTTTGCAGCCGCCGTCCAGAATCCACGCTGATTGCAGAGAACAAGCCCAATCCAGCAACAACGTCGCGATTCGTCGTGCCAAGTGCAGCGCCACCAGATGACAACGTATCGACGATAACACCCGAAAACCACGTCGCCCCTTCGCCCACTACTTCAAAGCGCAGAGTGGACAACACCAAACTGCCACCCTTCGCACTCGACGTCGGCTCCGACGACAGAATCTGAACCATGCTCGATGGACTGCCGTACGTATATGTGATCGTACCTGGCCACGACGAACCATCTTCCTCCTCGTCCGCCACTGCCTGCACCACATCAGGGTCGAAGTACACTTGAATCTGGAAACCAGTCAAGATGTCCCCGCAAGTGTTGATACGAATGGTCAAGTCAAAATAGTCCCCCACTCCAACGGAAGGAAATTGGGGACCACCTGTTTGGCCAAAATCAACGTCGAAACAATCTGGCGCCAGGTTCCCGGCCAGGCCAGCTTCGTCAGCCACGCTGCTGTCGACGGTCGAGGAAGCCGTCACAGACACAAACTCATTCGCAGCGCTATTATTCCACAAGGTGAGCGTGCCTGTGGTGTCAACAGAAATAATGTCCGAGGTGCTGGATGTGAATTCCAAATAATCGTCCAATGGCATCCAATCCGACGGTTCATTGCTGCCGTCCGACTCCACATCCACAAACATAGTTCCGTCAGAGAAAGTTGTGGTGACCTCCATCACTACCTGCGTCGCTGTGGTGGCCTGCAGATACGATACAGCAGGACGTACAATGGAAACGTCCGACACGGTTACCGGTGAAGAATGCACTGCCAGCGGCAGCTGTGTCGCCAAGGATAACCATTCCAATTCGACGTTCATGTGTCCCACACCAACGCCGGTGACAACTCCGTCAGACAATTCCCCGTTGTCCAACACGCAACGTCCAACGCCGTCGTCGCAGGCCCCCGATGCGACCCCGCCCACGATCGAACTGTCGTTGAATGTCAACTCAACCGATTCGTCCAACGGTAGGTCGAAGGTGTTGTCAAGAGAGTCAATTGCGATGGCAGACAGTATCAGCCTTTGAAACGGGCCATCATTGTTTTGAACGCGGTATATGTCGCTCTTCTCGAAGCATGCCGATGCATTGCAGAGAGGGTAAGCGTCCGCACGTAAGTCGACGCCAACGCTCTCAGCGACGAATATGGACACACTGGACGTGACGCTCGAATATGAGCCAAATGACACCGTCACTGTTACAACTTCAGTCGTTGACTCCGTCGCTGTCACCACGTTGGCAGTGCTCGTGACGACGTCAGAGTCAGCAGAAAAGACACTGCGAAAGTCCGTACTCATATCTCGCTGTGAGCCGTCTTCATACAACACGGATACCGTCAGCACTGCCTCCACAGCAGTGCCCGGCAAGGTAGCCATGGGGTCATCTTGGAAGTAAATGATGTCTTCGTCCACAGACAGATCGACGTCCACAACCGCTGGCATTCGCACCGTCACCCACGGCGATGCCATGGCCTTGGTAGTCCATCCCACGCTCGCACACGGGGACCACATCAATTGGACGATGTCGGTACCATTTCCAGACATCGCACCAACAGGAACCTCAAACTTTGAGGGAAAGTGGCCTTGTACAACATTCAACACATCCGGCTTAGCACTTGTTGCATTCACGCCGCTATCAAGCAGCCAGTTGGTGCCATCAGAAAATGTGCCAAACAAGAACCCAAGCGCCTCGTCGCCTTCAGCGGTCAATGATAGTGTGCCTCGAGCTCGAATGGGGAAGTGGAAAACACCTTCCGTGAACGACGCGTCCGAAAACGACGACTCGTCAAGGTCAATCCCATTCAAAACAACACCCTCGACCTGCTGCACGGACACTGCCTCGTCCGACACAGTCAAGCTCACGCCAGCGGCAGCCGCTACATCGACATTTTCGGTACATAATGATACGGTCGCCGTTCCTTCAGCCACGCCAACCGCCCGGGTACCATTGACATGGACAACGTCGTTCGACTGAGAACAAAAATCCACAAAAGGTGTCACATCGGCAGCAAACCGACCTTTGTGCCCTGCAGAGAACGTTGCGGATGCTGATAGAGTTGCGCGCTGGAAACCCCATTCATCGCAACCATCCGTAATAGGATTCAACACCACATCTGTTGTCCTCACAGCAGCTGACTCGACAACTGGATGCCACACACGAAAGGGCACAAAGTCCACAAAAGATTCAACGTCAACCGCAACGACAATGTCACCGCCGGATGTTTCGCTCCCGGTGAAAGACACATCGCATGAGAACTCAGACACTTGAGCAATCGACTGCATGGCGGTGTCGTTGAGACGACATGAGTAGCCAGACGAGATTTCGGACCACACTGTGTTGCCTTCCTGGCAAGAAGTAGCCCCACCAAGCGGATGGCATGAGTACACCTCAGTCACCACCACGCTTGCAGTTGTCTCATCAGCATCCGCACCCAACGTCCGCAAGTTGACCAGCTGCTGTTCGCCACTGTTCTTGACGTATGCATTCACACCGACCACGGTCTTTTCGGCAACGTACAATGTGCTGTCGTCTGTGGACAATCCCGTTCTGTCCAGAACTGTTCCAGTGTCTCCGTTCACGTATTCAAAACTCGCCAGTGACACCATCGACACCACCGTCAGTGACATTGCCGGCGTCAACTCGCCTTCCTCTGCCGAACTTTGCAGCTTGAATTCCAACGTGCCCAGTTCAACTATTCCGCTCAACGAGTCAGGCTCGGACGAGAACGCCGCCTTATGAGTTGCCACTGCGGACAACGTCCCGTCCTCATCGTTACAAGTGATGTCATAGAACTCAGAATCGACATCGACATACGAGAACGATGTTGCATGTGGAATCTCAATTGACCAAGTGCTCAGCGTCCGTTCCACACCATCACTCGATGCCGACGTGTTCGCATACAGCGTCGTAGCAAACGTCTTTCCTGGAAGTATTGGATACGACGGAACAGCGAGCCAAATTGCTGCAGTAGACACACTGGACGCTGGCAACGGACTCAAAGTCACACTCACAGCGTTGGAAGACTCGCCAGTACGGCCGCTTACAACTTCCACCACTACAACACGGGATTCGTCACCAAACCATGCTTCCTCACCGAGCGCTTTAGAACATGCCTTGCCACTTTGGGATGACAGCGAACCGCAGTTAAATGTTTTGCTCTCGTCACCATATGTGATGACCATCGACAGCGATTGCGTGAGCATGCTTCCGAACTCTGGTGGTGAGGCACTGACAAACACAGATATCGTGTCGCTGTCGTAATAGATGGTCGGTGTCCGAAGAGTCAACGACAGTGTCGATTGGGCTACGCTTGGCGTCTCCAGAGTGGACGTGGTCGTTGCAAGATACTGTCCATCAATGGATGCAGTGATGGTTCCGGATCCACGTTGTTGCAACGCCACAAAACTGCTTTCGACTGTTGACGTTCCGGCACGGTCTGACAACACGCCTGCGGGCACAACACTCTTGTTGGTGTTGCGGAACAATCCACTTCCTGAGACTACTTCGACGCGAATGGTTGAAGCGTTCGACCCCGACGCGGCCATATTTGTAGTTGGCGCGACCACCGCAGTTGTTGCCGGCTGTACCTTCGTTGTGGACACGCTCGTTGCGGCTGACGTAGTCTCTGTCGACGTCGATCCCATGTTCGTTGATGTGCTAACCGTGGTATCTGTCGTTGGCAACATACTGGTTGTGGTTGATGATTGTTCGTTTCCAAACGTTGGCCGTCGCATGTTGAACGAGGTCGTCGACTGTGTTGTGCGGAGGCCGATGGTTGTGCTCGAGGTTGCGCCTCGCCCGCCACCGGTCTCATACCGTGTGGCATCAGTCTCAGCATACTCGGCTCTGGAGGTGGTACTAACGGGGGAGCGGGTCAATAATGCAGTGGTTCTATCGTGGGCACCTGAGCCATCGGGGGATGTCCGTGTCATGATTGACGTTGTTGAACCCATGGAGGGCTCCCTGAACTTTGCGTTGGGTTCTGTGGCAGAATTGCGACTGCCACTCGTGGAAGTGGTTCTGACGTCTTGATCTTGGGTTATGTATCGAGTGCCGTCGGACCACAGCTGGGCTTGCCGTGTCGTCGTGGACATCGGAGAACGCGTCAGCATGTCGCCAGTGGACGTCAATCGCGTTGGAATATCATCCCGGGCCGGCCGCGTAGCAGCGACCGACACAGTGGTTGGCATCGCAGGTTCTCGCTCATGAAGTGTAGTGTGCGATGCGTCCCGTTGCTCTGTTGCTGTTGATGACACAGCACGAGACATGGTGGCATCGTAGCGATCATCAGCAACGGTACTCGTACTGCGCGCTGCACCAACTGTCTGTGTGGTACGGCCGGCGAAGGTCGGGGGCGGTCGTCCTGGCAGCGTGCTATGCGGAGCCCTCGTGGCGGGTACTGGTGCCGGGGTGGCAACTTCGACCGCTGTTGTGGAGGTCTGCGTCGGTGGCCATGTGCTGGTGAAGGGATGCGTTGAGGATACACCAGTGACTGAAGTGCAGCTGCTGGATTGCCCCTGCGCATAAGTGAGCAGAGGATGGAAGGAGAAATCTTCTGTCGTGCCGTATGACGTGCCGT
>Ga0213839_1002170_pt1 | contig 11318 bp, 8 predicted proteins | sample SWPATP21_FD_160075 | JGI IMG/M metagenome (GOLD analysis project Ga0213839, IMG submission 160075) | Coastal seawater microbial communities from Marineland, Florida, United States - SWPA TP2 #1 | ecosystem: Environmental > Aquatic > Marine > Coastal | place: USA: Florida | collected 2016-08-14 | reverse complement strand
TGACACGCGTGTGTGTGTGTGTGTGTGTGTGTGTGTGTGTGTGTGTGTGTGTGTGTGTGTGTGTGTGTGTAGGTTGATGGGCGTTGGTAATGGTGAGAAATACGCCACAATTAATGTGAAGCCATGTCGTCGGCGGTGTCGATGCCTCGGCTATGGATTTGCCCCCGTCTATTGTGACGAGACTGGGTATCCGTTCGTCTCCGCGTCTGCACACTGACGTGCGATAGGCACGCGGTCGAAGCACGGTGCTAGGTCTGCGTGCTAATCTGGGACATGACGTTGTTCTTAAATTGGCGTTTGAAACACCATGTCTGCAGTCTCTGCCTGGCAGCCCGTTTTCGAGCAGAGATGGGTGCTCCAGTCGGTGTCTTTCGCCATGTGAGTGCCGCGTGAGTTAGCAGATGATCCAGACCACAAAAACAAGCGCCGTATTACTTTTTCATTAAATTCTGTTGGTGGCTGACGAACCGCTACTTATGGTGTAGTGACGTGACAACCCAACAAAGGAGTGTCGTTTCCTTCTCACCATGAGCAGCAATAATGCTCCTCGCGGGAAGGACCGCAAGAAGCACAAAAAGAAGAAAGCCGAGAGCCGCAGAGAAGTTGCTGTGACCTCGATGTCGCAAGGAAAACTCAATCGCATGCTGGCGCAATCAATCAGCGCGTACTCACAGTCCAAATTTCTTGAGGCTGAGAGCATTGCGTCCCAGATTTATCAGGTGGATGCATGTTGGCTGGACAACTTACTGATCTTGTCAGCGATTCATTTTCAGCTGCGAAATTTCTCCGAAGCTATATTTTACAGTCAGCAGGCTTTGCGCGTGGACCCGGAATTCGCAGAGGCCTTCTCCAACTTGGGTAACGCCCTGAAGGAACTGGGCGACTTGGAAGGTTCGATCCAAGCGTATCAACGGGCCATTAAACTCAAGCCGCGATTCAGTGACCCCTACAACAACCTTGCAACGACATACGCCCAGCAAGGCCGCATCGACGATGCCATTGAGACTTACAAAATGGCCCTTCTTCTGAATCCACTCCTGGTGGACGCGCACTCCAACCTTGGGAATCTGTACAAAGCCCAAGGCCGCTTTGAGGATGCAAAGAAGTGCTATCTGGAGGCTGTTCGAATTTCGCCCCAGTTTGCCATTGCGTGGAGCAATTTGGGTGGTATTTTCAAGGAAGAACAAAATTTCAAGAGTGCGGTGGCATACTATGAGGAAGCAATTCGTATTGATCCTGCATTCGCGGACGCTTACTCGAACCTGGGATGTGCACTCCGTGAAATGGGCCAAATCGCTGAAGCCAAGGAAGCGTTGAACCGTGCAGTTGCGATCCGGCCAGATTTCGCCGTTGCTCATGGCAATCTTGCAAGTTGCTACTTTGCGGAAGGCAACCTTGATGAGTCGATTCGCAAGTACAAGTACGCAATTCAATTGGAACCCAACTATCCAGATGCGTACAACAATCTTGGGAATGCGCTGCGTGCTGGCAACATGTTGGATGAGGCTATTGACAGCTATCGAACCGCGCTGAAGCTGAAGTTAGACCATCCACATGCATACAACAACCTCGGGAACGCGCTCAAGGAAAAGGGGATGGTGAAAGAAGCCGTTCACTGCTATACGACAGCGTGTCGCTTGAAGCCCAGATTTCCTGAAGCGCAAAACAATTTGGGATCACTCCTCAAAGAGCAGGGGAAAACGCGCCAGGCCATCGCACACTTCCAAGAAGCAGTTGCCATCGATCCTCATTTTGCCGAGGCGTTCAGCAACATGGGCAACGCATTCAAAGATCTTGGGGAAATAGAAGAAGCAATCAAGTGCTACACAGCGGCAATCAAGCTGAAGCCAGACCTCGCGCACGCATACTGCAACCTGGGTTCTGCGTTCAGGGATGCAGGACGTTTTCAAGATGCAATCACTTGCTTTGAAAAGACATTGGAACTCAACCCGGACTATTCGTTGGCTTTTGTCAACTTATGCTTCGCAAAAGCAAGCATCTGCCAATGGGATACTCGCGAAGAAGATGTCCAAGGTCTGCTGCAATTGGTTCAGGCCGAAGTAGAAAAGGACAACTGCCTGCCGGCGATGCAACCGTACTTCGCTCTTGTGTTCCAAATGTCGTTGGAGGTGGTTCAAGAATTGGCACGAAAGTATGCGGAACATGTAAGGCACAGTGTCTCCCTGATGTCCATCCGCTCGGTCCACCAGTTCAAGCCGAAGAAAGCTCATGAAAGACTCCGCATTGGATATGTCGCTTCCAAATTTGGGAACCACCCTATAACCCAAGCAATGATGAGCGTGTTCAGCTTTCACGATCGACTTCGTTTCGAAGTCTTTTGCTACTCTTTGGAGGCCAATGATGAGTCGAAGTGGCGCAACGAACTTGAAGCGCGAGTCGAACACCTCAAGGATTTGAGTGACATGACCTACTTCGAAGCATCACGATTAATTCGTTCAGACAAGATCCACATTCTCGTCAATTTGGACGGGTACATGAAAGGAGGAGGCAATCAAATATTTGCGATGCGTCCGGCTCCCATTCAAGTTAGTTACATGGGATTCCATGCCACTCTCGGCGCAGACTATGTTGATTATTTGATCTCGGACAAAATTGCTTGCCCGCTCAAGTTCGCCGAGTTCTACGATGAAAAGATTGTGCATCTCCCGAACACTTTTGTCGTCGCTGACCACAAGCAGTCAGCGCAATCTGTACTGGATCCTGACAACTGCGCGACCCGCGCGGACTTCGGCATCCCCGAAGCCAAAATTGTGTTTGCTTGCTTTGCTCAGCATCACAAGATAGACCCTGCGATCTTCCGCGTTTGGATGAATATTTTGAAACGGGTCCCAAATTCGATGTTGTGGCTTCTACATTTCCCCGTAGAATCTCAAGACAACCTTGTGGCAGCTGCAGAAAGTCAAGGCGTGCGCGGCTCCAAACTGCATTTCACAGAGTTGATTCCAAAACAAAAGCACCTGGAGAGAGCATACCTTGCTGACGTATTCTTGGATACGCCCGCTATCAATTCTTTTACAACAGCTTGCGACATGTTGTGGGCGGGCACTCCTATCGTCACAATGTCGGGGCAATCAATGGCCTCGCGCACGTGTGCATCAATGCTCAGTGCTGTGGGCCTTGAGGAATTTGTCTGCGTCGACTACCAGGACTACGAAGATAAAGCTGTCGCGCTTGGAAGCGGCTTGGATCGCCTGTGGGAAATCCGAAAGCAGCTGGAAGAGGTGAGGTTGACAAGCCCTCTGTTCGATACCAAACGCACAGTGAAGTCTCTTGAAAAAGCAATGATCGCCATGTGGAAAAAGTACGAATGGGGTTCTCCGGTTGATCACATCGAGATTACGGAGTGACAGGCACTAATCGTTGTAATTTTTTTGTTTTATAAAAAGTGTGCAGCTACTATGCCATAGCACCCGACTAAAATATAGCAAGCAATTACTCGAGTACGCCACGCGGCATTGTCCCGATTCGTGTCGACTTCTGCCCGCCGCACATCAGTCGCGTTGGCTGTCAACGGGATGCAGCCTGTGGGCCTCCTTCAACTCAGCCCGGTTTATTCAGGTGATTTTCGTTTAGACGGCAAAGGTGTTACAGTCACGACGACGGTGGGTGGAAGGCGTCGCAACCCTTCAGCATTTTTGGGATGTCTGTGTCTGTTGAGGAAAGCTTTATGGACACCAAGCATCTTGTCGATCAAGAGTTCCAATATGGCATGGATTTCGTACAAAAATCGAGTTCGAACGTACTCCTTCTCTGCATTATCGCTTTTTGCTGCTGCGATACCCTTCTTCGCGTAGTAGTCGTATTGGCGTTTGGTCAATAAATGGCCGTGAGACCGCACATAACTCCCCATGCAAGGAAGGCCGGAACGTGCGGCAGTCGCCTTTTTGCATAAATCCCCGGCACTAGAGATGAATGCATTGCTCGATTTGAACTCATCGAATTGAGGGCAGCCAATCTTTCTTCCACTTTCTCGTTCCTCTTTCCAAGATTTCGGAATGCGTACATTATTCTTCCGATGCACAAGATTCTTGTGCATCGGTGGTAATGCGTGCTGATATTTTTCGTAAATTGCGTCAATCAGCCTTTGTTCTGGTTGCAAAGGCGATCGCCCGCCATAACTGCGGACGTCGTTGGGGAACGCTCCCAAGTAGAAAGGGAACCCTTGGAGTTGAGAATCAACTTCAAGACTGGCTGAATCACCTTGGGACCTCGACCCAGCAACCACGCGATCAATGACTGCGATGGCATCGTAATCGTCGTCCGACGCCTCTCTGGTTCGCGCTCGGTGCCAGGCGTCAATACGTCGTGGCATGATGTACGCAGCGGTGATACAATCGCGCTCGGGTTTGAACGGCGAAACAATGTAGTCCACTCCAAGCAACACCGACACGGTAATCGACGAGAGGTACGGACCACAATCAAACAGCACAACATCATATCGTGGCCGGGATGGGTTGTCTTGACTCGGCAAGTTTGCAAATTCACGAATCACGTTTGTTACTAAACCAGGGACTCGCGCACGGCTGGGATCAGTAAACCCTTTGAAGACTTTCACATCGAAGCTGGCTGTTCTCACATGCCCAGCAATTAAATCGAGGGTAATTGTGCCGTCGGTGTTAGACAAGGGTTTGATCTTCTTCAGCTTTGATCTGTCGTACACAGTTCGCAAACCGGTAACTTCTGCCAATATATGGTGAAAACAGTTGAAGAAACTGGGGTCGTCAATGTTCACACCAGCGGCTTTGAACAATTCGTCATTGGTAGCAGTTTCAAAAGAATCTGTGTCCTGGGTGGGGCCTATTCCGAGATTTTTCAGAGCTTTCATCTGAACAAAGCGAGTAGTTAAATTGCCTTGCATATCCGTGTCAACCAAGAGGACGCGTAGACCCTGCACTGCCATCTCGTGTGCAAGCTCCAGTGTCGAGGTGGTTTTTGTGACGCCACCTTTCAAATTGTGCACGGCAATCATCGCCGTTTGGTTTGGCTCACTGGCCGCGATATCGGCGTCCGACTGGGAGGCTTGCATGCTGAAAACAGAGCCAGGCTCGAACAACAAACGAATAAAGAATGACTATTGCGTCTCAATGTCCGAGAGAAATCGTCAAAAAAGCTCCACGTCATTGTTTGGCAGCGGTGTGTCCTGGGTCATCGTTGAATAAGTGCACGCGTCATGGTCATCGTTGAATAAGCACAATGCTTTCGTGCAGCAGGTATCTTTCGAGGAGTGCAGGATCATCTTTGACAGTTCTCCTCTTTCAAACACAAACGCTCCGCGAGCACGTTGGCTATCATCCAAACTATTTGGCTCTTCCTGCAACCCTGTCTTATCGTGTGTACGTTCTGCAAGTTCGCGGTCGACAGTGAGCCACGTCTCACTCCCTTGGTCACAGGGACGCGTCAGTTGGTAGCAAACGTCGCGACTGGCAGCAACGCGCTGCGACCACGCCCGTCACTCCGTCGCACATCACCGACTTGCTTGCAAGAAAACCACCTCACGTCTGTCCGGCCCTTCACAGTGGACACTCATGCGACGCATCTCTGCAAGGAAGCCAACGAACACTCTGTGTCGGACTCGCAAGGTGTGGTGGCTTCACAAAGCATGCATGCACTAGAGAGTGTACTAACTGGTTGTGGCACACACCAACCCTGGAGCGTGCATCAGAAGATCCACCTCATCTCGGTGGCCGTCACAGCGTCACATCACAACGACCACAAGTGGAGTTTGTGAGTGTGTTGGAACAAGGTGGTACCTGTGAGATACCCCGTGGCCGTGGTTGGAAGAACTCTCGACAAACCCGCGCAACATACGCACTCGGTGTGTACTACCACCCACAGTCACTGCACATTTCCACTGCACTAACTGTCCACGTTAACATCCTGCGTCGCGACAACTGATCCATGTCGCGGAGCACTCACATTCACTCATAAACACGGGCTCTCGCGCATCCACACACTCGCGCACATTCAGGAACACTCACAACACTCACGAACACTCAATCAAGCGCACTCAAGCGCACTCAGGCACACTCAATCAAGCACACTCAAGCACACTCAAGCACACTCAAGCACACTCAAGCACACTCAAGCACACTCAAATACACTCAAGCACCACTCAAGCACACTCAAGCACACTCAAGCACACTCAAATACACTCAAGCACACTCAAGCACACTCAAGCACACTCAAGCACACTCAAGCACACTCACGCACACTGATTACGCGAGCCCCACCACCCACCACCCTCGCGCGCAGCGCTTCACAGCGATGACGAGGGGACCATTCCCCAAGGTTGTAAGTTGTCGAAGAGTGAAGTCAACAAGAGGCAAGGGCAGTCGAGTTAAAATTAAAGCAAGGGTCCAGAGCAGCTCATGTTGCGCACAGTATGGCGTGTGTGAGTTGAGTGACAGTCTCACATCCGTCAGTGGTGTTGCTGTCTGTTGTTGTTTTTGTTGTTGCCGTGCGACAGACATGTGGCTGACCTCCGTCCTCCCTGGCCCCACTCGTGCGATGATCGGTGTGGCATGGCATCATGCTGCTTCGTCGTAAGTAAGTACCGTGTAAGTACCGGGAAAGTTGAGCAATCGTTGGATGGATGATGGATTGATTGGTCGATTGGTCATCGCGCGCGATCGGTCGGTCGCCGGGCCGGGCTGCATGGTACATGAGCCTGTAGTATATTGTAGTTATGTACAGGCTGATGGACTTTCGATGCCGGGTTGGTGGCCTGCAGTGACGTTCTCTTCTCACAGCCAGCCAGCCAGTCAGACCAGTGTGCGTTACACAGCAGACTGCAGACAGACTGCAAACAGACTGACTGCAGGCGACAGGCGACAACAAACTTCTTCTCCGTGTTGTTGAATTGAAGTGTGGGAGTCGTCGATCATCCTCTCCGACCTTCCGACCTTCGTGTGTGTCGTCATCTATCTCATCGTCGTGTTGGTTGTTGGTGTGTGACTTACCCAGGTACGCAAGCACCTTATTATGTTCCACTTGCAAAACGTCTTGCCCTTGTGACTTCGACATTCAGGCATTGCGCAGCCGCAGCGTATGGATTCAACGAGAACAGAAAGGCGTGGCGAGCAGGTGTTACGTGTTCGTCGGCGTTGGGAGACAACAAGTTCAACGGCAGCAAAAACCCAAAGAACAATTTTCTCCAAAGTGAAACGAGTCTTGATGCTTTGAGTCTGGCTGGATAGGTGCACGGCCGCTGAGCCCACTGGGCGGCGCTTTGACATCGAAACATGTCGTCCAAAGTCTCCCCTGCTCCAAGAAATGACGACACGGACGGACCGTCGTCCACGTCGTCGACAGTGAAACCACCGACAGGTGAGAAGAAAAAGCCAAAGGATCTTATGGACGTGTACGTACTTTTAGAATGTGGCACATTCAAAAAGAAAACGTCCACAATCCGTGATGCAGGAAGAAACCACCGTGTTAAAGAGGATGAACTTGCAGGACAGCACTTGAAGGTGCCGTCAAACGCGATAGGTGACGGCAGCTTCTCCATCAGGTTGTACGACGACGATTACCTCAGCGGAGACGATCTGATTGGATCGTACACCGGAAATTTGCTTGAAATTTTGAAAGGTGAAAACTTTGCGCCTTCGGTTTGGCGCAGGGTAAGTCAGACAGCAGTTCTGTTTCGGTTGAAACTGAAATGGGGCGAGCACGAGTGCCTGGCCGGTGCAGTGGATGTAATGGTATCCAAAAGTTCGGACGGAAGTATTAGTGTGCAGTTTCAGCGCTTTACGGCGCTCCGCGACGTTGGCGCAGTCACCGATCTCCGCGATTTCATAGACATGAAGCCAATATACTGGTCAATCGCAGCATTAGTGACCTACTATGTTGTGGGGGTCCTATTTTACGCCCTGTACCCCTCCGCACTCCGAGGCAACACAACTTCCACAGTGGTTGAGTATGAATGTGTCGATGGGCAGCTACTTAAGACATCGTTCACTGTCAACGACGTGCTTCCTTCTGATAACATGCGAGCGTCTTGTGATCAAAGTCTCAATAATGAGTCATGGTCAGACTGCTCTGGCTTTGCAGACGCATTGTACTTCACGACAGCAACTCTCACCACTGTCGGCTATGGAGACATGAGCCCGAAACATGCTGATGCGGCTGGGTTGCTCTTTGCGTCCCTCTTCGCCCTGGTTGGAGTGGCTTTTATTGCCTTGGGCTTGGGAATCGTTGCAGGTTTCGTTATGGATCGCCAGAATGCCCTTGAAGAAAGGATTCGCGAGGCTGGTGGTCCAGCAGACAAGTCACCCGAACTCAAGAAATGCGAAAAGAATTGCAGGTGCTGCTTCTTTGACACGACACGATCAGTTCTCAAGGCCATTATTGCATTATCACTCACATTGGCGATTGGCATGCTGTTTTACTACGTGGAGCTCGTTGTTGGGCAAGGCATTGACCCAGAAAACTTGTCATCTGACGGTGTTTCAGAAAGCATGTTCATCAAACTGTTGTATTATGCAACGATCACTAGCACCACGATTGGGTTCGTCGTTGCTTTCAGTCTACTCTGCAACATTCCGACAACTCCGCTCTAATATTGCTGCTGATGTGATGCATCAGATATGGAGATGAAGCACCAGTGACGATTGGCGGTACTACTGTGTTGCTCGGTGTGCAAGTTCCAAATGTGCTGGTTGTATCAGTTTGCGTTGCTCATAGGCCGATTGTTTGGGTCGCTCTACATGCTCTTTTCCATAAGCTTGTTCGGCTACGCTCTCTCGTCACTAGCAGACATCCCTCTGAATCGTCGCCGACGCAAACTGGAGAGCCAGGTTACGTCCCAATATGGCAGTAGCTTGTCTCCCGTTGAGCTGACGAACATTGTCCGCGGCGCAAATCCAAACGCCGTTGATGATGACGACATTGGAGAGTGCAGCAAAGCAGAATTCGTCGTTGCGATGCTCGTAAAGCTGAATAAGCTGAAGCCGGACCAGGTATGTGATGGTATTTTCAAGTAGACTCACGTGTTTTGGTTTTGACGTTCTCAACGACTTGCATAAAGGTGAATATGATCGAAGAACAATTCAATAGACTTGACGTTGATAGAAGTGGCACCCTGACGATCGCAGACGTGACCGAAGAAGTGGAGCCTCCACTCGACAGCAGCGACGATGATGAATAAACAATTAACACCCACTCCCATGCCTCTCATGACTTTTCCAAAGCTTCGACCGCGGTTGGTTAATTTGAGTATAGTCCCAGTTTATGATCCCCATGTTCCGTACTCGACTCAATCTCTTGCGGCGGCTGCCAGTTTGGCTCCATCATGCGCGCTTTCTGCTGATCAATGAGGTAATCGACATTGCGCGGGCACTCAATGGCGGAAGTGAGCTGGCTTCGTTTCGATCTGATAGAAACATGAGGCAAGTGAGGTACCTTCACAAATTGACGACTCCGAGCAACAAAGACACTTACATTCCGATGCCGTTAAAACTTTCCACAGAAAATCGATAGCGGCCTTCCGGCTGTAGTTTATCAACTTTGGCGCCGATGGAATTGTGTGGACCTTCGACGACCAGTTCACCTCCGTCATTGTCAACTTCTGCACATGCATAAAGCATTCATTGAGAGTGTACTGCGTCCACTATACGTGCATTCAAAGTTTCTCACCATTACCATCGCTGAGGTCGTGCTTGAATACTCGGAAACCAAGAATGGGGAGGCCTGTTCGTTGAACACCACAAGTGTTACATAAGCACGGGTCGTACAAGCAATTGGTGCAAAAGTGCAATCAAAGAGTGCACTCACCCCCGTCACCAGGCTTGGTCCACCGCAAAATACATGATCTCGGCGTGACCTCCGAAACATCTATCTGATCCACTTGATCGGGAACGGTTGCAACAGCCTACCCCACATCAACACGCGCATCTCAATTGCAACTCAAAAAAGTGCGCGGAAATATGAGGCAACACACCGTGAACAGTGGTTCGGACTGATTAGACCATTCAGAGAACCCCACGGAATTGAGTGCTCGAACTTTGAAGTTGTACATGTGTTCAGGCCTTGAACGTTTGGCATTGTAATAACAGTAAGCTGCCATACGAATGCGCCCAACGCTGCTCAAGTCAAGTCAAGTCAAGTCAAACCTAAGGTCGGTAACTTTGAATCTCAGCATCACATTTTTGCTTGTTGGCGATCCATCGGTCGGTAATACTGCTTTGTTTGCTTCCGCTGCACTTTCTGTCTTTGCTGCACTTTCTGTCTTTGCTGCACTTTCTGTCTTTGCTGCACTTTCTGTCTTTGCTGCACTTTCTGTCTTTGCTGCACTTTCTGTCTTTGCTGCACTTTCTGTCTTTGCTGCACCTTCTGTCTGTGTTGAATTAGGCACCTCGCTGTGTGCAGTGGCTGCCGCATCAGACTTGAGAGAAGGAGTGGGCATTGACATGTCCTCATCATTGTCAAGTTTCGAGGCGTGAAGCTGAACTAAATACTTCATCAGGTCAGCTCGCATCATTCTTGGGACGTCGTCCAAAGAAACTGAAGCAACATTGTTTGGATTCGCCAACGTTGCTGTCACACGATTTCGTAATTGTTTCGTGGGAAGCGACGCCAGCTCTTTTTCATACAATTTTGCGGCTTCTTTCAAACCACCGTCCATTGGCTTCTGTGGAACAGACTTCGTATTTTCCTCTCCCCCAACAACAGTGCTGGTCATGGTGCGGTGTTCATCACTAAGGTGCTGAAGAGTATGTGAACTGGCTGAATCGTCGCTCTCGATCTCGCCCTTTGTCGCATTCACTACGGTGTCATCAGTTTCCACGGCTTTGGCACCGTCACTCGTGCTCGCTGCTTGCTCAAAGTACTGAAGAAGGTCATGCTTCGAAAACACGCCCAAACTTTCCCAATCCGACACCCTAGTGTCGCGAAGCATCGCCACTTCGTAAGACGTCACAAGTTCGCCGTTGTCTCGATCAGGCGGAGCCCACTCGATCACCAATGACGTACTCAGTGCTTCTCCGAACAGTTTTGGAGGTTTGCACGAGTCTGGAACGGTGGGATGAGTGCGGAAGCCAGGAGCCACGTTGGCATCTGAATCCTTCGACCATCCACACATGTTCTTGCAACGCAACCGAAAATAATGATGTGTGCCCGGAGCGAAGTCGTGAAATGTCGTGTGCGTCGTATGCGAGGGAATGAGACGACCCCTTATCGAACTTAATGAGCACACCTCATGTGGAGTCATTGCTTCGTAAACGAAAACTTCATCGATTCGGCTCCCACGGTCGTCGGGTAATTGCCAGGACACTTGAATACTGTTCGTAGTCACTGTGTTC